>Ga0247736_10000032_pt1 | contig 120615 bp, 82 predicted proteins | sample UWRJL193509B2_FD_180935 | JGI IMG/M metagenome (GOLD analysis project Ga0247736, IMG submission 180935) | Plant litter microbial communities from Arlington Agricultural Research Station in Wisconsin, United States - UWRJ-L193-509B-2 | ecosystem: Environmental > Terrestrial > Plant litter >...
GTGATTAACACTGCTAATTTGTGGATATCTTTTCTTCTCCAATTTTCGGTGGAATGAGTTCATAAATAATCGGTGTTACAATCCTTGATAATAATGTAGAACTGATCAGTCCGCCAATCAGTACAATCGCCAGCGGGGAGATTAATGGGTTGGTAGAGATGGCGATAGGGATCAATCCACCAATTGCGGTGAGCGATGTTAATACGATAGGAAGAAACCGGACTTCCCCAGCTTCACGGATCGCTTCCTGCAACCCTTTGCCCTGCCGCCTTAGCTGATTTGTGAAATCTACGAGCAGGATGGTGTTTTTTACTTCAATACCAGCAAGCGCAATTAACCCGATAATGGCGATAAAAGACAGGGAATTGCCAGTTATCCACAGTGCGATAGCTGCCCCGACTACCCCTAACGGGATAACGGATAAAATGATCAGTGTGCTTTTAAATGTTTTAAACAGCAATACCAATACAGCGATAAACATAAATACGGTAACCAGAATAATGCTCAGGAAACCGCCAAATGAGTTATTCCTGGACTCTACTTCACCCCCCATTTCGTAATTATAGCCTACAGGAAGTTTCATGCTGCTCATTTTCGATTCTACATCTTCTATGACCCGGCTCACTAAAAAGTCTTTTTTCACATTGGCTTGTACAGAAACTACCCTGATTTTTTCCTGATGATTGATGATAGCCGGTGAGGATTCTAACTTAAATTCTGCGATCTGGTTTAACGGAAGCGCATTGCCTTGTGCGTTGTTGACATATAAATTCCGGAAGGCATCCAGCGTGGGCCTCCCCTCTTTCTGGCGGGTAAGCAATACGTTAAATCCGTATTTATTATCATTATTATAATATGTACCCATGCTTAAACCGGTTACTGCCAGTCTCGCTATCTGATCTACCGTTAATGATGAAACACCTAACTGCTCTGCTTTTTCTTTATTTACTGCCACACGGATATCTGTTTTCAGTAAACTGACAGGGTTATTCACATACATGCTGCCCGGTGTTTTTTGCAAAAGCTTCTCTACTTTGATGGATAAAGCACGCAAGGTATCCAGGTTATCCCCGAATAAACGGATCTCTATCGGCGCAACTACCGGCGGCCCCTGCTCAAAATTCTTTACTTCTACTTTAGCTCCCGGATAATGTGCCCAGCGGTGCTGCAATTTCTGGATCAGTGCCAGCTTATCATCGGGACTGGAATCGTCAGTCAGTTGAATAAAGAGCTGTGCGTAATCGCTTTTTGTATTTTCTGGTATGACGTTATAATATATACGCGGGTTACCCTTGCCGACATTGGTGGCATAGTATTTTATGAGTGGTTCTTTTTTCAGTTCTTTTTCAATTGCACGGGTTAGCGTATCCGTATAAGGCAGGTTAGATTGATTGGCGGTGGTAATATTAATCAGGAACTGCGGTTTCTCTGAAGAGGGAAAAAGGCTAAAGCCGATAATCCCGAAGATATAGATCGAAGCACTAAATAATACAACGGCAACACCGATGGTGATAAAAGGCCTTTGAAGCGCCTTGTCGAGCAATCGCGCATAACTGCCATGGATTACTTTTTTTAATGCCCTCATCAGGAAGTTTCCTTCAGGGTTGCCCACATGGTTTTTTAATAAACGGCTGGACAGGAATGGAATGATAGTCAGCGATACCAGCATAGATGCCATTACGCAAAATATAACCGCCAGGGGGAGCGAACGGATAAAGTCTCCCGATTGCTCAGGCAAAAATACCAGCGGCATGAACGCAATCACAAGGATCACTGTACAGCCTATAACAGCCATACCGATTTGCCCGCTTGCCTTTAAGGTAGCTTCCAGCCGTCCGTGCCCTTCGAGCATCCAGCGTTCTATATTTTCCACTACAACAATACTATCATCAACCAGTAAACCCAGCGCCACAACCAACCCTACGATACTCAGCTGGTTAAGATTATAGCCAAACAGCTGCAGCAATACGATACCAATGGCCAGCGAAAGCGGAATAGAGATCATCACGATCAATGCAGGCCTGAAGCCCAGGGGCAGCAAGGTAATGGCGACTAATAAAATCGCTATGATAAAATCATGGCCTAAACCTTCCAGACGGTGGTTAACGTTATCTGCCTGATCAAAATTCTGTACCATATCGATATTTGCAGGCAACATCTTTTTGAATTTGCTGATCACTGCAAGGTACTGCTTTTGCGTATTGGTAATGTTTTCAGCATCTTTCTGTGCTGCCGTAACAAAGATACATCGGTGGCCATTAAGACGGGTAATGTGCTGTTCTTCGGCATAACCATAATATACATGGGCAATGTTTTTCAGCAGGACATTTTTACCGCCCACTGCGGATACAACTGTATTATTTACGGCATCCAATGTGCGGAAGTCGTTGGTCTTGATATTAAAAGTCTGGTGCCCGGCATCAATACTCCCACCGGGGATGCTGGCCATTTCGCTTTTTAAGCTATTGGAAACTGAACTTAGCGGCAGGTGCATCTGCGCCATTTTTTCCAGGTCCAGTTCTATCCTTACCTGCTGTGCCGGCAAGCCGTAGATAGTTACCTGTTTTAGCGAAGATACCTTTTCCAGTTCATCCTGAAGTTTTTCACCGAAATACTGCATGCGGCTTCGGGATGCGTTTTCAGAGATAAGGGCCACCTGCAGCACATTCACATCGCTGGGCTGCTGTTTCTGCACTTCGATACTGCTGATATCTGCGGGAAGCTCGGGACGTTTGCTGTTTACCTCCCGTACAAGTTCCTGGTATTTTGAATCAATATTGCTGTTATAGATATATTCTATATGTAATACAGCCACACCGTTAGAAATACTGGTGCGGAGGCGTTTGATCCCATCAAGCCCGGATATGGTTTTTTCGAGGGGGGTAATTACACGGTCTTCAATGTCCCTCGGACTGGTTCCGGGATAGTTGACAATAATTAAGTAGGATGGCGGATGGACCTCCGGATCCTCAGACCGTGGCATGCTGAGCATGGTGGTGAGCCCCAATACGATGATCATAATAAATATAACCAAAGTAAACTGGCCGTTTTTCACAGCGTATTCTGAAATTTTCATAAGTACATATTTTCTTTATGGGTTTATGAAGCTTGCATCAGAATGATTACTTTTTGAAATAGGCAATCTGATGCAGGTTTCATTTTGCAGTTTTTATTGGTGGTTGAGAGTAATTAAACTATTGTCGGTCAGGTATGGCGAGCCAGAAATGATCAGCGAACGCGACTGCCCTAACCCGTCTGTTACGGTCACCGTATTTTTATCAATACCACCAATGGTAACTTTTACTTTATGTGCAGTTTTGTTATCATCGGTCACGAATACATAACCGGTACTCCCATCGCCATCAAGCAATGCCTCATAAGGGATCTGCCAGGTTCCGCCGCCTGTCTGATGTTGTGCCGATGGAGTAATCACTGCTTTACCAAACATACCTGCAGCAATAGCCTGCGGTTTGCTACCAGTGAGGGAAATGTCGACCGTAAAGGTTCCCGTAACTGGATCTACAGCTTCTGTTTTACGGGTAACGATACCCTGCAGCGGCTGGCCAGGCAAGGCGGTTGTCTGGATCGTCGCCTGATCATTTAACCGCAGCTGTGACCATTCGTGATCGCTTACCCCTACGCGGAGCATCCATTTTCCGGAAGCGGCACCATTGGTTTGGAGAATTGCTGTTCCTGCGGCAACCTGCTGACCAGGATTGGCTAGTTTTTTTAAGATGAAACCATCCTTTGGGGCATGTATTTCTGAATACTGGCGGTTAAAACTGGCCATACTCAATTGCTGCTGTGCTTGTTGCAGTGAGGTTTTACCATTTTGCAACTGCTCTAAAGTAGCCACGCTATCTTTGTATAAGTTCTGCGTGCGCTGATAATCACGGGTTGCTTTTTCTACAGCTAACTTTGCCTGCTGTACCTGCGCATTAATCTCTGTTGGATTAAGCGTAGCAAGAAGCTGTCCTCTTATAACGGCATCTCCTTCTTTTACCAGCAGTGTATTTATAATCCCACCGGTTTTGAAAGAGAGCATCACTTCATCGTCTGTTGTAAACTGACCGGATACAGCGATACTTGTACGGTTATGCCCTTGCTGGAGCTGCATCACTTTAACAGGGATGATATCTTGATTGGCTGCAGATTTATCAGCTGCAGGAGTACTGTTGCAGGCATAACAAAAAGATATGCAAAGCAATAAGCCAAAGTAATTGATAGGTTTCATGTTGATATTATTTAGAATTTATACTGTCTATCGGATAGGTGGCCTGCCCCCGTTCGAGTTCGGCCAGTGTGATTTGCAAGTTTGCCAATGCTTCCGCCTGCTGTAGTTTTGCTCCGGTAAGCTGGTCCTGCGCATCTACAAGTTCGAGGAACAGGAGCTGGCCCGCTTTATATGCTTTCAGCTGATCGTTATAATATTTAGTTGCTAATGCCAGCTGTGCAACCGTACTGTGATAAGCTGCTTTAGCAGATTCGTAATTATTATAAGATTGACTGAGCTGGAGATTAAGCATGCGCTGGGTTTCATCTAATTGAGAAGTAGCTGCGTTAAGGCTGGCGCGCGACTGTGCTGCTCTGTATTTTCGCTGGCCTCCATTAAAAATATCCCATTGCAGGTTTACCCCCCAGAGATAGTAGCGGGTTTTATCATTCGCTTTAAAATCAAAGCCCTGAGAACCGAGGTCGACATAGGTATTTAGCTTTGGAATAAAACCCGACTTCTGCATTTTAAAATCCAGCAGGTAAACCTTTTTCATGGTTTGCAACCGGACCAATTCTTCCCTTTTCGCCGTACCAGCGGTAGTATCCGGGGCACTTAAGATCATCGCCATTGCATTGCTATCGATAAGGACAGAGTCTTTTAATGGGCGGTTCAATAAAAAATTAAAGTAATCACGTGCATTCTGGCTGTTGCGCTGCGCTCCGATCAATAACGCCCTGGTCTTTTCCTGTTCGGTTTTTGAACGCAGCAAAGCCGTTCCATTCCTCAACCCGTTTCGCAGCATGCTTTCATTTACCCTGATATTTTCCTGGATGAGTATTACCGAACTCTGGTAAGCAGCAATGCTTTGCAAAGCCTGGAAATAATGGTAGTAAGCAGTTTTGATATCTTTTACCAACGCTCTTTTATACACATTGACCGCAGCCTGCTGACTAGTGATCAGCTGTTGTTTAATCAGTTTATTATAATGAATTTCTGCATTGATTAACGGTAATGACGTACGTACTTTAAGATCGTAGAAATTATCCGGGTTCAGTAAAATAGTCTGGTTTTGAAGCTGTGGATACTGACTGGAATTGGTAAGCTGGTTCAGAGCTGTGTAAATAGGATTAATCAGGTCCCCTATCGGGATATCAATAGTCCTTCCCCCCGCTGATTTCGTATAACTGCCAAGCATGCTCACCGTTGGCAAATACATGGCCTTTGCCTCTTTTAACGCATACAAGGACTTATCCAGGTTAAACTGCTGCTGTTTTAGTCCGTCGTTTTGGGCAAAAGCAGCAGAAATATAACTATCAAGCTGGCTGACCTGTACCTGCGCAGCCACATTGTCCCGGTAGAACAATAGCGCTCCAAAGAGCAAAAGAGTTTTCTTAGTAAATGATGTGTACATAATAAACACTGTTTAGTAAATGGTTTAAAAAAAACATATCGAAATATGTGGGGTGTGATACTTTATATTTATGAGTTTGGTTTTGGTATCGGTCTGGATCATGTTCAAATTAGCTAACAATGATTACTGTGTTTTTGATGAACAGTGTTCATCATTGATGTAAATTTTTTTATCTTTTACTTATATTAAAATTGTATCTATATAATCCTCTGAAGCAGCAATTAACACAGTTCTTAAGTCCTTTTCTTCCATATTGAGTACTTTCAAACGGCAACGCAGGTTAAGGGACACCAGACCATGTACCATAGACCATATCTGTAAACTTCCTAGTCCTACATCCTTAATTTTGATCAGCTTTTTTTCTATACAGCTTTTCAGGCAGTCTATTAAATAATCAAACGACTTTTCGCTATTATCTTTGTGATGATCATCTACATTTGTTGGTGCTCTTATGATAAACATCAGGTCGTATAATTCTGGGTTATCCAATCCAAACTTGATGTAAGAATTTGCTATCTGTTTTAATCTCTTAACCGGATCTTTGCTATTGGCGTGCAGATTAAAATAGGTTAGCAACTGATTAAACGCATGTGCCTGCACTTCATATAGCAATTCATCCTTATCTTTAAAGTACAGATAAATTGTACCGGGACTATATTCAATAGCATCAGCAATGTTGCGGATAGAGGTTTTTGCATAACCATCTTCCAGGAACATCTTCACAGCAGCAGCCCTGATCAGATCTTTCATCTCCCCTTTTTCCCTCTCTTTTCTCTCAGATATTCCCATTTACAAAAATTTAACACCACAAACCTACTGAATGGTGTTCAGTAAATGTACAAAATTTTATGAAATTACAAAATGCTGACTTAGTTGATATCAAAAAATAAATCCCATCGTTATTTTGGTTGGTCATCATACCACCTCTCCCGCAGAAGATTTCCTGATATAACGAAAACACATGAAAACGATTGGCCAGAACGCTTTTTGGGAGCGCTGGCCAACTTTCTATTCGATTTATCCGGAGGGGGCAATGCATAGAATTGTACAAAAGGCAATTATCCAGACGACCGCGAATTTTTAGGATATGGCATTAAACCTGATATCGCGGTTACCCCTGCCCTACAAGATTACCTGCAGAAAAAAGATGCCTCATTATATAAAGCCCTAGATTACTTAGAAAAATAAGCATGGAGTTCTTCTGCCATTATCGGGACACCAATAGTCGCGGGAGCTTCAATCCTCCTGACCAGCTGCACTCCGCTGAAGTAAGGGATATCAACATCTACCACGTAGCGCAAAGCTTCTCGGGGAGCATAATTTACCAGTCCGGCTGCCGGGTAAACTACCAGTTTGGTACCGATCACGGCAAAAACATCGGCCTCCATGCATAATTCTGCCGCAAGCTGCAAATTGGGCACCGACTCACCAAACCAGACCACATGGGGCCGTAAAGGCGATCCCAGTTCACAAACATCCGTTGCCTTAATCTCCCAGCCTGTTATCGGATAGGTCAGTGAAGGATTAAGATCAGATTGTGACCGGGTAATCACCCCATGCAGGTGCAGTACATTTTCTGATCCCGCCCTTTCATGCAGATCGTCGATATTCTGTGTGATAATTTGCACCTCAAATTTGTCCTGCAATGCCGCCAGCGCCAGATGTGCCTTGTTGGGGATAGCCTCAAGCACTGATTTTCTGCGCTCATTATAAAATTGCTGTACCAGTCCGGGATTGCGGTGCCAGGCTTCGGGCGTAGCAACATCTTCGATGTTGTATCCCTCCCAAAGCCCGTCAGTATCTCTAAAGGTCTTCAAACCACTTTCGGCGCTTATACCGGCGCCTGTTAAAACTACTATTTTTTTCATGGGCTGAATTGTACTTCTAAATTGGTATAAACTGGTTAGATAATTGAATATTTTACCCAAAGATACCAATGCCTGTTGGGAAACCCGCATATGATGATATCCGGTCGAAAGTTAAAAACCTGCATGATCATGCGTTTTATAAAAGAGCGAATAGCCAATTTTTCACCTCAATTGATGCAGGAGATTGGTGTAATGCAATTTCATATCTCAGCAGTTTAATTTCAATCAGATTGTCATAATGAATTATATTCAAACAATTTGGTTGAAATAGTTATTTATAATCCTTAGAGTTGTAACTCATAAAAAATATAGTATGGAAAATAACGATCGCAGGAAATTTCTTAAAAACTCCTTATTATTAGCCGCAATACCGGCAGTTGCCCCATTAGACATTTTCGCATTTGATCAGAAAAAAAGCGGCGATGGCTCTGATGCAGCAGCTTTTGTATTTGCACAAATCCCATTGCCTTATGCATTTAGTGCATTGGCTCCACATATAGATGCCGCAACAATGGAAATTCATTATACCAAGCATCATGCTGCGTATGTGAAAAATGTTAATGAAGCTATAGCCGCAGAGAAACTTGATTTTAAAAATGCATACGACTTCTTTTCACAGTCGTCCAAGTTGTCTCCTAAAGCCAAAAATAACGGTGGAGGTGTATGGAACCATAACTTCTTCTGGGATTCGATGTCGCCAACACCTTCTGCACCATCAGCAAAATTGAAGGCAGCAATCGATAAATCATTCGGTTCACTGGATAAGTTTAAAGAAGAATTTAGCAAAGCTGCAATAGGACAATTTGGTTCTGGCTGGGCGTGGTTAATCAACGATAGGGGAACGTTGAAAATCGTAGGCACAGCGAACCAGGATAACCCCTTAATGGATACTGCACTGGTACGCGGCACCCCGCTTTTAGCAATTGATGTATGGGAACATGCATATTATTTAAAATACCAGAATAAACGGCCTGACTATGTTGCCGCATGGTGGAATGTAGTTAACTGGAGCCAGGTGAGCAAACGGCTGGTATAAAACGCTGATTAAAATCTTTTTGTCAGGTCCTGCTACCAATTACTGGCTTGACCACCACATAAAACACCTGCAGATCAACACTGCAGGTGTTTTTGTTTATACAGATGACCCTTGTCATTTTATTTTACCTATTTTCGGAATATTTTGTTGCTTTTACGTTATTACTAGTGTAAACTAAATACTTCCCTCATGACCAAGAACATCTTTATTGCATCCGCAGAACCATACACCGGGAAATCAGTTGTCGCTTTTGGAATGGTTAATATGCTGCTGGGAAAAACACAGAAAGTCGGTTATTTTAAGCCGATTATCGCACAAGTGAACCCAGCAGAGAAAGAAAAACACATTGAAGCGATATTGGAATACTTTTCTTTGCCCATCCCTTACGCAGATACTTACGCCTTTACACGCCAGCAAGTTTTACATCAGTCAGAAACCGAGAATGCCGGCGAGATGATCAATACGATTATCAGTAAATATAAAAAACTGGAAGACAACTATGATTTTACCGTTATTGAAGGCAGTGACTTTTTAGGAGAAGGCATTGCTTTTGAATTTGAATCTAATGTTTTGATTGCGAAGAACCTGGGGGCCCCCGTAATCATTGTAGTTACAGGAAAGGATAAAACCCCTGCCCAGGTAATGGGGACAGCGGTAAATATTTACCGGAACTTTTTGCTGCGTGATGTGCAGGTTTTGGGAATTGTAACCAATATGGTTGCTCCTGATGATGTTGACGCAGTGCGTTTAGGTTTAACCAACCAGCTGCCGGCAGAATTGATGATCACCGTTATCCCAATGGATAGTGGTTTGCAAAGCCCCACAATGCAGGAGATTACCAATGCATTAAACGCTAAAGTATTATTTGGTGCCGAACTGATGGCGAACCAGGTAGATAATTTTGTGACGGGCGCAATGATGCTGCCAAACTTTTTAAGCCATATCAAAGAAAATGTGCTCATTATAACACCGGGTGACCGTGGTGATATTATCATCGGTTCTTTGCAGGCTAACTTATCTGCCAATTATCCAAAAGTAGCGGGCATCGTGCTTACCGCCGGCAGTTTACCAGATGAGCCTATGCTGCGTTTAATTGAAGGGCTGCAAACAATCATTCCTATTATTTCTGTGGAAAAAGGGACTTTCGAAACCACTACGGCCATAGGTTCTATCCATTCAAAAATCACGATAGAAAACAAAAAGAAAATTGAACTGGCAATCGACGTATTTGAGAAATATGTAGATATGAAGGCGCTGGACGATAAGATTATTACTTTCCGTCAGGAAGGTATTACACCGCATATGTTCCAGTACCAGCTTGTTAAATGGGCCAAAAGCCAGAAAAAACATATTGTACTGCCAGAAGGAAACGATGAGCGGATCCTGAAAGCTACCGAAAGATTGATTAGTCAGGAAATTGCAGATATTACCTTATTGGGCGATCCGCTGGAAATTGGCGCTACCATTAAAAGGCTGGGGTTAAACCTTGATCTGAACGCCATCCATATCCATAATCCGGCTGTTTCTGAACATTACGATGATTACGTAGAAACATTATATGAACTGCGTAAAACGAAAAACGTAAATATGGAAATGGCCAGGGATATGATGACCGACGTTTCTTATTATGGAACGATGATGGTTTATAAGGGCGATGCTGATGGAATGGTTTCTGGTGCGGTACATACTACGCAGCACACCATCCGCCCTGCGCTGCAATTCGTAAAAACCAAACCAGGCGTATCTGTAGTTTCTTCTATCTTTTTTATGTGCCTGCCGGAAAGGGTAGCCATATTTGGAGATTGCGCAGTAAACCCTAACCCTACGGCACAGCAACTGGCCGAAATCGCGATTTCCTCCGCAGAAAGCAGCGCACGTTTTGGTATTGAACCCCGGATTGCGATGCTTTCTTACTCATCCGGCAGTTCCGGTGAAGGTGAAGACGTAGAGCGTGTAAGAGAGGCAACGGCAATTGTGAAAGAAAGACGGCCCGATCTGAAGATTGAAGGACCGATACAGTATGATGCGGCGGTAGATCTTTTAGTGGGCCAGCAAAAACTGCCTGGATCTGAAGTAGCCGGAAGGGCAAGTGTATTGATTTTCCCCGACTTAAACACGGGCAATAATACTTATAAAGCAGTACAGCGGGAAACAGGTGCCTTAGCCATCGGCCCGATGCTGCAGGGTTTAAACAAACCGATCAACGATTTGAGCCGCGGATGTACTGTAGATGATATCTTTAATACCGTAGTAATTACTGCGATACAGTGCCAGGATTTGAGTTAAAAATAAACCAACGACAGATACAACAACATATACGAACTAATTGCCTTTTATGAATATTTTAGTAATTAATGCAGGGAGCAGTTCCCTGAAATACCAGCTTTTCAAAATGCCAGTAAGCAAACCTGTTTGCAGCGGTTTAGTGGAGCGGATTGGCATAGAAGGTTCATTTATCAAGCATGTGATCAATTATGGGAGCGAAAAGAAAACTATTGAAAAAGAACTTTTTATTGCCAACCATGGTGATGGCTTAAAACAATTGTTTTTAATGCTCGCCCATCCGGAGCATGCTGTAATCGATAGTCCTGATGACATTGCCGCTGTTGGCCACCGTGTTGTTCATGGCGGCGAACATTTTTCCGGAGCAACACTGATTACCCCGGAAGTTAAAAAACAGATCAAAGACCTCTTTTCACTTGCACCATTGCACAACCCTGTACATTATAAATGTATAGAAGTGGCGGAGCAGACTTTCCCGTTAGCGAAACAGATTGCGGTTTTCGACACTGCTTTTCATCAATCGATCCCGGAAGAAGCCTATCGTTTCGCCATCCCTGAATACTATTACAAAGAACATGGCATGAGGGTGTATGGCTTCCATGGCACCAGCCACAAATATGTAAGTGCACTGGCTGCAAAGTGGCTGGGCAAGTCCGATGCAAAACTGATCAGCATACATTTAGGAAATGGCTGCAGCATCACCGCAATTAAAGATGGAAAATCAATTGATACCAGTATGGGCTTTGGCCCGCTAAGTGGTTTGATGATGGGCACACGTTCTGGCGATATCGATCCGTCCGTAATTTTGCACCTGATGGAACATGCAGGTTACACATTGGAGCAATTGAGTACATTACTGAACAAACAATCTGGTTTACTGGGCGTTGGCGGATCCAGCGATATGCGTGACATCAGGAAACTGGTTGAAGAAGGCAGCGCAGAAGCGATACTTGCTCTTAAAATCTATGCCTACCGGATCAGGAAATTTATTGGTGCCTATGCAGCAGTATTGAACGGACTGGATGCAATCTTATTTACTGCCGGTGTGGGAGAAAATGACAGCACGATGCGCGAGGCAGTTTGCAGGGAAATGGATTACCTGAATATCACAATGGATCCAGACAAAAATATTGCGTACAAAGGAGAAACATTGGATATCAGCACAGCGGAATCTAAGGTTAAAATCCTTGTTGTACCTACTAATGAGGAGTTCGAAATCGCCTCACAGTGTTATTTCATGTAAACGTATAAGACAAAACGTTACACTTACTTATCATCCTGGCAGATCTGTCAGGATGATTTACGTTATGTTTACACAATAGGAAGTAATCTTTTTGATCTTCTCCTTTTCGATGTCGTAGATATCACAGTAGTTCATATGAAAATTTTTGTCCTTGCCGTCAGAGCAGTGTACATATCCATCTACACACGCACTATCCCCATCAATAATAATATGGTCTTTTGTTGAAGATATCATTTTCATATCTGCATGATCGGCAAAAAACTTACGCAGGTTTTCTTTGCCTGATACAGTCTCGTTACCGACCATATTCCATACAATATCATCAGTTACACTATTCAGAATTGTCTCTACATCATTTTCATCAAAAGCAGTGACAATTTCCATTACTATTTTTCTGTTACTCATATATTTTACTGATTAGTTCCTGATCAAATTTACCAATTCAATTTAACTGAAAAAACCTTTAAAAGTGACAACAATGAGGGGCATTCAAGCCAATTTATATGGGCATAATATTAAATTAAAGGTGTCCGAATGCGTTCATCAACTGTTCATATCCGATCACCCGAATAAAAACATAACAAATTTATTATTGATAATCAAACAGTTATAACTAATAAATCAATTGGCACATCATTAGTACTCACCAGCAAAGTAATAGTATTAACAAAACGAACTGATATCATATGTTTAGACTGAACCTAAAAATTGCGCTTAGAAACTTGTGGAAAAGCAAAGGGTATGCAGCGATAAATATCTTTGGCCTTGCGGTTGGATTTGCAGGGTTCATCTTGATTTTATTATATGCGAACCACGAATACAGTTACGACACCTGGAACCCAAACGCAAACAATGTATACCGCATTTCAAGTAAAAGTGACAACCGCCAGGAAGAATATGCGTCCAGCCCGGGAGAACTTGCCCCTGCATTAAAAAATGCAGTACCCGAAATTGAATCATATGCGCGATATTATACCTGGGACATCAAACAAAGACTGATGAGTTCTGGTGACAAGGATTTTTATGTCGAAAATATTATGGGGGTGGATAGTTCCTGGTTTGATGTTTTTCCTTACAAATTGTTGTATGGCGACCCCAAAAAGGTGCTTGTGTCTGCAGATAACATAGTAATTTCCCGTAAAATCAGTGAGCAATATTTCGGGACTGAAAATCCGGTGGGAAAACCACTTGTAATGAACGGGACTAAAACCTATGTGATTACCGGTGTTTACGAACAACCAAATACCTCAGAGCACATTGATCATGATGGTTTTATTAAAATGACATCACAAGGTGACGGCTGGAACAACGGCAACTTTTACACCTATCTAAAAATAAAAGAAGGGACAGACATGACTATGGTCACCGAAAAAATCAACCGAGTTTTGCACCAGCTTCCTGCTACCGGGGTAAATCCATGGCTGAAACAAGAGCATGTTAACCTCACACCAGTCCCTGACATATACTTACATTCGACAGTATCGCAGGACCCTGCAAAAAGGGGAAATGCAAAGATTGTTACCATCTTGATACTGTTTTCTGCTTTGTTACTCGTTATCGCTTGTATTAATTTCACTAATTTATCTATAGCAAGGTCGGTAAAACGTGCAAAAGAAACAGGCATAAGGAAAGTGATGGGTGCCGGAAAGGGAAGCCTTGCCCGATACTTTTTAACAGAAACTGCCATCCAATGCCTGGTGGCCTTGCTGTTGGCTTTCGTAATTGCTGAAGTATCGCTGCCTGTTTTAAACTCGATAATGGCCCTTGATCTGACACTGTTCAGTTTTGGATTCCCTGCAATACTTGCCGTCCAGATTTTCTTTGTTCTGGTGTTAGTGGTGCTGTTTGCAGGCGGGTATACTGCATTTTTCCTGGTCAACTATGAACCGATCAAAGTATTAAAAGGAAACTTCTCCAGAAGCAGCGGCAGTTTATGGATGCGCAAAGCACTGATATCGGTCCAGTTTATTGTGGCCACGGTTTTTATTGTCTGCCTGCTGATTATCAAACAGCAGGTAACCTATATGCAAAACAAGGATGTTGGTTTTAATAAGGAGCATGTAGTAATATTTAAAATCCGTAAAGGAGAAACCAAAAAGAACATAGCACAGGTGAAAGCCAGGCTGGAAAAAATTGCTGGTGTAAAAGCAGTGAGCAGGGTGAATTCTTATCCGGGCTCACAGGACATGCAGGTGATAGGAAGGGACTTCCATGATCAGTTGGTACAAAACCTGAGCGTAGTTACGGTCGATTATGATTACTTTGAAGTGCTGGGTATGCCCGCCAAAGAAGGACGTGTGTTTTCTGATAAATTTGGAACAGACACTGCCGGGATCATCGTGAACGAAACAGCAGTAAAAAAATATGGCTTACAAAAATTGATCGGACATAAATGGATCGAAGACAGAACGATAGTTGGGGTAGTAAAAGACCATGTACAGAAAGGAATGGAAAACGGGGCAGATCCTACTGCATTTATGCTGGAAGGAAACAATACCAACGGCGCCAACAATATGATCCTGAAAATTGGCGGTGATCATATCCAGCAAACACTGGATGAGGTAAAGCAAACCTGGGAAGCATTGGAACCCTTTCCGTTTCAATATACCTGGCTCGACCAGAGTTTTGCGAAGGTATATGTTCAGTATGTACGACTGGACAAGGTATTTAACATTTTCACTTATGTGACACTTGCCCTGGCCATTATCGGTTTGTTTGCATTGGCTTCATTTACTGTGCAGGAACGCACCAAAGAAATTGGGGTTAGAAAGGTGCTGGGGGCAGATACCGGAGATATTTTAAAGCTGATCAATAAAGGGTTCCTGGGCTTAGTGATTGCAGCCAACATCATTGCTATTCCAATCGCCTATGCGTTGTCGAAAAACTGGCTGAACGGCTTCGCTTTCCGTACCACAATAACCATCTGGCCGTTTGTAATTGCTACCGTGATATCCATATTGATTACCCTGATCACGGTCAGTCTACAGGCATATAGAACGGCAAAAGCAAACCCAGTGGATGCGTTAAAGTACGAGTAAATAGTTATTGAGAAGAATTATCCATTAGCAAGCAGGATCTAACAACTAACCAGCACTGCAGTTAAATATATAACAAGCAGACCAACAGATCTGCTTTGAACTATTATTGAGGCTAAACCTTTTAAATGTTTAGCCTCCTTTTTATCCTATCCCAAAGGATATCAGTATAGTTATTATTCAAGTTATCCCAGACAATCCAATTTTGTTTAGCCATTTGATATTCCGTAAGGTTTTATAGTTGTAACAAAACCCTTCATCATTTGTCATATTAGCAGAAAATAAGCAATATATGGCATTTCACAACCTTTATGTTTACAATCAAAATAACTATAAGTGGTTATTTTTTGAAGTAATTCCTGCGATAAATTTGTAAAGAAACAACGAATAATATCGGGTAAAAAATTATTTATAAAAGATTAATAAATTCTCTTTATTTAGATTTTATAAAAAAATATGCTGATATTTCATACGGTAAATTGTTTCAGAACAACACGTTGTACCTAAAACCAAATGAGCTAGCATGGGTTTACAAATCTACCAAATGAAAAACACCGCTGCACTTATTTTAGTGCTGTGTAATGTATTGCTTACCTCTTCCTGTACATCACCGGCAAAGAAGTTTACTGGTAAATGGCGACCAGTAAGCGCTGTGCTGACAGGAGATTTAAAACCGATAACGCTCAAAAAAAGCGGAGATCATTACGAAATTGAATCTGAAAGCCTGTTCGCTAACCTTTCTGAACTTCATTACAATAAAAAAGAAGATTGCCTTACCGGCGATGCAGGAGGGATTACCATTGCCGTAAAATATAATAAAGTATCAAAACACATCACCATTGGCCCGAAAAATATTGATTTGATCAGCCAGTTTATGGAATTTGAAAAATTCAGATAATCCAATCTTAACAGAGATTCCCAAGTAAAATTTAACATTCTATGGTTTTTAAAAAACAGCTTTTAACTAAAATACCCATTATCTTCTTAGCTATCCTATCATTTGGCTGTAAACAGGTGCCTGATGTAAAGTGGGATTTTAGCAAGGATGAGATTACAGGAACAGGAAAAACACCATTAAGTGACAAGCTGAATGTGGACGTTTACCTCGATGTAACCACTTCTATGAAGGGTTTTGTATCTCCGGGCACTACAAATTACAGTCGCCTCCTTGATGATATAGAGGCTACCTGTACCAACGTATGGAAAAGTACTGATATGAAATATTACAAATACGGAAGAAGCGTAGCAGCAATTTCAAGAGAAGACTTCACTTCCGGAAAAACTTCTCCTGTAATGTACTCGGATCCGGTTTTGAGTACACAGACCAATTTCGCAGAGGCGGTTAAAAAGACTGATCCAAAAAGGGTAAGTATCCTGATTACAGATCTCTTTTATAAGAACAGCGATGTAAACCTGGTGGTTGGTGCCATTAAGGATTACTGTTTCAAGAAAAAGGTGGAAGCCGGATTGATTAGCCTGAATAGTTCTTTTAATGGGATTGTGGGCGATGTATTCCCCTTTGTAAATGTAAAAAATGGCACAAGACCTTTGTATGTGCTTGTTTTTGGAGATAAGCAAAATATCGATTTGCTTTTTAAAACACTGAAAAACAAACCGTACATCGCTTCTACGCAATTTTTACTAATCGCTAACCGCCCTACAGAAAGTTACGAGGTGAGCCTGGTAAAGGATAAAAAATGCAAAACGGTCAATAAGCAAAGCCTGCCATCGGAATGGAAGAAAAAAGATTATGGAACGATCTTCAGTTTCACGATGAAAACTAAAGAGTCTGATGCGGTATTTAATCTTGATCTTAAATTGAATACCAATCCAAATATTCCCCTATTCAAAGAAAACAACCTGAAATTAATGGTCTTTGAAAAAAGTTCTGGTCAGAAGGATTCTATTCCTGCAAATGATAAGGTGAGCATAGAAAACATGAAGCTCACTGGTAACCGTATTACCGGGAATATCAAACTGAAAAACGGGGAAGCAGCCGGAAAGTATGGATACCTGGTTTATGTAACATTGGACAATACCGTTCCGCAGCTAATGCCTAAATGGGTATTGGATAAAAACACGAATGTTTATGCACAGGGCGTAAATGAAGACAAAACGTTGAACCTGGATAAATTGCTGACCGATATTTCTAGTAACCATACTACGTTTATACAGCCGAAACTGGCTAAGTTTTATATCAACATCATAAAAAAATAATCTTTAAAACTGAATAATCATATGAACAAGAGTCCTGTTAATTATTTCCTTACTGCTGCCATCGTAGCTATTTTCTGGGTTGTATTCGCCGTTTTAATGGGCCCTTATTTAAGTGAGAGCCCCAATCTTGCAGAAAAGGACCCGGCCGACCTCGCCACTTTATTGCAAATCATTTTTGGAGCTGGTGCTTTAATCACTATCATTTTAACCAGTTACTGGTATTATTATGGCAACAAGGAAAGCACTGCCGGTGAACTAAAAAAGGCAAAAGGAAAATGGACTATCTTTTTTATTATCGAACTGGTGGTTTCTGTGGCGCTTACGTTAACGATCATCATGCTGAATATTTCGGAAGGAATTGAAGCTTCCTGGTTCATCATCTATTTCGCGATTAATGCTTTGCTCACTTTTGTGCTGTTTTGGCTGACCACCTTTTTGATGTCGCCGCGCAGTGTACAATTCATCCCATTTGGTAAATAACTATGCAGAAAAACGTATTGATTGGTATAGGCGGTACTGGTTCGAGGGTAATTGAATCGGTATTGCATTTATGCGCAGCGGGGCTTGGGCCGGATAAGCTGCATATTTTTATGATTGACCCGGACCGGGGAAATGGTAACCTGACACGGACACAGAGTCTGATTAAGAAATATACGGAGTTCAGGGAGAAGTGGGAAAAGGCGCCAGACCGTCCGAATTCTTGTTTTAAAACCGAGATCATTATCCCACAGGGTGATGAGCCTTTTGTATGGAATATATTCGAGGATAGTTATTATACGCTGGGCAAGTATATCAATTATGATAATATTTATCAAAATAACCGTGATCTGGCCGATCTGGCAAATGTACTGTTTACCGATCAGGAACTGAAAACAAGCCTGGAACGCGGCTTTAGAGGTCACCCTTCTATTGGCGCCGTCGTAATGGCCGATCCGCCGATGGATGAATATCCGTTCAAATTATTATGGGACGGTGTAGAATCACTCGGCGAAAACGACCTGCGGGTTTACATTGTAGGTTCTATTTTCGGTGGTACGGGAGCCGCAGGGTTCCCTACCCTAGGGGCCAACCAACTGATCAAGTTCAATGATAAGGCAAAACTGGGCGATAACAAGAGCAAGGTATTACTTGGCGGAGCATTAGTGCTGCCCTATTTCAGCTTTTCGGTAGAGAATACAGCGAACGAATCTATGTTTGTTACGGCGAGCGACTTTCCGATTGCCACTAAAGCGGCACTGCAGTACTATAATGATAAGGAACTGGGTTTTGACCAGTATTATCTGATAGGCGATTCACTTTCGCAAAAAGTAGGAAAGTTTAGTACGGGCGCATCTACGCAGAATAACCAGCCTCACTATATTGAGCTGGTAAGCGGACTGGCAAGTTTCGACTTTTTTAACCAGCCTGCCGGTGATGCGTTGAATGAAAGAAAATACTTTATAGCAAGCAGGGACAATGAGACTGTAGACTGGGGTACGCTGCCTTTGACACGCGACAGCAGCAGGCTGCACATAGAACGGAAATTACTGAAAAAACTGATTGCTGATTTTACGGTTTTCAGCTATACCTACCTCACCTTTGGTAAATCTATCCTGGCAAAATCGCATAAAGAAGTATCACTGGAATCATGGTATTCGATGAATTTTAAGAGCCAGTACAAAGAAGACAGCGAATTGTACAACCCGAGGCACAATAGCAACAGTCCGCTTTATGAAACAGCCGACCAGTACATGAACAGCTTTTTGTATTGGATCTGTTCAATGGACGACCAGGATATGGTGAAGCTGATTGATAAAACTAAAATTATTAACGGCGAAATCCCTGATGATAAAAAACTGAAACTGCTGGACCCGGAGTTTTATAAAGGGAACATTGGCCATATCGTGAAAGAAGATGCCCTTGGTTCTCCACTCGATTTTAATTCTTTCCGGGCGCGTGGATTAGAGGCATCTACCATTAAACAGGGCACTTTGACTGCTGGCAGCATTTATCTGAATATATTTTATAACGCCGCCTCCGAGTTTAATAAACAAAATTCTTTTAACAGTTAGCCTTTAGATCATGCCTCAAAAACATTTATATCTACCGAAGATCATTACGGGCGCAAACATTTCTGAACCGGTTTCGAATGCGGTTTGGGAAGATAAAGAGCGACAAATCATTACTGCGATCAGCGATGCGATTGAAGTAGATGAAGCAGTAACCAGTAAAGGGGTATCATCTGTCCCTGATATTTATGCACGCCCGCTTAGCTTTTTAGGTGCGCTGCGCTACGATAAACACCCGCTAAGAACACGTATTATCCAGGAATGGCGCGGCTTGCTGAGCCTGATGGCACTGCACAGTGTTAAACCAGACCTCAGTAAATTGAGAGTGACCTCGGTAAATCTGAACGACGAGAAATTTAGTCGTGCGTTAAAGAACCTGGCCCCAAGACCTGTGCCTTTGCAAAAAGGCGTACCTTATCAATGGACAGATTTTATCATTATCAAATTTGATGATATTCCTATCGGTGCTTTCTCTCCTGCTACCCTGGTTTACACTTCTTCAGATTATAACGAAAAATTAAAAAACCTGGCGGGCTTTGCATTAAAAGATGAAAATGGCTATTTAAGGCCTCCGGGAAAAACTGAGGGACTGGACTATGTGGGCAAATGGCTGGAAAATTTTATCAGGACATTTAATAAAATAGCCAATACTGAGGAAGGGGCAGATAAGATCAGTGAGTATACTGGTAATATCAATAAATTGCTGGACGAGTGGCTGAAAGAAATTAAACAGGAGCTGGGCGTAGCAGTGAATAGTGCTATTGGGGCCGACCGGGTGATTGTTGCGGAAGAAATGCCGGAATATATCCGGAACAACCCGCCTAAGTTCCTTTCGCGTTACGATATCTATCAGCATATCCTTACACCGCTGGTTAAGGCAAACAAAGAAAGCGACGGATCAAAGTCAGAGTACAGCTTATTAATGGCCAGGAACCGCTCTAAACAGGCAGGAACAGAATATAAGGAAGTAGTAATCATTAATCCGCAGCTGCTTGCCCAGAACAGGAAACTATGGGACGATACTACGCCAAGGGAACTGAGTGAAGATACCTATTCATTAATTGATAAGTTTTTTTCTGAAGCATCGGGGAGCCTGATCAATAACATCAATATTAAAAATGATAACGCGATCTGGATACGTCCTGAACTATACTTTCTGACTACTACACTTTTAAAAAGCAAAACGGATGATGATATCTTGAATGAAAGTGAAAAGTTCTTAAATGCGGAAGATACCGAGTTTATACTCCCTTTTAAAAATGAAATCCTGCATTATTTTTCGCCGGTAGATGTGCAGGAAATTCTAAAGCCTAAGTTCAGAAAAGTAGAAGGAAAAGTGATCTTCTCCTTCCAGCTGCCATTAGTTGATAACCACTCGATAGAGATTAAAAAAACTTATAGTTACCGGATCTCAAAAGCTGAGGGGGAAGGCGAAATTATTGAAACAGAAGTGCCGGTCCTGGAGATTTTTCCGAATTACCTGGGCGATTTCTGGTGCCAGTATTTTATGCTGTGTTCTAATCTTGATAGCTTCTCTATCAACCCGCTGAACTTCGGTCGTCAGACCCAGGTTACACGGAAGGAACAATTGATCGAAACGAACAACTCCCGCGAAAAGGCGGAGATCATCAGGATGACGGGTTACGATGCATTCCCTGAAGCGATCAATATTGCTGGCAGCAAGGGCAGTAAAGATAACTACGGACTGATCCTGCTGAACAAAGATTCTACTGTGGGCCGCCCTTTTAATGGAAAAGTAACGGTAGGTATTGACCTGGGAACCTCCAACACGAACATTTACCGCTACAGCAATGATAATGCACGGCGCTGGCAGTTTAAATTCTCTAAATATGTACGATCAGTTTTAAACTCTGATCCTCAAAAGCCAAAAACAGAGAATTTCGTTAAAAAAGAACTTTCAAAAAGGGATAAGATCACACGGGCATTTTTTGTGCCTACACAAGACCAGGAATTGCCGATCCCGACTTTACTGCGGGTGTTTAAAGCTGGTATCACCAGTGATATTTTACTGGACCAATTTATCTATTTCCCGCATGAGCCGGAGTACCCGAATAATGTGGATGCTGATGTAAAATGGGCGGAAGATATTACAGTGATGCTTGCCTTCATTAAATCAACCTTGTTCCTGATCCTGATTGATCTGCTGCAAGACAGAACGGGTAATATTGAATTCAGGTGCACCTACCCCAAATCATATCCGGATGAGAAGATCCATAACATGAAGATGGGCTGGACAAAAATCCTGGAAGACTTTATATACCGCTATAAAGGTGACGATTCGGAAAGCCTGGAAGGTAAGTTTATCTGGGCAGACAACCGGAAGTTTAATGATGAAAATGGGGTGTATACGATCAGTACAGAAAACAATGGCAAGCTGATCATCAATACCAAACCGGCATTTACTACGGAAGGAATTGCAGCCGGTGAATATTTCTCCAGTGAACTGATCATTACCGACGGCGTAAACCATGCGAACAAAGTAGATGGTGCGATATGCATTGATGTAGGCGGCGGCACTTCAGATTATAGTATCTGGTTTGACAGTGAGATCAAAGTGGATGCTTCTGTAAAGCTGGCTGGTGCACAAATTTCCAAATTGCTAAAAAACAATTCGAGGTTACGTGACCTGCTGTTGTCAGAAAAGGCTGCTTACTCACTGAACGAAGTAAGAGATAACGAATTGCTGTTCTTCTCGAGGCTTAACTTTGTTTTACGTGAAGAAGAAAAACAGATCTCCTCTAATCTAAGCAACAATGCGCAGAACCGCGATATCGCCTGGGTAAGAAGGATACTCGCTATAGAGTTTGGCGCCCTTGCTTTTTATGCAGGACACCTTGCTTTGTCATTGGATGAGTTCCTGCACTTTGACTTATCAAAAAGGATGAAAGAAAACTCACTGAAGATCCATTGGGGAGGAAATGCCGCCAAGTTTATCAACTGGATAGATTATGGCAGGTATGAAGATGACGGCATTGCGTCCAAGTTTTTAAATATGATTTTCGGCAATACAATTTTTGAAAAAAGTATTGGAGAAAGGGCATTTAAACCACTCAAATTAAAGCAAGTTCAATCCCCGGCGCATAAAAACGAAGCTTCTGGCGGGGTTTCGGTAATGGTTAACGTATATGATGAGAAAACTTACGGACACAAACCTGTAGCAGAAGCGGAAGATAATGATTTCTATTTTGATCAGATCGAGGAAGAAACGGATCAGGATATGGCTGCCGGGCGGGAAACATTGAACGGGCTGACTCTCGGGGAGCAGGTATCTATTGGCGACAAAGAGTTTGAGCATTACAGTGTGATCCCTAAAAACGGGTTCTTTATAGAAAACAGGTCTGTGTTTAACCATACCACCTTAAAGCAGCTGGAAAGGTATATCTTTTTAGTTAACCAGGTTGGAAAAGTGACAGGGCTGTTCCCTGAAGGTTCAGAAATCAGCCTCACAGTTGATGAAAAACTGGCGATTAAACAGCGTGTAAAAAACACGCTGGCCGAACAGGCTAAGTTGAAAATTGACAAAAGAGAAATCGAGCCGGTTTTTATCATGGAAGTGAAGTTTATGTTGGATATCCTTAGCCATAAAATGCGATGATCATCCATGTAGGAATTGACCTGGGCACCACGTTTTCTTGTGTGAGCTATCTGGATGAAAATGGCTTGCCTGCTATGATCAGGAATAGTGAATTTGAAGACATTACGCCTTCAGTGATCTATTTTGATGGAAACGTAGCTTATGTGGGGAAAAAAGCGAATGACAGGAAGTTGCAGGCCAATGCACCAATCTATGAGTTTGTAAAAAGATACATTGGCACTGAATCTGCCAACAGGTACATCATAAATAATTACAATTATGGCGCCTGTGGCTTATCGGCCATTATCCTTAAAAAGCTAAAAATAGAAGCATTCAATTTTTTCAAGAAGAAGGGATTACTGTCTATTGACGATACGAAGCAAACACTGGTGATTCCGGCAGTAATCACAGTACCGGCTTATTTTGGCGACAAGCAACGCCAGGAAACCCGGATTGCTGGTTTGGCGGCAGGTTTTGATGTGACTGCCATCATTAATGAGCCTACTGCTGCCGCACTAACCTATGGGATTAACCTCAATGAGAAGAAAAAAATCCTGGTGTTTGATCTTGGCGGGGGGACTTTTGATGTGACAATCCTGCAAATTGGCGGTGGTGAAGCAAATGCAATTGCTACAGATGGGATTGATCAGTTAGGGGGAAAAGATTTTGATGAAATTATACACGGCTACCTGTTCAGCGAATTTGAACGCCAAACCGGTGAAGAGCTGCCAGACGATATGCAATGGGAAGTGCAGAAAAAAGCACTGGAAGCCAAGATTGCTTTATCTGACCACACCGAAACTACGATCATGCTCAGTGCAGCGGGAGAAATGGCAGAGATCACGTTATACAGAGATGCGCCTGCGACAGATGCACATACAGATGATGATCTCTACTTTATTGATGAAGACGAGGCCGATTTTAACAAATTCTATTTTAAGCAGCGCTGCGGAGATTTGCTGGCGCGCTGTAAAAGTAAATTGCATGGGGTACTGGACAAGGCGGGCCTAACCTGGAACAATATCGATGAGATTGTACTTGCGGGCGGATCTTCGAGAATGCCCATGATCCCTGAAATGCTGGAAAGCGTATCCGGCCAGTCTGTGCGCAGAAATATTGCTGGTTTTAACTTTGATACGGCTATTGCACAGGGGGCAGCATTATTTGGCCGGATGAGAAACCATGTGAAAGACATCAATTCCAAGTCAATCGGTATTGAGCTGAAACGCAATAACGAGATATTCGTGAAACACTTAATAAAGAAGAATACCCCTTTGCCTGTCAGTATTTCGGAAAAATTTAAAGCGGAAGAGAATGCTACCCTTCGGGTTTATGAGGGAGAGGATAACGAAGAACCTGATTTTTGCACTTTACGCGGTAAACTTGAATTGAGCAATCCCCAGGGTGAAGTGACAGTAGGGTTATCGATTGACTTTAACGGGACGATCCATGCTCAGGTAGAGGCCAACGGAATTAAGGCCGGCCTGAAAATCAAATCAAACGAAACCGATATCGATGTAGAAGAATTAAAAGAAAAGATTGAACAGGTAGATTTAAGGTTATAAGGAATTCATTACCATGGAAAATGATGAAATAATAGGCAGTGATAATCAGCCGCGTTACACCCAGGAAGAAGTAATTGCAGGCAGTAATGGTGCTGGACATACCCCTCCGGGAGATGCTGCTAAAAAAGAAGAACCAGCGGAAAACCTGACTTTAGAGGAGATGATTACGGCGGCTACTAAAGATGGTGGCCTGACCGAAATTTCATCTGCTTATAAAAGGCCAAAGCAAAAAGATATTGAAGGTCCCTGGGCCCATATCCGCTTTGCTAAAAATCCGTTTACAGTCTTATTTCTCGACTATAAACTTCAGCGTCTCATCACCCCTGCTATTGTAGAAAACAACTATAACCTGCTGTCAGTTTACTGGACAGAAACCTATAATATACTCGAAGGCGTAGGCAGGGCAAAGGTAACCGGCCGTTTTGGAGAAGAGTTTGTACCGCAGGTAAAAGCTGCGGTACAAACGCTCAAAAAAGCATTTAACCAGATCAGAACACAGGAGGGAATTGATCATTGGGCAGCAGAACTGAACAGGGCGAGGATTGCGAAGGGAACTGAACTGTTGAAAGAATTTTTTGAACATGATGTCCGCCGCGGGATATTTGAAAAAGAAGACGGGCTGACACTGATTGCAAAAGGAAAAAAATTCGACCTCTCAGAAGAGGAGGTCAGGGGTTTTATCTATAACCAGCTGCACGCTTTAGGCTTTGCAGAAAGAGCAGAGGTTAAACAACCGGACTTCTTTAACAATGACTGGATGTCTGATGAGGCTTATCAGAAAAAGAAAGAAAGACCAAGAGTTGAACATCTTGTATTGGATAGGCCGGTGTCTTCTTTACTGCAGCTGGGAAAAGTATTATTTGACCAGCCATTACTCGCAAAAGAACGTTACATTAATTCAATTGCCTACCTGCCCGCGATAGTCAGCACCCTGGAGGGCTCTGATGCAAAAGGAAGGGTTTACGAAAAAATCATCAATGAAGAAAGGGATATTGATATCCGCTTCCTCAAGATTATTTACTTGCTTAACCCTACCCTGCCACTTAAAGTAGGTTCGACAGATTTTAAGCAAGTCAAAGATTTATTCGCGCAGACAAAAAACGATAAAAGCCTGTTTCTGCAAGCTATTGAAAGTTTTAGAAAAGGGCATTTGCAGTTATGGCTGAACGCCACGGACCAGCGCAATGCGGCACTGCTGCCAGCGGAGAATAATTACGTGGGCTTCGTCAGGTTTTTCCTGAAGATTGAACCTGCACATCCTGTGGTGATCAGTAATGAGCAATTTGAAACACCGTTAATGCTGATCCATAAGGCTAAAAATGACCCCTCTTACTGGCCTAAAATCACCGAGGCTGTTACTAATAGTATTTTACCGGCATGGTTTGATGGCATCGGAAAATCCAATTGGAACAAGGAATACAATGCAGCCATAGAGCCCATCTTAAACGCCGGTTATTATACAGAAGAAGATAAAAAATCTGCTTCTGTGCATACCCTGATGAAAATTGTTGATCCGACAATAAAAGATCCGGAACTGATTACGGAAACCAAAAGTATCACACTGCCAGCGGTAGATGCATCCAAAGGATTAAACCAGGCCATTACTTTAAAACTCCAGAACACGGGTTTTGTAAAAGCGAAGATCTATATTGATCAACCAGAAGACGGCATCTCCTTACAGCAAAACGCCATAACATTGAGCTCACAAAATAAATCTGCGGTATTAAATGTGATCGTTGATCCGATCAAACTCGTTAAAGATAAAAGCTATACGTTGAATATTATTGTAGAATCTATTTATCAGACCATCACTATTCCATTTACAATAAAAGTGATCTTTCCAAAAGAGGCTTACTTTAAATACCTGGCAAAATATGGTGTTTTTGGGTTGATTTTCTTTTTTATCATCAGGGTAGTGCTGACTGCTTTTACACAGGATAGCAGAACTTATTTCTCATCCATTCCCGATGCGGCGTCATTTTGGGGCAACCGTGTAGATTACCAGTTTGGTTATGTGCTGACGTTTCTGATTCTGCTTGCCGGGATCTGGGGTGCTTTTCGATTAACAAAAAACAAGGAGAATATCTAATGGGAAGAAAGATTGTAATCATCATTTGCGGTATTATCGCTTTCTCTATTTTAAGCGGGCTTTTGCCTCATAATACTTGGTTTATATTCAGGATCGGTATTTTGATCGCTGTTATTTACGCCTGCAGACTTGCGTTTAAGCATTATGATAAAGTTGACAAACAAGCTATCAACGATTATTTAAAAGCAAATAACGGATTCCCGCCTATGACACCTTTACCAAAGACAGACTGGTTTAAAAAGGTAAAAAGTGAACATTACAAATTCCTGATTGCAGGTTTGGCGATTGTTGTTTTTTTATTGTGGACTCCCCTTTCTGCGATCAGCACCTATATTTTTATGATGGGTGATTTGCTGACACCTTCTTATTCTATCCATCCTGTAATCATGTGGGCAGTATTAGGTCTGTTTTTAGGGATGATCTACGGCGGATATGTTGCTTATGTAAAATTCCGTCTGGAACCTAAATATGTATTGATGCCCGCAGGTGCTTTTATAGTGCTGGTTATCTTATTATTGATCCACCATAGTTATTTTAAAGATCCTTACCAACCTTTTGGGAGCCGGACAGAGAATGAAACCCCGGCAGCAGCAGGGATTAGTTACGGTAAACCAGGAGTGTTTAAAGAAAAAAAGAAGCGCAGAAGAGAACAGGTTACTGTGGCAAAAACACCAGTTGTAACGGATTCTGCGACAACCGATACCGCCGCAGTGAAAGAACCCCGTTTTACTCCGGGAGGGATCAGCGGGGCATATAGCGTAAGATCCCAGGATACACTATCCCGGGATTCTACACCATAATAAATTTTATATCATTATCGCCTTTAAGCCTGTCTTTTAGCTGTCTGCTGATAAATAAATGCAGTAGTAGTAGTAGTAGTAGTAGTTAAGCAGTGATAATCATATGTTCTTTCAGTTGTTTGAAGAGCTTAACTATTTAGCAACGCAGGCTTTTGCTCATAGGTTTTCCATAACAATTCACCAAAAAGTGTATTTGACCAGGCGAACCAGCTTCTGCTAAACTTTTCGGGGTTATCTTTATGGAAAGATTCATGCATAAAACCTGTTCCTGCGTGCGTTTTCTGCAACGTTTGGATACACCATTTGATCTCGGCATCGTCATTAGACGTTAATGCTCTCATCGTGATACTCATTGGCCAGATCATATCCTGACCCACATGCGGGCCGCCGATACCTTCTGCAGCTGTTCCTTTAAAAAAATAAGGGTTATCTGCAGATAGGGCAAACTTTCTCGTATTCTGATAAATCGGGTCATCGGCTTTTAACACACCGAGATAAGGTAAACTTAACAGGCTAGGCACATTGGAATCATCCATGATATATGAACTGCCAAACCCATCTACCTCAAAAGCGTAGATCTTGCCATGTTTCGGATGATCGATCACCCCGTATTTTTGTATTGCTGCATCCACTTCTGTCGCTAATGACGAAAGGCTGCTGGCTAAAGAACTATCATTAAACAGGGCTGTTACCATTTCTGCAGCCTGGTTTAAACTAGCAACCGCGAAAAAGTTAGAAGGGATCAGGAAAGGAAATACGGTTGCATCATCACTCGGCCGAAATGCAGAACAGATCAGTCCAACCGGATTTACAGGAAAACCATATCCTGCCATCGGCTGGGTATCAGTCTGAAAAATGGTCTCTCTCTGAAAATGGTAAGGACCTTTACCTGTTTTACGCTGCTGATCTTTAAATACCTGCAGTGTAGCCTCAATACCTTTTTTGAAATCCGCATCAAAAGGGACTTTATCACCGGTTTTTTTCCAGTAATGGTAGGCAAGACGAATAGGGTAGCATAGGGAATCAATTTCCCATTTACGCTCATGCACACCGGGCTGCATGTCGGTCTTATCTGTTTTCCATTCGCCAACTTTAGCCGGATCACCATAAAATGCATTGGCATACGGGTCTTTTAATACACATTGCGTCTGGTGGATAATTACCCCTGCGATCAGGTTCTTTAATGCTTTATCTTCATTAACGAACTGTAAATACGGCCATACCTGGGCTGAACTGTCACGCAGCCACATCGCATCAATATCTCCCGTAATTACATACGTGTCCGGTCGCCCTTTTTTTTCTTTGTAATACACTGTGGTATCCAGTGTGTTTGGGAAACAGTTTTCAAACAACCAGCTCAGTTCCGGATTTTTAACTTTCGACTGGAAAGTTTTGATGGCACTGTTTACGGCTTTACTTTGGAAATGCCGCTTATCTGCCGCTACGCGTACAATGGGAAATTCAGGATGAATAGCTGCACCAAAACTGAATTTGGATGCTACAAGACCTGCACCCAGCAAACTGGTGTTTTTTATAAACGTTCTCCTCTTCATATTAAATTATATATTGGTTTTACCTTTTATTTTACTGTTGCCAGCCTGGCATATATCTCCATCATTCCTGCCTGCAGCAACAATGACTTCGTTGTTTCCCTGCCAAGCAGGTTTTTATCATCTCTTTCCTCTTTCCATACCCGGTCTGCGTCATCAATTATAAACTGCAGGCGCGACCTGTTTTTTTCTATGTTATACAGTTCCATGTAACCTCTTAAAAATACCGCATTAAACCAATAATGGGAAGGCAGTTTCTTATTTTTATAGAAATGCGCCTCACCGGCTTTTGCGATCACTTTTGCCTCCGCAAGATATTTTTTATTTTTGGTTAGTTCATATAACAAGACATTACTTTGTAACATAGTCCCGGTATTATAGGTATATAAACCAGAATCAACCTGCATAGTAGCTACTTTTACAGCGTCATAAAACAGACCACTGTCTGACCGTAAGTGTTTATTGGTCCAGTCATAGATCAGCAATGCGGTATCCAGATACTTTTTATCTTTTGTAATTTTATACAATTGCAGGGAAACCAAAATATTAGGTCCGTTTGAGCAGGTGTTTTTAGTTTTTTTATCCCCTTCTTTCCAGTAAATCCCTCCTCCTGCGGTTTTATCATATCCGGTTAATAAAAACCGATAGATTTCTTTTGATTTATCCAGGTAATTTTTGGTTCCCGTCCTGTTATAAGCATCCAGATAGGCAATAGCAATCCATTGGTTATCGTCGTAAAACCTGGAGCTCAGTCTTTCTTTAGTTACGTAGTCCTGATAAGCCGGCGCTGGTGCCACCTTGCTGTAATACTGATCGATTGCCTGTACTACCGGTGCCATAAACTGGTCTTTGGGGCTTAAGACTTCCATTTCATTGGATGCCTGGATCAATGCGCAAAGGGGCCATAACCAGGAATGAGGGTTCTCCTTTTGCTCTCCCGCGGTTTCATAATAAAGACCAGCGTTTCGATCAGTAAAGTATTTTTTGATATTATCATGGATGATGCCTATGCGTTCCTGATATTTCTGCGCTTTGGCCGCAGTTCCGTTTAGTATCAACAGCAGGCCGGTGATTAAAACTTTAAAATGTAGCGGTTTCATCATTTCGTCAGGTTAGTTTGAAAAGCACATGAATTAGAAAAGATACAAAAAAGCCAGCTCAATCAGCAACAGGATATCGATTAGTTAGTTATCACTGCTACTCATTGAGCTGGATTTAAGATTTAATTGTAACCTGGATTTTGTGCCAGGTTAGGATTAAGGCTACGTTGCTGTTGTGGTATTGGATAAAGCAAACGGGTAGCTGTGGTTGGTGTATGGTCCCACCATGTACCGGTAGCAAATTTACCCCAGCGGATCAGATCGTCCCTTCTAAAACCTTCGAAGATAAATTCTCTTCCACGTTCTGCAAGCAGCTCATCAAGTGTAAGCGTTGCAGGTGTATATGCATGAGTACTCCAGTCGGCATCTGTATATGACCTTTTTTTACTGTCGTTGACCAGTTGAACAGCATCAGCTGATGCTGAACCACCATTTCTACGCATAATCGCCTCTGCTTTCGCAAAATAGATCCATGTTAACCGGTAGATATTCCAGTCGGTATTATTGTAATTCGGATTAGCAGGAATTCCCTGTCCTGCACTCTGGTTGCCCAGCTTGTACTTATTAAAACGGATACCACTGTTTTCTTCTCCCTCGCTCATGTTAGAAACTGTAGAGCCAGATTTATTTTTCTGGATGTTATCAACAAAATCTAATTGCACGCCATTATACTCCTCTGAACCCAGAACCGGCGTTTTACCGTCGGCAAATTTCACCATCTTTCCCGCAAGGAGCCAATTGGTTTTACGCAGATCTGCATCATCAAAAGTAGCGAATACACCAGGGACCAGCACAATACCGTTGTTCCCATTACGGCCGCCACCATAAATATCGCGCTGTACGAAATGGTAGAACTCTCCCGGCCATGAAGGTTCGAAATTGGCAACCTTATAATCGTAGGCAATAGAAAAGATCACCTCTTTGGATAAATCATTATCCGGTTTAAACTGGTCAGAAATATTCGGGTCGAGCGCCATGGTACCATTTTGCCCGCCTGCGGCACTGTTGATCAGTTTATCGGATGCAGCAATACAGTCGTCCCATCTTGCAGTACCAGTCCACACTTCTGCATTCAGATAAAGTTCTACCAGCATCGCATAACCACCAGCCTGTGTCATACGGCCAACCATATCTCTTGATAAAGGAGGTACTTTATCAATGTTATCTTTAATTTCCTTTTCAATAAAGTCAAAAACCTCTTTCCTGCTCACTGATGTCGGTAAAGCTGGCACTCCTACCTGAGTCACTAACGGAATCGTAGCAAACATATCCATTAGCTTGAGGTAATGAAATGCCCTCAATAGCTTCAATTCCGCTACATAAGCCTCTTTTTCTGCAAGGGTGATGCCCATAGTAGAAATATCACGTTTTTCAATATTCTCAATCGGATCGTTACAGTAACCTACCCCACTCCACATTAGTGTCCAGGCATGGTTTAATCCATCTTCATCTACATTCCAGGTATGGTAATGCAACCTTTTCCATTTACCGCCATCTTCTCCATGCCTTCCTTTAGTTGGCCAGGCCAGCTGATCTGCAGAAAGTTCATTAAAGCGCCACCAGTTATCCTGTCCTGATGGGGTAACCCATGCATTAGCGTGTGTATAAGGCCTTAATACGGCAGATAAAACCTCATTTTTATTGTTATAAAATTTATCAGCTAAAATGACATCGTAAGCATTTTCATCCAGTTTTGTACAAGCACTGCCAAAGCTTAAAAGCAGCGCTAAACCTATATATAGTTTTGATTTGTGTTTCATATTTCTGATCGTATTAAAATCCAACATTTAACCCCACTAAAAATGAGCGGGTACTTGGGTACGGGCCTCTGGTATCTAAACCTAATGATCTGCCATTTACCTCATTTCCTATGCCTGTATCCAATATAAAATCCGGATCATTACCAGAATATTTGGTGATCGTAGCCAGGTTTTGTCCGGTAGCATAAACCCTCAGGTTGCGCAGCCATTTAGCTTTCAATTTGAAGTTATAGCCAACGGTAACCTCATCCAGTTTCACAAAACTTGCATCTTCTATATAATAATCAGAGTACATATAAGTATCATTGATCTGGGCATATTTGGTGAAAGTATCTTTTAATAAGTTACCGCTCCAGGTTTTGTTACCATAAGACAGAGCCGTAGTATTTAAGGCATCGAAATCAAACTTACCCCGCAAAAACACACGTAAATCCCAATTTTTGTATTGGAAACTGTTTGTCCATGAAGCATAATATTTAGGTACCGCATTCCCAATCGGCGCAAGGTCCGTTGCATTTAAATCATCTCTTGACGTGTTGATCTTATCATTGGTTACTGCTTCTCCATTTCTATTAAAGAACAACCATTTGCCATCAGGTGTAAACCCTGCAAAGCGTTTTCCGTAGAACACACCGATATCACTTCCTTCAAAAGTGGTAAATGCATTCCCCAGGTCACCCGCACCGCCGATACCGCCCGTCTGGATGTATTTAACTTTATAAACATCGTTCGAATAGCTATCTAAAGTGTTTTTAGTAGTACTCGCCGTGACATCAATATTCCAGGAGAAGTTATCGGTTTTAATTGCTGCATAACCTAAAGCAAGCTCAATACCTTTAGAAGATATCGTACCTACGTTGGTAAAGATAGAGGTGGCCACATTAGGTGGCTGCGGCGAAGTATAAGTATCCAGCAGATCTTTGGTTGTACGTTTAAACATATCCAGTGAACCTGTTAGTTTATTACTGAACATTTTAAAATCTACCCCAACATTCAGCTCTCTTTTTGATTCCCATCTCAAATTCGGATTGGGATTACGGTTAGGTCCGTATGTTTCATAATAATTCCCGTCCGGAAACAAATATTTACCTCCGCCGCCAAGCGTTACTGAAGATACGTTATTACTTACAGGACTATTTCCTGTTACCCCATAACCTACTCTCAGTTTCAGGTAATCTACAAATTTGATGTCTTTCATGAAGTTCTCTTCTGAAAGGTTCCATCCGGCAGAAACCGCAGGGAAATTACCCCATTTGTTGTTTGCTCCAAATTTGGAAGATCCCTCACGACGTAAAATGAACTGCAGCAGGTACTTGTTATTGAATGCATAGTTTACCCTTCCGAAAAAAGCAATCAAAGTATAATCTTCTTTGTTACTGCCCAGTCCGGCTTTTCCAACACCTAAAGCAGATCCTTCTGATAAATTATCCTCATGGAAAATATCGTTCAGAAAACCCCTGTTTTCTGCGAAAGATGCTTCCAGCATGTTATACCGGTAACTATATCCGGCAACAGCTGTTAAGCGATGTTTTTCTGCAAATGTTTTTTCGTATTGTAATGTCGGCTCCAAAGCAAAATTCTGCTCCAGGTAAGTGCCTTTGTAAGCATATCCGCCGTTTGGAAAATCACTGTTCTCCTGCGAATCTTCACTGGCTTTTAAACGGTACTGGCCGTCATTATAGCTGTTCCTCGTTACCGATCCGAAAATCGATGCTTTCAAACCATCAATAATAGTCAGGTCGATCTTTGCATCTGCAGAGGTAGTCTGCTGTTTCCGATAGTTGGTTTCCTGTGCCAAACGTGCATATTCATTTGTGCTTGTCAGGTCGAAACGGTACGTACCATCTGGATTATAGTTTGATAATGTTGGGTTTTTAGTTGTTTCACTCTCCCAGCCCCCTCCGCCAAGCAAGTTCGCTTTGTTAAAGTTGGTGGCTAAGTTAAACTGCGCATTTAACCGGTCGTTCAATCCCTTTTGATTTAAACTAAAACGTAAACCGTATTCCTGGCGACTGTTCTCACGGCCTATTCCTTCGAGGTTCCTGTAATTTACGCTGGCACGGTAAGTTGTTTTATCACTTCCGCCCGATAATGCAAGATTGTGGTTTTGTGATAAGTTATCATGGTTAACCAGGTCATCAAAAAAGTCGGTACTGTTACCAAAATCCTGTTGTTTTAGTTCTCCTGACGCAATTTTTGCCCTGTATTCCTCGGCTGTAAGAAAATCGGGTCTGTTCTGGATATATTCTTTTCTGAAATAAGTGGAATAATCGAACGTAGGCGGACCGGTTTTGCCTTTTTTTGTCGTAATAATAATTACCCCTGCATTTGCGCTTGTTCCATAAATTGCAGCACCGGAACCATCTTTTAGTACATCAATAGACGCAATATCGTCTTGTTGAAGGAGATCCGGATTACCACCCGGAATACCATCGATAACATACAGCGGACTGGCATTACCTTGTGTGGTCACTGCCCCCCTCAATTGCGAGGTTACCGGACTATTAGGGTTAGAGCCTCCGGGCCTGGATAACTGCAGACCAGCAACTTTACCCTGGATCAGGTCCAGCGGATTCCTTGAACCGCTTTGTCTGAAATCTTCAGTGCCCACGTGCGCAGTAGCCGAAGTTACCTCTTTAGTAGAAATACTACCATAACCAATCGCCACCACTTCAACATCCTTTAACGTAGTTGAAGCAGGCTGCAATTGTACAGCCAGCGTTGTCTGGGCAGCAATCAGCACTTCTTTTTCCTGATAGCCCACGAAAGTAAAAACCAGTGTAGCCGTTTTTGACGGCGCATTGATTACAAAATTCCCATTGGTATCTGTCGAGACCCCTGTAGGGTTACCTTTAACCTTTACACTTACACCGGGCAGCGGTAAGCCTTTTTCATCCTTCACTGTTCCCTTAATCGGGACGTCTTCATAATTTCTGGCACGGATAGCACCATAGGGAGTTTTTTTGTGGTAAAGATCAGCTGCTTCCAGATTGGAGGCATTAAAACCCAGGGCCATGAGCGCAATACTGGCAGCCATTGCAGGTCCGGGTTTAAACTTCTGTCTAATTCTCATTCTCATCATTTTTTAAAGGTTAGATATATGCATTATAAAATTCGGGAGCGGAGAGAAGCGTTAGATTTAGATGGAACTTTGACAGTGTGTGCTACACTGGATCAGGAAGAAAAAAGGGTGAAAAATAAGGAAGAAAAAGCTTGTGCAAGAGTTGCAACATCTTTATATAAATTTGAACAGGCAATTGGATTTGCGCCATAAAAAAATACTTCATCATATTTGGTTTTTGTTACACAACGCTTACTTAAACGTTTTAGTGATGGTCAATCTAAGTATTTTTTGTTACAGAGAAATATTTTCTATAAAATCACATGTAACAGTTTTGATACATATAGCTTTCCAGTAACGTTATATTTTGTAGAATTTCTTACTCAAATCACCTTTCAAAGTAATTTAAAGGCGCAAAAAAAACCGGTCACAGCTCCGAAAATAAAGCCATGACCGGGTGTTCAGATAGGGTTGACCTTTTTACTTTTTATCTAAAAAGATCCATTTGTTCAAAGTATTATCTGGTGCTTCCAACACAATTTTATAAAATGAGGACGGGAATTTTTCTACGTTCAGCAACACATGTCCCTGGCTAACGGGAGCCTCTGCGAGCAGCTGATATTCGTCCTTACCCCCTGTTTTGAAATTATTGGTGGTCGTTACCCAAAACTTAACCTTTCCATTTTTTCCCAATGCTTTCCAGCTTAAATCGATATGGCCCTGGAAGTAGTTTACTTTAGCATCAGCGATCGAAACCGGACCAATCAGTGGCGTACCATCAACTTCCTGTAACACCTCTTTCGGAACTGTAATACCCATGTATCGCGCTACAGTAGGCATAATATCAACAATACCCGGTTCGTAATAATGAGTATAAGTATTGAGTGACGGATTATTGGTAATCATCCAGGTATTACGCTGCCTATCTGATTGCCCGCCATGGCCCCTGCCTGATTTTTCATCACGGCCGTGATCTGTAGTGACTACCAGGAGCCATTCTTCTTTAAAATTCTTCTGGCGGTAACTGATCGCTTCATAAATCTTGCCTAGCTGGATATCCAGTCTTTTTATTGCTTCTTCGAATTGCGGGCTATCGCCATACATATGACCCATATCATCCGTATATTCCAGGTATACCCACGAAAGATCAGGAGCTTCGGTTTTAATGCCCGTGACTGCATCACTCACCACCTGCTCATCAATCTGGTGCATAAAATCGCGCTGGCGATCGTGCTTAAAACGAACGGTATCCAATTCATATCCATCGTGATAGATGTCAACTTTCAAATTACCTGCAGCAGTAAGGTTATGTCCGAGAAGTTTTGTACGGTTATCCGTCCAGCTCGAATATATCGCACTCTTTTTATTTGGATAAGCAGCCTTAAACAACCTGAAGATATTTTGATAGTTATAATTCGGATCTTTAATATCATTATCAGGCACGTTGTGTTTATTGACCCAGGTACCGGTCAGCAAACTATTGTAGCCCACCGCAGAGATAGTGGGCGTTTGGCTATAACCGCCTTTTTCTCCGCCTACATGCATTCTTACATAACTTCCATCTTTAATAATCTGGTTGATATGCGGCAAAGCCAGCCTTTCGATTACATCGGCAGGAATACCATCTGCAATAATAAATACGGCTTTTTTGTTTTTCTGTGCCATGGCGCCTATACTCAATAAGAGCAGCGCCAGCGTAGTTATCTTTTTATATTGGTTCATTCTTATGGTTTTAATATCCACATTACCCCGTTGATATCATCTCCGGCAGGGAATTGACGGCTGATCGCGGTAGAAACATTTTGCTGGTTAAGGCGCAGCTCAGTTTCCGGGTACATCCATCGTTTTGGTATCATTTTATTATTTAATACTCCGGCACCAGATACATCAAAAACTGGTATGCCTGTGCGGCGCTGCTCATAAAACGGCTGCCATCCACTGTTCATAAACGATGCAATATATTTTTGCGTCAGGATATTTTGCAAAGGATTAACTGAGGGCAGCTGAACAGCATTTTGTGTGAGGTAAGTATTGATATTATCAGCAGGTACGCCGTAAAAATTCAGCGATGCTGTTATCCCTTTATTGTAATAATCGCCTGCACTTCCTGTAATCCATCCCCGCACTACTCCTTCTGCCAGAATAAACTGCAGTTCGGCGTAACCCAAAGCAATACTTGGTTCATTTACCGGGCTATTATAAAAACGCGGGTTAATTTTAGAAACCTCCCCTGCTACTGTACGCGCATTGTTTTCATTTACCGGCGCACTTCCTTTGACGCCTCCGTAAGCATTAAAATCAGTCGCGGCCAGCGCAGCAAACTTAGGTGCTTTATCAGCGAAGCTAAACAACCGCGGATCTTTATATCCTTTTAGCAAATTAACAAAAGTTTCTTCCATGTAATAAGCAGTTTGCAGGTCGTTGCTATTAAAATATGGGTAACGGTTATCCTGCAAATCGTAAAACTTCAGCGATGCATTATCAGCATTGGCTGTGAGGATAGGAAATGTAGCGGGACTGTTTACAATATCAGCAAATCTTTTCCTGATTTCAAACCTGGCGTCGCTCTCTTTGGTCGAAAGACTGATCAGTACGCGTAATGATAACGTATTGATTGCTCGTTTCCACTGCTGCATATTTCCATTATAAACGATATCTCCCTGCACTGCTGCGGTGCTTGTTGTGATCAGAGTATTGGCTAACTTCAGGTCATTTAATATACTTAGATAGATATCCTCTTGTTTATCATAAGCTGGAGTAGTTACATTTGCATCACCATTTAAAGCTTCATTGTAAGGGATATCTCCAAACATCTGTGTTAGCTGCAGGAAGTACCAGGCTTTAAAAAACTTCACCAATGGCACATATTCCGGTTTGCCTTGTGCTGCGACAACCTGCTCCATTTTTAATACCTGGCGTAGGTTATTATAGTTATCAAAACTTCCCCTTGTCCAGCCATAATACTGCAGGTTTGATACATTATCTGTAAAGGCAAGCTGACGGCTCGCTAAAGCAACACCTAAATCCGTAGATTGAAATGCTTTTTGCTCAATCGTGTTTAACAGCAGATCTGGTGTTGAGGTAGTAGATTTATTGGGATCGGTCTGGAATTCACTGAATTTTTTACATCCCGTATGCAGCATTACGATGCCTGCAACCAGTGTGAAGATTATTTTTTTCATCAGAATATATTTTTTTATAGGTTATGAAGCTATCATAAGCATATTTTTCACGAGTGTTTATTGTTTTTATTCTTGTATTCAAGAGCTCGCAAAAGCTAGGTTGATTACTAAATGCTTATGATGGTTTCATGTGAGTCTAATTAGAATTTAAAGTTTACGTTAAAACCAATCGTACGTGTAGATGGTGTTTGCAGGTTATCTACAGCCGGGTCCGGATCTACGTTAGGCATTTTTGAAAATAACAACAGGTTACGTCCCACTGCTGATATATTAATCCCCTTAACAGCAGATTTAGCCAGCCATTTACCAGGTACCTGCCAGGTTAGGGTAACCTCTCTCAATTTTAAGAAAGTCTGCGAAAAATAGTTGTAGTTGTTGTACGCTGCATTACTGGTATTGGTCATGTAATCTATGTAGTTTACAGCTTTTGTGTTAGGCGCAAACGTGCGGCTATCACTGGTGATATTGCCATTAGCGTCATAAGAAGCCTGACCAGACACCACAACTACACCCTGGCCTACAAAAGTCGCCAGCCCAGCATTTGCTTCGTCACGGAATTGGTTAACTGTACCGGGATTGGTACCGCCCCACCACATTTTCTGGTTAGTTGTGGAGTACATGGTACCACCAATACGACCGTCTACCAAAAACTTCAACGTGATGCTTTTATACGCAAAAGTGTTTTCTATACCATAAGTCCAGTCCGGATCCTGGTTACCAACTTTACGCTGAAAGTTATCTGCCAATGGGAACCCGTTACTGCTGTAAATGATATTACCTTGTGGGTCTGACTGATAAACACTGGTGTAAATACCATCTGTACGATCACCAACCCTTAAATAATTAAGTGTTTCCTGTCCACCGAAAATTTCCTTTAAATACCTGCGGTAAGTACTGAAGTTGGCTGTGACATCCCATCTAAAGTCTTTGCCCCTGATTGGAGAAGCCGATAGCACAAACTCCAGGCCTTTACGCTGGTAAACATTACCATTAGCGAGTTGAGAAGTATAACCACTGGTTTCAGAAATGGGAATAGAAACAATATTATTAAAATCACTTGTTTGATAGTATGTGGCTTCCAGGCTAATCCTGTTTTTGAAGAATTTTGTATCTACACCAACTTCCCAGCTATCCGATGTTTGCGGCTTTAAACTACTGTTCAATAAAGCGTTACCGTAAGAAAGTGACGGCACATTATTCCAGGTTACACCTTTATTGTAAGAAGGAAGGTAACTATAGGTGTAAGCATTATCATTTAATGTAGCACTGGATACCCTGGACCATGATCCGCGTGCTTTCAGATAACTAAACCATTCTGGCAGTTTTGTTAATTGTGAAACCACAACAGAAGAGGTAACAGATGGATAGAAGAAGCTGTTATTTGCAGTAGGCAATGTAGAAATCACATCATTACGACCAGTTGCACTCACATAAATACCATTCAGAAATTCCAGGTCAAGCACTCCGTACACACTGCTGGTACGCCTTTCCTCTAAGAAGTTAGTTCCTTGTATCGGGTTAGAAGAGTTGCTGAGGTTATAAAATCCGGGAATATTCAGCCCATCCGTATTGGTAGATCCGTATTTATTGTTACGGTAATAGTTAGCACCACCAACCTGTGCGTGCAATTTAAATTTATCAGAGAAAGTATGGTTATAATCACCAATCAAATCTGAGGCGATATCAAAATAGTTCCCGGTTTCGACAGTGAATTGTCCGCGCGACTTATTCCCGTAACCAATATAACTCTTTGGTTCTTTAAAAGTACGGTTCAAACCATATGCATTGATACCATTTCTGAACTTAATGCTAAAAGCCGGACTTACTTTATAATTCAGATCTAACGATCCAAAAGTGTTGTCTTTATTGTAACCCCTTAAATACTCATAAGCCTGGAAATAAGGGTTGTTATAATACGAATTGTTATAGTTACGCTGCTGTAGACCCTCTTTACCCGGGATCCAGTAATCACGCAAATCTTTCACACTTACATCCGGTCCAGTCCATAAAATCAGGTTATACAAGTAATTGGTCGGCCCATATCCTGTTTCAGGGAAGTTATTGGTATACTGACGGTTATAACTCATCCTTGCATCCATCGTTAGCGCATCACTTAATTTATAATTACCAGATAAATTGAATGAGGTATTTTTCAGATCAGTATTTGGAACGATCCCTTTCTGATAGATATGAGACGCAGATGCCCTGAAACTTCCCATCTCCGAATTTTTAGTAATACTGATATTATTACCAGATATGATCCCCGTTTCAAAGAAATCTGAAACGTTATTTTTCCCCCTTGACAGGAAAGGCAATGGCACGAGCTGACCAGTTACGGGGTCTACGGGGCTGTTAAACTGTGGTGTTTCGTAATAACCACTTGGTGTTGACGGATCACGCTGATCCAGCCTTGGTCCCCAGATCCATCCTGAACCTTCCGGACCACCACCAGAGCCATCCACATAAGTGTATTTACCTTTAAAACCAGCACCATACATCGTCTGCACTTCAGGAATGCGGATAAAGCTAGGCTGAAATTCTGTAGAAGAGTTTACATCGATACTTAAACCGTTTCCTTTTCCCCTTTTGGTCGTGATCATGATCGCACCGTTCTGACCGATGGAACCATATAAAGCAGAAGCACTTGCACCTTTTAAAACACTCATGGTTTCGATATCATCCGCATTGATCTTAAAGAGATCGGCCGATTGATCAGGTATACCATCAATTACGATCAATGGTTTCCTGCCACGCAGTGAAATTTCAGGATCCTGAAAAAGATCAGTAGAGTTCTTGATATTTAAACCTGCCACCCTGCCAGTTAAGGAACTGATCACATTCGCTTCCTTTGCCTTAACCAGGTCTGCACCCTGCACTTCCTGCACAGAGTAACCCAGTTTGGCTTTCTCTTTTTTAATCCCCAGCGCCGTTACTACTACTTCCGACAATCCCTGGGCATCTTCCTGTAAAACGATCTTATAAAATTCTTCCGTTCCAACAGTTACTTCCTGGTTTACAAAACCGATATAGCTGATAATGATAACATCACCAGCATCCGCTTTAATAGAGAAACCACCATCCTGACCGGTTACTGTTCCATTCCTGCTTCCTTTAACAAGAATTGAAACACCTGGAAGACCTTGTTTGTCTTTATCCGTAACCTGGCCTTTAATAATATCCGCCACAACATCTTTAACAGCAGTTACTGTTTGAGGTTTGATGATGATACGGTTGCTGATCGCCGCATAATTGAACCTTGCCTGCAAAGCAAGCTGTTTTAATACGGCATCGAGATTGCTATTCGGCGCATCAATAGTCACCTGTTTCTGCAGCAGCCCTGAAGCATCTACACAAACGATACTATAATCAGTCTGTTTTTCAATCAAATCGAATATCTTTTGCAAAGACAGTCGGTTTACCTTTAGAGAGCAGTTTATTTCTGAGAGTTTCTGATCGTTGGAATGTGCAGCGGCAGTTAAGCTGATTAATACCAGAAAGCACATTACCTTCAATACTCTGGCAGGAAATAAAAAAAGTGTTTGTATCTTTTTTTTCATAATTTTATTCATTCGTTTATTAAATATCCAATGTTTAAAGGGCGATTTGAGCCGGCATTTCGCAGATGCCGGTTTCTTTACGAAGATCCATGCCTTGCATGTTCTTCTTATACCAGCAGGCTTGTTTATCTCTTATACAGGTTCATTATTCGAGTGTTAAATAAACTTTGTTACCAGTTATTTTATAAGCTACATTACCAGCAGCTTTGATAGTTTCCAAAACATTGATTAGCGTTTCATTTTCGAAAGAAGCATAGAGACGTGTATCTGCCGTTGCCTGATCTGCAAAAACTACTTTTATACCATATATCTTTTCCATTTTCTCCGCAGCATCAGCAAGCCTGTCGTTTTTAAAAACAAGCGTATTGGTCATCCACCCTGTTACCGCAGCAACATCAAATGCATGCTGGTAAACACGATGGCTTAAATGGTTTAAAGACAATTGCTGTCCCGGAGCAAGCAGGTAATCGTCCTGGTCTTCGCCTCTCAGGATCACCTTAACTTTCCCTTCGAGCAGGGATACGGTAGTCAGGTTATTTGATTTATAACTTTTAACATTAAAATGGGTGCCCAGTACCTGAACGTCGAGTTCTGCAGTATGTACTACAAAAGGGCGGTGCGGATTTTTACTTACTTCAAAATAAGCTTCGCCCTTCAGCTCAACAATACGTTTCGTCTTACCCATTTGTACCGGATAAATTAAAGTGCTTAGTGGAGCAAGGTGTACAATAGTGCCATCTTCTAGTTTAAAAACCTTTTTCTGACCAGCCTTTGTAACTTGGTGCTGATAAACGTCAGCATCTTTCAGAAAATAATATTGATAACTCATTCCAAAAACCAGCATGATGCCAATTAACGATGCCGCCACAGCATACCATTTGAAAGCAGTTGTTCTTTTTGAAGATTTTTGTGTTAAAGCGGCCTGCTTAAGTTTAAGTTTTTGAAGCGCAGACTGGCTATTGGCGCGCGAAACATTTTCAGATTCCTGCCATACGGTTTTGATCGCATAAAATGTCTCTTCATTTAACGGTGATGACGCAATCCAGTCTGTTAACCGTTCATTTTCTTCGGTGGTTGTTTGCTGTGATAAATAGCGTGTTATTAATAAGTAACTTTCCTTTTCTTCCAAAATTCAATCTTTGCTTGTTAGGGTAAAGACGTATCCGGGGAATCAACTCATGACAGCATTTTGTGAATTAACAGAATCGTAATACGGGTAACATTAATTTAATATTATCTGGAGGCATTGGAAGCACGATATTCTTCCTTAAGAAATTTTAGCGCGCGGTACATGTGGGTTTTTACCGAGTTAACGGAAAGATTGAGGATCAGGGCAATATCATCATAAGTAATATGATCGTGCCTGTTCATTTTAAAGATGAGCTGTGTCCGGGCGGGGAGCCTGTCGATCAGCCGCTCCATTTCTATATTGAGCTCTTTATAAGTTAATTGTTGATCTGGAATATATTCGGGACAAGCGTTATTTACAAGGCTATCTAAAGATTCATGGATATTCATCCTGTTTTTCCTATAAAAATCACTGATCCTGTTTTTAACTGCTATATACAGGTATGAGGCAAATGAACTATGGATAACCAGCGTGGCCCTCTGCTGCCATATTTTCAAAAAAACTTCAGTAATTATATCCTCCGCCTCATCTGTCGGATAAGGGAGCAGCATTCTTGAATAGTTAATTAAACCAGGATAATACCGTGTGAATAGCTGATCAAAAGCCTTTTCGTCATCAAAATCGATAATTTGTTTTAACAGCAATCCATCATTTGTTTTCATGAGGCGTTTTATAAGCCACAAGGTTAATCACACCAGATTACGTTTCTATTAATTCAACAATAAATTTTTAAGGGATTGCGACAGGTATCGTTTTACAAGGTTTAAACGGTAGCCAGAACGAATAAATTTTATCCTGCCCGAACAAAATAAAAGGGCGATTTTCATCTTGAAAATCGCCCTTTCTAATATGATTAAAGTTACTGTAAATCTTTGTATCGATGTGCCAGCGTTACCTTGCAATATTCAGCAGGGGAAACAGGGCTTATATCCGAATATTAGAATTTGTAACCCACACTTCCAGAGATCGTGCGTGTACGCATTGGTTCTAATGTAGACCATCCTTTATAGTATTGCTTGTCTGTAAAATTATCAACTTTCACTGCAAAGCTTAAATGCCTGATACCGTAGCTAACAGAAGCATTTAATACTGTGTATGAAGGAAGCGTGAAAGTACCCATTGTTGTCCTGTTAACAATACTGTTTTCAGAAGCATAGTTACCACCAAAACCGAAACCTAATCCTTTAGCCGATCCATTGAGAATTTTGTAGCTCAACCAAGCATTAACCAGGTTTTTCGGACCAGCCCCTTCTGATCTTCTGCCTTCATATTCTGCATCACCATCAGTTAGTTTACTGCTGTTTAAGCTGTAACCTGCAATAATATTAAATCCAGCGAATGGATTGGCATTAATCTCAGCTTCAAAGCCTTTGCTGTAGTTCTTTCCGCCCTGGGTGTACTGAAGCGGACCTGTAGAAAGCACTGTATTGGAAACTTTGATATCATAATAGCTTAATGAACCAGTTAATTTACCATCAAACAGATCTGCTTTCACACCACCTTCAATTTGGTTGGCATGCTCCGGCTCAAATGTTTGAAGACTTGTTATACCACCGTTACTAACCTGTGCAGGCGCAACATTACTGAAACCATTAGAATAATTCCCAAAAAGAGATAGTTTATCCTTAAGCACCTGGTAAACTATGCCGAATTTCGGAGACCATGCAGTTTGTGAAAACTCATCTGCATCAGCAACGCTGTAACCCCCGTTTTTAAACCTGTCTACACGCAAACTTAACATTGCAGATAGCTGCGGGGTAAAATTAATCACATCCGAAGCATAGGCACTATACGTTTCCTGCGTGGTTTTGCTATCTCCGTATCCGGAAGCATCTGTAAGTGCGAAGAAGTTTCTGTCAGTAAGAACACCAGTATCACTTCCGTTTGCACCTAACATCACTATACCAGTACCAGCGTAATTTGAACTTTTATCAATTGCGGTCCTGTTGAAGTAGTCTAATCCTATTAACACTCGGTTTCGGACAGAACCGATATTAAAATCACCGATAAAATTCTGCTGTATATCAGTCGTTTTGGTGGTAGAGTTAACGTTACTTGTATAACGACTGAATGTTGAGGGTACATTCGGATATCCCGGAACATACTGTGATCCTTCATAAAGGTAAGAGTAATAACCATCTGATTTAGCACTACCTACAGAAACCAAGGTTTGTGAACGCCAGGAATCGGATATTTTATAGTTTACCTGAAACTGTCCGGTTGCAACCGGATTGCTCATTACAAGATCGTTGCTTGTATAAGATTTTTTAGGATCGTAGCCCAGACCATCCAGTGTAGTCGTTTTTAAAGCTGTACCCCTGTCAAAGAATAGCATCGTTGCAGTAGTAGATTTAGAACTAAAATACTGGGTATTTAATAAAAATGAAAGCCTGTCATTCAATTGATAAGATAATGATGGTGCCACAAAACGGTTCTTTTTAAAACCAGCGTCCTGGAAGCTGTCTTCATCATGTAGCGCTGCGTTTAAGCGGAAAAGCAATTTATGGTTTTTATCCAATGGCGTATTGATATCTGCAGTAATACGGTGAAGGCCATAACTACCGATAGTATAATTCAAATCCGTAGCAATCCCATCAAATGGTTGTTTAGTAACGGTATTGATCAAACCTCCGTAAGAAATCAGGCTACTGCCAAATAAAGTTCCTGAGGGACCTTTAATTACTTCAATACGCTCTACGTTCGATACATCCAAACTTCCGTTAGTTAAGCCTGGTAAACCGTTTACTAAAGTAGGCTGTACTGCAAAACCCCTTAAAGTAAAATAACCGGCGCCATCACCTCCGCGACCTGTGGATGACCATAATTTGTCAATTCCGGGGGCATTTTTTAATGCATCATCATAGTTGGTAATTACCTGGTCCCTAAGTACCTCTTTGGATATCACAGTATAAACCTGTGAGTTCTCCAAATTCTTTAAAGGCATTTTAGAAACGTATTCACTCTCTTTTACAGCGAATTTGTTTGTCTTACCACCAGTAATCTCAACTTCTTTCAACTCCTGTTTAGAAGCATTTAAAGTAAATGTAATTTCTGTAGTCTGGCCACCAGAAACAGTAACCTGTTGTTGGGTAGGGTTTACTCCTACCAAGCTTGCGATAATCGTATAACTACCCGAAGGTATATTTTTAAGGATATAATTACCTCTATTATCTGAACTTGTATAAGCTACTCCCTTGATAGTGATAGTTACTTGCTCTGCGGAGACCCCGTCAGATGTTTTAACGGTTCCTTTAACCGTTCCATTTTTTGACTGTCCGAATGAATTTACACTGATTAACAGGAAAAGCAGCAAAGTAGCTGCATATTTTAAATTTAAAGTTAGCATTGTTGCATATGTTATTTAGATTAATTACAAGCAAACATACAACTTAAAGGACTTTTGGGATAGCACTGTTAAGAACGATTAAATATAATGACAGTTAAATGACTAAATCTATCTAAATAAGTCTGCCATGGTGATTTCATTTTGAACTAAGCCCGACTTATAGATATTATCCTTGATACCGAATGTAGATACCATCGTTAAAAATAGTGTTTTCTTTGTTTTCGTCTGTTCTTTAAAAACGTCCAATTTATTCTGTAATTCTAATGCATATGTCTTATCTATATTGAAACCAGTATTTGCAAACTTCATTTCACAAATACTAATGCAGAAATCCTGTCTGTCCAGTAATAAATCAATTTGGGCACCCTTATGATTTTTATCACCAATAAATCTCCATGCAGACTCTTCAGTATAAACACCTGAGATACCTAATGCGGATTTAATTTCTTTCGTATGCTTTAAACAAATACTTTCAAATGCATTTCCACTCCAGCCTTTCCATGATGGAGAAGTGGATAGCTTAAGCCATGTCCCTTGCCCGCCGGATCTGCTATTATCAATAAATTTTAAGTAAAACCGACTATATTCATCTGAAAGTTTATAGATGCTATCTCTTACATTTTTCTCAAAAGGTATATATACACTTACAAATCCGGACTCTATTAATTCATCAATTATTTTAGTAGTTGTTCCTCCGCTCGATAACCCGCATGCCGAAATAATCTCTTTGCGTGTTAATCCAGAAGATTTTGCAGCAAGTGCCTTTACTATCGAAATATGTTTATCAGCCGTATCAAATAAGGAATAATATAGGTTACTAAATTCATTCTGTAATATGCCATCTTTAGTAAAACAAATTCTATCTATAGCCTGGGCAGCACTTTCCCCTTTTTTAATTTCTTTCAGGTATTGAGGGATTCCCCCAAATGCCATATAAATCTGTAGTATTTGATATTGATCAAGTACAATAGACCTGCTTTTCAAATAAGCAGCTGTTTCATTAATTGTAAATGGAATCAGGCGGATCCTTCTTGTAATCCTATTGTGGAGACCGCCTTTATTATTAACAACCTTTTGAATCATCCATGATGCAGCAGAACCACAAATAGTGACTATAAGATTCGGTTGTTTTGTGCCCCATGAATTCCAAAAATATTCAAATGCAGACATGAAGCCAGATTTAGCAGAACTAAGCCAGGGAAACTCATCAAAAAATATAACTACTTTTTGTGTTTTCAGTAAAGGCGTAGCAAAATTTATAAGCATTTTAAATGCCTCCGACCAGTTTTCAGGAACTGCAAGTGAAATTTTAAAATTAAAGTTATCCGCAAGTGTATCTCTAAAATTCCTCAATTGTTCATTTACAGTTGCATGATGAACCCCAGATAATTCAAATATTAAATTGGTTTTAAATACTTGTCTGATCAAAAAAGTTTTACCTACTCTTCTGCGACCATATACAGCAATAAGCTCTGGCTCATCTGATTTTAAAGCACTCTTTAATATCTCTTTTTCTATTTCCCTTCCAATTAGTTTTTCCATAACAACTATTATGATGCGGTATAATCAGCCACAACTATACAAAAATACATAGTTGTGGCTGATTATACAAATTTATAATCAGCCACAACTATGTTAACACACCTACTTATGGCTGATTATAAATAACGTTACCACGATTTGTCTATCTTTACAAATCTTATGAAAAAGTCTTTAATCCCAATAAATTCTTTGCAAGATAGAAGTAGCCTGCGACTAGAGGTAAAACAGATCAGTATAGATACGACAGCAGATGGGCTGGCCTTACAGTCTGCCCATCGGGATGACTACTACATTTTTGCCTTTCAAGAGCAAGGATATATCAGGATGACGATCGACTTTAAAGAAGTGACTATTGAAGGAAGTGCCATATTATGTGTTTTTCCCGGACAAGTTCATTATGGGACGATAGCACTTCGTACCAGAGCCTGGTTTATTGCAATGGATGTATCATGGATTAATGAGAATTTACGATCGGTATTTGATCAGTCGACTGCAGAATCCCAACCTGCTTTTCTGAATGCTGATGAAGCAGAGTTACTAAAAAAACACGTTGTATTATTAGATGAAGCCTACAACAGTAATAAAAATTTACTTTTTAATACACTTACACTTCATGCAATGACAGATGCCTATCTCAGCATTTTTGCATCCTTATATTCCCGTAATGCGCAAAACCAAGCACAATCAGACTTGCGCACTGCTATAATTACCCGTCAGTTTAGAAAACTGCTGTCGAAGGAGTTTAAAATAATGAAGAGCCCTTCTGCGTATGCTGCTGCCCTAAATATCTCCCCAACCTACTTAAACGAAGCGGTAAAAAAAACAACTGGAAGCTCTGTAAGCTATTGGATCCATCAGGAAATTTTACTGGAAGCAAAACGGATGCTTTTTTATACTGACCATACGGTTAAAGAGATTGCACATAGCCTGGGCTATGATGACCACACCTATTTCATTAGAATTTTTAGCAAAACAGAAGGTATGGCCCCTTTGCAATTCAGACATAAGCACCGCAAATAGTCCAGCTTTTACACAGATTCCTTCATTGTTTACTTATTTTTTATGGTGTTGTTTTGCAATATCATAAACAGAAAGATATGCCAAGAATCTCAAAATGGTTAGGCGATGCCATAGAAACAGTATTAGCAACCAAATACCTTACCGTAACAGTTAAATCTACAGAACACTTAACTCCCGGAGTAAGAAAAGTAAGCTTCGAAGGAGATTTTTCATCAGTAAATTTCCAGATCGGTTATGCAGTTAGCTTCAGAGTCAATGAAAATGACCACCGTAATTATACCCCCTCTTATTTTGACCCGGAAAAAGGCATTTGTGAAATCATATTTCACCTGCATGGCAATGGTCCGGGCAGTGCTTATATTGACAACTTAAAAACAGGTGATGAGTTAAAGATATTCTCCCCAAGGGGCCGTGAGTTTTATCAGAAGGATAAACAGTTCCATATTATGTTTGGAGATGAAACAGCGATCGGTTTGTTCCATTCATTAATGTCGGCTATTAAACAAAAAAAGCAACACTATGTAGGCATTGTAGAGCTTGATGAAGAAAACTTAACTGTTGCCGCAAAAATAGGATTAGAGCTGGCACCAGTTTTAAAATCACCACAGCAACCCGCTAAAAACACAGTGGACAGTTTAAACCTGCTTCAGACCACCCTGCCCGAATTTTTTCATAACGGTATGTTTTATTTGGCAGGAAATACTTCTTCTATACAGGTTTTAAAAAAGACATTAAAAGAAATGGGCGTGAATATCAAAAATATCAAAACACAAGCCTACTGGGCCATTGGTAAAACTGGTTTGTAATGCTCATTATGATAACTATCCTGAATGTAGAGATTCAACTCATAGGGTGACATATTGATAACTTTATCATATGCCGGCATATATTTAGCCATAAAGTTGAGCAGTTGATCTTCTTTTAATCCTGTGACCTTGGTGACTAACTCCTGGTTAAAAACCCGTTCTACATAATGCTTCTTTTCATCTGCTGCCAATTTCTTTTTGAACCTTTTAAGTCTTCCGTTTTTTTTCGATAAAGAGCCATAAAGGATATCAACATTGATTGTTGTTAAAGTGAATGCCTTATGAAACTTGAAAGGTTTATATTCAAAATCTTTTTTAAATTCCTTTCTGATACTGGCAGAATCAGAAAGGATCTTCTCCCCCCTGATAGTCACTTCTTTCAGATAACGGGATATCGTGTCCAATTTGATCGTATCGGCATTTGCCAGATCTTCCATCCTGCCCTGCCACACCTCATAACCTTCATGTACAACTTTAACTGTACCCATTTGCGTGTTGCCAATTTTGAACTGTCCATTTAAAAAAGCGAAATCCCTTCGTCCATCTAAGTATACCTGAGCTTTTATAGCGGGAACAAGCTTCCTGGTTGCAACGGTAATTATTTTCTGGGCATGAGTTGCAGCAGAAAAACAAATAAATACCAATATTAAAACCCTGAGTTTCATCATTGAAAAATAGCAAAACAATATTTCAGTTAGCTATAGTCAGCAGGGGTTTAACTCTTTTTAACAAGCAACTCCCCCTTAACATTAGATCTTGGGCGCTAGTTGATAACTTTTTGCTATCTTAATACCAGAACCATTTAATTTTTGCAACCAGAAAATTAATGGTTTGATTTTTGACTACAGATTAATCTTAAAAAACGCTACAAACATGATCTTAGAAATACTTGTAAATGCCGCAATACTATTGGGTATGACTTACATCTTACCTACTGTAACGATTAAAAACTATGTTACCGCACTATTGGTGGCTCTTGTGATCGCAGTGTTAAATGCCACGGTAGGCCTGTTACTCCGGTTTCCGATGAATGTGCTGACACTAGGTCTGCTTAGCTTTTTTGTGCACCTGATCGTGACCGCCCTGATGATTAAACTGGCAGACATACTTTTTAAGGACTTCAAGATCCGTGGATTTACCCCCGCATTAATCATTGCAGCCGTAATGGCCGTAGTAGGAATGCTTATTTAATTACCAGCAGTTCTTCTGCCAGTGGGATCCCAACTGATGCTGCACGGATGATCACCTTGCCAGGATCGGTCCCTGCCTGCAGGATCAGTTGGCAATGCCCGTTAAACAAGCTGCGTTGCCAGTTTCCATCCAGGTACTGATCGGGTTCATGACTGCTTGGATCTCCATTACCGACACCAATAATCTTTGCTGTGCCTTTAATAGAAAAAGTAATCAGGTTAGCTGCATCGGGCACTATCAATCCATTTTTATCCACTACACTTACATTCACCACTACGGCATCCCTGCCATCGGCCAGCAATACTTTTTTAGATGAGATCAGTTTGATAGTAGCAGGCTGCCCTGTAGTTTGTACCTGGCTGCTGTACCGCCTGCCTTTTGTAACAGCAACAGCTTTTAAGATCCCGGGCTGGTAGGCAACACTCCATTCCAAATGACTGTTTCGCGGCATAGCTTTTTTACCTAAACTTTTACCGTTCAAAAACAGCTCTACCTCTTCGGCATTCGAATTTACCCAGACATCGATATTCTTCCCTTCTTTACCTTTCCAGTTCCAATGCGGAGAAATATGGAGTACGTCTTCATCTTTCCACCACGACTGATAGTAGTAATAGATATTTTTAGGAAAACCACAAACATCCATCACACCAAAATGTGAACTGATATTTGGCCATCTATAAGGTGTAGGTTCGCCGCGGTAATCAAATCCTGTCCAGATAAAACCACCAAGCCAGAAATCATTTTCTGCCGCAAGCGGCCACCATTGTTCGGCTTTACTTGCCCACCACGGAGCTGTAATATCCTGATCCGGCAAATAGGCACGTACAGAATCCTTTTCATAAATACCCCGTGTTGTTACCGTACTACCCATTTCTGTACCGATAACAGGTTGTTGGGGATGATCTGTATGATAATCCGCCACAGCAAATTGCCTGTAGTTAAAACCTCTCACAGGAATCACCTCGTTTACGCCAGTGTAAACATTGGCCAGATCTGCTGCATAAGTACTGGTACGTGTAGGGTCCAGCTGTACTTGTTTAGCCAATAAGGTCTGCGCAATACGTTTTCCATAACTATTGGTTTGCAAATAACCTTCTTCATTACCGATAGACCATAGGAATACGCTTGGATGGTTTCTATCGCGTTTGATGAGGCGTTCAAATTGATTCAGGTATTCCGGACTGCTGTTTAAAAGGCGCTGCTCATCAAGAACCAGCATACCCAGACTGTCACAAGCCTCTAATAATTCTGGTGTTGGGGCATGGTGACTGGCGCGGTAAGCATTTGCCCCCATCTGCTTCAACAGACTAATCCGGTAATACTGTAAGGCGTCGGGAAGAGCACTTCCTAACCCCGCATGGTCCTGATGGTTGTTCGTTCCCTTTATTTTGATGTGTTTGCCATTTAAGTAAAAACCGTCTGCTTTAATGGCTACTGTGCGGACCCCAAAACGTATATCACGGGAATCAGCGATTTGGTTATTTACTTTCACTACAGGCACCAGGTGATATAAATAAGGTTGTTCTAAAGACCATAATTCGGGATGATCAAGAGTAACTGACTGTTTAATCCCGGTTTCTCCGGAAGCGATAATTGTAACTTGCTGCTCTTTTGTTTGCCCCACGATCTTTCCCTGTCGATCTTTTAAGTAAGCATAAAACACTGCATTAATTGTTTTTAAACCATTATTCTTAATCGTAGCCTCTACTTTTACTGTCGACTTACCTTCGTCCTGCTCGGTAAATACAAATACATCGTCACCAATATTGAGGTTATCATACGTATTTAGCCAAACGTTCCTGTAAATCCCTGCACCTTCATAAAACCAGCCCTCCGATTGTGTCGCATCAGCACGAACCACAATGGTATTTTCCTGATTAAAATTGATATAATCTGTCAGATCCCTTGTAAAACCTACATAACCGCTTTCATTGCCGCCTAAGTAAAAACCATTGATCCATACCTTTGCATCTCTGAAGATTCCATCAAAAGTGATGCTGATCCGTTTACCGGAATCTGACGCCGCCACTTTAAATTGTTTGCGGTACCAGCCTACGCTATTCTCTGGAAACATACCACCTATAGAATGGTAACCATGATCTTTCAAATCGTCATTATCCTTATCTGAAAAAGGAAGCCCTACAGCCCAATCATGCGGAAGCTGAACTTTACGCCATAAAGAGTCGTTAAATTTCACTGCGATAGCTGTTTTCTCTGCCTTACCGGATTTAGAAAATATATTGGCCAGTCCATAATTAAAATCTTTGCTCACATCTGCCGCATGACCGAGCTGGAATTTCCAGTCTCCATTAAAAAGCACTCTCCTGCGACCTTGCTGCTGGGCAAAAGATGGAAACGTAAATTGAAAGATCAATGCAGAAACAAAGAAGAGACGGATTAAATTATTCATTACGCTTAATTTATTTATTAGCTAACCGGATATTTCCAATTTCAACAGAGAATTCATTTTTAGCATCGCCATTCAGCAAAACCTGCATTTTTTCTACCTGCTTTAACTGGAAGCTGCCCGGTTGCATACCGGTGAATTGCAGTGCCTGAAAACCAGGGTATGGTCGTGGCAGCAATACGGAAGCATCTTTCTGGAAACTACTTAACGGTATACTAATCTCCTTTTTTTCTTTACCTATCTTAACTATACTGCTGTACGCCACAGCATCAGCGTTGATCAATATGATTTTAACTTGCATTTCGACTGATGCCGCTGCACTGATCACTATATTTTTAAACTGATCCGCATCTTTGCCTGCAGTTGTTTCAGCTATTTGGTTTCCATTGATTTTATTTTTTACAAATACTTCAAAGCCGCCTAACAACAAATCTTTTACCGGTTTATGCTGTAATTTTAACCATGTCATGCCCGAAGCATCCGTAACGTATTCGTAAGGATCACTTTTCCATTCTGGCGAATAAATAACTACCCTATCCTTATCCTTAACAGGGTTATACAACAGTAAATCCGTGGCAGGTAAAGTAATATGATCACTACCTGCAAGTGTACCTGCATGTGAAATACTGTCTTTGCTTTTTCTTCCTGCTGGCGGCGGTGGTGCAATAGTCACAGTTGAAACTGTTAGAGGGACATGAAATCCTGATTCGTTCAAACCAATATTACCGATCCTTGTGTCTGCCAAAAACGTATTTGTAAGACCTTTTTTTAACAAAATATAGGTACCCGGGCCAATAGAGAAACTACCAGCCGCCGCGTTTACGTTATATGGGTTAGCCGCAGTTAAACTGATGATCTTAAAATCGGCCCCAAGATCGGGCAGGTTGACTTTCATTTGATTCATTTTCAAACTGATCATCGTAGCTGCGCTGTCCAATGTATTCTTCCCGAAAGGATCACGAAGAGAAAGGATATCAGGGAATACTTCCAGTCTCCAGCTTCCGTTTGCCAATTTATCTATAAAATAAGAACCGCTCCCCTGGTAATTTACTATCTGAGAAGAACCAACCCCTGCAATGTGCTGCAATGCAGCTACGTTAACTGGTTTTGAAAGTGTATGATTTGAATAATAAAATGCTGTCTTTGTGTTCATCTGACTCAAATTCCTTTTATAACTTACAGTAAACGGCCCGAAAGCTGTATCAGCAGGGAAAGAACCATAAGATTTATATAGTGGCACCTGTTTAAATACCTGTGCGGCAATGAGGAGACTAATAGCTTTGGATGGTGTATAAACAAGGTTCAGATAATGCGTCTGGTATTCGGTATTTGCATAAGCCGTTCCTACCGGATCGTAAGCGAACTGGGTAGCCCACTGAAAACCAGCAGTTTTAAAACTCCTTGCCATCGCCGGGTACATATATGATTTCAGCACATCTGCCGCATCAAACTCATAGATCATCCTGGCTTTGTTCTTAAACTCAGGAATCGTATCAAAGGGGATTACATATTTATCTACGTTTGGTAAAAGGTTGCCCTGCAACTCATGGCCGGCAACAAGGCCTGTAGGGTACCACTGGAAACTAAAACCGTTCACGTTAGATTTGGCTACCGCGTCTGCATAAGCCGGCGATTCACTGATGTTATAAAACACAGGTTTAGTCCAGCCGGTAGATTTCACCGCAGCCATCATCCGGTTTACATAACTGGTAGTCAGTTCCTTTGCTCCACTGTGGTGCGGCTCATTATTAATCTCGGTAGCAATTACAAAACGATCCTGTCCGTAAGTTTTCTTTGTATAAGGATTTATATGTTTAAAGAATTGACTGAGGTAACGCTCCTGCGCTTTGAAGGCCTCTTCTTTAACTACTGCATCCCCTTTTCCATATTTTTCAGAAAAACTTCCCGTCTTTTCATCCTTGTCCGGATAACCATTGCCCCAGTAAGCAATCGGGGTAATAATAATCCTGATATTCCGCGCTTCCAGTTTTGACACTAAATAATCGAATAACCTCAAATGCTCATTTTCTTTCAGATTTCCCGCTGTATCACTGATTTCCGTGTCCCACACATGCACCCTGAAAGCATTGATGCCCAAATGCGCCATATGGTAAACATCCATATCAATTGCCTTTTCTATATCGATGGCCCTTTTTTTATGCGAGCGGTAACCGTAAGCAAAAGGAAGCGTATAATTTACCCCGAAAAAGCTGGCTTCCTGCCCATTTTGCTGCAGGCGGATAATCCCCATAGCATCAATATAAACCTCATTCTGATCGTTGTTTTCCTGCTGGGCGTTAAGCAGCAAGGTCGGGCACAGCAGCGCAATTACAAGTATTATACGTATCCTCATCTAAATTCTGTTTCTTATTCTATTTAATTATTTCACCAAAAACGCATCCATCGCCACTGTAGGTTTCCCTGTAGCATCAAAAGCCCCCAGTTTATATCCCTGCCAGTCGTTATAAGCTTCCGGTTCCCAATAAAACACACCTAATCCTTTACTCACACTATTTGTTTTAGTAATGATATCTGTTAAAAAAGCTTTGGATGCGGCAGGTTCTGCGGCAGGCATACCCACTTCGCATAACATCACCTCTTTATTATACCGCGCCGCCATATCGTTCATATTGGTTAAACATTGGGTATTGAGCGTTTGCCAGGTAGCGGAAGTGGGGTACAACGACATGCCGATCACATCCCAATTTGCACCGTTGGCTTTTAAACCATCAAATATCCAGCGGAACAAGGTATTATCATAACCATTAGAAAGGTGTACGATAACCTTACTGTTGGCACTGACCGATTTTACGGCACTGTATCCAGCTTGTACGAGGTCGGCATAATTCTTCATGCTTACAGAAGCTTTTCCATCTTCCCAGAGCATCCCGTCATTGGTTTCATTACCTACCTGTACCCACTCAGGTGTAATCCCTTTGTTCTTCAGGGCAGTCATCACACTTACTGTATAATCATATACTGATGTTTTAAGCGTGGCAAAAGGTTGTGCCGACCATGCGGCTGGTTTAGTTTGCACAGCAGGGTCTGCCCAGGTGTCACTATAATGGATATCCAGCATAATCCTAAAGCCCATTGTGTTTGCCCGCACAGCTTTGTTCACCATATCTTCCGTATTGCACCAGCCACTTAACGGGTTTACCCATGTACGCAAACGTATGGAATTTATCCCTTTATCTTTTAAGATCTGCAACAGATCCTGCTGCGTACCGCTGTTATTATAAAACTTTAACCCCGATGCTTCCATTTCGGTCATCCAGCTTACATCCGCACCTTTAGCGAAATTTGCTGCCAGCGGTACATCAGGAAATTCCGGAGCCGAAATATCCCTTGTACAGCCGGTTAACAGCATCAAACACACACCAAAAACACTTCCTATTAAATTCGTTCTCATTTTTTTAATTTTTTGTAAGCGTATAACTGTAATTACCAGGATTTCCCATTTTCAGAATTACTGTATAATTCCCCGTTGCAGCGACAGAAATATCCCCGCCATTAAGTTTAAGGAACCCGTTTGCCGGAGCATTTTCCCCATAATTGATAGTCCAGGCATCATTAGCACGGAACTTGATTACTTTGCCGCCGATAAGATTTAAAGTAACCTTCCATTCTTTAGTTGCCGGATCAAATACCATATCAGTATCCGCATCCCATCCACCCGGGGTTGCATCCCCTAGAACACCAAAAGAAGTTTTTGCGGCACTCCATTTATTCGTATTCAAGTCGGCCGTTAACAGATAATACCCGGTAGCAGGAACAAACAGGTTGCCACTAGCTGTACTGCTCATGGTGCCTTCCGCATAACTATCCGTATTGGTACTGCTTGCCCAGCCATAAGAAGTAGTCCACTGGGTATCTGTAGTGAATTTAAAGATCAGGTTAGCTGCATCGCCGAAATACACATAACCCTCGTAATATTTGTTATCCAGTACTGACGACACCCTTTCTGCGGTTGCAGGCAACCAGCCCTGATAGGCTGCAGGCACATATAGCGAAGGGTAATTGATAATAACAGGGTAAGGGGTTACGGTTAATTCCAGCAGATTAGAATAAAGTACGTCTTTATCTGTCCGCAATTCGGACTTTAATCTTGCTTCGAGCACTGAAGCAGAGCCGGGGGCAAATCCCATTAATACCAATGCATTGTTCAGATCAGCAACAGATAATTGCTGTGAAGCAGCTGATGCATCAATCGCATAAGCTTTAGGAGACGCAAAATTATTTCCTTTTTTATCGATTTGCAGTGTGTACTGGATCGCTGCGTTGTAATTATAATCAGCCTTAGTCCAGCTGAAAGTAACCGCATTATCCGCCGCAGCTGCACTAGTCAGCACCAGCGTACTCGCAGAAGCCGTTAACACCGCCGGCTTACCGTCGCCTGCCGTAACATTGGTGGAATCTTTTTTACAACCATTAAACAGGAGGAGTGCCAAGGCACTAAATATGATCGGTAATATTCTCTTTTTCATCTTAGTATCCAGTATTTTGAACCAAATTCGGGTTAGCTATAATATCTGTTGAAGGCAACGGATAAAGCGCACGGTAGGCTTCTACCCCTTTACCCGCTTTCACGCCGCCTTTCCATGGCCACAAGTAACTATCGCCGGTAAAACGGCCGTAACGGATCAGGTCACTTCTTCTGAATCCTTCCCAGTAAAGCTCACGCCCCCTTTCATCCAGCACATCATTTACGGTATAGCTGGTTATATTACCATTGCTGTTTCCATAGGCACGGGTACGCAATAAATTCAGATAACCAATTGCGGTACCTTCAGAACCACCGCTCCCACCTCTTTTAACCGATTCCGCATAGATAAGGTACATTTCTGCGAGACGGAATAAAGGGAAATCAGTGGACGCATAAACGCCATTTGCCGAAGCTGGTGTGGTACCTGTAGAATTGATGTTTTTGAATTTAGTAACTGCTAATCCGTCCGTAAATACGGTGATATCATCCATTTCCAGTTTACTGCCAAAAAACAGCGCACGCTTATCCGTGGCGCCACTGTAATCTGTAAATAAGAGCGGCAGGTTTTTGGTAGACCTCATCCCTCCCCATCCCCCATTCGGCACGCCAAATGTTTTAGGATCCATTGCAGCATTTACGGCTGCATTGATCAGATAGGTAGTCCCGCCGTATGTTTGAGAGTTTACGCCATCGTAATTAATACTTAATATGGTCTCCGGGTTATTCAGGTTATTGTCCCCCATAAAAAGTTTCGCATAGCTTGAATTCAGCGTGTAGCCTGATGCTATCACTTTTTGGGCATAGGTAATCGCATCGGTATACTTAGCGTTACCCTGACCTAAATAGACTTCCGCATTGAGGTATAACCTGGCTAATAGTGCATCGGCAGCTGCCCGATCGGCCCTGCCATATTCATTTTGCTTTGACGCAACCAATAATGGCTCTATTGCTTTTAACTCCGATTCGATATAACTGAACAATTCTGCCCGTTTAATCTGGTTTGGAATAAACTTGCCGATAGGATCATTTTCCGTCACGATTGGAGGGTTGCCAAAAAGATCTAGCATCACCCAATATTGGAATGCGCGTAAAAACCGGGCTTCGGCACGATAATGACGAATATTATCCGCGTCAGTACCTGCAATGCCCCGGGCGCTCAGTTTATCATCAGCAGATTCTCTGATAAACTCGTTAGCTGCTGTAATGTGGTACATACTTCGGCTATATAATCCGCGGATCAGTACATTGGTAGAAGTCCAGTTCATCACATGGAAGTCCTGCAGACCAGGATCGTTCCATACTATCGCAGCCTCGTCGGTTGTGAGTTCCTGTAAGTTCCAGAATAAACGCAGAAAATCAGAGGATCCCTGGTCGATTCCGGCTACGTCGCCCACAGTTGCATCCGGACCGCCGTTACCGGTCAGCGCAAATGCCCCATAGATTTTAGCGAGCACCTGTTTGTACCCTTGCGGATCTTTATAAGCCAGATCAGCAGTTATTGCGTTGGTAGGTGTGCGGTCAAGGTCTTTCTTGCAGCTGATAACTAAAACTGCCAGTGAAAAACCAAGTATATATTTTAAAGTCTTCATGTGCTTAAAAATCAAGATTAAGGCCTAAAACAAAAGTTCTTGGACGGGGATAAAAGTTATTGTCGATACCGCTGCTGATCTCCGGATCCATACCGCTGTATTTGGTAATCACAAATACATTCTGGCAGTTTGCGTTTACCCGAAGGTTGATATTTTTAGACGCGCCAAATATTTTCCCTGCATTATAAGCAAGCCCCAGGTTGTCCATCCGTAGAAAGGAAGCATTTTCTACATAATAATCACTCAGGTACTGGTTATTGTCAAACCCGGAGTTGTAAATCTCCCTGCTGGCATTGCCCAGGTATCCCGCAGGATTAAGGATATTTCTTGTTACGCCGATATTCGCCTTGCTATTGTTATATACATAATTGCCAAGGTTGGAACGAAGTACTGTAGAAAGCGACCATTTCTTGTAGGTTAACTGCGTACTAAAGCCCATAATATACTTTGGATTGGCAGATTGAAACCGGTAAAGGTCCTTTTCATTAATCACATTGTCGCCGTTCATATCTTCGTAAACACCTTCTTTTGGCTTACCGTTAGTATCATAAACTTGTTTGTACAAGTAAAACGAATAAGTGTTATAGCCTACAGAATTGATCTGCACGCTATTTCCGGTCCCACCCGAAATGTTCCCTGTCAGCGCTCCAGGATAGGTAGGGTTATCTACATTGGTAAGGTTAGTAATTTTGTTGTTGTTGTAAGTAAAATTGAACCCGATATCCCAGGTAAAATCATTACTCTTAACCGGAGATCCGTTAATACTGAATTCAACTCCCTTATTCTCGATATTACCTACATTGGTTGTGATGGTATTGCTGAAATTTGAACCTAATGGGATAGGGATCGTATTTAACAGATCTTTAGTCTTTTTAAAATAGATGTCTACACTACCATTCAGCCTGTTTCCAAAGAAGCCATAATCAATACCCGCGTTATATGTAGCGGTCTGCTCCCATTTGATGGTTTTATCATACGCGCCGGGTGCATACATCCCGTAAAAAGTATCACCTAACTGATATTTAGCAGCGGATACACTTAAAGCATATGTTGGCAGGTAAGAATAATAAGGGATTCCTTCCTGCTGACCAGTGATACCATAGCTTAATCTCAATTTCAGATCGCTTAAGGTATTGCTGCTTTTTAAGAAAGCTTCTTCATTAACTCTCCAGGTGAAAGCTGCAGAAGGAAAGACACCCCACCTGTTTTCTGGTGCAAACCGAGAAGAACCGTCAGTCCGGATAGATCCGGCAAAAATATACTTTTCATCGAAGGTATAAATCACACGTCCGTAGTACGAGATCAATGTATTCTGTGGCTTGTCGAAAGGAAATGCAGGTTCCGACCCCGCTACAACTACCCCATTTGCGTTGCGGCTGGGATAGTAAAATATTTTTGTAAGGAAATCATAATAACCATATCCCGCAGTGGCATTGATATTACTTTTGATAGATTTAAGATCCTTAGTGTAGTTCAGGTAAAATTCCATCACCTTATTGGTCACGTTTTGCTTGTATTGGTTATCCAATCCCTGTACAGAAAAGTTCTGAGCAGCATTGGCGGGCACATTGGTGGTTCCCTGACCACTGGAAAGGTCGTAACCCAGGTTAAGATTTGCATGCAGTTCCGGTAAAAAGTGCATACTGTAATCAAACTGTGCGTTACCGTAACTCCGTTTAACCTCGCTTTTATCTGTACGCTGTGACAGTAAAGCAACAGGGTTCCTCGAAGCATTCGGGTTTGGAACTACTGTTCCATCGCTGCTGGTATTAAACCATTCGTAATAATTTCCGAACGTATTTTTTGCATATACAGGCTGTGTAGGATCAAATGAAACCGCTGCGCCTATTGCTCCCTGGTTCGCGAAGCGCGAATCCGTCATCGCACCCTTCAGGTTAAGGTCAATCTTAAGGTGGTTATCAAATAACTTCGGACTTAAACTGATTGATCCTGTAGTACGCTGTAGTTTATCGGTGATCAATACACCTACCTGGTCCAGGTATCCCGCAGATATACGGAAAGGGATCTTTTTGTAAGCCCCCGCAATACTCAGGTTATTATCTGAACCCATAGCAGTCTGATAAATCTCATCCTGCCAGTTCGTGTTTGCAGCACCCAGCATTGCGATTTGTGCCGCAGTTCCGTTTGCATTAACATATGTGCGGAACTCATCAGGAGACAACACATCCATTTGTTTACCTACCTTATATGCAGATAACTGGGTACTGAAGTTAATTACCGGCTTGCCGGATGTTCCTTTTTTAGTGGTAATCAGGATTACCCCGTTAGAAGCCCTTGAACCATAGATCGCTGTTGCAGAGGCATCTTTTAAAACGGTAAAAGTTTCTATATCATTTGGATTGATTAAGCTTAATGGGTTCGCCGCGCCAGATATAGTATTGTTGCTCAACGGGACACCATCTACAACAATCAGCGGATCGTTACTTGCAGAAAGTGAGGCGCCTCCCCTTACACGGATCACACTGCCTGATCCCGGAGAACCACCATTCGAGGTAATACTGATGCCGGGAACTTTACCCGCAATCAGCTGCTCTGGTGTAGTAATGCTTCCACGCTGAAAATCTTTAGAAGTAACGGTAGAAATTGCACCTGTAAGGTTTTTCTTTTGCTGCGAGCCATAACCGATAATCACAACTTCGTTAAGGCCCGTACTTGCCGGTTTAAGCCTGATGCTGAGTTTAGATTCAGCGCCCACATTAACCGTTTGTTTTAATTCTTCATAGCCGGTATACCTGAAGGTAACGATAATACTGCCGGTTTTCAGACCGGTGATTTTAAAGTTACCGTCATTATCTGTTGATGCCGAACGCTCGCCGGCAATTACCGAGGCACCGGGTAAGGGTAAGCCGTTCTCATCCAGTACCCGCCCGCTGATACTGCCGCTTTGTGCGTATACACATTGAACGACGAGTAAAAGGAACAGCAATAGTGCTGATCTTAAATAGAGATGTTTCATTGATAAGGTTTATTGATTTGGTTAGTTTTTATTGCAGTACAATTATAAGCCGGAACATCCCCGCCGGCTTGCTCATATCAGCTTATAAATAGTCCGAATTGTCTTTTATATCTTTTAAAACTTAAATGGACTATTTGTAGTTATCGAACTGATTAATATTCTTAATATTGATTACCTTTTATAAAACTTGATAAACCTGTTCAGAATGCCCTCTTTTTACCTGATATTCAAATCCTTATATTTTAAATCCGTTACACTACTATTGCTCGTACTGCTGCAATACTCTCTTTGTATAGGGCAACAGGCACCAATGTTATTCAGTCCGGTAAATTATGATCAGGGATTATCAAACAGCACCGTAGAGGCGATAGCACAAGATTATAGAGGGTTTATGTGGATGGGAACAAGGGACGGTCTTAATCTCTATGATGGAAAACAGATCACTGTTTTCCGGAAGCTGAAGAAGAAGGGCGGCATCAGTGATAACTTTATTAAGTTTATCTATGAAGATAAAGGCCATACGCTATGGATCGGTACCATCAACGGGCTTAATAAATACGATCCCTCCACTAAATCATTTACTTCCTATTTCCACCAGCCCGGTAATACCGCAAGTATTTCAGGAAATACGATCAATTGTATCCTGGAAGATCAGCAGCGAAATTTATGGATAGCCACAGATAACGGTTTAAATATCCTGGATAGAAAAACAGGTCAGTTTAAACGGGTCAATCATTTACCGGCGAACAGCACAGCAGAAGGCGTCAGTTATATTTTTCAGGATAAAACCGGACGGATATGGGTGGCTTCGCCAAAGGGTTTAAGTTGTTATGACAGTATCCAGAAAAAATTCAGCACTTCTTTACCAAACCCACAGCTGAAAATTAAAGTGATCCAGCAAGACGGAGATGGGAAATTATGGCTGGCGACAGAGAACAGCGGATTGGTTTTGTTTGATCCGGTTACCTATACTTATAAAACTTACCGGCATAAAGACGCTGATCCTTCCAGTTTAGGTAATGACCAGGTATTAAGCCTGGTGGTGGACAAAGCCTGGAAGGTATGGGTGGGTACAATTAACGGGGGCCTGAACATTTTTGATAAACAAACAGATTCATTTATTAAATACACCTACGAACCCGGGAAAATAGCAGGGCTGTCACAACGTACCATTTCGAGCATATTTGAAGATAAACAGGGCAATTTCTGGATCGGTACCCATAGGGGAGGTGTAAATCTTTATAATCCTGATGCCAAGAAATTTAATGTGTTCAGAGAAGAGCCTAACGGTCACGGACTAAGTTATAATGATGTAAAATGCTTTGAAGAAGACTATAAAGGGCAAATTTGGGTCGGAACAGACGGCGGGGGACTTAACCTGTTTAATGAGAAAAACCGGACCTTCAAGACTTACAGGAACCGTATTAATGATCCGTCGAGCCTTTCTTCTGATGCGGTACTGGATATTACAGCAGATCAGCAACAGCGGTTATGGATTGCTACCTGGGGCGGCGGCTTAAATCTGATGAACCTGGCTACAGGATTGTTTACCCGGTTCATGCATCGGGAAAATGACCCCGGTTCTATCTCTTCGGATTTTGTTCAGAATGTTTATGAAGACCGTAAACATGTTTTGTGGATAGGCACTTATTTTGGCGGATTAAACCGCTTTGACCCGTCCACCTTAAAATTTACACGAATCACGTCAGATCCAGCTGGCAAAACAAAGCTGAAGGGAAATAATATAGTAGCGATAAACGAAGATGACAAAGGCAATTTATGGATTGGCACAGATGACGGCGGTTTAAACCGTTTAGATCAGCAGACACAGCAATTTGAACATTATTTTGATAAAGAAGACAGGAAACCTGATATCCGGGTCATTTTTACCGATCACAAAAAACGGTTATGGATCGGTCAATCCGGACTGTACTTGTACGATGCTGTTAAAAACAAATTTAATCTCTTCACGGATAAAGCCGGATTATCACATAATTTCATCAAAGGCATCACCGAAGACCAAAACGGCAACTTATGGATCTCTACAGCGAACGGATTAGTAAAGCTGGATCCTGAAACAAAAAAAACGAATACTTATAATACAGGTGACGGGCTTCAGGCTATGGAATTTGAAGCTAATGCATACATGAAAAGCCGCAGCGGAGAAATCTTCTTTGGTGGCATCAATGGTTTTAATACATTTAGACCCGAAGAGATCAGGAATAATAAATATGTTCCCCCGGTTTATATTACAGGGTTTCAATTATTTAATAAAGAAGTAAATATTGACTCCGCAGACTCGCCGCTTAAACAGGATATCAGCCTCACTAAAACCTTAGAACTTAATTACCGGCAGTCCAGTCTGTCTTTCAGCTTTGCCGCCTTAAATTACCTGGCACCAGAGAACAATACATATGCTTATAAACTAATCGGCCTCGACAAAACTTTCAATTATACCTCTTCTGAAAATAAGGCGTATTACACCAATCTTTCTCCCGGTGAATATGAATTTCTGGTAATTGCAGCAAATAACGATGGCGTATGGAACCGAACCGGCACTAGAATAAAAATTGTTATCACACCACCATGGTGGCTGACCTGGTGGGCAAAGTTACTGCTGTTATGTTGTATTGCAGGCAGCACTTATGCGATTATCCGTTACAGACATAACCTGCAGCTAAAAAAACTGGAAGAGGAAAAAAAAGAGGAAGTCCACCAATTACAGCTGGAATTTTTCACTAATATCTCACACGAATTCAGGACTCCGCTGACATTGATACTGGGACCGTTAGAAAAATTACAGGCGGATATTACCACCCCTGAGGTTACCCCTGCCTATCAGATCATGTACCGTAATGCAAAAAGGCTGATGAACCTGATCAATGAATTAATGGATTTCAGAAAAGCCGAATCCGGTACTTTAAAATTGAATGTTACACCTGGAAACATTACTGTTTTCCTCAACGAGATACTCGACGAATTCAGTATCTGGGCACAGCAGAAGAATATCACGTTTACGATAGAGAATAAAATTACAGACACTGGAGATTTGTTCTTTGACCGCCAGATTTTTGAAAAGATTTTGCTCAATGTGATCAACAACGCCTTTAAATACACCAACAATGGCGGAAGTGTGCAAATCACGTTGTTTAATAACGAAGACCAGTTTATCCCTTCCTACCAGAATGAACTGAAGATCCCGAATGACTACAAAGCAAAACGGTATGTTTATGTACTCGTTGCCGATTCCGGAATTGGTATTTCTGCTGAATCGATAGCACACCTGTTCCAGCGTTATTACCGTGTACGTTCTACCCACCTGGGTTCGGGAATAGGGCTGGCATTCGTAAAAACCCTGACGCTTTTGCATAAAGGGTTTATCAGGGTTTACAGCGAGCGGAACAAGGGAACAGAAATTATGATCGCAGTCCCGGTAGACGCAGAAGATTATACAACAGATGAACATTGGTTAAGAGATAAAACTTATCTGCCAGAACATTTCAATCTGGAAAATTATCTTTTAATCGACGAGAGTGCAGCTGCGGTAAACCCGGAAAACCAGCACATAACACTGGATTCAAAGCATATCTTACTTGTTGAAGACAACAACGAATTGCGCACCTTTATTAAAAATGCGTTAAGCAGCCATTATACGATCATAGAGGCAAATGATGGTGCGGAAGGGTTAAAAATGGCTAAAGAGAAATATCCGAACCTTATTATCAGTGATATTATGATGCCAAATATGAACGGAATAGAGCTGTGCCGCCATATAAAAAATGATGACCTAACCAGGCATATCCCTTTTATCTTGCTCAGCGCCAAAGATGCGCTCGAATCCAAGCTGGAAGGAGTAGAATCCGGTGCCGACTTCTATTTTTCTAAACCCGTTAGCTTAAACCTGCTACTGCTCACTTTGAGAAACATTTTCATACAACAGGATAAGTTAAAGGAACGATATACCATAGCCAACCAGGTAGATATCAAAGAAACTGTACATTCCAGTAAAGATAAACAGTTTATGAACCAGCTGGTAACAGTTATTGAATCAGAACTTACTAATCCGGCTTTCGATGTAGACCAGCTTTGCATTCATCTGAATATGAGCCGCACCAAACTTTATGAGCTGATCAAAAGGCTGACCGGACAATCTATCATCGAATTTATCCGTACGATCCGTTTAAATAAAGCAGTTTATATTATGACCCATGAAGATGTTTCAATTTCAGAAGTGATATTCAGAGTAGGCATACAGACACAGTCTTATTTTACTAAAGCTTTCAAAAAGGAATTTGGAAAAACACCATCACAATTTTTAAATGAACTGAAGAAATAAGGCCCGGTATTGCAAGGTTGACTACTAAGAGTGAGCCACACAACAATAGTCATCATCATGAGCATTCATAATGGTACTGCGCACGTGTCATGTAGCGATGACAATGCAAATTGATAACGCACTATACCCTCACAACCATATTTTTCACAATGCCATTCAGCAGTTCACCGAGTGCATCTTTAATATGTAAATCAAACTCGTCCACAGTCAAGTCTTCTATTTTGTTTACCTGTTTGTAATAGTCCTGGTTAACCAAAAAATTGTTCATTGTTCCTGAAATCACAAAAAGCAAAAATGAGGTATTGATCTCTTTTTTAAATACGCCCATTTCTTGCCCATCTTTGATCAAATCATTGAGCAGCTGAAAGTTTTTATAGCGAAGCGTATTATAGAAATTTCGGATCAGGATATGCTTTTCTGGTAGAGACTGGATCTGAAAGATCAGCAGGTAGAAATATTTATGCTGCAAAACTTTCTGGATATAGAAGCGGTTCATCGCAAGCAGCTTTTCCAAAGGATCTGTCAGTTTTAGCAGCATATCCGCAACTACAGTTTCCAATTTTGTTGTGCGATAAACTAAAATCCCTTCCATTAACTGTTCCTTGGAGCCGAAATAATAAGAGATCATAGCAGAATTAAAGGAACCAGCAGTAGCGATATCCCTTATCGAAGTAGCATCATAACCATTTGTAGCAAATAGCTTTTCTGCAGTTTCCATAATTAATTTCTGCTTGTCACTTAACTCCTGTTCTTCCATCTTATTTATCGTAGGGCTGCAAACTTAACATTTTATAAAGCCTAAGTTCCAAATACTGAGCCAAACAATGCAATTTTATTCATTTAAAAGGTTTAACAATATCATTCAGTGTATGATACCAATTGGCTACGATTCTTGCTTAAAATACACCAGCGGCCTTTAATAATGTTTTTCCACTAGAAATAATTAGCAGTACACCTACAGCAATTAAAACTGTTTTTGTGTTTAATTTACCGGCAAGTCTTGCCGCAATCGGTGCAGCCACTACCCTGCCGACAATCAGGCCTGCAACGGTCTGAATATGAGACCTGCATTCGTTGAACATCCCAACTCTGCAATTTCAGCTGTTTTACAGTATCCTCAATCAGGATTAAGTGTATTTTTAATCAATATGTCTAAATGAAACTAAATTTCAGTCCGCTGTTTAAGTCTTAATAAGCGGATTAGCCGCATAATCGGCCCAAAGTTCATCCAGTGTTTTTCCTGTAAGTTCTTTCCAGGTAGCATCATTGTAAGTATGTGCCCGCAGTTCAGCATCCATTTTTTTGATAGTACCAGCTTTAACATTTTTTTCGATCCATAAGAAGAACCTGCCAGTGATCCGGTAGCTATTGGTATAGTTTTGTTTTGGATTATAATCGGGCAGACTCCATTTAGAACCAGCATTATCAATACCATATTGGTATCTTACATAATCGGCAATACCTTCAGTTAACCATACCGGGCCGGCGCTATAGCCATACCCTTGCACAATGTGCATTGTTTCATGCGTAACTACATCTGTATCATAGGGATGCGCCTTCATATAACCAGCACTAAAAAGGATTCTATTTCCACTGGCTTCGGCAACAGCCTTGTAAGCAGTATCAACTACAAATAATACATCTTTCGTTGATTTTTTATTGAAGGTTTTAACTAATGTAGGGTAAACTTTAAAATAAGTATCAATCAGTTTCTGTTTTACCACAGGATCAAGATTGGGGTCTTTACTCACAAAAATAAGGGAATAGCCATTTTTTTTAATGGTATCAGCTTTACCATTTGTATCGTCGTTGTATAGGTGCACGGCTTTTGCAGAGACCGATCCGGCCATTAACAGCAAAGAAAACGCATAGATTATTGGTAATCTCATCATTTTTATTTCAGGATTATAACGTATTATTATATTTTTTTGAAAGAGCAATATAGCTGATTGTTATCAATTTGACAATCAGCTATATTGTTTTAGTTTAGCTACCAACCGGGATTCTGAACGATCAACGGAACTTTTTGCACATCACCATTTGGAATCGGGAACAGGTAATGTCTTTTATCAAATACCCTTGATTCTACTCTAACAATATTGTAAAATCCATTATTGGCATTTTTAAGGATATCTAATCCGTTAACAGATTTTTCTGTTGTTTCTGCAATTTTCCATCTGCGCACATCAAAATATCTGGTATTCTCAAAGGCAAGTTCTACCCTTCTTTCTTTCCGGATTGCTGTGCGCATCTCGGCCTGATTAGCTGGTGCCGGAAGTTGTCCGCCACCATACAAAGGCACCCCAGCACGTTCACGGATTTTGTTCAGATACACCAGGATATCGGGATCACCCGGGGTAGATTCATTTAAAGCCTCCACATAGTCAAGATAAATCTCAGCCAGGCGGATCATCACCATTGTTTTCCCACTATTTTCTCTGCTGCCTACCGGCATATATTTACGTACAGTATATCCGGTAGAAGAATAATCGGTATTACCGATTCCGGCCTTACCTGCATTTCCATTGAATTCAAAACTGGTAACAATATTATCCTGGAAATTTATCCAAAGACTATTATTGTAAGTGATACCAGCATAGAAGCGTGGCTCCCTGTTTACATACATATTAGAAACCGTTCTTTTCTTATTATCATAAGGAGACTGGAATTCAGAAACACCCACATTTGTATAATTAGAAAGCGGATCATCGATAGATCTGCCGTTGGCAGTAAAGTAAGCATCTACGATATTTTGTGTAGCTGAAAAGAATGAACCACCTCTGCTGGATGAAGAAGCATTGTTATGGTTTGGTGTAAAATCGTAAAACATTGCATTTTCTGCCTTACCCCTGGCCAGAATGATCTCATTGTTCCAATCTACCAGCATCACATCTCTGCAAGAAAGATATGGACTGAACGTACCAGAATCATCGTTTTTCTTATATAATGCAAAACCTGGAAAAGTGGTAATAAAAGACTTGGCCGCATCAGCAGCTTTTTTCCACTTGGCAGCATCCGTTGTCTGGCTGATCAGCTGTGTTCCATCGGCATTTTTTAAAGTAGCATAATCTGTATTGCCATTAAACTGCGGACTTGCAGCGGTTAACAATACTTGTACTTTGTAAGCTTGTGCAATAGCTTGATTGATACGACCATATGAGTCGTTGGTAGTGGGAGTTGCAGGCAAATTTGCAGTTGCAGCATCTAGCTCAGTAACGATAAAATTAACACATTCGTCAAACGTATTACGGGTTTTGCTAATTGATTCTACAGAAGCATCAGCAGCAATAGGATCTGTACCCAGTAATACCACAGGACCATACATGCGGATGAGGTAAAAATAATATATAGCACGCAATGCCCGAGCCTCAGCTTTATATCTCGTAATTCGGTCTTCATTGAGGTTACAATCAGTACATTTATCCACATTGGCAATAAAACTGCTGGCCGCCTGGATACCCTTATAATAATTTTGCCAGTAATCATTTACAAAACCGGTTGTGGCGTCCCATGCCCCCTGATTTATGGTATTGGACGGCACAAAACCAAGCGTAACATCCACCTCATCAGAAGCCCCTAACCATACGCCTGCATTTTTTGAAGGCGCAAAACGCTGGTAAGATTCATCAGGCAAAGTGGAATAAACATTAGCCAGCACCTTATCTACGGTCGACCTGGTCGCAAAAGCTTCATCAAAAGTCAACCTGTCATCTGGCACCTGGTCAAGATATTTTTTACAGCTGTAATTGCTTACAATTAATACAGCCGCCAGTATAGAAATATATATATTTTTCATCTGTTTTATTTATTTTTTTCAATTTTTAGATGGAGCCTTTGATGATTAATCATCTTAAAATCTAACATTAACACCAAGAGAATACGTTGAAACTATAGGATATTTAGTCCCGTTGGAAGAAGCCAGCTCAGGGTCCCACATCTTAAATTTGCTGAAAGTAGCTACATTATAACCAGTCAGGTAAACGCGCAGATTCTGTACACCAATTGACTTAATCCCTTTTTTGAAAGAATAGCCTAAATCGACAGTTTTCAAACGCAAAAAGCTAATATCCCTTTTCCACCATGTACTTGTCTGATAGTTATTACTATTGGTACCGTAAGAAAGTCTTGGATAAAAAACATCCTGACTTGGATTTTCTACTGTCCAGCGATCCGTAGTATTTGCATATAAATTGCTTAATCCACCAGATGCCACAAATGGCTGAATGGCGTCGCCACTCAATATAATGTCCGCATTATGCTGTCCCTGGAAAAAAGTTCCGAAATCCCAGTTTTTATACTGAAGCGTAAATCCAAACCCGTAGATAGCAGATGGCACATCGCCTCGCCCGATTATCGTTCTGTCAAAAGCATCAATCTTTCCATCCCCGTTTAAATCTTTATACTTGATATCACCCGGCAACAAAGTACCAAATTGGGTTGGGCTTGCGTTAATCTCTTCCTGACTTGTAAATAAGCCTTCTGCGATATACCCGGTCCTTGCCAGAATATTATGTCCACGCATTTCCTGATAAGCATACTTAACAGGTGCCTGATCATTTTCAATCACCTTATCCTTGTTAAATGTATAGTTTGCACGTAAAGCGATGTTGAAATCATCACTGATCCTTGTGTTATATTCAAATGTGGCGTCAATCCCCTTGTTTTCTACAATCCCCAGATTCCCATATGGATTGGTAGTCAGCCCGATATAATTAGGCACCGCTCCACGTTCTAGAAAGATATCCCTCCTACGCTCTTTAAACACATCGACAATGATTGAAAGGTTATTATTCAAGGTTTTTAATTCTAAACCTAAATCTTGTTTTCTGGTAGTAGACCAACTTACATCTACCCCGTAAGCAGTAACATTTATCCCTTTATACTCCTGCCCTCTATTTTGGCCAAAAATATACCCCTCATCAACTTCTCTAACTTGTGTTAAATAATAAAAGCGGTCATTATCATCAGTTACATAACCTGAAGAACTACCTCCACTACCTACTTCACCATCACTATATCTGAATTTAACTAATTGAAAAGTGTTCTTTAAATTTTCAAAGAACTTTTCATTAGATAAGATATATCCGAATCCAAATGCTGGGAAAAATCCAAATCGCCTATCTACCGCAAAGTTTTCAGATCCATTATATCCAACATTTACCTCAGCAAAATAACGGTCATCATAAGAATACGCTATCCGACCGGCCACACCCAATGTCCGGTACGGAATAGACAGCGTAAAAGTTTTGGCAAAAGGATTCAGGTTATCGCTTTGATTGTAAAGCGCTAATCCCGAAAAACTATGTTTACCAAACTGACGGTTATACGTAAACCCTGCCTCAGCATATAATTTTCGGTCGCCCTCATTCTCATATTCGTATCCTAAATATTTCGCACCTGTATAAGTCGGGTTTCCATAATTTAAAGACCCGTCTTCCAAATAGGGGTTGTTCGGACTAACATAGTAGGTATTTTCTCTCCTGTTCCTCTTAACAGTGTTTTTATTTGCAGCATCAAAAGAATACATTCCAGTTAACGATAACCCTTTGGTAAGGAAAGATAAATCTTGTGTTAAACGCAAATTAGAATAAAGCTGATTCGTGTAATTGGTGCGATACCCTCTTCTTGTAATATCCGCATAGGGATTTCTTTGGTCTGCCTGGGCACTTTTCCCCGGGATAAATCCATTAGGATAAGTTACCGGAAACTCTACCGGAGAAATTTGAAATGCCTGTGCAAAAATATCCTGTGCATTATCCGCCCCTGGATAACGGCCTTGTGCAAATATTCCTTTGATACCTAAATCCAACTTCGTGGTAGGTGTAAGATCCCAGTCCAGATTTGAACTGATATTATACCTTGAGTACTTCTGCGAAGCGTTATAACTCTGCGTATCATCAGTCTTAAACAAACCTGTCTCATCGTAATAACCCAGCGACACAAAATAGCGTGCATTATTTACACCACCAGAGAGATTAGTTGTGGCAGTGCGACTTTGACCGAGATCCTTAAACATCTCGTCCATCCAATTTACATTCGGATAAACATAAGGATCTGCACCGGAAGCAGTTTTACTGATCTGATCGGCAGAGTAGATTGGCGAGTAAATACTGGCATCCCCCTGTCTTATCGCTTCGGTATACTTCGCCTCGTTCGCCAGGTTCATATAATCTACCCCATCAATGAGATCAGGAATTTTTGTCAGTCTGGTGATACCCTGATAATAATTAAAGCTGATTGTTGGTTTCCCTGTTTTTCCCCTTCTTGTATTTACAAGAATTACACCATTTGCTCCCCGGATACCGTAAACTGCTGTTGCAGAAGCATCTTTTAAAACCGTAAATGATTCGATATCTTCCGGGCTCAATCCGTCGATTGGCCTGTTGGGCACACCATCAACAACAATCAATGGAGTACGGTCGCCACCAATATTAGAAATTCCCCGGATCCAAATGTCCGCCTTATCCGAACCTGGCTCACCATTTCTGGTTACTCCTACCACACCAGCTATTCGGCCGGCAAGCATTGAGCTGATATTTGCTACCGGCTGTTTAAGTTCGGATGCCTTAACAGAAGACTGTGCACCAACCAAACTCTGTTTTTTCTGCGTACCATAGGCTACCACTGCCACCTCCTGCAGGTCTCCCCCAACAGGTTGCAGCTGAACAACAATCGTTTTCTGTGCACCCACAAGAACTTCTGTAGTCTGATAGCCTACGTATGAAATCAGCAAAGTCGATTTCTCATCAGGAACCGTAATACTGAAAGCACCATTTAAATCCGTAGAGGTAGAATTAATGGATCCCTTCACGCGGATACCAGCGCCCATCAATGGCGTACCTGTCTCGTCTTTAATCACCCCGCGAATAACAATATCAATTGCTTTTATTGCATTTCTCTGTGCATCTTTTTTGATCAGCACGGTGTTGTTTTCGATCGTAAAAGACAAATTCTGGGTGGCAAGCGAATTCTTAAGAACATCCTGTAATGGCGTATTTTTAAAATCGGCATCGATGTGCTTAGATTTTTTCAAGTTTACTGCCGACCATAATACATTGTAACCTGTTTGTTTTCTGATTTCTTTAAACAGTTGTTCCAGCGAAACATCGTTTTTTTTAAAAGTAACCTGAGCGAAACCGGTCGCGCTTACCTGCATTATAGTAGCAATCAATAAGACAGCAGTTAGCTTCATAATTAGCAGGATTTTGGGCATGCGGCATTGCTGCCAACATAAAATTTTAGTAAAAATTCTATACATTTGGTAATCTGATTAATAGTAAATACTTGTGTTCACAATAATTTTGCTGATCAGTTTTTCTGACCAGGGACGTTGCAACCGACCCTGGTCTTTTTTATACTGATACCTTTTCTGATTACCCCTGCTAACTGTCTTTCTGTGGATTTTTCATGTTTGTTTGGTTTTGGTTTGTTGATTGTATTTGTTTCTTATTTGTTTATCAGTAAATAATTATTTTATCAGTATTACTTATCGTATTTTAATATCTTCCAGCTGCCTTCGGCAGTTGTCATTGTTATGATTTTATCATAATCTTGTATGCATTCGTCAGGTGATTTGAAAGATCATAATGGTTTCATTGCAATAATCTTTTCAGGAGTAATCTTAAATCTGACATTGCCTGTGATCTCCAGCATCCTTAAAATCTCAGACACATTCCCAAAACGGGAAACACTCCCTCCGAAAGCATCCGACTTTACCGATTCATCCTGATATTCAACAGTGACATTATACCAGCGGGAAACTTTACGCATAATACTTTCCAGATTTTCATTATTGAAAATGAACAAGCCATTCTTCCAGCCCATTACTTCATCGATATCGACAGTTTTTACTTCAATCGTTTGAGAAGATACAACCGATTGCTGACCGGGCCTGAGAATTTTAGTGAGTTGAAATGCAGGAGACGACACCTTCACAGATCCTTGTAAAAGTGTTGTTTTAGTATTTCCTTCATCAGCATAAGAGTTAATATTAAAATGGGTACCTAATACTTCTACCTCCTGTTTATCAGTAATAACTTTAAATGGACGCAGTGCATTTTTGGCAACTTCAAAATAAGCCTCTCCGCTCAATTCCACCCGCCTTCCCCTCGTACCAAATGCAGCAGGAAACTTTAGATCAGACGAAGCATTGAGCCATACTTTAGTTCCGTCCGGGAGTGCCACCTGGTATTGTCCACCCTTTGGCGTAACGATGGTATTAAAAGCCAGCGGATTTATTGATTCGGCTGAACTAACTGTATATAACAATTGACCATCAGCTGTTTTGCTGATTACTATACCAGACTCCTGAGCGATCAACCCATTGGAAGCGCTATCTAAAAGGATTTTTTTTCCATTAGCCAGAATCAGCGTGGCTCTGTTTCCACCTGGTGCGATATCATGTACAGCTAATTTCTTTTCATGAAACGCAAGGGGCGAATTAAAAGAATAAAAATAAAATGATATCCCTAAAACGACCAGTAATGCTGCTGCAACACCAATCCATCGGGAATAGTGGAATTTATGTTCCTGGGTAGGTTGTAGATTGTCGCGTTCTACTTGCAATAAGTCCCACACTTCTTTTTTAGAACGCTCAATCTGATCGGCATCCGGGTAACTACCGTTATCAGGTAAGGTTAGATACCAGTTCTCCACCATTGCCTTTTCCTCGTCAGAACAAAGACCTGCGGTATATTTTTCCAGTAACTCTTTTGCGTTTTGCTTTTGCATAGTTTAAGAAGTTCATCCTTATACTACTAAGACGGTAAAGCAAAACTCATGGGGTATGCTAGAACATAATAAATTTATTGATTCCCGGATTTATCAGTAATATTTAAACATAATCATTAAATAAACAAACAATCCGAGCCTTAACCGCAGAATTCTCAGCGCTTTTTTAACCTGTGTACGCACCGTTTGTTCAGAAAGATCCAAAACCGCAGCTATTTCTTTGTGACTTAGATGAGATTTACGGCTCAATTCAAACACTTCACGCATTTTTGGCGGTAAAAAAGAAATTTCGCGTTCAATTAACGTCGCCAGATCGCGTTCCCTTACCCGGTAGTCGGCATAAATATGATCATGATCAATATAGTGCTGCAAAGACCCTATGTATTTTTCTTCTACTTTTTTATGTGTAATCATATCCAGTATCCTGTTCCGGATAGATGAATAGAGATAGCCAGAAAGATTGGTGGTAATACTGAACGAATCCCTTTTGGCCCACAACGAAGCGAACAATTCATGGATTACATCCCTTGCTTCTTCTTCATTTCTCAACCTTTTATGGGCATGTATATACAATAATCCGTAAAATCTATTATACACCTCTGCGAAGGAAGCTTCATCACCCTCCCTGATCCGGGAGACTAATTCGTGATCTGATAATTGGCTGTAAATGGTCATAGTTAGGCTTGGTCTAAACGAAAATATGTAAAATTAAACCCATTTCATTAGGTACAGGTTAAAAAAATCAAATAGATAAAACGAATTAGCAAATTAAATAATAATTATAAAGCAAAAAGGCCACCCGAGGGCAGCCTTTTCATCATTTAGTTAAGAAAATTCTATTTTTGCATTACCATTACACCGTTCATCACAAAAGTGCTTCCTCCATCGGCAACGATATTATATACTTTCTGCGTTCCGCCAGCATGTTCATCTTTTTTCCAAACTGTATAAACATCGTATTTTCCAGTTACCTCATTTAAGCAAATCACCTCCTGCCCTTCTTTGATTTCGCCGATTTTACGATTCCCATCCTTTGTCTGCATTGGATGGTTTGGCGTAGCCTGGAGAACTTTAGCACTTAATCGGATATCAGTTCCTGCCATAGTGATATTACTGCTCGATGCAATCAAAATTAAACTGGTCAGCGCATAATTCTTAGCATTATGTACTGTTAATTCCTTCACTTTTACAGCAGATGCCAGTTTAGTCTGCGGGTCAACAGTAATCACCTCGTCCCCTGCTTTTACATCTTTCAGTAATTTCTTAGCCCCATTTGCCATTGCCACTTCTTCGTCACCAGGGAAGCAGATATCACTTCCATAAGTTGCTTCTTCTTCAGAGAGATTTTTACCATGGTTAATCACCTTATATTGCTGGAAGCTCAGCTCTTTAGACAAGATATAAGACAGCTTCAATACAAAATTCTTTTCTTCCTTGTTGATATTATCAATATCAGTAAAATACTTCTCCCAAACTTTTCCATCAGCCGTAAAATCTGGTACCAGTGCTTTATACACTTTACCTTTTTCGTTGGTATAGAAAACCATCAGGCCAAGTTCCTGCATCCCATCTTTAGCTACCAGCTTATACAAATCGATCCGCTTTTTTAAACCGTCGTCACCAGTAATAAAGTATGGCTTACGGGCCTGATAACGGTCCAGCACATAGGTATTTTCAAATTTCACATAAGTATCCTTATCCAGATCGCCAATAGAAAAAGTCTGTGCTTTTTCATATTCTGCCAACGTTAACGGGCGTGGATTAACCACAGATTTTTCCTGAGCCTGCGTTAAACTGAAGGCCGATGCAAGAATTAAAGTAAGTACTTGTTTACGCATATTAAAATTATATTTTTTCTTCATTTTGATTTAGGAAATCTCCTTAAATGCATCTGCAAAAGCCTGCATTTCGTCCATACGGCCAATGCTTACCCTGCACCAATTTTTATCATTAAACGTCCATACCCTGATTCCAACACCGCGGTTAGACATTTCCTGTGCAAATTTTGGTCCTTCCATTTTTATCGGGAACATCACAAAATTGGCCGAAGAAGGAATATATTCATACCCTTCTTTTTTCAAGGTAGCGTATAAAAACTCTTTAGAAGCAAGGGTTTTCTTTAGCGCGTCCTGCAGGAAAGGCTTTTCCTGGTAAGCAGCAATTGCAGCTGCAACAGTAGTTGCAGAAAGGCTCATTGAACCCACAGCAAAAGCCGAAAGCTTTTTGATCGTCTCCGGCTGCGCAATTACATACCCGCAACGAAGTCCCGCAAAACCATATAACTTAGAAAAAGTACGTGCAACGATAATATTATGCCCTTTTTTTACCAGGTCGGTCATACTTGCTGCTTGCGGATCAGGGAGGTAATCAATATAGGCTTCATCAACAAAAACAGGCACTTTCTTGCTTACACGTTCGCAAAAAGCTTTTAGTTTATCCGTATCCAATATTGTACCGGTGGGGTTATTGGGATTACAGATATAAACTAAGCCAGTATTACTGGTGATTTTTGCTTCCATCGCATCAAGATCATGCTTATAATCAGCCGTCAAAGGAACCTTAATCCATTTTGCACCATGTTCTGCAGCTGTTGAAGGCATATCATTATAGGTTGGATCTGCCGATATAATTTCTGCACCGCCGCTGCAATACTGTAATGCCGCAGCCATTAGTAAAGGTGATGAACCCGCATCCATTAAGATATTATTTTGTTTAACACCCTCGAAGGCAGCGATTTTGCCCGACAGGTCACGCATGTGCATAAACGGATATTGGTAGCTTAAATCTAAAGCCTCCTGGATCGCTTTTTTAGCAGCCGGAGATGGCCCGAAAGGGTTTTCATTGGCCAGTAATCTGGCTTTCATTAGCGGTGGCGACTGTAAAACGGCTGCTTCATCAGCTAACCTGTCGCCAAAAAAGTTTGCTTGTACACGTTTAGGCATTGCAGCCAGTTTGCTGATCGTGCCAGAGAGAAAAGCTGTACCACCGGCGAGTAATGCGGTTGATTTGATCCAGCTTCGGCGGTTAATTGAGTTTGCCATAATTTTGATGGTTTATATGATCTATCCTTTTGTTTCAGTTGTTGGGTACACTACCCTTGATTCAGTTACCCGGCCATGGATTGACGCAACCACACTCCTTGCAGATTCCAGTGCTCCTGCCATCCAGGCATTCAAATACGTTAAGTGTTCACCAGCGAAATAAACATTGCCATCTGGCTTTAATAAAGCAGGATAAGCATCTTTCCTCGTCTCGCTATTGTATACAGCCCAGCCGCCCATGTTGTATTTGGTTTTGTGCCAGCTCACAGAAAATGAACGCTCAAATTCTTTATCGTACTGCGGATGGATCAGCCGTCCTTTTTCTAATGCCAGCTTTTCACGGTCGCTATAACTCAGCTCCCCTACTTTTTGTGCTTTCTCATTAAAATTATAACAGCCAATCAGGATTCCTTTTTTATCCAGATAATCATTTGAAGGGTAAAAAATCTGGGTCAGCTCATTATTGGTATGTGTTATGCCACCATAAATATGTTCATCTTCTTCCCAAAAGCGACGTTTGAACTGTAAAGCAATTTTTCCGGTCTGATTATAAGTGATGTAATCGATAGCCCGGCTTACATTCGAAGAAAAGTTATTATTGATATTACTTAAAACAGGCAATGGCAATGTACAAATACATAAATCTGCTTCAATTTCGTGAGAACCCGTTTTATCCTTATAAGTTATCTTTACACCATTTGTCTGGTTATTAATAGATAGTACTTCGGCACCAAGCTTCAGCATAGGCGCAATTTTTTTCTCAAAAGCCTTCGCAATCCTGTCCATACCACCAACAGCCTGGAACATGGTCATCTGCAGCTCATAAGTATACTCTGCCACATTATAAAAATCAGGATCCATTAATCCGGAATTGATAATATCGGCCAGCTTATGAGGATCTGCCAGTTTACCCGGCCGATTACCGGCACCAGGCGATTCTACATACCCCCTTCTTGCAGATGCCTTATATAATTTATCCGCATCAAGGCCACCTTCAGCCATTAGATACTCAATCACTTTTTGCCCGTCTTCTTTTGTTAAAGGGGTATCCAGATTGCCATGATCCATACTTTTAGCGAGCATCTCAGACATGTAACCCCTGATATCATTATGTATTTCCCTGTTCCGTACTTTCTTATTTGATAATGGCCCTTTTCCTTCTGCAAAGAAATAAGTGCTTTCATTCACATTATTATACACCTGTATAGGTACCCCCAGTTCTTTACAGTAATGTAAGGTGAGTTCATGGTTGTGCGGGATCCTGGAAGGACCAGCATTAAAATACAGCCCTTCATCAAAACCGGCTGTAACCGGAGCGCGGTCAATTTCGGTATGCGTACTTCCGTTTTTTACACTCCAGCACCTTCCACCTGTTCTTTCCCTAGCTTCCAGTATGGTACACTGATAGCCAAGCTTTGTTAATTCATATGCAGATGCCATTCCTGCTAATCCCGCACCTAAAATGATTACTTTTTTTCCATTTCCTCTTCCTTCGAGATTAAAAGCATGGGCAGGAGCCGCTTTAAGCACACCTAATGCCATCATAGCCGGATAACTAGCTGCCAATAATGTAGTTTTATTCAAAAAATCTCTTCTGGATATTGATTTCAAAATATTATAAATGTTTTGTTTGATAATTCAGCATAAATATAATTTATTTATGAGCTTCATTTACAAAAATAAAGGCTTATGAGACAATTATCCTCATAAAACATATCAATAAAAAGAGAAATCACAATTATTATCCAAATACAACATCATTATTACATGAATTCAAAACAAAACCATAATAACAAAACGTATTGATTAAAAAAAAAAAGGAGTTACAGGCAATTTAATAAAACAAAATCCCTATAACTCCTTATCCTTTATTATTCTTTATACATTCTCACTATTTTAGGCAGGAACTTGCCTTCAATATCTACTAAAGCACGCTGTGCATGCATTACCGCTTCAATATCTTTATAAGCTGATGGATTTTCTTCCACACTACCGTCAATCAGTGTCACATTTGCAGCAGAAAGCACTTTTTTCACCGAAGAGACAGTAATACTGTTTTTAGCCTTTTGCCTGCTCATTGCTCTACCTGCCCCATGAGCAGCAGAATATAATGCAGCATCTACGCCTTTACCTTTTATCAGATAAGCTGCAGTGGTCATACTTCCGGGAACAATTCCATGCTCACCATCATGCGCTGGTGTTGCACCTTTACGATGGATGATTACTTCTTTTCCATCAGAAAGTGTATCCTTCCATGCAAAATTGTGATGGTTTTCAATCACATGCAAAGCATTAAGGCCTAGCGAATTTAATAAATTCGCATGTATCCGTTCATGGCATGCCTTTGCATAATCCCCGGCAAGTGTCATGCAAAGCCAGTATTCTAGTCCTGCCTCACTATCGATATCCAGCCAGGCCATCTGCTGCACTTCCCGCGGAAGCTTACAGGTGTTCATGGCGATCTGCGTATAATGCTTAGCTATTCCCGCTCCTAATCCGCGACTACCAGAGTGGGACAATAAAGCGGTATATTTTTTGGCCGGCAAGCCTAAAGTGTTATTGTCGTGCAGTTCGATCTCTCCAAACTCTACAAAGTGATTTCCACCTCCCGAAGACCCGAGCTGACGAACTGCTTTTCCTCTTAAAGGCTTTAGGAAAGAAATTTCCCGGAATACCGGACTATCCAGTATTTCATGCTCCTGCCTAAAATCCAATCCACCTTCAATACCAAAATGCGTACAATTTCGCAATGCTTGTTTGACATATCAAATAAATTACACCAGAAATTATTGAAAATAAAATATGTCGTATTATTTCGTGTTTTGTCGCCCCTGGTGCAGAGAAATATTTACTATGAAACTCAAAATCACGCTGCAATTGGTGTGTAGGAAACAGGGAGTTTGCTCGGGGACGATTCGGAGACGATTCGGGATGAGTGCGTCATGACAGCGATGTGACAGCGTTATGACTGCGTGGTTCTACTAGGAAAATCACGGAGTCATAACGCTGTCACATCGCACTCACAACGCTGTCACTCCGAGCAGTCCCCGAATCATCTCCAGCCACACTCCATCTAAATAGCATATGTCTTACACGTCTCTAATACTGTAATTAGCAATTACTACGTAATTATTACAGTTCATCATCCTAATCCTGCCACTCGTCAGGTTTAGCATTTTTTTTAAGCATTAACCATTCATATTCGGACTATAATTCAGCAACAGTCCCGATATGAAAATTTTAAAATTAACGTCTCTCTTCATTTTTATTTTTACGCTTACCCAGGCGCAAACAAAAATATCAGGCATCCTTAAATCTACTAAAGGTGTACCGATAGCAAATGGAAATATCTCAATTAAAAACACATACGACGGTACTTCTACTGATAGTATAGGACGTTTCTCTTTTTCTACAACAGAAACAGGTCTGAAAATACTGCAATTTTCAGCTTTGAACTTCGAGACGGATTCTGTGACGGTCGAACTTAATCAGACGAGCCTTACCTTCGATCTGAGAATTAAACCATCCATCAATTTACTGGAAACCGTTTCGATTAGTGCCGGTTATTTTATTGCGGGCGACGGCAAAAAGGGTGCTGTATTAAGCGCCCTGGATGTCGCCACTACAGCTGGTAGTAATGCTGATGTTTTTGCAGCACAACAAACTTTACCTGGCGCACAAACTTCCTTCTCAGAAAGCGGATTATTCGTACGCGGCGGATCAGCTTCAGAAACAAAAACCTATTTCGACGGCATGCTGCTTAAAAGCCCGTTTAATGCAACAGTACCAGACCAGGCATCAAGGGGAAGATTATCTGCATTTTTATTTAAGGGCACTTCATTTTCTGCAGGTGGATATTCTGCACAATACGGGCAGGCGCTTTCTTCTGCCCTGATCCTGGAAAGTACGGATCTGCCAGAGAAAACAACTACAGGAATATCCGTTTTAAATGTAGGTGCCGGGGTCGACCAAAATATTCGCTTTAAAAACAGTGCGCTGACAATTGGAGGTGCCTATTACAATTTAGGGCCAACCTATCATTTGATTAAACAACAAAATAGCTATGTAAAAGCACCCGAACAATTAAGCGGGAGTATCCAGTATAAACATAAAACCTCAGCAACCGGGATGTTTAAATTCTATGCGACTTACGGTAAAACGGACCTTGCACTTTACCAGGATAATATAGATGAGCCTGCCCTCCCTAAATATTTCAGCAATAATAACAGCAATAGCTATATCAATTCTACCTACAAAGAATACTTAAACAGCAAATGGAAACTGGATATTGGATTCTCTTATAACAGAGATAAAGATGAAGGTTTACTATCACAAGATAATTATACAAGGAAAGATAACCTAACCCAGGGCAAAGTTACGTTAACAAATTATTTTGGCCAGCTTTCTAATTTCAAATTTGGAGCAGAAACATTTAAAACCGGGAGAACCGAAAGTCTGAACGGACAGGAACGCGGATACAATGATCAGATCAGTTCGGGATTTGCAGAAACAGATCTGTTTTTAACAGACAAACTGGTATTTAGATTAGGTGCAAGAACAGAGTATTCTTCTTACCTGAAAAAATATAATCTGGCGCCAAGAACTTCAGTGGGTTTAAAAACAGGAATTAACTCTCAGGTATCTTTTGCTTATGGTCGATTCTACCAGAACCCTGAAGATGAATACCTGATTATTAAACGACTGGATTTTGAGATTGCTGATCACTACATCTTAAAATATGAAGTCAATACTCCAAATAGAAATTTTAGGATTGAAGGTTACTATAAGGATTACAATCACTTAACTAAAGAAAACCTGGGTAATCCTGATAACTCAGGTACAGGCTATGCACAGGGATTTGAATTGTTCTGGCGAGATAAAAAAACAATTAAAAACGGCGACTACTATATTTCGTATTCCTTCCTTGATACAAAAAGAAATTTCAGGGACTTCCCTGCACTGGCTACTCCTTCATTCGCGGCTAAGCACACAGCTTCAATGGTATACAAACAGTTTATTGAAAAGATCCAGACCCAGGTTGGTGCGACTTACACTTTCGCATCAGGCCGCCCATATGTGAACCCAAGCAACCCGGTTTACCTTGCTGACCGGACTAAGTGTTACAACATTCTAAGTTTAACGGTGAGCCACCTGACCCATATTTTCAAACAGTTTACGGTGCTTTACCTCAATGCCAATAACGTAACCGGATTTAACAATGTCTACGGTTACCAGTATAGCAGCAACGGGTTAAACAGAAGGGCGATCCTTCCATCGTCAAAAAGGAATCTTGTCGCAGGCATTTTAATGACTATCGGTGATAGCACCTTCGTAAGATAATAACAGAAATCACAAACCATAAAACTAATAATCATGAAAAATTTAACAAAATCACTTACTTTAATCCTACTCGTTTTTAGCTTAAATAGTTTTGCACAAACGAGTAACGAAAAATTTCAAACAGGAATAAAAAAAGGCCTGGAAATGCTGAATACAGCGCAATTATCAAATGATTTTCTAAAAATGTCAAATTACTTTGAAAGGATTGCGCAAGCCGAAACAAAAGAATGGCTCCCCCCCTATTATGCTGCATATGGAAACCTGCTGGCGGGCTTAATGATTGATGACAAAGCTTTGCAGGATCAGTATTTCGATAAGGCGCTGACAGAAATAGATCAGGCCAATCTTTTATCAGCAGAAAACAGCGAGATATATGCACTTAAAGGTTACATCCAATTTATGAAGATGAGTGTTGATCCCCAGGCAAGGCTATCGTATATGGGTGCATCTGCAACATCATTAGGAAAAGCAAAAATATTAAACCCAGACAATCCTCGTATCTATTTAATTAACGGACAGAATACATTTTATACTCCCGAAGCTTTTGGCGGTGGTAAGATTAAAGCCAAACCCATCTTAGAAAACGCAGTAGCAAAATTTACTATATTTAAACCCGCCAGCGAAAATGCCCCTATGTGGGGCGCAGCAAGAGCAAAAGCATTATTAGCGCAATGTAATTAAAAGGATATGTCTACGAACTGCAATCAGCATCAGGAAAAAAAAGGGATCAGGTTTATCTATACCAGCTGGCTTAAAGCAAATCTTTATAACCTGATTCTGGGTGTAGTGATCGGACTGCTGCTTATACTCCTTATCAGTGCTTTTAAAGGGCAATGGATTAGTTGGAGAAGTATGTCGTTTCAACTGTTATACAGCATAGTCATCAGCCTTTGCATCACTAATGTGATTTATATACCTCAAAAATTTTTGCGGTTTAAAAAGGAAAACACCTGGCTCTTTCTGCTGGTTTATTACATTTTCGGGATGATCGGAATGATCATAGCAATAGAACTGATTTACCTGATCCAGTCTTGGTTATTTCATTGGGAGTATCATTTCTTTCATTGGGACGACATCAGGTTCAGTTCCATTATAGTAGTAATCAGCTGTACAATTATCTATGCTTATATCTCACAGAAAAGAGGATTAAACGCAAAAATACAGGAACGGGATCTGGATTTGATGCGGCTTAGTCAGATGAAAACACAAGCAGAACTGGCTACCCTGCAATCTAAGATCAACCCCCATTTTTTATACAATTCTCTAAATGCAATTGCAAGTTTAATTCATGAAGACCCTGATAAAGCAGAAAGCATGACACTCAAACTTTCCAAATTGTTCAGGTATAGCATTAATCAAAATCAGGAGGACCTGGTAACAGTAAAAGACGAAATGGAAATTGTGAGCACCTACCTTGATATTGAAAAGGTAAGGTTTGAAGACCGCATTCATTTTACAATCGACATTGAGGAAGAATTGCGGTATGCAAAAATCCCCAGATTTCTGATACAGCCGCTGGTAGAGAATGCATTGAAACATGGGTTAAAGGATGTGGCAGAAGAGGCTTGGCTGACTATTGAGATAAAAAAAACTGACAAGACTGTTATTATTATCGCCGACAATGGAATTCCCTTCCCGGATGAATTAGAGATAGGATATGGCTTGCAAAGTACTTATGACAAGCTGGGACTCCTTTATGGTAATCAATACGAAGTTCAGATTACCAATCATCCGGTAAAACAAATAAAAATTCAAATTCCGCTTAGCTATGGATAAAATCTGGAATACGCTGGTTATAGACGATGAAACGTTAGCCCGGCAAAGGCTAAAAAGACTGCTTTCTATTTATGATAGCATAAATATAATCGGTGAAGCAAGTAATGGAATGGAAGGTTTGCAACAGATTGAATTGCTTAAACCTGACCTGGTTTTCCTTGATATAGAAATGCCCGTATTAAATGGTTTTGAGCTTCTAGCACAGCTTCCAAAGCCTCCTAAGGTAATTTTTACCACAGCCTATGATCAATATGCGGTTAAAGCTTTTGAAGAAGAGTCGATAGACTACCTCTTAAAACCTATAGAAAAAGAACGACTGGAAAAAGCCATCAATAAATTAAAAAATTTCCAGGTCAGCACTAGTTATACCATCCCTTTAGATCTTCTGATGAGCCAGCTGAAGATTAAAAAGGAAATTAAAACACTAACCGTTAAAATCGGCGACCGGATCCTGCTGGTCAAACTTCAGGATCTCGCTTTTATTGAAGCTGAGGATAAGTACGTTTTTTTAAATACGGTTGATGGTAAAAAAAACCTAACGGATTTCACTATTGCTTCACTGGAAGAAAAGCTTCCTGATCAATTTGTTAAGATCAACAGGAGTACGATTATCAATTCTGACCTGATCAAAGAAATCAGAAAGGGGTTTAATGGCGCATTTTTCTTTTTTATGAACGATGTAAATAATACAAAACTCAGTTCCAGCAGAAGTAATGGCCCAGCTTTAAAGGAAATCTTTGATATCTAAATTAAATAGTAAGATTCATTACCTTTAAACTTTGCACTACTAAGAAGTGTTTGATATAAATATTGTTAATTTACCTTAATATAATCAAGTTATGAGCGATCAGGAAATTTGTTCTCACCTACAAGCTATTAAAAATATTAAAACAACGGACACACATGTTTGTGAAGATTGTATTAAAGAAAAAAGTGAATGGGTACATCTACGTGTTTGCCAAACCTGCGGAGTAACGCTTTGCTGTGATGATTCGCCTAAAAAACACATGACCAAACATTATCATCATATTCAGCATCCGGTAATATCTTCTGCTGAACAGGGAGAACGCTGGCTATGGTGTTATCCAGATGAACAGTTTGTAGAATATTAAACTTTTACCCGATCGGTTCACCGGCTTATCCAATTTAATTTCGTTTGTTACAATCCAAATGCTAATCTGGGTGTTAACCAATAAATATAAATTATGTGGATACTATGGGCGGTACTGGCAGCTATATCAGCAGCTTTAGTAATTGTGCTGACAAAAGCAGGATTAAAAAATGTAGATTCTAACCTGGCATTTGCGATACAAAGTGTATTTATCTTTTGTATCACCTGGGGCATAGTTACTATCCAGGGCAATCTGTCAGGCATAAAAGAGATAGAAAATAAAGCATGGATATTATTAATCCTGGCGGGATTGGCCACAACCCTTTCCACTTTATTCTCGTACAAAGCTTTATCGATTGGGCCGGCATCCTATGTAGCCACGATTGAACGGTCATCTTTAGTGATTGCAATCATTTTATCCGTGATTTTTCTAAAAGAAAAAATCACGTGGCAATTAGTTACAGGAGCGGTATTAATAATCGCAGGTGCCATCCTGATTGCTTTATCGGATCCGGGAAAGTAAATATCCTTCATTACCACAAATCATTATTCCGGATAACTATCTTTAATTCAATATTGCCATTAGAAACCAGATATGACTAGAAAAACTTATGTATTTGCAGGAGCATCCAGCAAAACAGCTATCGAGACTGCTAAACAACTCAAGGCTGAGGGAAATCGGGTAATTGGTATCTCCACCAAAAGTGAAAGGATACTTTATGATGAATTTTACACCGTAGATAAGTATGGTTTCACATCTTTTCCAGAGATCCCAGAATCTATCGACGGACTTGTATATTTCCCAGGTACGATCAACTTAAAACCATTTAATCGAATAACAGAGGGTGATTTCATAAATGACTACCAGATCAATAGCTTAGGCGCCGCAGCATTTATTCAGTCGTATTTGCCAAACTTAAAAAAGGGCACCAATCCTTCCATTGTATTAATCAGTACTGTTGCTGTGGCTATAGGGATGCCTTTCCATTCTTCTATAGCAATGGCAAAAGGTGCAATTGAAGGTTTAACAAAATCATTAGCAGCAGAGTTCGCACCAACTATCCGAGTAAATTGTATTGCACCTTCTTTAACAGATACACCAATTGCAGAAAAATTTGTTAATACCCCCGAAAAATTTGAGGCTTCACAAAAAAGGAATCCGTTGAGAAAAGTGGGACAACCAACCGATCTTGCTAATGCGATCGAATTCCTTTTAAGTGAGAAATCTGGCTGGGTAACCGGTCAGGTCATAGGCATCGATGGCGGAATGAATAATTTAAAAGTTTAATCATTTATTATGAAATCAAAACCCATACTCAGGTTGATAACAGCATCGATTATAGTTTGCAATATGCTATTATCGTATCAAAGTGCAAATGCAAATGCACCGGCAAGACAGTTTTATCAATTATTGATCTATCACGTAAAAGATAAAGCACAAGAGACAAGCACCGATAAATATCTGTCGGAAGCTTGGCTGCCAGCTTTACATCGTGCAGGAATAGAGAAGGCTGGTGTATTTAAAACTTTGGGTATAGATACCGCTACTGATAAGAAGATCTATGTATTGACCGCTTATAAATCGCTCGCACAGTTTCATAAAATAACCAAATTGCTTAGTGCCGATAAAGAACTTGGGATAAAAGGTTCCGTATATCTTGATGCCAGGTTTGATGATGCGCCATTTTTAAGGAAAGAATCTATTCTGATGGAAGCCTTTGCGGGGATGCCCCTATGGAAGGCCCCATCATTCAGTAACCCCAAAAGCGAGCGCATCTATGAGTTGCGCAGTTATGAAAGTGCAACAGAGAAACTATACCTGAATAAAGTCCATATGTTTAACGAAGGCAATGAAATGGAAATATTTGAACGCATTGGGAGTCAGCCCCTCTTTTATGGAGAAGTATTAGCCGGAAGCCGTATGCCCAACCTGATGTACATGACTACATACAGCGATAAAAAATCAAGGGACGAACATTGGAAGGCATTTGGCAATGATCCTGCCTGGAAAAGACTCTCTGCCTTACCAGAGTATCAGCATAATATGCAAAAAGCAGATATAGATTTCCTGGTTCCGGTTGAATATTCAGATATTTAAATTTGAATACTTCGAATAAAATAATAACTTTAAAGATAACTTATTCTAACTAAGCATGAAAAAACTAACGCTACTCCTATTCTTCGCGATAACTGCATTTTCTTCCTGTAAAAAATCAGCTCCAGAATCTACCACACTGTCTGGCAAATGGCAAACTGTTGCTTCAGCAATTAGCACTGGCGGTGGAAATACCCCATGGACAGAAATACCGGTTAAAGAACGTACAACGCTGACTTTAAATGAAAATGGAAGTGTTTCTGGTGGCGGAATTTATGCTTCTTATACTGTGAAAGATAATACTACATTGGTATTTAAAACAGCAGATAACAAAGAATATCCTAATTTTTATACACTGAACAATAACGAACTGGTGTTAAATAGTTTAGCTTGTATTGAGGGATGCAGTATTAAGTATCTGCGGATAAAATAATTGAACAACTTTAAATAAACGAATAAAGGCGCCATTTAGGCGCCTTTATTCGTTTATTTAAAGTTTACAGCAGTTTAGGAAGTAATGTTTTTCCAAATCTGAAACCGATAGAGATTTCATGTGATCCATTGCTGATCCGTCCAATATTGTCATTGCCAAATGCGGTCTGGTAACTATAACCGATTTTTACATTGTTATTTAAGGTAATTGAAAGTATTCCGGCAATCTCATCTGTAGTTTTATAATTTACACCAAATCCGAATTTATCTTTAAGATAAACAGTTGCAGAGATATCAGCTTGCGTATCAAAAGATCTGCTATATGCCACCATTGTTGCTGGCTTTAATTTCACATCCTCATTTAATGTAAACAGATAAGCTCCGCTAAAATAAAAAGTGTTACTATAATTACGATCTTCTTCTGCGGAAGCAGTTCCCAAACTACGAATGCTTAAACGCGGCAGCGAGGCACCAATGTAGTATTTTTCCGGACTATACAACATCAATCCTAAACCTACCGTACCTACAGTTTCCCTGATATCATCACGAAAACTTACATCATTAGGGTCAACTTCAGAATAGCTGGCAATATAATTTCTAAAGCCGGCATTAAAAGATGCAGCAAAAAAATCATGTTCAGAAAGCTGCACCGCTTTTGCAAAAAAAGCAGATACTTCTGTCAGTTTTTCAATGTTAAACTTATCATAAGTAAGAGATAAACCCGCTGCTCCATTGATACTTTCAATGGGCAGGCTTCCATTCACCTGAAAAGTATAGGGTGCTCCTTCGATACCCGTCCATTGTTTTCTGCTGTTCAGGTTAACTGCTCCTGCTTTATCTAATAACGAATAAGCGGTATTAAAAGGCACCTGGTTATCGTGGTATTGCGTAAAAGAAGTGGCCTGCTGTGCATAAAGAGCACTTCCAGTAAGGAATAACACACTAGTAAGGTATACCGATTTTAAAAGTTTCATCATTTTTGATCTATGTTTTAAAGGAGACCGGGAGTTTTCCCGGTCTTTTATGAATTAGTATTTCAGGATAAAGTATCCGGTTTTGCGTTTCATTTTACTGTCTACATTATACTCAATCAGACAGAAGTAAGTACCCTGGGGAAGAACAACGCCCGACTTAGATTTACCGACAAATACGTGTGCATCATTGTCATATCCTTCTACATCGAATACTTTAACCCCACCGCGGTTAATGATCGTTACTTTGTTTAATGGGAAATCTTTTATCCCATCAATCGTGAGAAATTCATTTATACCATCACCGTTTACAGATAATGCAGGATGAACCCTTAATGCATCGCCCGAAGCATCTACAATCTGGACTTCCTGTGCAACAATGTTTGCAGCAGCAAAGCGGTTATCTCCCGCCTGAGTTGCAGAAACCTGTACTTTACCAATTCTTAAACCTTTAAGTATATTTCCATCTAATGAGGCATATAAAGGACTTGAAACTGTGAAAGTAACTGGCAAACCTGAAGTTGAAATTGCTTTCAAAGCATAACCGTTACCATCTGGTTTTAATACCGGCACCGCTTCAAAAGTAATAGTCTGTGCAACCTTATTTACCACCAGTAAGCGGGTAACAGAAGGGGCAGACGTATAACTTGAATTAACAGGGGCAGCAGCAGTAATGGTTACATTACCGGGACCTACTAAATGTATTTTGTTATCAACGATAGTGGCAATTGTAGCGTCTGCACTAGTCAAAACAGGTGTTTCACCACTCGATAATACGATAGCAGGAGTAAAATCAGCATCTCCGACAAATTTCACCGGGATCGGATCCATCGCAATAGTCCTGCTGGTAGAAGTGATTGTGAGCACCCCGCTTACATAATTGAAAGTATAATTTTCATCCGTTCCACCCGACAGGTTGATCGGATAAGTACCTGCTGGCGAATTGGTCACAGCAGTTGTTGTAGCTAATGCCGGGTTTTCAATTACAGCTTCGCTTTCGGCATTTACAAATCCTGTATATCTGAAAGTAAAAGCAGGATTTTCTACGCCGAATATTCGCGTTTTATTATCTGCAGTTACGGTAACCACCGCTTTATCCACGGTAAGAATTCCCGTTTCATAAGTAAACACGTAATTCAGTGCAGACGCAGCACTACCAGTAATTATATACGTTCCGACCGGAGATAAAGTTGTTGCAGGAGTGGTAAACACTGCAGGTGCAGAAACAGCAGCGATAGTCTCTCCATTAGCAAAGCCATCGTATGTCGCCGTTAAAACAGGGTTAGCCTGACCATACAATCTGACTTTACTATCTACACGGACAAGCAACGTTCTTTTTGCAATGACCAGTGGTTTAGTTACCGCTGCCGCTACATAATCAGCTGTTGCTGCAAATGAAGCGGTAATATTGACATTGCCTGCAGCAATGATCTTTACTCTTCCGTTTTCTATTAAGGCTACATTTACATTATCAGAAGAATATACAGGCTGCACACCAGTATTTGAAGAAACTACCGGAGTGAAATCCGCATCACCATAAGTAACTGCTGGGAAGTCCAGATAAGCAATAGTTTGAACACCCTTTACAAAGAGTTGTCCCTGTGTATAAGTAATCGTATAATTTGGCGATGCTGCGCCACTTGCTGTAATCGGATATGTTCCTCTTTCAGAACTAACTGTTGCAGTAGTTGAAGCTACCGGACCAGCGGTCAGGCTTTCTGCCGTATCCTCATTCACAAAACCTTTATAAGCAAATGTAAATACCGGATTAGGCTGTCCCTGGGCACGGTCTGCATTCACTGCGGTGATATTTAATGCAGCTGGTGTAACAGAGAGTATGCCTGGCAGATAGGTTACCGTGTAATTGACAACAGCAGCCAGACCGGTTACAGTTATAGGATAAGTATTTACTGAAGACCCAGTTACAGCAGTGGTAGTAGCTACTGTTTTAAGACCAAGATTGTTAACCACATCTTGTGGCGCCAGCCCTTCTGTAGCACTGATAGAGAGCTCAGGATTAGCCTGTCCATAAACTTTAGAGCGATCATCAGCCTTTACAGTTAAAGCTGCTTTAGTTACCGTTAACACACCAGGCTGATAAATAAATTTATAATTTGAAGCAACTGCTCCCGAAGCAGTAATTGCATAATTTGCTACCGCTGAAGTAACCGTTGCTGTAGTTACAATTTGGGGAGCTGTACTGATAACTGATTCGGTTTCAGCATAGGCCAGACCTGTATAAGTAGCTGTCAGGATTGGATTTTCTTGTGCATAAACCCTCGTTTTAGCATCCGGCTTAACGATAACATCTTTCTGATCTACCTTTAATGAGACTGTACCGGTACTACCGGAAGGAAAAGTAGCTGTTACATTTGTTGTACCTGCGCCTTTAATTTCAAGTAATCCCGCAGCATTAACAACAGCAATCGCCGGATTAGCTACTGTATAAACAGGAGTACCGCCAGTGCTTTTTGCACCCGGATCAAAAGCGTCGTCACCATAGATCTTATTCATCGGTGCAAAAGCGATACTTCCCTGCGTAAGCCTTCCGTTGACGAAAGTAAGCGCGTAATTTTCAGAAGTTAAGCCCGAAGGGATAATGATAAACCCTGCCCCATCTGCCTGAGTAGTAAATACCAGTTCTCCGGCTAGTTTGGTTACATCATCATTGTTCACAAAGCCTTCATAACGTGCAGTGAAAACAGGATCAGGCTCACCAGTCAGTTTAGATTTATCATCTGCGATCACATTCAGCGGCGCTTTCGCAATACTGATATGTCCTGTTGCAGTTCCCGGACCATAAGTTGCATCTTCTAACTGCGCAGCGATCAGGTCTGCTTCGCCGGCACCGATAACCTTAACAGTCCATTCACCAATTTCGTTTTTCTCTACTACTGCAACAGCAGGATTGCTGCTGGTAAAAGTAACTTCATTAACAGAATTAGTCGTTACCTGGAAAGGTAAAGCCTGATTACCATATAGTGCTGATGCAGGGAAATTCACGAAAGTAATTACCTGCTCTAATTTTGCTTCAACCGTCAGTTTTCCCATAACAGGATTGAATATATATTTATCGGAGGTTAAGCCGGATATATCGATATTAATGTCGTACTCCCCTGCCGGAGAACCTGCTTCTGCAGCTATGCTCAACACTGGTGTCCCGGTAACTACAGTTGCATCATCAGTACCTTTAAAAGCACCGTAAACAAAAGTAGGTTCAGGATTTACCGCTCCCTGAACTTTGGTCTTATTTTCTGCAATCACATCTACTGACGCTTTAGCTATGTTGAGGGTAGTAGTAACTTCTGGCGCAGGCGAATAATTTGCATTACCCAACTGGTTGGCCCGGATAATTACCGTTCCACCTTTTTTGATAACTACTTTATTACCTTCTGTAATTTCTGCTATAGCTGCATCATCAGAAGTATAAACTATAGGATTGGTACTTGCACCACCCGTAGCTGTCAATTCCAGGTTAGCATCACCATATGTAGCGCTTAGCGTTGCGGGCAATCCAGTGATCACCTGAGGATTGGCGTCTACTGTAATACTTTTTGTTGCCGTTCCCGCATCAGTGTTTGCATCCCCAGGTTCGCTAACCGTAATTATGGCAGTTCCCCCACCTATTATTTTAACAGTTGAACCTGTAATTTCCAGGATCCCGGCCGGGGCAACTGAATATTGAAAGTTAGTCAGGTTTGCAGTACTGCTGGCTGACAAGGTAAAGTCAGGATCGCCAACTTTAAAAGTTGTTGGGAAGGTATTGGTAAAAGCGACCGTTTGAGGGGTTTTTACAGCTCCGAGGGTAACGACAGATCCGTCAATGACGATGGAAGATAATCCATCAACGCCCGACCCAAGTTTTACATTTACCGTAGAAACCCTGTTTCCGGGGTTGGTACCATCAGGCCAGGTACCATCGTCAGAAGTATTGTATCCAACAATCTCGCCTGTTGCTAAACTACGCTGCTCAATGCGACGAATTCCTTTTGCATCAGTATTGTAAATCATCGATCCCCATGTACGATCTGTGCCATTTACATAATTATAATAAAAAGGTGCATAACCAGATGGTGAACCATTATTTTCTGTACCTGCTACGCCATCATTTTCAAGAATTGTACCTGCAACCGGGCGTCCCAGTCCGTCTTTATCATCATATAGGAAAACAAAATTTTTAGCACTGCCAGAAGTTGCAGCAGTACTTCTGATTGCTGTACCATAAGAAGTTGTTGCATCGCCAGATACATTATCATCGGCCTGCATACCAACTACTATCAGGGGCTGATCATCAGGAGAATGAAGTGTAGTTGCAATAGCACCAAGGTTAGCCGTATTTTCTGGATTATTCAAACATATCCTTAGCCATACCTGAGTACCCAAAATATAATTCCTCACTGTTTCCAACATAAACCAGCCTGTGTAGGACCCATTGGCATCGGCCACAAATTCTCCATAACTAGCGGTAAGTGTTCCGGCAGCGGGACCATTTGTGTTACCAGCAGCCGTTGCAACAGGTCTGTAAAAATCTCCTGCGGTATAGTTCTCCGTACCTGCCACGACATTATCGGGAGGAAGAATATAAATATAAGTTGCACCTCTTGCCCCTGTCGCTTTACTGGAGGTCACTTTATTATTGTATCTGTATGTTAAACCTGCTTTAAGGCCAGTAATTTTGGCTCTATAAACATAAGGAATACCATTACGCAGACTAGCATTGTTATCACCTTCAATATATTTGGGGAAAACGAGCATTTCTAATTCGGGAGTAGTTTGCGAAAATGCGGGTACTGAAAATAGAGTAAATAAAAATAGTAATATCTTTTTCATCATTTGATGTTTGTTATTTAACTGTTATAGAGCGATTGAATGCTTTATTTGCTCATTAGAATATTTGCACTGCTTTCGGAGTTTAAATAAATGAGATAAACACTTCTTTTTAATACACCTGCAGAATTAATATCTGCTAAGCTGAGTACAGCTGTACCTAAGACTTTTTGATCAGCGGGATCTTTAATCGTCAGATTGAATATATCTATAGGCATTAGCAACTCATTTTTTCCAGTGATAATATTTTGAAATACAGAAAATGTTCCAGAAACGCCCAGAAATTCTGCGACCTGAACTTCTCTTAGACCTGTTGGAGTATAAGTCGTTGTGGTCAAATAAACATTCACTTTATCAGGCAGGGAACTGGAAAAATTAGCCAGGCTAATCTTAATATTTCCAGAATCTGGCAATCCTTCTTTATCCAGACCATTCAGTGAGGAATCAAAAATTCTCAACCGTTTATTTTGGTTAGGTCTGAACAAAATATAAGGATGGATAACGAAAGGTTCAACAGATAATAACGTATCTAATAAAAGCATATCGCTCTCATAAAATCTAAATCGGTTATTACCAGAGATCATATTGATCACATTGTTACCTACGGATAGTTGATTATTTTCTCCCTGGATTATCGTAAAATTTGACGAAGAAATCTTTGTTAATAATATACTGCCAAATTTCGGATCATTAAAAACACTTCCTTTGGAACACGATAATAGACTAGAAATAACTAAAATTGATAATATTGAGTAAAGGATTATCCTCATAGTATGATAATAATGAAAAAGCAGCCCCTGGTTAAGGGATGCTGCTTTTTCTGAGAAACAATTAGTTGATATTAATAAAAATCATAACGATCCTGAAAATTAAAACTAACCCATCCAGAATTCCAGTTACTAAAATTAGAAGCAATTACAGCCCCTTTTGTATTGTCTGTACGTGCTAATAAATTAGACATAGTATATGTTGCTCTAGTAGCTGTTGTATAAAAAGGATTTAATGGAGCAGCAGTTGTACCGCCTAATAGGATGAACGAAGCAGGAGTAGCTGATGTTGATAATGTATTTGAAGCAGCTAAAGTAGTAGTTGAAGGAGTAGTATAAGCGTGAAGAAGGTTATTTGTAAATCCTGCTGCACTAGTGATAGTAGTAGTAGATTCAAATTGAGCACCTGAATCGTATCCAGCGATAATTGAATTACTGATCGAAAGATCACTATTTCTTCTCCAACGGTTTCCTGCTCGTAAAGTTGATGCAGGACCTGATCCGTAACCTAATAAGGTAAGATTAAGATAAGTTGGTTTTGTTCTTGTTGTTGTTGTAGAACCTGTAGCATCATTATCAGATTCGATACCATTAGAATCAGCTGCTGTACCACTTAAACTGTGTGTAGAACTAGGATCTTTTAATCCAACCGCATACTGAATTGTTCCTGTATATCCGAAGTCAGTATCGAAATCATCATCATCATTTGAAACAGCTAATAGGTAACTTGCATTCACAGTACCACCAAAGAATTCAAATGCATCATCTGCACCATAAGAAACTTGTACGTGATCTACCAAAGTACCTGATCCAACTCCACCTAAAGTCAGACCGTTAACTTCATTGTTTTCTGCTAATTTATAACCAGCATATTCGATACGTACATATTGGAACCGACCTGAATTGTCCGCAGGAATTCCACCTCCATAGCTGATATCAACTCCCAGTGGAGCACCAGCAGCATCATACTTAGGTAAACCTTCAATTTCCTGTGTAGTAGCTTTGTTTGTAGTAGATTCACCTAAAATGATTACACCACCAAAATTACCTGCAGTACGTGAACCAACATCATTTGGTGTAGTAAAAATAATTGGTTTTGCAGGAGTACCTACAGCATCAATCGATCCGTTTTTTGTAATTACTAATACCCCAGCAATAGAATTGGTAGCTGGAAGTGCCGGGTCAACTTTGTACGTTACTGCATCTCCGCTAGTAATAATTGTACCTGGTTTAATAGTAAGTTTAGCTCCGTTAGTCACATAAACTACACCTTTTAAACGGTAAACGATGTTCGGACTTAATGTTCTGCTTGCGGTAATGTTTCCAGTAATTACGGAGTCTGCATCATCAAAAGGGCCGCCAGCGCCAGTTGAACGATCAAAATTTCCTTCAGAACCTTTTTTACAGCCTGTTACTGCGAATGCGGCAATTGCAATAATTGCCAGTGCTTGTTTTGTGAAATTTTTCATTGTTTTTTTTTAAAATGGTTTATGGTTTTTATTATAAAATAAAGTTAATAGAATAATGTTTATTTAAAAGTTTATTTATATTAATTTTATGTTAACAATAGTCTCATTTTTAGAAGGTTACACTTTAAAGATCTTCGTCATAAAATTTTAAAATCGATAGGTAAAAGCTATGCTTACATTAGTTCCTGTATTCACTTTATAGGTGACATAATCGCCTTCATCCTTATTATACTTACTAGAATTTCCTTCAACTTTTATGAATGGTTCACCAGAGCCTCCTCCTGTGTATCCTCCTGTATTTTGATAAAAGAAAGTTTGACTGTTTAAAACATTGGCAATGTTAATTTTCAATTCTCCACGCTGTTTAAATAGACGTGTAAATAACTGAACATCTATCAAATCGCGCCCCATTTCGTATTCAACTGCATTAGGATCGTTATTAATTGTGTTAGTGCGATAACCGGATTTATTGTACACCAGGTTTAAACCATATTGATCCTTGGTATATGAAATTCCTGTATTAACAATCCAGGGGGACTGACCAAAAAGTGGTCTTTCAAATTTTGATTCTACAATATCTTGCTTGTCGGCTCCTTCATAGCTTAACGACACTACGTTAGACCTGATAATCGTGCCGTTACCAAAAATAGAAATATCATTTAGCCAGGTTTTGTCAGAGATGAAATTCAATGATTTTCTAAATTCCATTTCTATTCCATAATTAACAGCAGATTTTTGGTTTTGAAAACCATAACGGTCAACTGCTCCATCTTGTAAAAAAACGAGTTCGATAGGTTTATCAAATTTTTTATAAAAACCTGATAAAGACACGATTTCACCTGGAGAAGGATACCATTCGTACCGTACATCCGTGTTATTAATCTTTGTACTTTTAACATTTGCACCCTCAATCCTGGCATTCAATACAGGATCATACAGACTGAAATAAGACGTTTCTCTAAAATCAGGTCTAACTACAGTAGTGGCATATGAAGACCTGATATTCATATTTTCAGTCAAGCTGTAAGTAAAATTTATTGAGGGGAGATAGCTCTTTTTATCATCTTTGTTTACATCAAAATTTCTAGTAGAATTCTGTTCATTAGCAAGTTTATAAGATTCGAAACGAAGCCCATATACTAATCTTATTTTTTTTAAAAAGTGGTGATCCAGCATTATATAGGTACTAGCTGATGTTGCTTTTCCACTAAACTGTGACCCTGCCATACCCGAAAAATAATAAAACACTTGTCCCAATCCCGTTCCTATCAAATCTGGCTTCAAACTATATTCGTAAGGGCCGACAACAACTACCGAATTTGAAGTATTAAATATTTCAGCTGTAGTATTTGAAAGATCCCTTTTCTTATTAAAACCACTATAGCCTATCTTTACTAGCGTTTTGTCTTGTAAAAAATTAAATACTCTTGAAAAATTTAGTCCCCAGTTATAGTCTTTCTCCTTCGTATCCATATAAACTCTGTAGTCGGAATCACCATCATTGGCATTAGGATTATTTACTACATACCGCTGAAAATATTGAACACCGTTTACCGTGCCAGAACCCTGAGCCGTGAATTTACGACGATCGTCTATGGTTTGATGAACAGTTGTGTAAGAGCCATTCCAAGTTAATTTGATTCCAGATTCTCCTAAATTATGTTCTCCATCCAGCTTATGCTGTAAAACAGTAGTACTCTCCGGATCCTGTAAATTATATTTTATCCTGCGATCTGGCGAAGCATTATCCGGATCAATTGGATTCCTGCTTTGATAAGTGTAATAATCATTTTTATAAACATGAGAATACATATTTCTAAAACCGATCTTAAAAGATTCCCCCTGTAAGCCAATATTTAACAGGCCGCTTAGTGTCGAATTATATTTATAAATTTCTCCATTCTGCCTGGTGTCAGCGCTATCAATTCTTTTAAGTTCAAAACCAGCTCTGGTACTGATAAAAGAATTCATTTCCTGGCTATTCCGTAAAGTAGCGCCTCCCACAAATCCGAATGTAAGACCGTTTCTCAATGGATAAGTCCGTCCGAAGCTATAACGGTAATTTTGATTTGGCTGGAATCCATACCTATACATTCTGAACCCTTCAGGGTCAAAAGCCCTACCCTGTGTTGCAACATAATCAGGCGCAACTGTTGAACTGCTCGCATTCCAGCTTTTAAGTCCTGTTGGTAATTCGTGTCGATCATTCATAAAACCGAGTAGTTCTGCTCTGCCTCTTTTACCGGCCTGCAAAAAATCTTTACCAACTGAATTTGAATTATATCCGCTTCCAATCTGCACCTGAGTAAAATTCTGAACAGGGATATCGAGCGTATTCACACTCACTTGCCCACCTGCAAACTCTGAAGAAAGATCCGGTGTAGCTGTTTTGTTAACAACCACACTGCTCACCATCTCTGCTGGTATCGCATCAAAAGCAAAATTACGCTGATTCATTTCTGTACTTGGCTGTGTAACTCCATCAATCTGTGCCTGGTTGTACCGGTCACTCAATCCACGGACAACTACGTACCGGTTATCTACCACATTTAACCCACTAATCCGTTTTAACACTGCCCCAACATTATTATCTGGTGTACGTGCAATCTGCGCGGCAGAGATACCATCTGTAATACCTGCCGCGGTTTTCTGTTTTGCATACAAACCTGCAGCCGAAGCACGCTGATAACCGGAAGTAACCACAACTTCTTTTAATGAATTATCTGAAGGTTTCATCGAAACATCCAATCGTGTTACTGCGCCAGCTTTAACCTGTACACCAGTGATTTTCTGTGTCTGATAAGAGATATAACTGATCTCTAATGTGTAGATTCCGGGAGGGACGGCAATAGTATAACTTCCATCAACAGCACTTTGAATCCCGCTACCTAGTTCTATGATGCGGATACTTGCACCGGGGAAAGTCTCCCCTTTTTCATCCATTACTTTGCCGGTAATTTTTCCCGGCTCGGGCTTTTTTACGGGAACCTTTGCCAAATAACTAACAGAAATATTTGAGTTTAAGGTAGAAAACGTAAGTCCGGTTTTTCTTTCCAGATCTGCCAGTACCACTTTTAATGGTACCTTACTATAATTGATATTTTGCAACTGTACCCCGCTCATTTGAACTGGATCAAAGAAAAAAGTAGAAGAAGTTTGTTTGTCGAGTTCTTTTAATAAAGTCTGGGCAGTACAGGTTGGATAATTCACTGAAATGGGTTCAGTTTGGACCTGACCTTTCGAAATAGTGTGAATTGATAAGAAAATAAGTAGAAAAGATAGAAAAATAAGAGGTTTAAATAGAGATACTGTATATATTTTTTTGGACAGTAAAGATATAATCATACTTTTGGAATGGTTTATTGCGCCTGTGAAACGTGATTTATCATTGTTTTTTTTGCCGGCTTTGCCGGTAATTAAGAAAAGTACTGCCGCCAGCGGTACTTTTCTTTTTTCGCCTATGTGGTTTACTGCTGCGTCAATTCATAATAACATACCCTTCCGGGATTTTCCTGAGCTTTAAATGGTGTATAAATAAAATAGTATGGAGAACATCTTCCAAAGGTTCGTTCCTGAATTTCCCGCTGATGCTGTAATTCTTCAATTGCTGGTGATCAAACTTTAGCTGGACATTGTAATAAGATGCCACACGTGTTAGAGCTTCGTTCATACCAGTCTGGTCAAACTCAAGTTCGCCACTTTCTGTATAAGGTTTAACATCTCCGGTGTTGTCAAATATTGATTTCCCACCCGCATTACCCTGATGACTATATTGTTGTCCGGGACTCAACAAGACGGAAGAAAAGCCTTTGTCTTTACTCCCGATTTTCACTTTACCGCTATACAAACGCACTTTTTCTGTTTGATATCCCGGATAGTTCTCTACAGTGAAAGAGGTGCCCAATGCAGTAGTGGATAATTGTGCAGAATATACTGTAAAAGGTCTTTTTCGATCTTTTGCAATCTCAAAAAATCCTTTTCCTTTGATCAGGAAGACTTTTCTATTCCGGGACGTAAAGGCAGCGGGGTATTTAAATACTGCACCTGAAACAAGCGTAACAACAGAATGATCGGTTAACGTAATGATTTTCATTGAACCCACCGGAACGGTCACAGTAGTAAAAATAGATTGTTGTTTTACACTTTCAATTCTACGGTAGGTCAGATAGCCTGCACCAGCAATCAGCAGCAGAGATGCGGCAACACTGATGCGGATGAATAGCTTCAGCATGGGGTGTGACTTAAATACCGGTGCGACTGTAAGATCTTCTTCTACATCGGGCATTACGTCTATATCAATTTCTCCGTTCTCTACCAATAGGAAAAACTCTTCCAGTCCGGCAGCATCTAATTCTTTTTTAAGAAATCTGTGGTATAGATCCTTTTTCTCACTCAACTTCATACTCCTATATACTATCGGGCAATCAGTTTAGGGGGTATGGATTTAAAATAAATTATTAAGTGATAAAAAAACAGGGAGCAGCACATAGATATAGTCGGCCGCATTGGCGAGTTTATCGAGGTCTTTCTTTGCCAGGCTTACATGGTCTTTGATCGTTTCCTTACTGATCATCAGTATCCCGGCTGCTTCGGCATACGATAACCCATCAATCTTACACAGCTCAAAAGTGCGCCTCCTTTTGGCCGGTAACTTCCCCATAATCTTACGTAAAAGTGCAAGATCCATCGCAGCAGCAATAGCTACATCCTGGTTGGCACCATCCTGATCTGAAAGGTAACGTGTTTTAAAAACCGCTTTCATTTTCTGGTCAGTCACCATTCGCTTTAACCAGGTAAATGTTACATTTTTCGCAATGGTGAAAAGATAAGGTTTAATATCCTTGTCAGGATCGAGATTGGCTCGTGCTTCCCAAAAACGCAGAAATATATCACTAGCCAGTTCTTCAGCAATCTCCGCAGCGCGTGTATGCTTATAACAATACGAACGGACGTCTTTATAATAAAGCTTGTAGATCTGGGTAAAAGCATACTCTTCCCCATTAATAAAATCCAGAATAACAACTTTTGTTAACACCGTCATATGACACAAATTTAACTTAGAAATAGGATAGCTGTATAAACTCAATATTAATTAACCGTTAAGAAACCGACTTAACGCCTTGAAACAGTGATACCAACAATATTTGCATCTACCCGGTCCCTTGAATCGAAAAGTACGGATGGATGGTCGGTAACGGATTGCAATTTTCGGTTCGACGCGATTGCAGTACCACCAGAAATACAATACTGAATTAATGGATCATCTGCGTCTCCAAAGGGCAAAAGTGGCAGTTGCGTAAGTTCATCTACTGTTTGATCAGGCATTAATCCACCACTGTAGTCACCGGCTCCGGCTGCATTATAAAGCTTAAAGATCATTGGATAGATTTCCCAATTGAGAACAACCTGGGGGTTCCGGTAATCTTTGATCACAAAACTGGCCATGTCTTTACCGAGTGTCTGATTGCCAATTTGAACAACCGTCATATATGGTTTTAAAGAATTAATGAGTAGTTCTGCCGCTGAAGCGGTATGGTTGCCCGTAAGCAAATAAACCTTACTAACTCCAGTTCGATAGACCGCAAGATCATTAAAACTCCTGCGCGCACCAGAAGAAAGCTGGTTAAGCTCTGCGGCAAAACTGCTTTTTCTGGAACCTGCGTTCGAATTGCCACGATACTCTACAAATGTGTTTCCTGCTGTTACATTTGGAGCAAGCATAGTTGCAATCGCAGCGGCAACAGGAACGCTTCCCCCTGGATTATATCGGAGGTCAATAATCAGTTCCTGTACTTGCTGTGCTTTAAAGTAAGAAAAAGCTGTTATTACCCTTGCCAGTGCGGTAGGCTCAAATGAATTGAGGAACAGGTAACCGACGGTTTTACCAGCCGACTGCAATGTTTTGTAGCTATATACGGGGTCTTCTGAATTAGTCAGTTTACTAACGGTGATCACACCTGCTTTCCGTTCTATTTCCAAATCGACACTTGCAGCGGTAATACTGTTTCCAATCAGCATTCCAATATTTGCACCTGAAGGCACCACACCGTTTATCGTTTTTATCACATCCCCGCGCAACAACCCCCTGCCCTCTGCCCTGGACGCTGGCACAACAAGGCTGACAATAGTTTGTATACTTCCACCGCTTGTTTGTAAGGTAATGAGGTCAAATCCCAAAGTATGCACCAGCGACGGTGGGTAGGTAGCAGGCAATTCGGGGTTTACCAATGCAGAGAAACGATCTCCGCCATTTTTAATACCATTAAAAAATGCAGAAGGATCCTGATTGAAGTTAGGTTTTCCGGGCAGGCTATTGTTCCAGTAATAATAAACCTTCATGCTATCAAGTATCCAGGAGTTGATATTTTCCTGTGTACCTGCGGGGTATTCGGGTTTATCGTCGGATTTACGACAACCGATCAACCCTAACACACACACAAATAACAGTACACGGTTTACTAACGGAGCGCTTGCTTTCATAAAAAACGAATAAGTTGGTTAAGCGAAGATAAATGCACTATATAAAGTTTTTATTAAGACAAAAACATATAATATAGAGAAATAATCATTTCTTTAAATTCTCTGCCGCCATCTAACGGTTGCATCACAAGAAATCAATGTTTGAGTAATACTAAATTGGTTTAGCAATTTATTTTAACTTAATCATTTGTTTACATGGGCAACCTACTTTTGGCCATGCTTCAAATCGGGATAAACGAAACGGAACTGTTAAGCCGCCTCCAGCTTGGAGATTCTAAAGCATATACGCTATTATATGAGCAGTATTGGGAAAGGTTATATATTCCAGGCTTTTAAACTTGTGCAGGATGAAGATGCAGCGAAAGATCTGGTACAAAATGTATTCATAATATCTGGCAGAGGCGCGAAATACTGCAGCTGACTTCCGAACTTTCCGCTCAGTGGAGGTGTAAACCAACAGCGCTTAAGCAACGACACTTTGTGAGAGCTTACCAGATTAACCACTACCACAAGGGTATTTGAACAGAAAAACTATCTTTATCCTATCCCGGAAGCAGACAGGCAAGTGAATACTAAACTGGGGCAAAACCCCGGATAGTAAATTATAGAGTTAATAAAACACATATCATGATAAAAAACACCAGTATAACAGCCGCATTTCTATTGGTTTTCTGCACTCAGATTTTTGCACAGAAACTTACCATTGGCACTTATAATTTACGTAACGATAATAAAGGGGATATAGGAAACCTATGGGCACAAAGAGCGCCTATAGTTGCCAATCTCCTGCGCTTCCACCAGTTTGACATCTTCGGGATCCAGGAAGGGTTTAAAAATCAGTTAGATGATATCAACTCGGCCTTACCAGAATACGCCCACTATGGTAAAGGCCGTGACGATGGTAAAGAAGGAGGAGAACATTCCTCTATCTTTTACCGTAAAGACAAGTTTAAACTTTTGAAAAAAGGGGATTTCTGGTTGTCGGAAACACCAGATAAACCAGGTCTGGGATGGGATGCCACTTGCTGCAACCGGATCTGTACATGGATTTATCTGCAAGACTTGAGAAGCGGCAAAAAATTCTATTACTTCAATGCACATTTTGATCACCAGGGAAAAATTGCAAGAGTAGAAAGCAGTAAATTAGTGTTAAGTAAAATTAAGGAGATTGCGGGCTCTGAACCAGCCGTATTCACAGGTGATTTAAATGGAAATCATAAAAGTGAATGGTACCTGACATTGGCCAAATCTGATATTCTGACCGATACTTATACCCAGGTAGAAAATCCTTATGAAAACAACTCATCTTTTAATGCATTCGGGAAAGACGTCAATGGATTTGGCGTTATCGACCATGTTTTTGTTACTAAAGACTTCAAAGCAAGTAAATGGGGGATTTTAACAGACACTTACCATGGTAAATTCCCATCAGACCATTTTCCCATCCTGGTAGAGGTTACTTTAAAATAAATTGAAACCCACCTGTTATGAAAGCCAGTTAGCCAGCGTGTTAACTGGCTTTTTGCATACAAACACTTAAAATTACGGGTGTTTTATTTTATTAAAGGGTATTTTCACCCTTACTCCATTCAATTTGATATCGTTTATTTGAAATATAGAAAAAACAAATATCAATATGTATACTGTAATGGCTCATCAAGAAACATCTACTTTTCCACTTTCAATGGCAATTTTAAATACAGAAACTCATTCACCAATCCTGTTTCTTCATCTTGAAATTGATAAGGGGACTAAACAGGTAAGTGGTAAATGTGAATTGATCAAAACAGCTGTTAAATCTTTCGGGTCTTTTAAAAGTGAACTGACAGGCGATTACAAATTGCTGAACATTATGCCCGACCGCAACCAGCATCTGGTTACCTTGCTGGGCTACCCGGTTTATGACCAGGTTTGTCCCACTATCCGTATCATGCTGATCACCGATGCACAATGGAAAAAAGGAAAAGTATTTTACGAATACCTGGAAAATAACGAATGGAAAAAAGTAAAGGATGTACATATTAAAATACGCTGATTTCCAATAGCAATATAACTGTCAAATATGCATAATCTACAAAGCGGCATTATTTTTATATTAACTTTATACAAAGAGAATATCCATATAATTTAGCCTTGTAAAACATGAATACTATACACGAAAACAATCCATATTATTCCAGAACAGATAATACCATTCTACATGTAGAAAATGCAGAATGGAAAAAAATACTCAGCCCTGAACTTTATGAAGTAGGCAGGGAACAGGGCACTGAACGTGCATTTACTGGACAATATTGGGATAGTGAAGCAATCGGAACCTATTATTGCGCGGTATGCGGAAATGAATTATTTAAATCGGATGCAAAGTTTGCCAGCAGCTGCGGCTGGCCCAGCTTTTTCGAAGCTGTTAAACCAAATAGTGTACTTTACAAAGAAGACAACAAATATGGAATGAAAAGGGTTGAAGTTACGTGCGGACGTTGTGACTCTCATCTCGGACATATTTTTAATGATGGCCCTGCCCCTACCTATAAGAGGTTCTGTATGAATTCCGTATCATTGGAATTTGAACCTGATAATCAGTAATGTTATCATGCCGGGTTTTGACACGTCATCTCCCGGCATGAATAATGCCAACACGCAATGCTCTGAGCCCGGATACGCCCTGCAGGTCTTCTAAGTCTAAGTGCTCAATAGTATTGTCCAGCAAAATTTCGTCCTGCAGCGTTTTAATATAACGCAGATATTCCCCTTTTTCACTATCACTGGAATAAACAATCGTAACCTTACCTGCTGCCGTAATTCGTTCTTTAGTATTCCTGATATAAGCCTTGTCGATACGCTTCTTTACGATTTCGAACCTCGCATTATACGTCCCGTCTACATCAAAACGTTTTTCGTCCATTCTAAACCGTATGGATATTGGTGTACTATAAACCAAAATGAGCGTAGCTACATCAAGGGGATAAGGCAGAGTTGGCTTTAAATGATGATGCGCGATTTCCATTTTACAAAGCGCCCTGATCTGCCATAAACGCAGGCCATACAAATCGTTCGCATCAAAATCACGGGTTGGAGCAATAGATGGTCCGATATACAGGTTATGTTCTACCCCATCAGATTTAAACCTTTCATAATAATGCGGAAATGAGGCCTGGGCCTGTACTTGTTCATCATCAATAATGTTGGCCAGTTTTTGATTAATTTTAGCTACCGTAGTTTCATATTTTCTTCGGTACGTATGAAATATACCACCTTCTTTTTCTGTTTCTTTAAAATAATCCGTTAATAAGGGCAGAACTTCGGGATCTGTCAGCCCATTTAAACGTGTATGGATCAGGTTGGTAATATAATTATTGATGTATTGTTCCGTACTGGCCCTCAGGGGCAAAGAAAGTTCCGTCAGAAAGATAGTTAATTGCTCTTCCTCTTCTCTCCAAGGAAGCATGCCTGCATATCCCTGTAAGTCTTTCAATAAAACAAGTAATGCGCTTACCTGCTTTTTCAGGTCGTTCTGAACGCTGCTGTTTCTCGATTCAGATGATCCTTTGATATCTACCTGTCCGAATAACGGATATAAATCCGGAAAGATGATCTCAGGTAAAACATAATCATCATTTTTTTTATGATCATAAAGGAACTGCTGTGCCTCTGCCTTAAACTTCCAGTACACGCTGGAATGGATAGCAGTGTACTTATCCTGTATAAAAGCTTGTATCTGATTTTGAAGATCATCCATCAGGCGGTCGATGGCGTCAATCAGGAACGGCATAACCACATCTAATTTATTGGCATTGATACTATTAAGCTCCTTGCTCCTTGGAGAAACGATCTCCAATATTCCTAATAAAACATTGTTTTTTACGGCAGGTGCCAAAATGAAACTATGGATTCCCTGAGAAAGAAACTGTGCAGCGAGGTACTCCTGCGGGTTTGCATTATAAAACTCTGCCGTGTCAGAAACAGCATAATATCCTCTCTCTTCCAGCAGGCAATGATAGGAGTTGCCGCACAATACATCTATATCAAATTTTTGATTGCCTTCGGAAAGTATAAAGCTTTTCATCTTCTGACCAAAAGCAGCAACAATAAACTTTCCCTCTTCCCTGTTATAAACTGTGAACCCGATCTGCAGATCCGGAATACGAAAAATAGATTGAAATATGGCTTCTACACTTTGCTGAAAGCCATCAACGTTTAATACCAGTAACTTTTCTTTAAAAAGTGAAACCGCATTTTCTACTGTTGCATCAAAGAGCGTCATCAATGCAAAACCTTTTAGCACCCAGCTTTCTTTAGGAAATTTTCTTTTCCATAGTTCAAGGTCATCGTAATTATTTAGCAGCAGATCAATATCTTCTGGTGTGATCGGCAATGACCTTTCGGTAGGCATAATCTCCAGATAATCTGCATTGTAGAGTATGCGATAGTGTTTTACAATTCCGTTTGCGGCAGGAATATCGTAAAACAATGGTCTTCCGAAATCAAGTTGTGTTCCGTAAAACTCATTGAGGATCAGGCAACAGCTCAATACATAAAACTGATGCTCATCAAAGTCCCGGATATTGATCTGAAAATCCGTTCCCGCTGCATCCAGAATATTTCTGAATCTTTCTGTATGGTTAAAAACAATGTCACGGTATGGGATACTTACCGCTTTAATCTCATTTTTAGTGAGCACCTTAGGGAAGTAATCCTGCAGTAGGCGACTGATTAAATCCTGGTTTTTTTCTACTTCTCCAACTGTAGTGATGCCGCTCCTTAATTCCGGGGCATGGTTAACTTCCTGCAGCAATGCTTTTACTTCTACAGCGCGTTCCCCATTCAGTTCATTAGCTGATTTTTCCAGATCTTCAATGATTGGGCTTAGCGAAAGCTGTATAGAAAATGGGGTATCGGACGTAGATAGGGCGTTCATAAAAATTTGATCTTTATGCAATAAAGTTACGAATTTTTATGAACGCCTAAGATCATCAGGTTGTAATATCCGGATCAGGCAAAAGACTGACGGGCAGTTTCCTTATTGATCTGATGAATAATTTCATCAAGTTCAATGGTACATTGGTATAACATATCAAGTAATTCTTCGCGCTCGTGCTCATCTTCAGTAATCTTCATCAGCTGCGCCAGCCCAAGTATTGATGCGACAGGTCTACGGATCTGATGGGAATTTAGCCAGGATACCACCTTTAATTTTTCATTCTGCCGCTCCAGTTCTGCTTCTTTATCTTTACGTGCTGTGATATCAGTCTCAACAGAGATATAACATTCAAGATCACCTTTAACATCAAAAATCGGTGACAAGTTAAGTGTTACCCAATACTCTTCAGCAGACCTTGTATAGTTTTGCAGTTCTGCACTGAAAGATTTCTGTCTATCTATCGCAAGGTTCATCTGTTCTACCCTGGTACTATCCGTGCCCGCACCGGTTAAAAAATCTGTATGTTTTTGCCCGATAGCTTCTTCTATAGCATATCCTGTCAACTCACAGAAAGCCGGGTTTACCCAGGTTATTTTTCCCTGTGGGTCTGACATAATTACTGAACTATTGATCTTGTTTAAGATATCGCCCATTGTTCTGAGCTGATCTGCGCTTCTTTTCAGCAGGTCAATATCTCTGATTGCACCGATAGACCTTACCGGCTGCCCCTTGTCATCAAATATGAGCTGACACTGATCATAAACATACTTGTATTTGCCATTGCCTGTCATGATCCGGTATTCGGCATTCCAATATTTTTCTATGGAGGCTGAGGCCAGTTTTTGCTGTAATACCAGGCAATTGATGTCATCCGGGTGTACAATGGAACGCCACCAATCCAGCGTTTCGGTAACTTCTGAGGGAGAGACCTGCACCAGCGTTGAAATTTCTTTACTAAAAACCAGTACGTTTGTGTTCAGGTCCAAATCGTAAATCACTTCTCCCGTAGCCATCGAAGCAATATTATAACGTTCCAATGCAAGTTTCAGCTTGATGTCTTTTTCTTTTTCTATCGTAATATCCTTGAAATAGATCGTTGTTTCATCTTCCTCAGGATATACAGAAAACCATAACCATTTATTTAAAAGTTCGGAATAACTTTCCATTTCCAGTACCTCCCTATTAGTGATCGCTTCTTTTATTTTATAATAAAGGGGACTGTTTATAGATTCCGGAACAATATCTGCCCACGCTCTTCCCACCACGTCATCAGTTACACCAGTAGTAATATAAAAGTTTGAATTTGCTTTTGTTACGATCAGCTCTTTATTTAATGTAAAGAAGGATTCTTTTATGCTGTTCAGTATGTTTTCCAACCTTGTGTAGTTTCTATCCAGCTGCTGTTCAAAAAGAACCTTATCCGTAGAATCGATAGCAATTACCATCACCACCGCTTTTTCATCAAGATACATTTTATGGCAACTGATGTTGGAATAAATTATGCTCCCATCTTTTTTAAGATGTTTCCAGGAGCCGGCATCCGCACAATTATCTGCCATTTGATCATGAAAAGATCTGAACTTATCAATATCTTCTTCTGGACGAATGTCCATCACTGTCATTGCTAATAACTCTTTTATTGAATACCCGTAACTTGAAATTGTGGAATCGTTTGCAGAAACGAACATGAACGTTTCCGGGTCATAGAACCACATAGGAATGGGATTATTTTCATAGATTTCGCGGTACTGCTTTTCACTCCTTTTATTCTTCCGTTCTTCTTTATCAATTAACAGATACAGGAGCCCACCCGTAAAAAGCATAAAAAAAGAGCCCTTCCAGATGTACATATATTTAAGCGTACCCACCTTTAAATCATCTGGTAAAGAAAGGATCCCAACTTCAGTTGATACCACCCACAGCAAACCCAGCAGAATATAAATAACAGGTAATTTGTATTTTCCTCTTTTCATATGGAACGGCATTATTATACATTGATAATATAAACATATTTTAAAATACTATTACTTAATAAATATAATTTACTCATCCTGCTACACATATAAATGTTATGAATATCATTTAAATAAACAAAATAACATACAATGAAATAGTAGCTATATAGAATCCGTACGGGCAATTAATTATAAGATCGGTTTCAACAATAGTTCAGACCCAATATTTGTTGCCCATAAATATTTCAAGTCGGAATTGCCATTTTGCTTATGGAATTACCGTGAATCTGCATCCTATATAAAAACAAATCAATCATGATTAAAAATTCGATCCTTTTATCCAGCGTCATGCTTACAGTGTTTTTCCAAAGCTGTGAGACAGGGAACAATTCAGGTACTCAGAAAGATACTGTATTTACTACATCTAATTATATTGCCATCGATGGAAGAGACACGGCAACAATTACATTAAAAACCGGTAATGATGTAGTAACCGGTAGACTCATATTCAGATTTTCTAACAAAGAAGCTAATGATGGCTTTGTAAGAGGGGCATTCAAAAAAGACACTTTATTTGTAGATTACAGTTTTAGAAAAGGCACAAAACAAATAGTATATAAAAACCCGCTGGCTTTTTTAAAGAAAAACGGACAGTTGATTCTGGGTATTGGAAAAATGGAAAACATGTTTGGCAGAACCTATTTCAGAAAGGATATACCTATTGACTTCTATGAAGGACGGTTCACGTTTACGCCGGTTCCAAGCCAATAAAATATTTACGCAAGGGCTCAAAACTTTCATTCATTTCGTACACCAGGGGAATACCTGTAGGTATTTCGTAATTGATAATATCTTCATCTGAAATGTTGTCCAGGTATTTAACCAGCCCCCTGAGTGTGTTGCCGTGCGCTGCAATCAGGATGTGCCTCCCCTGCTTTAATGCCGGCGAGATGTTATGCTGATAATAAGGAATTACCCGCTGCATCATTGTTTCCAGACTTTCGGAAAGTGGTAATAAGGATGGATTTACCTCATTGTAATGAGGATCATTATGTGGGGCCCGCTTATCTTCACTAGCTAACAAAGGCGGCGCTGTTGTAAAACTCCTCCTCCAGGTCACTACTTGCTCACTTCCATATTTTGCAATTGTATCAGCCTTGTTTAGACCTTGAAGTGCACCATAGTGCCTTTCATTCAGTTGCCAGGCTTTGATTTCCGGGATCCATAAAGAATCCATTTCCTCCAGTACAATGTGAAGTGTTTTAATCGCTCTTTTCAATACCGATGTATAGGCAAGATCGAAAGAAAAGCCCGCCTGGGCGAGTAATTTTCCAGCCCGCCTGGCTTCAGCAATTCCTTGTTCACTTAAATCGACATCCGTCCAGCCTGTAAACCTGTTTTCAAGGTTCCACTCACTCTGTCCATGGCGTATTAAAACAAGTTTGTTCATCTGCTAAGTTATTAAGCCTGATTGGTCACCGGCCCTGTCTGCATAGATATCACTAATGATAATGTTCTGTTTAAGGATCTCCTGTACCAGGTCATACATTAACGCTACTTTATTGTCAGAAGTATCCAAAAATTCGAATTCTTCCCACCCCGTTCCATAAAAACCTTCATCCATAGATAATTCCGCATCAATCTGTCCATGGATGAGTAACCTGCATAAATAAAAAAAAGCGTTCGCTGCCGTAAAAGGAAGTTCCATAACAGCCGACGAAATATTGTCCTCTACCAGTCCGTCAGCATAATAATAAAGATCAGAATAGATCTGACTGGCCATTTCATGGATCCTTTCATCAGAATATAACTCTTCCAGATCAATGGCGAACATAATACAGAAAGTATTGATTGTAGCATCGATGTGATCAATACACTGACTTATGGCTTTTGAAATTTCATCATCTGAAGCATCCAGGACCCCGAAATACATGTCGGGCGTCACATCTTCATCGTCCAGACTGGCAAGGTCGGGCATTTCGCTTTCTACAATAGCTTTATAACCATACTCTGCAAATTTAACTGTAGAAAAACTCAAAATATGAATGACTATAGGAATGATATCTTCCCTGGCATATTTGGTTACCGCCATAATTCTATCGTTTATTTAGAAATTGATGTATTTGGTTAAATATAACTCTTTTGTGATACAGATTTTAATGTTTCCAGTACTTCATCTGTAACATATCCGAAGACAGAAATACCTTTCGCACCATGTTGCAGTGCATATTGCATGCCAAGTTTAATCTCTTCCTGCGATTTAAAATCCGGCAGATATATTCCCGCATATATCGGAAACCTGCCGTTAAGAAAGTGTACACCTTCTGCTACCGCATCTCCAATCCATTCCACAGGTTCCTTGTAAAATCCATGATAGATCATTGGGCATATGCCATTCAGATTCCAATTGGTCCAGTCTTGTCTGACATTTCGCCTTGCAACTTCAGGCGTTGGAAATACCGCAGCGGTAATCTGTTTTTTATGCTTCGCGGCAACTGCTGCTAACTGGTTCACAATTGTGGTGATTGCATTGTACCTGAACTCGCGCCACGAAAGGCTGGCTTCGGGAAAGACAATCTGCTCCAGCTCCTGCCCCCGCCAGGCCTTAAATTTCTCCTTGCAATCATCACAGTAACAGTAATCATATTCCGGTAATTCTTTAATCTGCTCAATTTTATAGTTTTCCCAGAGGTTAACGGGAAGGACTACATCACAATAACGGACATAATCGAGATGGATGCCATCCACATAGTCTTTTGAAAGAATTTGTTCTACCTCCGCTTGCAGGTATTGCTGAACGGCAGGTTTAGACGGGCATAGCCAACGATAGTAATCTACATAAGGCGGATGAGTGATACAGCTCTCTCCTCTGCGGTTAATGGCATACCATTCAGGATGGCTTTTCATTAGGGCATCTATCCGCCTGTTCATCGTCCACATCCATCTGTGCGCTTCCAATTTCTGGCTCTTTGCTGCACGGAAATGTTTTTCACTATCTTCTTCAAAGAAAATACCGCGGATGCCGGCTTCATAATACTTTTTATAAAGCATAAGCAGATCTTCTTCATTGTCGGACAATTTAGGATTGATCCATACCCAGTGTTTCAATTTTTTTCTTGAAATAGCCGGAATTATTGAAGCGTCGCTGGTAAATGGTACAACCGCCGCAGCGAGACCGGCAACGATCCCTGATTTTACAAAATTTCTCCTGCTGTTCATTATCTTAATTTTTGAATCAGACCATCCTGATTGAGTGTAATCGTTTGCTCACCATCTGCGCTCAGGGTGATATAAAACTGATGGGGCGTAACTTCCATCTGCAACTGATTGGACTTACCATCAAGCATAAAAGATGATGGTATACCTAATTTTTTGAGAGACTTCGCATATTTGCCCTGCTTATCGCGATAAGCCTGCTGTTTGTAATAAACCAGCCACAAATAGTTTTTTGCCCGTGCTGCATAAGGAAATGCAAACGGTTTGCTTTCTTTGGATGCAGAACCGAATTTTAAATAGCCCCAGCGCTCCGGATAATGCATGTTGATGATCCCCTGGGGCGACCATACCCAGTTCCGCTCCGGCAAGTTTTTGCCTGTGGCATCCCGGTTTTTGACATATTGGCCATCAGCAAGATGAGTATCCCACTGTACACGCGAAAAGTTGATCCTCCATATATCATCTTCTTTTGGAATTTTCACATTATCCCCGATATTTAAAGCACTATAGGGAATAGCCATTTCTACAGTCCATCCCCCGTCTTTATCAGATGAACGGTTTACTGTTCCCTGTACTTTAACACCAGACCGTAATCCAGGTGCATCCCAGCTAATTAAAGAACCAGAGCCATTTCGATAGGCTTTAGGCAGAAAAAGCTCCCATACCGTGTTCAAGGCATTCACTTCAATTTCAAAATACTGTTGCGCATTGTCGTTCGGGTCTATAAAAACTTCAAAATCATTGTCCTGAAAAATCACTTCATCATGTTTTTTCACATTTGCCCATACATGATCATCTTTCAGCTCTGCCGCGATATATAAATTATCACAGTCCCATATCATTTTACAGCGGGTATCAAAAAACGGAGCAGGCTTTTTGCTTCCTTCAATATCGGTGAAATTTTCACTCCATGGAATATTAGCCCAAACCCGCTCATTAATATCCCCGTCTATTGCGGGTCGGACTGAAGTGAATGAGGCTGTATATTGATGCGGTACAGTAAACAGGGATTCTAATCCCTTAAATGGTTCTTGTGCGTTTACAAGTGTGGTCTGAAATGGAATAAACAGACCAAGTAAAATAGCTGTGTTGAGGTTAAGTTTCGGCATTTTAAAGATTAGGTGACGAAAAATAACAATTTACCACCCTAATCTTTCCATATTTCTAAAATATACCGGTATTTAAGACTTAGAACTGAATATTTGCACAATATTAAAGTAATCATATATGTCGGGCCGATTTAATCAGCACTTATTCTTTAATTCTCCGCAAAGCCAACCTCCGAGAAACCTTTACAGTTCTTAACTCAGTCTTTTTCCGTGCATCAGTTTATCAACTGCCTCTTTAAATGAACCTGCCCGGGTTACTTCACCCGAATTAATGAAAAATATTTCATCTGCATTTTCAATTGTATTTAAACGGTGGGCAATTATAACTAATGTAGTCTCCTTTGGCAGGTTATCAAGTATCTGCCCGAGCAGCTGTTCAGTTATCGTATCAATATTAGCTGTAGCTTCATCAAGGATCAGCAATTCTGGCCTTCGCAACACGGCACGCATAAAAGCAATCAATTGTTTTTGTCCGATACTCAAACTATCCCCGCCAGAAAGCAGTGGTGTTTCGAGTCCCTGCTCAAAGGTGGTCAGCAAACCTTCTAATTTAGCTTCCTGCAGTACTACCAGGAACTGTTCCGTTGAATATTTATGGTAACGTGCATTATTGTACAGGATATTTTCTTTTACTGTTCCTGTAAAAAGAAATGGGTCCTGCAAGATAAACCCTATTTTATCTGCACGTTCTTCCGGGGTATAGGTACGGATATCTTTTCCCTGCAAGAGTACAAAACCTTCTAAAGGATCATATAAACGGGCCATAATCGACGCTGTAGTGGTTTTACCTCCGCCTGTAGGACCTACCAGGGCGTATGTTTTTCCCTTTTCCATTGCAAAGCTGATATTATGCAGGATCTCATATCCACCAGGATAACCAAAATGCACATTTTTAAATTCCAGCACGGCATCGGCAGGATTTTCTGTAAGGTCATGCGTAAGTGTAACCAGGTTATTATGCATGGCCAGGATTTGTGAAATCCTTTCCCAGCCTGCCAGTGCAACCTGGAAGTTTGTCCACAGTGACGCCAGCTGGCGCAGTGGATTATAAAAATTGGTTGCGTACGACAAATAACTGACCAGTAGCCCGACAGTAAAACTGCCCTGTGTAATCAGGTAAATCCCAAAAGATAATACTGTTAACTGGGCTAGGGATGTAAACAGTCCGAACACAGGCAAAAATATGTTATTGGCTAGTCCGGCACCGATCGCCGTCCGGTAATTCTCCTGGTTAGCCGTATCAAATCTTTTCCTGAAATAATCGCGCCTGTTAAAGGCAATGATTACTTTAAAATTATTCAGGCTCTCTTGAATTTCGGCGCTCATTCCCCCGGTGCTTTTTAAATTGATGGCATTTTTATGTTTTACCCATGGCGATATGCCCCTGGTAAAAATCAGGATAAATAGCGCAGGTACCAATGTGGCCAATCCAAGTTCTATATTAATGATCAGCAAAAATATTCCCGCACCAACCATAGTTACGATGTTCCCAATAAACTGCATGAGCGCCTGTGAGAAAAACTGGTTCAGTTTATCGGTATCATTATTGACCCTCGAAATTAAATCCCCGGCTTTGTTTTCATTAAAAAAGGCAACCGGCAGCTGCTGGATTTTGTTGAAAATCGCATTGCGCAAGGCAAAGATGATCCGCTGACCAACCCCTCCCATCAACTGCGTTTGAAAATAGCTGGTTACAAAAGCAACCGCGTACATGGCTAACAGTATTCCTGAAAAGACTAATACACCATGGTATTGTTTAGTCTGAATGTATTTATCGATTGTATGGCCAATTAAATAAGGCCCCAATAAGTTTAAAGAAGAATTTAGAAGGATAGCAGAGAATGCGATGATTAAAGTCTTTCTCTCTTCCTTAACCAATTGCAACAGACTTTTTAGTCCGGCCCAGGTAGAGGTTCTCCCTTCAGTGACGGGTAAACTATTTAGATTATAATTCATAATTACTCGTGCTTTGTTGAGAATTAAAGATTTGTACGTACTCCGGACTGTTCTCCATCAATTCTTTATGCGTTCCTGCAGCGAGCATTTCTCCCTGCATCAATAAAATGATCTGCTCATAATGCTCTACGGCAGCAATTTTTTGCGTTACTGAAACCAGGGTGAGTTCCGGATAATTCTGTGCGATATTATCTAAAATTTTCACTTCAGTCTGATTATCTACCCTGGCGGTAAAATCGTCCAGTAAGAGGATTTTAGGATTAACAGCCAGTGCACGTGCCAGCATAATCCGCTGTTTTTGTCCGCCCGACAAGCTCAGGCCGCGTTCAGAAACTTTTGTATTTAATCCGTTTGGCAATGAGTCTACAAAATCTTTTAATTCTGCAGTTGCAATTGCCCTTTCCAAAGATTCGTCAGTTACCGTATCACTAAAAGCAATATTCTCCCTGATACTCATATTAAATAAGATACTATCCTGAAAAACAAAACCCACCTGGCTATGGAAAGCCTCGGGCTGATAATCCTGAATCGGCAACCCATCGTATAAAACGGCACCCGAACCAGCCGGGATAAGTCCGGTAAGTAAATAAAGCAATTGTGTTTTACCGGCGGCTGTAGGGCCGATAATTGCAATCTTTGCACCCGGCTCTATTTTGAATGAAATCTCTTTTAAGGCCGACTTCTGCCCGTAATTTACGGCAACATCTACCAGTTCTATCGCCCCGCTGAGCATTGCCGTAACTGTGCCTCCGGCAGATAGATCCTCTGTATCCAATACTGTACTGATTCGGCCAAATGATGCCGTAGCCTGTGCGATCACGTTACTCATAAAACCAATCACAAGGATAGGGAAAATCAATAAAGCGAGATAACTATTAAAAGCTGCAAAATCACCCAGCGTCATACTCCCTGTAATTACATAATGGCCACCCAAAGCCAGGATCGTTAATCCGGCGATATTTGCTGTAAATACAATGATCGGAATCAGCCAGGCAAACATCCTTAGTATGGTTAGCCCGATATCTTTGGCCTTACTGCTCGCATCAAAGAATTTGTCATATTCCAGTTGCTGGGAATTGATTACCCTGATCAGTGCGGCCCCAAGAATGCTTTCGTTAATTACCTTATTGAGCCAGTCGATCACCTCACGGCTTTTCTTAAACAACGCTTTTACCTTGCGGAGCACCATATAAAATGCACCTCCGATGATTGGGATGATGGCAATGATCGCCAGGCCAAGTTTCCAATTGATACTGAGTAATAAAACACTGGCACCAATAATGATGAACAAAGATGAAACGATAGAAACAATAGCCTGCGAAACGAAAAGCTTGATCGAGTCTACGTCGGAAGTAAGATTGGTGAGCAGTTTTGAAGGATTTGTCTTTTCAATAAAAGCAAAACTTTGCCTCGATATTTTTTCAGCAATACGCATCCTTAAATCCCGCGCTACCATTTCTGACGCATAGGTCTGCACCACACTTTGCAGGCAGCTGAATATAAAAATCACCGCAGCTACCAGGGTAAACTCAGTTATAATCGTTTTGTAAGAAAAATTGCCATTGTTATATGAATCGATGCCATGACCGATTAATCGTGGCAGCCACAGGTTTAAGCCGTTGCTAAATAAGGCAAATACCACTAAAAGCAAGACTAGCCCCTTATATGGCTTGAGCAGACTGAAAACTCCGGGAGAACGCTTTGTACCGGTACTGATTTGTTGTTTCATTTGAATAACTTACCCTTTACACAAGCCAAAGCCTGTTCCGCACCTATAGCCGGATTACGAAGATAGCGATATTTATAAAACGGTAAGAATAAGCCTTACGAAATTTCATCAGCAGATGACGGCGTTTCATCATCAGCTTAAGAGAGAGATCAGGCGGCTCAAGTCCTAAATCTTATAATTGAAAATAAAAAAGGGGCAAACTTAAATAAAACGACACCTAACACTGATAATTATAACAAAAATAAACACGCTAAAGCCGGTTTCGACAGTTATATTGAAAAACCGTTTGATCTTCATCATTTGATCAGCGTGGTTGAAAGTTACGTATTGGTGTAACTTCACCTGGCTTTCTGCAACTGAACCTATTTTTATGTAAATTCGGTTAGAACTATTCCTGTACTAATGAAAAAAATATTTATTATGCCTTTGATGGCTATTGTAGCCGTAACCGCTTCCTGCGGAAACAACAACAGCAAATCCGGTGATCGGGCTGAAAGTTCATCTTCCAGCCCTTTTGCAGACACCAGTACACTCGCTTACCAGGCACCGGATTTTAAACTGATAAAAGATAGTGATTATCAGCCGGCAATAGAAGAAGGGATGAAAATCCATCTGAATGAAATCAAGAATATAGCAGATAATCCTGAAGCGCCTACTTTTGAGAATACTTTGGTGGCAATGGAAAAAAGCGGACAAATGCTGGCAAGGGCATATAGTATTTTTAATTTGATTACTGGTGCCAATACCAATCCTGTGCTGCAAAAATTACAAGAAGAGATCGCTCCAAAGATGGCCGCTCATCAGGATGCAATTTATCTGAATGCGGCATTATTTAAAAGGATTGAGACCATTTATAATAACCGCGCCGCTCTTAAACTCGATGCAGAATCGATGCACCTGATCGATTATTACGAGCAGCAATATGTTCTGGCCGGGGCCAAATTATCCGATGCAGATAAAATACTCCTTAAAAAACTGAATGAGGAGGAAGCTACATTAAGCGCCAGGTTCTCTAACCAATTGCTTGCCGCAAATAAAGCCGGGGCACTGGTTGCTGACGATCAAGCTACACTTTCAGGACTTTCTGCCGGAGAGCTGGATGCAGCAGCAGCGGCCGCTAAGTCAAATGAACTGAAAGGCAAATGGCTGTTAACTCTGCAGAATACCACTCAACAGCCCGCATTACAATCCCTCACTAACCGTGATACACGGGAAAAACTTTTTAATGCAAGCTGGAACCGTACTGAAAAAAATGATGCGAACGATACCCGTACGGCAATATCAAAGATGGCAAACCTGCGTGCAGAAAAAGCAAAACTGATGGGTTTCCCAAATTACGCGACATGGAAGTTACAAGATCAGATGGCTAGGACTCCGGCGGCGGTAGAAACATTTTTCTCCCAGCTGGTGCCTTCTGCTACGGCCAAAGCAAAAGCTGAGGCGGCCGATATACAAGGGGAGATTGATGAAGAAAAAGGCGGGTTTAAATTGCAGCCATGGGACTGGAATTACTATGCTGAAAAAGTTAGAAAGAAAAAATATGATCTGGATGAAAGTCAGGTCAGGCCTTATTTCGAGCTGAATACCGTACTGGAAAAGGGAGTTTTCTTTGCAGCAGGACAGCTTTATGGCTTAACTTTTAAAGAGCGACACGACCTGCCCGTGTATCAAAAGGATGTACGTGTATTTGAGGTTTTTGACAAGGACAATTCCAGAGTCGGACTCATTTATTGTGACTATTTTAAACGCGACAATAAAAATGGCGGCGCATGGATGGGCAATATGGTTGGCCAGTCCCGGTTAATGGGGACAAAACCTGTAATTTATAATGTATGTAATTTCACTAAACCAGCAGCAGGGCAGCCTGCACTGATCAGCTTCAGCGATGTGATTACCATGTTCCATGAATTTGGACACGGTCTGCACGGCCTGTTTGCCAGTCAGCATTACCCCAGCCTTTCGGGAACCAGCGTAGCACGGGATTTTGTAGAATTCCCTTCACAGTTTAACGAACACTGGGCACTGGACCCTAAAATACTTGCCAATTATGCCGTGCATTACCAAACCGGAAAGGGCATGCCACAAGCATTAGTCGACAAAATCAAAAAAGCAAGTACTTTTAACCAGGGTTACAATCTGACCGAACTACTATCGGCAGCCTCACTGGATATGGCATGGCACAAACTGCCCGCAGGTGATGCACTGCAGAAAACAGATGAGTACGAAAAGGATGCTCTGAAAAAGT
>Ga0247736_10000035_pt1 | contig 109508 bp, 88 predicted proteins | sample UWRJL193509B2_FD_180935 | JGI IMG/M metagenome (GOLD analysis project Ga0247736, IMG submission 180935) | Plant litter microbial communities from Arlington Agricultural Research Station in Wisconsin, United States - UWRJ-L193-509B-2 | ecosystem: Environmental > Terrestrial > Plant litter >...
AATGGTATAGTTGCAGGTGAGACATTATTGAACAATAAATATTATCTGATCGGGAATCCATATCCGTCTGCTTTGGATGCCAAAAAGTTTTTAGATGACAATGCCACTCTTTTAAAGGGAACCTTGTATTTCTGGACTCATAATACAGGTGTAACCTTAGTAGGTGCCTACAAATATACTTCAGATGATTATGCCACTTATAATTTAACAGGAAGCACAGTTGTTCGCGAACCTGCCATTAGCGGAAACACACCGGGAAACACTCCGGTAGCGCCATCAGGATATATCGGTGCGGGACAATCGTTTTTTGCACTTTCAAAAAGCGCCGGAACTGTAACCTTTAATAATGGCATGCGACTTGGAGCAGCCAATAACACCCAGTTTTTCAAATCCGCTTCAAAACAAACCGATTATGAAAAACACCGCGTTTGGTTAAACATAACCAATACCGAAGGAGCCTTCAAGCAAATGCTGGTAGGTTATGTGGAAGGGGCAACCAACGAGTACGAGGACAGATACGATGGGGGAAGCTTCAGTGCCAATCCGTATATTGATTTCTACAGTATTGGAAACGGAAAGAAATATACCATTCAGGGACGTGCCTTGCCTTTCACCAATACAGATGAGGTTCCTTTGGGATACAGCACCACCATTACAGGAAATTTCACCATTGAAATCGATCAGGCTGATGGGGACCTTGCCAATCAGGCGATTTACCTGGAAGACAAAACAACAGGAATTATCCATGATTTAAAGGCAAGTAATTATACCTTTGCAACCGAAAAAGGAACCTTTGCAGATCGTTTTATACTGCGTTACACCAACAAAACTTTGGGAACAGGGGATTTTGAAAACACTGAAAACGGACTTGTGGTTTCTGTAAAAGAGAAAACCATCAAAGTTATTTCTTCACAGGAAAACATTAAGGAAGTAACGATTTTTGATGTAACAGGAAAACTGCTTTACAACAAAAAGAAAGTTGGAAACACCGAACTGCAGATTCAAAACCTGCCATCGGCCAATCAGGTATTGCTTGTGAAAGTCACTCTTGAAAATGACTTTACAACTACTAAGAAGATTATTTTTAATTAGAATATAAATAATTTCACAGAAGGCGCTCTAATTTTGAGCGCCTTTTTTGCTTTTTATAATAAATCTTCACAATTAAATTAATTAAAAAATCACGGTAAGTGGGTATTGCAGGGTTTTAAAACGAGTTATAAATTTAGTCCGATTCTTACAAAATATTTACAACTAAATTTTTCTCGTTTTGATAAAAAAAATACTCGTGACTTTTCTATTCGTTTTGTCTTTTATAAATGGTGATCTTTGGGCGCAGCAAGGCAAAGTCGATGTTACTTTTAATACATTGGATGATGGTTTAAACGGCGATGGTTTTGACAATATCGTCAGAACATTATTGGTACAGCCAGACCAACATTTAATTGTTGGCGGTGACTTTTTAAACCTTAACGGAATTCCATCTCAATATTTTACCCGATTAAATCCGGAAGGCACAATCGATCCGGATTTTCATACCGGATCCGGATTCAATAACAAAGTTTATACTTCACGTATTCTAAAGAATGGAAAAATAATTGTTGGCGGAAGCTTTACCTCTTATGATGGGCACAACGCAGGCAGACTTATCAGATTGAATTCAGATGGTTCCTATGATGCTGGATTTAATACTTCGATAGCCGCAACAACGGGAATAATCTATGACATTTGCGAACAAGCGGATGGGAAAATTATAATCGTGGGCAGTTTTACAAAATACAATAATGTTACAGTAAATAGAATCGCCAGAATTTTACCGGATGGTACGCTTGACACCACTTTTAAAACTGGAAGCGGTTCAACATCAAACATTACAAATGTTGAAGTTTTACCAAATGGAAAAATCATATTAACAGGGAGTTTTCTTAAATTCAACGGAACAGATTTAAATAAAATAGTGTGTTTACTTCCGGATGGAACCGTCGATACAAACTTTAACATCGGAACAGGATTTAATGATGATGTGAGCGCAATGGCCTTACAATCTGACGGAAAGATTCTTTTAGGAGGAAAATTTACGAGTTACAATGAGAATTTAGCCAACAGAATTATTCGGTTAAATAATGACGGAACTATCGATAACAATTTTTTGTCCGGCTCGGGATTTAGTGCAGGAGCAGTTCAGATTATCAAAACAGATGCTTCGGGCAATATTATAGTTGGTGGATCTTTTACAGGTTTTTACAACAATAATGAGATCAATCGCGTGTGTTATTTAAATTCGCAGGGATTAATCAAAACTGATTTAGATTTTGGCTCAGGACCAGTATCTTCATCGGTTTTAGCCTTAGAAAAAGACAGTGAAGGATCTTGGTATATTGGAGGCTCATTTTCAGTTTTTGATGGTTTAAATCAAGGACGATTGGCGAAGATTGATTCACATGGAGATTATGATACCGCTTATTTATCGTCAGGAATTGGCTTAGATAATTCGGTTTATAAAATTATTCCGTTAGAGAATAAAAAAACAATGGTTTTTGGAAATTTTAAAACCTTTAATAATGAGTCTGCATCCAGAATTGTCAGGCTTTTGGAGGACGGAACTTATGATCTTGATTTTAATTCGGGAAAAGCAGGAGCAAACAATTTAATCAAAACCGCGGTTTTGCAAGCAGACGGAAAAATGATTCTGGCAGGTAATTTTACAAAGTATAATGAAACGCTGTGTAATCGCATAATCAGGATTTTGCCCGATGGATTGGTTGATGACACATTCCATATTGGTTCAGGTTTTAATAGTCAGGTTTACGCGATGGCAATTCAGTCAGACGGCAGAATTATTGCAGCGGGAAATTTCACGAATTATAATAGTCCCGCTAATTCGCAGCTTCGAATTGTGAGATTATTGCCAGACGGAACCCGTGACAACAGTTTTAATATTGGCCGTGGAGCTGATGGTATTATAGAAACAATCTTAATTCAGCCTGACGGAAAAATTTTGCTTGGCGGAAGATTTACAACTTTTGATGGAAATTCGGCGCCTAAATTGGTTCGTTTAAATGCGAACGGAAGTATCGATTCAACTTTCAATGTCGGAACAGGTTTTGATAAATACATTTATGCAATCGCCTTACAAGCTGACGGTAAAATTATAGTGGGTGGAAGTTTTTTAACTTATAATGGCTTTTCTCAAAAACGAATTCTGCGGTTAAGTGCCAACGGAAGCTTAGATGCCACTTTCGAATCCGGTGCAGGTTTTAGCAAAGGAGAGGTTCGCAGTTTATTAGTGCAGCCGGATGATCGTATTTTAGTGGGGGGAACTTTCTCGGGAATGTATAAAAACACCAATTCTTTACGATTGATCCGTTTGCTTAAAACCGGAGATTTTGATGACTCTTTTGATGCTCATCTAAATAATAAGCTCTACTCAATGGCTTTTACATCAGATTTTAAGCTGATGATTGGCGGAGATTTTAATTCAGTTTCAGGAATTTCAAAACACAGAATTGCCCGTCTCAAACTTTGTTTAGATGCTACGATCTGGAATGGTTCAGCATGGTCTAATGGTTTTCCGTCAGGCGGAAAGCAGGTATTCTTTAAAGATAATTATCCTGCGTTACCGTCTTCAAATATCTGCAGCTGTACTATCGAAGAAGGTAAAAAAGTCACCATTTTAAGCGGAAACACTTTACAAATAGAATTTGATTATTCAGGTTTAGGAACGTTGGTTTTAGAAGATACCGCGAGTTTATATCAGCAAGACGATGATATTCAAAATACCGGAATTGTTCAGATAAAAAGAAAATCTTCGCCCGTACTAAAATTTGATTATACGTATTGGTCATCGCCTGTTGAAAATCAAAAATTAATAGACGTTTCTCCTAAAACTATAATAGATAAATTTTTATCCTATAACACATTATCAGATAGTTGGAAAATTGAAAACCCATCAAACGCAATGATCTCCGGAACCGGATATATTATTCGTAGTCCTCAGGATTTTTCAGCAACTAATCCTTCAATATTTGAAGCTGTATTTAAAGGTATTCCGTTTAATGGAAAAGTAAATTTAAAATCAGGAAAACTTAACGGGTTTAACTTAATAGGAAATCCATATCCGTCGGCTATAAATGCAGATGCTTTTTTGGTTAAAAATAAATCAAATATATCCGGAGCCTTATATTTCTGGACACATAATACACCATTCACAAATAATAAATATACATCTGATGATTACGCAACCTATAATTTACTTGGCGGAGTAGGGACGCGGGGCGCAGTGTCATCAGGTTTAAATGAAAATATTCCTGATGGATCAATTGCTTCCGGACAAGCTTTTTTTGTACTGAATAAAAATTCAGAAAAAATAGACTTTGACAATAGCATGCGTATTTCGGGGCAAAATGCGACTTTTTTTAAATTCATTAAAACAAATAAATCATCTGTTGAAAAACATCGAATTTGGTTAAATCTTAAAAACAATGAGGGAGTTTTTAAACAAATCTTGTTAGGATATGCTGCGGGAGCTACTAATTCATTCGATCAAAATTTTGATGCCGAATCAATAAACGGAAATAAGTTCGTTAATTTTTACAGCATCAATGAGAATAAAAATCTGGTTATTCAGGGACGAAGTTTACCCTTTGTTAGCAATGATACTATTTCTTTAGGGTATATGACTACAATTGCCGGTAATTTTACCATCTCAATAGATCATACCGATGGAGATTTAAACATGCAATCTATTTATTTAGAAGATAAGCTGACAGATAAACTACATGATTTAAAAGGTGCAGATTATTTCTTTAGTACCGGAACAGGCACTTTTAAAGATAGGTTTGTTTTGCGTTATATAGACAAATCACTTGGAATAATAGATTTTGAAAATCCTAAAAATGATGTCTTAGTTTCTGTAAAGGATAAACGGATTCAATTAAATTCCATAAAAGAAAATTTTAAGGAAGTAACGATTTATGATGTTTCGGGAAAAGTTGTGTACAACAAAAATAAAATTGGAAATACTGAATTCGTGATTAATCTATCAGTATCGGCAAATCAGGTTTTATTAGTCAAAACAACTCTTGAAAATGGAAATACTTCAACAAATAAAATTATATTTTAATAAAAAAGCCGCTGTAAATTTTACAACGGCTTTTAGTTTCATCAGGCCGATTTAGCCAGATTTTGATGTGTATTCTGAATCGCTTTTTCGTTTTTATAGTCGATCCATCTTTGCCCTTTAAACTTTCTCATTAAAATATCAAAATGACGCATAATAAATACATTATAAGCTGCTTTAGATAAATTGGCAATATTTTTTGGGAAAGATCGTAAACTCATAGAAAATCCGGGAGTTAGATATTTCATATAGTGCCAATAACCCTCAGGCATGTATAATACTTCGCCATGTTTAAGATTGGTAATATAGCCTTCAGCACTTTTTAATGCCGGCCATTTTTCATAGTCAGGATCATCAAAATCAATGTCTTCTCTCGAAATTAAAGCATGTGGAACCTTATACATATATTTGGACTGATCCGGAGCAAAAAGCATACATTGCTTTTCTCCATGAAAATGAAAATGCAGAATATTCGAATAATCGATATCATAATGCATAAATACTTTCGAATTTTCGCCTCCAAAAAACAACATCGGCATTTGTTTAACTAGTCTTAAACCAATATCCGGCCATAAAAAGTCATTTTTTAGCGTTGGTATTTCTTTCATTAAATTATACAGAAAGATGCGATAGTTAGTGGGTTTAGATTCTAAAAGGTCGATGTAATCGCTCATCTTCATTTTGGTATGCGCTTCATTAAACCCATCTTCATGATTTACAGGCCTGTTATCGTATAAAGGAACGATAGTTTCACCTGCGATTTCTTTCATATATGATAATTTCCATTTTGAATAAGCCGGCCAGTCTTCGGTCAGTTGTTCAATAACAACGGGAATTTGTTTGTTTACGTATTGGGAAATAAAATCAGATTTAGAGATTTTTTTTACCCTTTCTATTTGCTTTAAATTCATCTCATTAAATAAAAAAATTGCTTATAACATTAGTTATAAGCAATTTAAAAATATTTTTTAAGATTTATTAACTCAATAACTTAAATTTTTGATTTGATCGAAGCTTCAAGATTTCTTTCAATAGTATGTCCTGGTCTTGACCATTTTGGTTTTTCGCCCAAAGGTGCAAATTGAGAATCTTCTGCTTCAACAGTTTTCGGCTGTGAAACTTTAACGAATGGTTTTTGCGGAATCAATCCTAACATTTCAAACATTTTCATGTCTTCGTGAACATCAGGATTTGGAGTTGTCAATAATTTATCTCCTGCAAAAATAGAATTAGCACCTGCAAAAAAGCACATTGCCTGTCCTTCGCGGCTCATGTTTGTTCTTCCTGCAGATAAACGAACTTGCGTATCCGGCATTACGATTCTTGTTGTTGCCACCATACGAATCATTTCCCAGATTTCAACCGGTTTTTCTTCTTCCATCGGAGTTCCTTCAACGGCAACCAAAGCATTAATTGGCACCGATTCAGGTTGAGGATTTAAAGTAGAAAGCGCAACAAGCATTCCTGCTCTGTCTTCGATACTTTCTCCCATTCCGATAATTCCGCCACTACAAACGGTAACATTCGTTTTACGAACGTTTTCGATAGTTTGCAAACGGTCTTCAAAACCGCGTGTTGAAATTACATCTTTATAATATTCTTCAGAAGTATCTAAATTGTGATTGTAAGCATATAAACCTGCTTCTGCCAAACGCTGTGCCTGGTTTTCGGTAATCATACCAAGTGTACAGCAAACCTCCATGTCCAGTTTGTTGATGGTACGAACCATTTCTAAAACCTGATCAAATTCTTCACCATCTTTTACGTTTCTCCACGCAGCTCCCATACAAACGCGGGAAGATCCGCTTGATTTTGCACGCAAAGCCTGAGCTTTTACCTGGCTAACGCTCATTAAATCGTTTCCTTCTACGCCTGTGTTGTAACGTGCAGCCTGTGGGCAATAACCGCAATCTTCAGGGCATCCTCCGGTTTTAATAGATAATAATGTAGAAACCTGAACTACATTGGGATCGTGTTTTTGTCTGTGAATTGTTGCTGCTTCATACAGCAAATCCATCATAGGTTTATTATATATGGCGATTATCTCGTCTTTTGTCCAGTTGTGTTTTGTAATACTCATTAGGTACATTGTTTTTGAAGCTTCAAAAGTAACGAAATTGTTCTAATCAACCAATGCTGAATTCTGTAAATGAACAATTGACAGTTATTTTCAAAAAAGAAACACTCTAAAATCATAGAATTATATCTTTTTATGATTTTAGAGTGTTTAAAATGTTTATTTTATTCTAAAAAATTAATCTGCTGCATATTTATTATTCCAATATAACATCATCATTAAAGTGACAATAACCGATGATGCAAGCCCTTCAAATAATAAACAAATGCAATAAGTAGGCACAGATGGATTTCCGCCAAACATAAAAGTTTCTGAAAGTGTTTTTACATAAGCATCACCACCTCTGGCATAACTGTAAACTAATAATCCGAAAACGCTCATTGATACCCCAACAACCGATGTTGTCATTGCAGAAACCGCATTGGATACAAAATTGGTTTCGCCTTCGCGAAGATTCATTTGCATCGTTCTGTTTACACCATAAAATATAAAAAATACATTCAGGGTTCGTAAGTAGAACAAATCAGCTAGTCCTAAAACATTCATCAATAAAAAATAAATGCCAATTCCCAGAAAAATTAAAAAACCGTTGGTTATTTCTTTAGGTAATTTCATAATGGTTATTTTTAAAGAAGTTAATAGTAAATGATTGACAAACAAGGTTGTATATCAAATTTACTAAAAAAATAAGTACGATGATTTAAAAATAACAAAAGAATGCAACGGTGTATTTAGAAAACATACAATAGCTGAAAAGTGTAGTCCTTAACAGGACATTTGTTCAGGCCGGAATTATTTTGCTACCAATATTTAACTCCTAACGAAGTATTTTTTTGTTTGGGTTGTAGGTCCCGTAGGGACAATATGTTGGTAGAAAGTTTGTTGAACGCGATATTTGTCCCTTAGGGACTACATATTTTAAATAATTTATTTTTGCTTGTGCTGAAAAAAATGAATTCGAAAACCATTTAAAGCTGGCTCACAAAATCTAAAGAAGTGTTTTTATCACGATTCAACTGCTCTTTCAGCAAATCTACAGAACCAAATTTTTGTTCTTCACGAATATATTCTAATAAAGAAATCTCTAGTTTTTGACCATAAATATCTGCATTAAAATCAAAAAGATTAACTTCTATGGTTTGTCTTTCTCCATTTACAGTAGGATTAAAACCAATATTCATCATGCCGAAAACGGTTTTATTATCAATGAATGTTTTTACGATATAGACACCATTTTTAGGAATCTTTTTATATTCTTCTTCGATGTGAATATTAGCCGTAGGAAAACCAATAGTTCGGCCTAATTGTTTTCCTTTTACCACTTCGCCGCTCAAAAAATAAGGATAACCCAGATATTCATTGGCCAGAGCAATATTTCCTTCGTCTAAAGCTTTTCTGATTTTAGTTGAACTCACCGAAACATCCTGAATTTCCTGTGCCGAAATTTGCTCCACTTCAAAACCATATTCAGCACCAAAAGCAATTAAATCATCAATATTGGCCGTTCTGTTTCTTCCAAAACGGTGATCGTGACCAATAATTATTTTTTGAATATGAAACTGATCTACTAAAATAGAATGTACAAATTCCTCGGCCGTTAATCTTGAAAAACTTTCGTTAAACGGATGAATAACAAGATTTTCAATTCCGGTTTGTTCTAATAATTTAGATTTCTCGGCAATGGTATTCAAAAGTTTTATTTCTGATTTTTCCTGCAAAACCATTCGCGGATGCGGAAAAAAGGTAAGTACTAAACTTTCGTATTTTCCGTTTTCAGTATTTTGGGTAATTCGTTCTAAAATTTTTTTGTGACCAATATGTACGCCATCAAAGGTACCAAGAGTTAAAATAGTTTTCTTGGTTGATTGAAAATCGTTTATAGAATGAAAGAGCTTCAAAGCAAATTGTTTAGGATGGTGCAAATTTATGTTATCTATTTCAAATTTAACCCTAAGATGAATTGATTTTTTAAGGGCATAGTGTTACTTTTTGTTATAATTGGTTCACTGGTCGATAAAAAACCATTAATTGTCGGATATATGTAAGAAATTAATTTAATTCGTTTAATTTTGATTTTTCTAAAGCCCTTGAGAATGAATAAACAGCTACTATTTTTATTGCTTATTTTTTGTTGTGTCACAAGTTATGCTCAAAATGATGATTTATGGCAAAGAAGTTCCGGTTCAGTTTTGAGTAAAAATGTTAATTTATCTGCTTCGGATAAATTGTATTACAAACTAAATTCGGATTTTCTGAAAGCAAAACTTTCATCAACAACCAATAAAAATTCAAAAAGTAGTACTTCGCAGATTACAATTCCCAATTCAGAAGGCGTTTTAGAGAAGTTCACGGTTTGGGAATCTTCCAATTTTGAACCGGAATTACAGACAAAATATCCGGAAATTAGATCTTATGAAGGTCGTGGTTTAGATGATAAAACGGCAAAAATTCATTTTAGCGTTTCGCCAATTGGAACACAAACAATGGTAATACGTGCTGATAAACCAACTGAATTTATTGAACAAAATCCGGATGATAAAGCAGAATACGTTTTGTTTACTGCCAATAAAAGAGAAAGTGCTAAACTGCTTTGCAAAACAATTGATGCAAAAACTAATATTTCAGCAAAAACGGCAAAAACCGCTTCAAATGCAAAAGTTTTTAAAACGATGCGATTGGCATTGTCCTGTACAGGTGAGTATACGGCATATTTTGGCGGTACAAAAGCAGGTGCATTAGCAGGGATGAATGCAACATTGGCGAGAGTTAATGGCGTTTTAAACAAGGATTTGGCAATCCATCTTAGTTTAATTGCAAATACGGATGCCGTAATTTATACAAATGCTTCAACCGATCCTTATTCTAATGCTTCGACAGGAGCTGATGGTGCATGGAATCAGGAAGTTCAAACCACTTTGACCAATGTAATTGGAGAGGCTAATTATGATGTTGGTCATTTATTTGGTGCTTCCGGCGGTGGAGGAAATGCAAATTGTATAGGTTGTGTGTGTGTAGATTCAGAAAAAGGAAGTGCTTATACTTCTCCGGCAGATGGAAAACCGGAGGGAGTTACCTTCGATATTGATTTTGTAGTGCATGAATTAGGACATCAGTTAGGAGCAAATCATACTTTTTCGTTTGATTCAGCAGAAAGAACTAATGTGAATGTTGAGCCGGGAAGCGGATCTACAATTATGGGATATGCAGGAATAACAGATTATAATGTTCAGGACAACTCTGATGCTTATTTTGCGTATGCCAGTATTTTGCAGATTCAGAATAATATGGCGGGAAAAAGCTGCCCCGTTAGTACACCTATAGTAAATGATCCGCCAACAATTTCTGCGGGTGCCGATTATACAATTCCAATAAGTACCGCTTTTGTTTTAAAGGGTTTAGGCTCCGGAGGCGCAACAACTTATAACTGGGAAGAAAATGATAATGCAACAACAACTTCAGGAGGAAATAGTATTGCCTATTCGACTAAACCTGACGGACCATTGTTTAGATCTGTAGTACCGAATACTTCGCTGATTCGATATATGCCAAGTTATAATTCTGTTTTGCAAAATAGATTAACCACAACCTGGGAATCTGTTTCATCCATTGCAAGAACACTGCATTTTACTTTAACGGCAAGAGATAATGCTGCTTATGGATTAGCGCAGACAAACACAGATGAAATGATCGTGAATGTTGCTGCTTCTGCCGGACCATTTGCACTTACTTCTCAAAACACAACCGATTTAGGCTGGGCACAGGGGTTTTATCAAACAATTACATGGAGCGTCAATAATACGAATACGCTTGAGGGTTCATCTAATGTAAATATTAAATTATCAACAGACGGAGGAGTGACTTTCCCGATAATTTTAGCATCAAATACACCAAATGACGGTTCGGAAACTATTATGATTGGCGCAGATATAGAATCATCTACAAACTGCAGAATTTTGATTGAGCCAACAGCAAATATTTATTATGCGGTAAATAGTAAGGCATTTGCAATTGGTTACACACCGTCAACAAGTTGTAATTCATATAATTTTGGCAGCGCTTTTAGTATTCCTTATTCAAACACTTATACTTCAAAAACGATCACTGTACCTGAAACGACAGGAACTGTATCAAATGTAAATGTTAGTATTAATGTTACTCATGCAAGATTTTCTGATTTAGAAATGCAAATGGTTAGTCCAAATGGAACTGTTGTTGAATTGTTTGACAAAGGCTGTGGAAGTACAGATTCAACATTAGCATTACAGTTTGATGATTCCGGAGCCGAATTGAATTGCTCTAATACCACAACTCAAATTGTTGTTCCGGTTACTGCTTTAAGTGCTTTTAATGGAGAAAATCCGCAGGGAACATGGACATTACAAGTAAGAGATGCCGTTTCCGGAAGATTCGGAACGATAAACTCAGCATCAATAAATATTTGCAGTCAGACATTTAATCTGGGAGTAGAAGATCCTAAAAACGAAAACTTTGTTACGTATCCAAATCCAACCAGAGGAGTTTTTACCATTCAGTTTACACCTGAATCAAAATCCGGGATTCAGGTTTTTGTACACGATGCTTTTGGCAGAACAGTATATCATAATACTTTTGAAAGCACAACAAATTTCCATCAGGATATTGATCTAAAGAATGTTGCTCCGGGCATTTATTTTGTTAAGGTTATTGATGGAAGCAAAAAAACAGTGAAAAAGATAATTATTTATTAAAATAAAATTCCAAATTTTTTAAATCCCAAATTCCAATTTAAACGAGTTATTTAGCTAACAAAATTTGGAATTTGGGGTTTTTCACTTTGGAATTTAAAATTTATGAGTTCGCCATTGCCATACAAATAATACTGATTTTAACTCCCGGAATTTTTAATAAAGCACGTGAACAGGCTTCTAGCGTTGCGCCAGTTGTAAGGACATCATCAATAAGCAATAAGTGTTTGTTTTGATACCTTTCTGTTGAAAGAACATCAAATATATTTTCGATATTTTCTGATCTGCCTATAAGATTCTTTTTTGATTGGGTTTTGGAATATTTTTTTCGGTATAAAACAGTATCGTCATACGTAATTGCTAAACCTTCGGACAAAGCTTTTCCAAAAGTTGTAACCTGATTATAACCTCTTTCCCTGAATTTTCTTTTATGAAGCGGAACAGGAATTATAATATCAAAAGGAGTTTTTAACTTCAGTTCTTTTAAATCTTCAACATACCAGTTTCCAAGAATTAAACCGATTTCCTGTTGGCCTTTGTATTTTAGATTGTGAATGAGTTCCTGTACAATTCCCTTTTTATTAAAGTATAACAATGCCGATGCATGTTCGATTTCAATTTTGCCATAGAATTTCTTGACAGCTTCATTTTTAGCATCCAAATGATATTGAGTCAAAGGCATTTCATGACGGCAAATGGTACATAAAACAGTTTCGTTGGTAAATAAAAGTTTGCGGCATCCGGCACAAACTTTAGGGAAAAACAGGTTAAGAATAGAATTAAACACAAATAGACAGAATTTAGTTACAAAAATAACGAAATTAATGCTTCAATCTTTCGACTTTTTCTTTTTTTTAAACGTACTTTTTATATTTTTGCATCACTATGGCAAAACAAGAAGATTTATTTAAGAATGTGGTTTCGCACGCAAAAGAGTACGGATTTATTTTTCCCTCTAGCGAAGTATACGATGGATTAAGTGCAGTGTATGATTACGCACAAAATGGCGTCGAATTAAAAAAGAATATCCGTGAATATTGGTGGAAATCAATGGTTCAGATGAACGAGAATATTGTAGGCCTTGATGCTGCAATATTGATGCATCCAACAACCTGGAAAGCTTCAGGCCACGTTGATGCTTTTAATGATCCGTTAATTGACAATAAAGATTCAAAGAAAAGATATAGAGCCGATGTTTTAGTAGAAGAATATGCTGAAAAGATCAATCAAAAAGCTCAAAAAGAAATTGAAAAAGCAAGAGCTCGTTTTGGAGATGCTTTTAATGAAGAAGAATTTGTTACCACAAATGCCCGCGTTGTAGAATATCTTTCAAAATACAAAGAAATTTTAGCAAGGCTTGCAAAAGGTATGACTGATGATCTTCAGGATGTAAAAGCTTTAATCGAAGAATTAGAAATAGCTGACCCTGAAACCGGTTCAAGAAACTGGACAGATGTTAAGCAATTCAATTTAATGTTCGGAACAAAACTTGGAGCTTCTGCAGATTCTGCAATGGATTTATATTTACGTCCGGAAACGGCTCAGGGTATTTTTGTCAACTTTTTAAATGTTCAGAAATCAGGTCGTATGAAAATTCCTTTTGGAATTGCTCAAACGGGTAAAGCGTTTAGAAATGAAATTGTTGCAAGGCAATTCATTTTCCGTATGCGTGAATTCGAACAAATGGAAATGCAATTTTTCGTTCGTCCGGGTGAAGAAATGAAATGGTACCACCATTGGAAAGAAACACGTTTAAACTGGCATTTATCTTTGGGATTAGGAAAAGAGAATTACCGTTTTCACGATCACGAAAAATTAGCGCACTACGCCAATGCAGCTGCTGATATCGAGTTTAATTTCCCATTTGGTTTCAAAGAATTAGAAGGAATCCACTCTCGTACTGATTTCGATTTAAAAGCGCACGAACAATATTCTGGTAGAAAATTACAATATTTTGATCCGGAACTGAATGAAAATTACGTGCCATACGTAGTAGAAACTTCAGTTGGTTTAGATCGTATGTTCCTGGCTGTTTTTGCAACTTCATTACAAGAAGAAACTCTTGAAGACGGTTCAACAAGAACAGTATTGAAATTGCCATCTGTTTTAGCGCCAACAAAAGCAGCTATTTTGCCATTGGTTAAAAAAGATGGATTACCGGAAATCGCAAGAAAAATCATTGATGATTTAAAATGGGATTTCAGTGTAGCATACGATGAAAAAGATGCAGTAGGTCGTCGTTACAGAAGACAAGATGCACTTGGAACTCCGTTTTGTATTACGGTAGACCACCAGACTATTGATGATCAAACTGTAACCATTCGTCATAGAGATACAATGAAACAAGACCGTGTTAAAATCTCTGAATTGAAAGATATTATCGAAAATGAAGTTTCTATGAAAAACTGGTTGATGAAAATGTAAATTTTTAAAACGTCATATATAAAATCCCCAATTCCAATCGGAGTTTGGGATTTTTTTATTTAAAATTTATTTGGCTGTGCGCCTTATATCTATTTATTTTAACATTTGTTTATAATTATCAACAATCAAATGTTTCATTAACCGAATTGTGTAATTTTAGATGCGCTTTAAATTCTGGAAGTAAATTATCCTCATTAACTGAAAATCAATAACAGCTGAAAAATTGGAAAAATATCCATATATTATTATTGATGATGACATCGAAAGTAGTTTGAAAACCAAAACAATTGCAGATGGTTTTTCAGAGCTTATCTTTATTGCATCAGCTGCCAATTATCAGGAGGGATTGAATTTGATTTTAGAGCACAAGCCGGCTGTAGTTTTTCTGGAAATTGATCCGCTGGATTTGTCCAGTAATCTGTCTCTTTCTATCATTAATGAATTATACCGTTACCTGAGCAAGCTGCCCAAAATCATTGTTACAACATCAAAAAAAGAGCTGGCGTTTGATGCAATTCAATATGGTGTTTTTGATTATGCTTTAAAACCCCTTTTATCGGTCGATTTGCTTAAGATTATTCTAAAACTTGACAGAGTTACTTTAGAGATAAATTCGGCTAAAATAAAAAACGAAATCAACGCTGCTGCAGCTCCTGTTTTTCCAGTAAGCCACATTGTAGAGAAACCACTTGTTTTATGCATTAAATCATACGGAGATTATCGTTATATTACTACAGATGATATTTGCTATTTCCAGGCCGATAACAATTCGACAGATATCTATTTAAATTCCGGTGAAATGGTCACGGCATTTAAAACATTGAAACATTTCGAATTTGTTTTATCGCATCCTTTTGTAAGAATCCACAATAGTTATATCATCAATCAAAATTACATTTCGAGAATTCATAGCGGACACTCAGTTTGTTACATCAAAAATTCTCCTAAAAAAATTCCTTTCTCCAAGACCTACAAATCAAATGTAGATCTAATTATCGCTAATTTTTCTGCAGGAAATTACTTAGAAGTCTAAAAACTAAGTATTTACGCTAATTTGGTGCTCATTGACTATCAATTGGGCATGTTCTACCATAAACCGATTTTTTCGCACATTTTTTTTTTGCTGTAGTCTTAGCTTTGTCACATGATTTGCAACCAAAGCAATCATAAGCCTCAAATAAAAAATCAAAAACTAAACACCTCAAAACATGAAAAAAACAGCTTTAACAATCGGATTATTTTCTTTAGTAATGGTAACAACTTCATTTACTACATCAGAATTAACATCAGCAAATTTTAATAAAAAACAATATTCATCTATGATTGATCCTAAAGGAAGTCAGACTGGTGGCGAAACAAGAAAAGCAGATTTATACTCGTCTGGTGACCAATCTGTTCTAACTGGTAAGAATTTAGACTTTACAAATGTTAATCAATCATTAGGCTTAAATAAAAAGCAAGATTAACTTTCAATAAATAGTATTATAATATTTAGGTTGTCAATTTGTGGCAACCTTTTTTTGTATGTATAGTTTTAGTATTTTTGGTAAAATTCAAAATATACCATTGAAAAAAAAGGGCCAAATACTATTGCTTTTGTTATTTGTTTTATTGGCATGTACCAAAAAAACAACATTCGACAAAAATACACCCTCTCCCGAAGACAGTCTGCCCACTTATCTTTCCTTGGCAAACGAAAACAATTTGCCTTTAAAGTTTAAGCAAAATTATAATCAAAAAGCTTTAACGATTATCTTAAATCAAAAAGACGATTCTATAAATAAGGTAAATCTATTTAAGATAGCCAATCGATATTACAACATGGGCGATTGGAAAGCCTATCTTAAAATAACCAAGCTAATTTTAGATCGATCCAGCAATTCTAAAGATTCTCTTAATATTGCAAAGGCGTATTCATATTTAGCAGATTATTATGTGGTAAAATCTATTTCTGACAGTGCTTTTATGAATTATTATAAAGCAGAGAAATTTTATTTGAGATTAAAAGATGAATACCATATTGCTAAAACATTTTTAAATAAAGCAAGTCTTCAATATAACGAAGGTGATTTTTTTGAAAGTGAGATTAATGTTTTTAAGGCATTAAGCAGCTTGAAAAAGCAGAAAAAAGTCAATGATCTCTTCTATGAAAGTTACAATTTGTTAGGAATACTGTATAGTGAAAGAGAGGAATATAGTAAATCATTAGAGTTTCATCAAAAAGCATTACAGATTTTAGAAGATAAATCAATACCATTAGAATTTCAATATAAAGCGACCTCATTGAATAATATTGGATTTGTTCACTTAAAAATGCATGAGTACGAGAAAGCAAAAGTGTATTTTCAAAAAGCTTTAGAACAGAAAAATTTATATGATGAAAAAGCCAATTTATACGCTATGCTATTAGATAATTTAGCATATTCTGAATTTAAATTAAAACAATCTGATCACTTACCTGAACTGTTTTATAAATCTTTAAGAATTAGAGATAGTTTAGAATTAAAAGCAGAAATAATAGCTACCAAAATTCATTTATCAGAATATTTTGCTTCTAAAAAAGATACGTTTCGAGCCATTCAAATTTCAAAACAAGCTTTAATGCTGGCTCGCACGTCTGATAAATTGGTTAACACATTAATTGCCCTTAAACAAATTGCGATTGTTGATCCTAAAAATGCTTCTGTTTATTCAAAAGAATATATTCAACTTAATGACAGAATGTTGAAAGCAGAACGAAATATGGGTGAAAAATTCTCCCGAATTGAATACGAAACCAACGAAATAAAAGACCAAAATTCCAACTTACAGGAAAAGAATAAAACTTTAGTGTATGTTTTTAGCATTTGTACTTTGGTGGGTTTGTTTTTCTATGTTTATAAAACACAGCAAGCCAAAAACAGGGAACTTCTTTTTAAACAGCAGCAGCAAGTTGCCAATGAAGACATTTATAATTTGATGATTTCTCAGCAAAATGATATAGAAGTAACCCGAATCAAAGAAAAGAAAAAAGTTGCACAGGAACTGCACGACGGTGTTTTAGGAAGAATGTTTGGCATTAGAATAAGTCTTGACAGTCTGGAACAAATGGATGAAGTTGAAGCATCGCCAAAAAGGAGAAAGTACTTAACCGAACTTAAAAATATTGAAGAAGATATACGCGAAATTTCGCATGATTTAAACAGAGAAAAATCGGAATTAATTAATAATTTTGTTTTAATTTTAAACAAATTGTTTGAAAATCAACAAAACACATATGATTCAAAATTAATTACTTCTATAGATCCTCAAATAAAATGGGAATTAGTAAGTAATGCGGTTAAAATTAATTTATACAGAATAATTCAGGAAGCGCTTCAAAATTGTAATAAATATGCCGATGCAAATACGATTACAGTTGAATTTAAAAGTGAAATTAATTATTTGATTTTATCAATTTATGATAATGGAGTTGGGTTTAATACCAAGAAAACAAAAAATGGAATAGGTTTGCATAATATTGAATACAGAGCTGCAGAATGTAAAGGAAGTATGTCAATAAAATCTGTTCCGGGACAAGGAACTTTACTGGTTGTAAAAGTGCCGATAGATCAAAAAATTAACCTACGCAATAATGACAATTGACAAAACGCCCCCAGTTTCTCAATTAATTAAACATAATGTATTAATAGTTGATGATCATCCTTTTATTATTGAAGGATACAAAAATGCTATAACACGCTATAATCCTAAGAAATATGATTTTGTAATTTCACAAGCCTATGATTGTAAATCAGCTTATGAATTAATCGAAGATCAGGCTACGCCAAATTTTGATGTCGCATTTTTAGATATTAGTATGCCGGCTTATGAAGAAAAAGAACTTTATTCTGGCGAAGATGTGGCAAAATTAATCCTGAAAAAAATGCCGGGCTGCAGTATTATATTGCTGACGATGTATACCGAATTATTAAAGATAAAAACCATAATCAGAACCATAAACCCCAATGGCTTAATCATTAAGAACGATCTTACGTTTGACGAATTGCTTTTTGCTTTTGATAAAGTAATGAAAAACGAAAAATATTACAGTCAGTCTGTTCAAAAAATGCTGAACCAATCGCCTCATAATTCAATAGAAATAGATGAGTTTGATAAACAGATATTATTTCATTTATCCAAAGGAACTGCAACAAATGAAATGCCGCAGTATATTCCGATTTCACTAAATGCTATTGAGAAAAGAAAAATCAATTTAAAAGAACTGCTAAAAATAAAATCCGGCTCTGACGAAGAGTTGGTCAAAGAAGCCAAAAGTAAAGGGCTTTTTTAGACTAAATTTCAAATAAAAAATTCCAAATTCCAATACATATGAGCATTGGAATTTGGAATTTTTTATTTGGAATTTTTAAAATTTATTCGCTCAAAGCATCCCAACCACGCGCTTTTAAAGGAATTTGTGTGTTTGCGCGTGTCACTAAATTTATTCCTTCGCTTTCATCTGCCATGTGGCCAATGATAGAAAAATTCGGATTTCCTTTTATCTTGTCAAAATCATTGATGTCGATTGTAAATAACAATTCATAATCTTCCCCGCCATTAATAGCAACTGTTGTGCTGTCAATATTAAATTCTTCACAAGTCGAAATAAACTGTGGATCAAGCGGTAATTTGTCTTCATATAAATTACAGCCCACTTTTGACTGTTTGCACAAATGAATAATTTCTGATGATAACCCGTCAGAAATATCAATCATCGAAGTTGGCTTAATTTCAAGAGCGTGCAGTAAAGTACGAACGTCTTTTCGTGCCTCCGGTTTTAACTGGCGTTCAATTAAATAACTGTACATATCAAGATCAGGCTGACTGTTTGGGTTTACCTGAAAAACCTGTTTTTCACGTTCTAAAACCTGTAATCCCATATAAGCAGCGCCAATATCTCCGGTTACAACTAGCAAATCAGTTTTTTTGGCACCGTTTCGGTAAACGATTTCATCTTCATTGGCTTCGCCAATTGCAGTAATGCTAATAATCAATCCTTTTTGCGATGAGGTTGTATCTCCGCCAATAACATCGACTTTATATTCTTTTGCAGCGTGCGTAATCCCTTCAAATAACTCTTCTAATGCTTCTAGCGGAAAACGATTAGAAACGGCAACAGAAACCGTTATTTGCGTTGGTCGGGCATTCATGGCACAGATGTCAGATATATTGACAACAACTGCTTTATATCCTAAATGTTTTAATGGCATGTAAGCCAAATCAAAATGTACGCCTTCGATCAGTAAATCTGTTGAAACAACTACTTTTTTATCTTTAAAATCAAGAACGGCAGCGTCATCGCCTATACTTTTTAAAGTCGATTCCTGAGTAACATCAAAATTTTTGGTTAAATGTTCAATCAGGCCAAATTCACCTAATTGCGCTAAACTGGTACGTTGCGGATTTTTATCTTCGATCATTTCTTTTTAAGTTCCAAAGTTTCTAAGGTGCAAAGGTACAAAGGTTTTATCGAATTAATGGGATGTTATCTCCGAAGCCTTTATTTATATACAAAGAAAGACTGCTGTGGGTTTCTGTATTTAGCGTATCAGTCTTTTGAATTTTATTTTTCGCAAACAACATTTTTTTCGGATCTTTAATAGAATTATAAAACACAGAAAATGAAAACATTCGATATAGTTACCTTAACCGTAAATCCATCAGTAGATAAAAGCACCCATTTTTCAGGATTAATTGCAGAGCAGAAAATAAGATGCGAAACCCCTCAGTTTGATGCCGGCGGCGGCGGAATAAATGTTTCTAAAGCTATTTCTCGCTTGCGCGGAAGTTCATTAGCGGTTTTCACTTCGGGCGGACCGGTTGGCGAGATGCTGAAAGATTTAGTAAAAAAGGAAAAAGTAGATTTTGAAGTAATAGAAACCAAAACCGCAACAAGAGAAAATTTTATTGCTGTTGATGATCATACAAATTCGCAATATCGTTTTGGGTTTACCGGAGATGTTTTATCTGATTCTGAAGTGAAAAAAGTTTTAAATACCATTTCGAAACTAAAACCAAAATTTCTGGTAGCAAGCGGAAGTTTAAACGAAGGTTTATCAACTGATTTTTATCAAAAAATAGCTGAGATTGCCAAAGCATCAAATTCGAAATTAATAGTCGATACATCTGGCGAAGCTTTAAAAAAGGTTTTAGAAACCGGAGCATATCTTATCAAACCAAATGTTGGTGAACTGGCAAAATTAATTGGTGTTGAACGCCTGGAAATGGAAGAAGTAGATGATGCTGCCAAAAAAATAATTGCAAAAGGCGGAGCAGAAATTGTAGTCGTTTCACTTGGTCCACAAGGTGCAGTTTTAGTTACAAAAGAGGATTGCGAGTTTGTTCCCGCGCCAAATGTTGCCAAGAAAAGCACGGTTGGAGCAGGAGACAGTATGGTTGGCGGAATTGTTTGGGCATTATCGCAAAATAAAAGCCTGAAAGAAGTAATTCGCTGGGGAGTTGCCTGCGGATCTGCCGCCACAATGAACGAAGGAACGCAATTGTTTAAATTTGAAGATGCGAATCGATTGTTTGAATGGTTGAAAAACAAGTAATTAAATTATGAGTTAGAAGTTATGAGTTAGAAGTTATGAGTTATGGGTTGGCTTGCGATGAACCTTTGTCAAAGTTTAAAACTTTGACAAAGGTTTGCAGAGGCGTTTCTCAGGCATTGGAAATTACATCACGTAAACCCGACAGGTTTTAAAAACCTGTCGGGTTTGACACGGATTGAAAATTTACCTTAAAGATTTTACATGTAGAGACGCATAGCATTGCGTCTTACGTCCAGTAACCACAATTTATTCTGCTGTAAATTATTATTACTCAATTGATGTAAATAAAAATGGGGTTACGTTGTGTGAGACGCACTGCTGTGCGCCTCTACAGGAGGAAAAAAAATAATTTTAAAATTATTTTTTTTCCTCCTGACAAACCGTTGTCACCAACCCTCAATAATTTTGAAGTATTAAACAAATTAAAACTTTAAAATCATGAAAACATTAGCAGCACAAGTAATTACTCCCGAAGATTTATTGAAACACTGGCAAGGTCATCGTGCCCTTACACGCCGCGTAATTGAAGCTTTTCCTGAAAAAGATTTTTTTGAATTTTCAATTGGAGGAATGCGACCTTTTGCAAAATTAACAGATGAACTTTTGGCTATCGCAGTTCCGGGACTTAGAGGAATTGTAAATAAAGAAGTGGAGTCTTTTACAGAAGAAGAAACAGAAAAATTAATTTTTAAAGCACAGTATCTGGAAAAATGGGATAAAGCAACAGAAGAAATTAATGAATACTGGGAGAAATTATCCATTGAAGATTTTAATGAAACCTTTAATCTTTTTGGCCAATATGAATTTCCTGTTATCCAGAATATTTTATATTTTATTGATAATGAAATCCATCACCGCGGACAAGGATATGTCTATCTAAGAGCTTTAGGAATTGAACCTCCTTTTTTCTGGGAAAGATAAATTGTTTGAAGATTGCACATAAAAAACTCCTAAACCTGAAACTGAATTCATCTTTAGGAGTTTTTTATAATAGTCTTTTTCTAGTTGTTTCTAATAATTCTAAAGCTCTGACTTTAAGTCTTTCGGGTTCCAGAATTGTAGCATAATCACCATACATCAGGAACCAGCGTGGAAAACCATTTTCGATATCACGGCACATAAAAGTCATTTCAATATGATCATCGACTTCTTTTTCTGAAACATAACCGTGATATTTCCTTTCGTACGATAAATATTTGCCAATTTTCTTTTCCACTAAAATCCGAACTTTTGTAGTCGCAATTGTTTCTGCTTTAGTTAAATAAGTTTCCAGAGAATCATGTTCGATTGTAAAATCGCATTCAGTTTTTTTAATTCCCAAAATCCTGTCTGTTCGAAACTGGCGGTAATCTTTTCGTAAATGACAATATCCTAAAAAATACCAATTGTTATGATCGTGAAAAACACCAACGGGTTCGATATTTCGCTGTGTTGTTTCCTCTTTATCAAAAGTTTTATAGGATAGCAAAATTTGTTTTTTTTCAGCTATACTTTCAAACAGAACAGCCAGCGTATTGGGCGAATTATCGCTAAACATCGGTTCAGCAGTTTGCATCAAGATTCTCGATTCAACATTCGAAAGCCAGTCTTTATCATTACTTCTCAAAACCGATTTCAGTTTATACATCGCAGATGCATAATGATTGCCAAGTGAAGGATCTGTAAATTTTTGCATCAGTTTTTCGGCAGCAATAAAACTGCTTACTTCTTCGCGTGTAAACATTACCGGAGGCAAACGATAACCTTCCATCAAAGCATAACCAACTCCGGCTTCGCTGTAAATAGGAACTCCGGATGCTTCCAATGTTCGAATATCCCGATAAATAGTTCGCAAACTACAATCAAAACGATTGGCCAATTCCTGAGCCTTTACAATTTTTTTAGATTGTAACTGAATCAGAATTGCGATAATACGGTCAAATCGTTTTGGGGTTTCGTCGAGCATTTTGTTGTTTTAGAGGTGCAGAGGTTCAAAGATACAAAGGTTCAGAGTTTAAAGAAATAAAAAATCTGTTCCAAATTAGGACAGATTTAATCGGTTAGAAAATATTGGCAATCTGCAGTGTATTTCACATTAAATAAAAACAAAAAACCCGATAAAAATTATCGGGTTATGATTTGTTTTGAGGGGTTTAGATCCCAATTCTTTAGGATTTGATTTGTGTTAAGATTTTAATGCTAAAACTTAATGTCCGAAACTAATTAAGCATTAAAATCTATACAATAATCCAAATTGTGGCTGATCAAAAATGTTTTCAAATAAATTAATGTTTAAATTAAAAGTATCTGATGATTCGCCGTTTTCAGGGGAAACACTATTATATGCTAATACATTAGCCAATGTAAAAGTTACCGCAATGTTTTTGGTAACAAAATAGTTTAAACCAACAGTAATATCCGCTGTAATGCTGTTATCAGTGTCGTCTTCGATTCCTTCAATTTTAGTTTTATTTTGTCCGTAACCTAAACCAGCTTCAGCAAAAGCTTTAAAACGTTTTTTGTCTAGTTCTAAAAAGTAGTATCTCGCAAAAGCCCCAACTCCGAATACATTGATTTTTGTTTCTGGAATAGTTTCTTCTTTTTCACTAGAATAATTTAGTTTTGCTCCAACGGCAAATTTATCATTCAGGAAATAGCCAAATTTTGGACTAAAACCATAGTAGTCCGATTCGCCGCCAGTACTAATTTTGATAGAACCTTCAAGAAACATATCGCCACTTTGAAAAGTGATACCTTTTGCTGAGTTCATTTCTTCTTCTGCTTCGACTTGCTGTGCGTTTGCGAATGAAAAAGTTAACATTGATAAAATAATAAAAAATTTAGTTTTCATAATAATTGCTTTTAAAAGTTGTAAGATTAAAATTATGTTTTTCGTTTTAAAATTTTCAAAAAAGCAATCAATTGCATTAAAAATGAAGTTATTGAGTTAATAATCCTACATTTTTATAAGGATTTACGTGTTTATTTTTAAGATGATTTATTGAATTTTTCCTGTAATTACTGAGGTTGACGAGTGTAAAAATGATTTTTTGACATGAAAAATCAATGGCAGAATTGATGTTTTTTGTTTCAGAGAAACATAAAATATTAATTTAGAATTTGAATTTAATTGTGGATATGCTTTGCGGGAGACGCACTGCTGTGCGTCTCTACAAATCTGTGGCGAAATATAGATGTAGAGAATTCAATTTTCCCAATTTATATCTTCACAATCTACATCGGTAGAGGCGCACAGTAGTGCGTCTTACACACTCTAATTCGATCTTCATTTAAAAAAAGGCAAACAAAAAACCCGACAACTTTCGCCATCGGGTTTAATCTATATTCTATTCTCTATATTCTTTATTCTTAAAAAAAACTTAATCGTTAAGTTTCAAAACAGCCATAAAAGCTTCTTGCGGAATTTCAACGTTTCCTACTTGTCTCATACGTTTTTTACCTTTTTTCTGTTTCTCAAGAAGTTTACGCTTACGCGAAATATCTCCACCGTAACATTTTGCGGTAACGTCCTTACGAAGTGCTTTAATGGTTTCACGAGCAATAATTTTAGCCCCAATTGCAGCCTGAATCGGAATATCAAATTGTTGTCTTGGAATTAACTCGCGTAATTTCTCGGTCATTTTTTTACCAATGTTATAAGCGTTGTCTTCGTGAATCAAAGCAGAAAGTGCATCAACCGTTTGCGCATTTAATAGAACATCCAGTTTTACCAATTTTGAAGTTCTCATTCCTATAGGCGAGTAGTCAAAAGAAGCATAACCTTTAGAAACCGTTTTAAGACGATCGTAAAAATCGAATACAATTTCGGCCAATGGCATATCAAAAGTCAATTCAACACGTTCAGTTGTCAAATACGTTTGGTTGGTAATTTGACCACGTTTTTCGATACACAAACTCATTACGTTTCCAACAAAGTCAGCTTTTGTAATGATTGTTGCTTTAATATAAGGTTCTTCCACTCTGTCTAAACGGGAAGGTTCAGGCAAATCAGAAGGATTGTTTACTACAAATGGAGTTTCAGGATCTTTTTTGGTATAAGCCAGATACGAAACGTTAGGAACCGTAGTAATTACAGTCATATCAAACTCACGCTCTAAACGTTCCTGGATAATTTCCATGTGAAGCATTCCTAAGAATCCGCAACGGAAACCAAATCCTAAAGCCGCAGAACTTTCAGGAGTAAAAACTAACGAAGCATCATTCAATTGCAATTTCTCCATAGAAGAACGCAAATCTTCATAATCTTCTGTATCAACAGGATAAATTCCGGCGAAAACCATTGGTTTTACATCCTCAAAACCTGTAATCATATTGGTTGTTGGCGTTTTGGCATCGGTTAGCGTATCACCAACTTTTACCTCTTTGGCTTCTTTAATTCCTGAAATTAAATAACCAACATCGCCTACAGAAATTACATTTTTAGGAACCTGATTTAATTTTAAAGTTCCAATTTCGTCAGCAAAATATTCATTGCCGGTAGCCATGAATTTAATTTTCTGTCCTTTTTTGATTTCACCATTTACAACTCTGAAGATAACTTCGATTCCACGAAACGGATTGTAAACCGAGTCAAAAATCAAAGCCTGTAATGGTTCGTCTTTATTTCCTTTTGGCGCTGGAATTTTTTCGATAATGGCAGCCAAAATATTTTCAACACCAAAACCTGTTTTTCCGGACGCATGAATAATATCTTCTAATTTACATCCTAGTAAATCGATAATATCATCACTCACTTCTTCAGGATTAGCACTTGGTAAATCTACTTTATTCAAAACCGGAATAATTTCCAGGTCATTTTCTAAAGCAAGGTATAAGTTAGAAATCGTTTGTGCCTGAATACTTTGCGCAGCATCAACAATCAAAAGCGCACCTTCGCAGGCAGCAATTGAACGTGAAACTTCGTATGAAAAGTCAACGTGACCGGGAGTGTCAATAAGATTTAAAATATATTCTTCTCCTTTATAAGTATATTCCATTTGAATGGCGTGACTTTTAATGGTTATTCCACGCTCGCGCTCCAGGTCCATGTTGTCAAGCAATTGTGCTTTTTCTTCACGAGCTGTAACGGTTTGTGTAGCGCCCAATAATCGGTCTGCCAGTGTACTTTTACCGTGGTCAATGTGTGCAATAATGCAAAAGTTACGTATCTTCTTCATTTTATAATGTCAATTCTCTATACGAGTTTTTAAGTATTTCGGGTATAAATGTACTCTGTGGCAATTGCTTTAGAGCATGTAATTAAGGGGCAAAGATAGCGCAAAGTTTTGGATTCTGGAATGTAGTTGTTCGATTTTGAATTTTAAGGCTATAAAGTTGTCTTTTAGAATCTTAAATGGCAATAACCTGAAATGTTACGAGCAATAGAATCTTAAAGAATGTTTTTATTCGGGCAGCTAATTGTTTGAATGTTTGCCAAATAAAACGCAGAATTTGGCTTTAAATGCTAATTCCCTATTTTTTGTACGAATAATTGTCGGTTAAGGAAAATATAACTAAACTTGTAGTCATTATAACCATAAGGTTGATCAGTTTATGGTTTTTCAATTTTTATAAAAATCTGTGTACAGGATTTCTATAAAACAAGTGTTTTTATTTTTTACTAATTTAATAACCCAACAAATTATGGAAAAACAAACCATGAAGCTGGCTGAAAAATTTGGCAGGCTTTCAAAAGAAGAACTGAAAGGAATAAAAGGTGGTAATATAGGAACCGTTTGCGGTCCAAGAGGTGTTCCTACTTCTATTTGCGCTAGCGGACGAGGAATTGCAGCCAATTCGGGAGATCAGGATCCTAATCAATTTCAAGGCATTGTAGAAGGATATTGTAATGTAATAATCGTCTGTATGCCTTAAAACTTAAAATGCCTGAAGATTTTCTTTGGGCATTTTTTTAGAATTCAAAATTAAACCCTTTTTCGGTCAGTTTATTGTAGATCTCAGGATCGAATTTGTACAACTTTGCCGCTCTGTGCGAAACATCCTGTTGCTTCTCATCAAGTGCAACTAACAATTTCATATGCAATATCTTTCTGCGAAAGTTGGATTTGTCCAACTCGATTCCTAATATTTCTTCGTAAAGATGCATTAATTGCAATAAAGTAAATTTTTCAGGCAAAAGGTTAAAACCTATTGGCGCCTGACGAACGCGATTTCGCAATTGCATCAAACTAAATTCGAGGATTTCATTGTGGTCAAAAATCAAATTTGGAACATCTTTGATCTTATGCCATTTTGCTTCAATTACCGAAACACTGGCTTTAATATTGTAATCTTCCCGATTGAGCAAAGTATAATAACCAACTGTTATCACTCTCGTACTTTTTACACGATCAGGATCTGTAAAAGCTTTTAGCTGCTCCAGATAAATAGTGTCGAGACTGGTAAGCTCATATAAAATTCGCAAGGCAGCGTTATCAACACTTTCTTCCAGATATAAATTTCCTCCCAGAAGTCCCCATTTTCCAATACTTTCTCCTTCTGCGTGCTGCACTAAAAGCACTTCAAGGTTTTTTTTGTCGAAAGAAAAAATAACACAATCGATAGAAATACCCTCTATAACCGATTTTGAATCTTTGGTTAAAACAGTATTGGTTTGCAGAATATTTTTAAAAGAGGAAGATGTCATTAAAACTCAAAATTAAAACCTTTTTCCGTCAGTTTTTTGTAAATTTCAGGATCAAACTTATACAATTTTGCGGCTCTGTGTGAAACGTCTTGTTGCTTTTCATCTAAAGCCACCAATAATTTCATGTGAAGAATTTTTCTGCGAAAGTTGGATTTATCCATTTCGATTCCCAAAATTTCTTCATATAAATGCATCAATTGTAATAAGGTAAATTTTTCAGGCAAAAGATTAAATCCAAGCGGTGCCTGACGAACCCTGTTTTGAAGATGTTTTAAACTATAAGCAAGGATTTCATTATGATCATAAATCAAATCCGGAATATTATTTATTTTGTACCATTTGGCATCAGAAGCTGTAAAACCGGCTTTAATATTATAGTCTTCTCGTTTTACCAAAGCATAATAACCAATCGTAATAACGCGTCGAAGCGGGAAACGGTCCGGATCGCCAAATGCTTTTAACTGCTCCAGATAAATATTGTCAAGTCCTGTAAGTTCATTCAATAAACGATGTGCGGCGTCGTCTGTACTTTCTTTTTTATAGATCCAGCCTCCCGGAAGTCCCCATTTTCCTTTACTGATTCCTTCTCCGTGCTGTACCAAAAGTACTTCTAAACTTCCTTTATCAAAACCAAATATCACACAGTCAATCGTGATCGCGTTCATTGCGGTCTGCTCGCTTTTTAAAGCAGAATCGTCAGATACATTTTTAACCATATGCTATTTAAATTTTGACAAATTAAATAAATAAAATGAACAATTGCTTTCGCAAAAGCTTTATATTTTTTTTAACGTAACAATTTTCTGATAATCAGGGTATTGTTCAATTGCTAATTTTTCTCTTTTAGAATTTTAATCCTTAAATGTCTGATTGTCAAATTCATAATTCGTTATTTTTTTGACAATTTTTATTTCACTTTCAATAGTTATTTTGTTGTATCTGTAAAAATGCACATCTAATAATCTGAATAGCCAAAAAAAACACCTAATATTTTGTTAATATAGAAAAAATGTTTTACACTTGTAGTCAAAATAACCATAAGATAAGTTCAGTTTGACTATAAGTTTAAAAGGGACAAATCTATAACTAATTAAAAAGTACCACAAATGTTTTTTTTAGGAATTGATTTAGGAAGCTCTTCAATTAAATTATCAGTTTTCGATCCTGAAAAAGGAACGACTATTGGTGCAGTAAGCGTTCCTGATTTTGAAATGCCAATTATTGCACAACAATTTGGCTGGGCAGAGCAAGATCCTGAATCATGGTGGCAATACGTTCAGGACGGAATCAAGCAATTGGGAGCAAAATCTAATATTGATTTAAAGAAAATTGCCGGAATTGGAATTGCCTATCAAATGCACGGTTTGGTTTTAACCGATGAAAATTTGAACCCGGTTCGTTCTTCGATTATTTGGTGTGATAGCCGCGCTGCGATTATTGGAGATGAAATTTATGCTCAAATAGGTGCTGAAAATTGTCAAAAGCAAATTTTAGGAAGTCCGGGAAATTTTACGGCGTCAAAACTTAAATGGGTAAAAGATAATCAGCCGGAAATTTTCGCGAAAGCAAAATACATGATGCTTCCGGGCGATTTTATTGCTGCGAAATTATCAAAAGTAGCCCAAATCAGTACTTCGGGATTGTCAGAAGCCGCTTTGTGGAATTTCTCTGAAGGAAAACTGGCCACAGAAATTCTTTCTCAAATGGGATTATCTTCGGATATCGTTCCGGAAATTGTTTCCAATTTTGGAATTCAGGCAACGATTCACCCAGAAATTGCTCAGGAATTAGGATTAAATCCGGATGCTAAAATTACATACCGCGCAGGAGATCAGCCAAACAATGCATTGTCATTGAATGTTTTGAAACCAGGCGAAATTGCTACAACAGCCGGAACTTCGGCAGTAGTTTATGCCGTAAGCGATCAGGATGCGTACGACAAACAAAATAGAATCAATGCTTTTTTACACGTCAATAATACAGAAACCGAAAAACGCAACGGCGTTATGTTGTGTATTAACGGTTCGGGAATTTTATACCAATGGCTTCGCAAAATCATGTCAGTCGACAGAAGTGAGTTAATTGCCTATGAAAAACTAAATGCCGAAGCTGCAAAAGTAGAAGCCGGAAGCAACGGACTTCGTTTTTATCCTTTCGGAAATGGTGTTGAGCGTATTTTCAACAATAAAAACGCAACATCAGGAATTCAGAATTTAAATTTCAATATGCATCAGCCATCACATCTGGTGCGCGCGGCCTGCGAAGGAATTGTGTTTGCCATGAATTATGGTTTTGATGTAATGAAAGAAGTTGGAGTTTCAGGAACTGTAGTTCGCGCCGGAAATTCGAACCTGTTTTTAAGTCCGGTTTTCAGGGAAATTTTTACCAATACAACGCAAACAACCTTAGAATTATACAATACATCCGGAGCCGAAGGTGCTGCAAGAGGCGCTGCTTACGGTTTAGGTTTTTACAATTCGCTTGACGAAGCTTTCGCAGGATTGCAATGTTTAGACCGAATTGAACCCAACAAAATTCTGACTTCTCAATATCAGGATTTATATCAGGAATGGAAAAATCAAATTAAAATAGAACAATAAGAATGAGCACAACTAATCAATATTTTAAAAACATCGATACAATTAAGTTCGAAGGCAGAGAAAGTGATAATCCGTTAGCTTTTAAATGGTACGATGAAAATCGCGTTGTTGCAGGAAAAACATTGAAAGAGCACTTGCGTTTTTCAATGGCTTACTGGCATACGCTGTGTAATACCGGTGGAGATCCGTTTGGAGCTTCGACTGAAACTTTTTCATGGGATAAAAATGAAAATGCCATTTTAAGAGCCAAAGACAAAATGGATGCGGCTTTTGAATTTATGACAAAATTAGGTTTGCCATATTATTGTTTTCATGATGTTGATGTGGTGGATGATGCGCCAACATTAGCAGAATTTGAAACTCGTATTCAGACTATGGTTGAATATGCGAAACAAAAACAACAGGAATCCGGAATTAAACTGTTGTGGGGAACTTCAAACTTATTCAGTAATCCTCGCTACATGAACGGTGCGGCAACGAATCCAAATTTTGATGTTTTGGCGTATGCCGGAGCTCAGGCAAAAATTGCTATCGATGCTACTATCGCATTAGGCGGTGAGAATTATGTTTTTTGGGGAGGACGTGAAGGATATATGAGTTTGTTGAACACAGACATGAAAAGAGAATTAGACCACTTAGGCAGATTCTTAAATACTTGTAAAGATTATGCTCGTAAAGAAGGTTTTAAAGGAAACTTCCTTATCGAACCAAAACCAATGGAACCAACCAAACATCAGTATGATTTTGATGCGGCGACTTCATTAGGTTTCATTAATAAATACGGACTTCAAAATGATTTCAAATTAAATCTTGAAGTAAACCACGCAACACTTGCAGGACATTCTTTTGAACACGAATTGCAGGTTGCAGTCGATGCCGGAATGTTAGGAAGCATTGATGCCAACCGTGGAGATTACCAAAACGGATGGGATACAGATCAGTTTCCAATTAATCTTCAGGAAGTGACTCAGGCGATGTTGGTTATCCTTGAAGGTGGAGGAATTCAGGGTGGTGGAGTAAACTTTGATGCTAAAGTGAGAAGAAATTCAATCGATTTAGAAGATAAATTTATTGCGCACATTTCAGGAATGGATGTTTTTGCAAGAGGATTAATCTGCGCAGATCACATACTACAAAATACAGATTACAGAAAATTACGCACACAGCGTTACAGTTCATTTGACGGTGGAAACGGAGCGAAGTTCGAAAACGGAGAATTATCTCTGGAAGATCTAAGCAAAATTGCCCGTGCAAGTGGAGAGCCTCAGCCATTAAGCGGCAGACAAGAATTATTCGAACAGATTATTTCGAATGCGTATTAAATCATTACAGGTAACTAACTATAAATTTAAACCAATTCTTAATTATTATGAAAAGCAAATATTGTATTAAAACAACAATGCTTCCGTTTTGTATGGCGCTCCTGCTAAGCGTTTTTACAATACAATCTGGTTTTGCTCAAGAGCAATCTCAAGCTGTAAGCGGAACTATAAAATCAGCAGAAGACGGTATGGGAGTTCCAGGTGCGACAGTCGCAATTGAAGGTACCAAAACCGCAACATCAACAGATTTTGATGGAAATTTTAAGCTTGAAGCAAAAACAGGTAGCGTAATCGTGATCAGTTTTATGGGGTTTAAAACACAACGTATCACCGTTGGAACTCAAAGAGTACTTAATATTACCTTACAAACAGAAGCGGCAGATCTTAAAGAGGTTGTCGTTATCGGTTATGGTTCACAGAAAAAAACACTTGTAACGAATGCTGTTACTCAGGTTAGTGGAGAAAATCTTGCCAAAACGAATACAACAAATGCGCTGCAGGCACTTCAAGGACAGGCAGCGGGTATCCAGATTACATCTACTTCGGGACAACCGGGAGAAGGATTAAATGTGGTAATCAGAGGTGTTGGTTCAACAGGTGGAAGCAGCCCATTATATGTTGTAGACGGAATACTTACTACTGATATCTCGTATTTGAGTAATTCAGATATAGAATCTATTTCTGTATTAAAAGATGCGGCATCTGCTGCTATTTATGGATCTCAGGCTTCTAATGGGGTTGTTTTGGTAACAACAAAAAAAGGAAAAAGAGGTTCTGCAGGACAAGTTACTTTTGATCAGTATTATGGAGTACAGTCAGTAGCCAGAAAAGCAGATATGTTAAATGCAACTGAATATGCTACTATTTTAAATGAAGCAGCTGTAAATTCAGGAAAAGCGCCTTATTTTACTAATGCTCAAATTGCCGGAATGGGTTCTGGAACAAATTGGATGGATAAAGTGTTGGTGGATAACGCTGCAACTAAAAACTTCTCATTTGGTGTTTCAGGTGGTTCAGATAGTTCTGTTTATTCGTCTTCTTTGTCTTATTTAGGACAGGAAGGAGTTGTAGGAGGTAAAGATTTATCAAACTATGAGCGTTATAATTTCAGATTCAATTCAGAACATAAATTATACAAAGATGTATTGACTTTCGGTCAGAACTTAAGTTTTGCTTACATCAATAAAAACGGAATTGGAGTTGGGAATCAGTACAGTAATTCTTTAAGAAATGCTTTTCAGGCTTCACCATTATTACCAATGTACGATGCAAACGGTAACTATTACAATAGTACACCAAACAGCGAACCATGGTTGGCAGGTCAGGCAAATCCTTATGCATTAATGGTGTATAACAATCAGAATGAAAACAATAACCAAAAATTGCTTGGAAATGTTTATTTGCAAATAGAGCCAATAAAAAACTTAACGTTCAAAACTACTTTAGGTCTTGATTATTACGCAGGTGAAGGACATTCTTACCTTCCTAAATATCAATTGTCAATTTATGCAAACAGTCTTGCTGATAAAGTAACGCAGTACATGAACAAAGGTAAGACACTTACCTGGGATAACTTATTGACTTATAAATTTAATGTTGCCGACGCGCATCGTTTTGAGGCAATGCTGGGAACATCATCTATTAATTTTGACGGAACTACGATTGAAGCTTCAAATGCAGATTCATTTTTTGATGATTTAGAGCATGCATGGTTAGACAATACAACCAATAAAGACGGAGCTAAGATTGCTTTAGAAGGCATGAAGCAACAGACTAAAAGAATGTCTTATTTTGGAAGATTAAATTACAATTATAGAGAAACCTATTTATTAAATGCGACTTATAGAGTAGATGGATCATCTATTTTTGCGAAACAAAATGAATGGGGATATTTTCCATCAGTTTCAGGAGGATGGATTGCATCAAACGAATCATTCTTAAAAGATTCACAGGTAATCAATTTTCTTAAATTGAGAGCGAGCTGGGGACAAGTAGGAAATCAGAACGCAAGAGCTTTCCAATACTTATCACCAATAAAAGTAGATGATACAAACTACAATTTTGGAGAAGAAGGAGCTCTTACTCCGGGAGCATACCCAAACAGATTATCTAACATAGATTTAAAATGGGAAACTTCAGAGCAGATTGACCTTGGTCTTGATGCAAGATTTTTAGACAATGCATTGAATTTTACAGTTGATTTTTACAAGAAAACCAACAAAGACTGGTTAATATTAGCACCAATTTTGGCAACTGCGGGTGCAGATGCACCATTTATTAACGGAGGAAATGTTGTAAATAAAGGGGTTGAGGTAAGTTTAAATTACCAAAATAGTATTGGAGATTTTAAATACAGTGTTAGTGCAAATGGTGCTTACAACAAGAATACAGTAGGAGCGATACCAACAGCAGACGGAATGATTCATGGTCTAACGAATGAACTTTATGATAATTCACCTGAATTCTACAGAGCACAAAACGGATATCCGTTAGGCTATTTCTGGGGATATAAAACTGGAGGTGTTTTCCAAAATCAGGCACAAATTGACAATTATAAATCAGCAAACGGTGTAGTATTACAACCAACTGCAGCTCCTGGTGATCTTATTTATGTAAACACAAACGGAGATGATAAAATTGATGCTACTGATAAAACAAGTATCGGAAATCCAAATCCTGATTTTACTTATGGATTTAATTTATCTGCAAGTTACAGAGCTTTTGACTTTTCGCTTTTGGCAAATGGAGTAGCAGGAAACCAAATTGTACAATCATACAGAAACCAGTCTGGTGCTTACGGAAATTATACTTCTGCAATATTAGATCGTTGGCACGGAGAAGGTTCTTCTAACACAACGCCAAGAGTAACAGAAGACAACAGAAACTTTACACAATTTTCAGATTTATATGTTCAGGATGGTGATTTCTTAAGAATCAGCACGGTAACATTAGGATTTGATTTGGCAAAAATGAAACAATCAAAACCATTTTTTGCAAGCCAGTTTAGAGTTTACTTTTCAGTATTAAACCTTTACACTTTCACGAAATACAATGGTATGGATCCTGAAATTGGATTTGGTTCTTCAAACGATGACCAAAAATTTTCATCAGGTGTAGATGTTGGATATTATCCGCGACCAAGAACATTCATGATGGGGTTAAATGTTAAACTTTAATAATAAAAAGATGAAAAATACATATTTATATATTTTCTGTTTGGGTTTATTGTCTTTGGGTTCTTGTAGTTTAGAAACAGAGCCTTTGACACCAATAGATACAAGTTTTTACAAAACAAAAGACGATGCTTATGTAGCATTAGTAGGTTGTTATGATGGAATGCAGGTTGCAACAGGTGGTGCGGGAGTTGGAATTCCTGTAATGAGCGAAGTAATGTCTGATGATTGTTTTGGTGGTACCGGAAACTCTGACGGTTACAATTATGCAGCCATGGACGAGTTTGATATTTCGAGATCACCAGGAGATATTGATATTTTAAACACAAACTGGATTGCTTATTATAAAGGAATTTACCGTTGTAATATGTTATTGTCCAAAATGGATCAGATTGAATGGGGTGGAGATACGGCTTTAAGAAATACATACGAATCTGAAACTAAATTTATCAGAGCGTATCTTTATTTTGAAATGGCCCGTTTATGGGGAAGTGTGCCTTTAATAACAGTACCAACTTCTGAAAACGTACCACAAGCGACTCCTGAAGAAATTTATAAATTGATAGCAGAAGATTTAGTATTTGCTTCAAATAATTTGCCTACAGAAGCTTACAATGCTAAACCAAACGGACGCATTACAAAATGGGCAGCAAAATCTTTACTGGGACGTGTTTATTTATTTTACACAGGATATTATGGAAAAACTGATTTAGCAGGTGTAGTAACTAAAACTCAGGCTTTAGGGCATTTAGAAGATGTTATCACTTCTAGCGGACATAGTTTAGTACCTGATTTTGCTAATTTATGGCCGGCAGCTTCTGTAGATAAATATGCAGGCGAAGCAAACCAGGAATTTGTATTTTCAATAAAATACACTTATACTAGTGATTATAATGGAAATACGGATAGTAACCAATGGATGGTAATGTTCGGAATGAGAGAATTCTCATCTTATCCTTATGGCCGTGGTTGGGGTGTTACTGTAAACTCAAAATTATGGAATGCGTACAGCGTAACAGATACAAGACGTACAGCAAGTATAATTGGTATTGATGAAGAAAAAATAAAATTTGATAAAAAGAACAGCCAAAGAGAATATACAGGTTATTACAACAAAAAGTATTCTCCAATGGTGAACAAAGATGGAGTAGATCTTCCAATTGCTATGGGAAGCCAGTATTGGGATATAAGCCAATTTCAGGATTACGTAGTATTAAGATATTCTGACGTTTTATTAATGGCTGCAGAACTTGGTAGTGGAAATGCGCAAGTTTACTTTGATAAAGTTAGAGAAAGAGCTTACAAAGAGAATTTTGTATCATTACCGGTAAATGCTGATAATATTTTGAATGAGAGACGCCTTGAGTTTGCTCTTGAAGGTATCAGATACTATGATTTATTACGTCAGGGTATCGGAAAAGCTTCTGCTGCAATTGCGGAAACGACAAGTTTGCTAAATGGTGGAGTACCTACGACAAAAACAATTTCTGCTGGTAAAATTTTGGAAACAAAAGGACTGGCACAAATTCCAAATACTCAGATTACATTATCAGGAGGAGTTTTAAAGCAAAATGCCGGTTGGTAATTTTAACTAAAAAATCAAAGAAAATGAAAAATATTAAATTATTAATTACATCATTTTTGGTGTTAGCGCTAATGCTGGTTTCATCTTGTTCTCCGGACTCCTATTCTTTGGACGGTGCGATGGATAAATCGGATATACATTATGAAATTACTCAGGATTTAGCTGTAGATCCTGCCGGTAATACTGTAATACTAAAAAATACAACTCCCGGAGTTGTATTGAACTGGGAGTATGGAACAGGAAAATCAAGCAAAGCTGTAGAAACAGTAAAATATGCTTTTAAAGGAACTTATACGATCAAAATTTCTGCAACAACCGGTGGTGGTATTGTGGAGTTAGATCCTGTAACGATAACAGTAAGTGCAGATAACTTAAATTATGTTAATGATCCTCTTTGGACTGCATTATCTGGCGGAGTTGGTCACAAGAAATCATGGATCATGGATAATGGTCAATATGGCTTGGCACCGGGTGCAATGTCTTTTGCAGATCCTTCAGGTGTTGTAGAATGGGGGAAATTTTCTCCAAACTGGGAACCGGCCGGAAATGCAAATTCAAGTACAGATGCTGATATGCACTGGGGAAGATACATGACATTCAGCCTTGATGGCGGACCATTCATGACGGTTCATGAAGCTGATGGAACGACTATTGAAAGCGGAGCCTATTTCTTAGATGTTAATGCACATACTTTAACAACAACAAATGCAACGATACTAAGACCGGACAATTATATTGCAAATGCAAGCAACTGGACAGATAATATTAAAGTATTAACTCTTACAGATAATCAGTTAAGAATTGCAATTAAGAGAACAAACAGCGAAGGTCCATGGTGGTACATCTGGAATTTTGTTTCTAAAGAATACGCAGACAACTACGTTCCTGTAATTACAGATCCTGTTCTTGATGAAGGTTACAATCCTACTTTTGCTCCGGGAGAATTATTAACAATGTTAACCGGAGGAGCTGGTGCAGGAAGAGTTTGGGCTTTAGATGCAACAGGAAATCCTGTAGACTGGATTGGAAAAGGTATTGGTTGGACAACTGGACCTGGTAGTTCTTCAGATTGGGGATGGAACCCTGAATGGGCAACAATAGCAGGTAATTCATGGATACGTTTTGATCAATGGGGAGGTAAACTTAACTATACCCGCAGTCAGAATGGAGTTCAGACAACAGGAATTTTCACGATAAATGCAGCGACAAATGAAATTAATTTAGGAACAGAAACACTGATCCAAAATTCAAACAGCTGGATGAATCCAACAACAAATGTGATTAAAGTAGTTAAAGCATACAATACAGGATTTCTGCAAAAAGGTATTTGGTTAGGAACATCTTATGATGCTACTAAGGATGAATGGTTCGTTTTCCATTACATCATTCCTTAAACTTTTACAGTTTTTAGTTTAACAATAACCTGAAAGCAGTTCAATTGCTTTCAGGTTATTTTAAAATTTATACTACTATGCTTCACCTTACTTTATATAAAAAAATAGGATTACTTTTTGCGTGCTTTCTTCTTTTGACGGCATGTGAAACATCGGGTGATCAAAAATTTAATAACCGCAAAGTTTCTTTTAATTCAGATTGGAGTTTTCACCTAAATGATACTCTAACAGATAAAGATACCATTGGAACTTCAACTAAATGGAGAGCCTTAAATGTCCCGCATGACTGGAGCGTTGAAGGTAAATTTGATGAAAAAAGTCCGGCTGGATATGGAGGCGGAGCACTTAACGGAGGTTTAGGATGGTATAAGAAAACTTTTAAAATAAATGCTTCTGATAGCAGTAAAGTAATATCAATCACCTTTGATGGCGTTTACAAAGACAGTGAAGTATGGGTAAACGAACATTATTTAGGAAAACGTCCAAACGGATATATTGGTTTTCAATATGATATGTCACCGTATTTAAATTACGGAGAAAAAAGCAATGAAATTATTGTAAAGGTTGACAATTCAAAACAACCAAACTCACGCTGGTATTCAGGGTCAGGAATTTTTAGAAATGTCTGGATCGAAACCACCGATAAATTACATGTTGCACAATGGGGAACTTATGTGACAACACCAAAAGTTACTGCCGAAAAAGCTTCGGTAAGTTTTGAAACTACGATTCAAAACCAAAATACCGCTTCAAAAAAAGCAACAGTAACCACTACTATTTTTAAAGAAGATACCAAAGTAACATCCGTTGCACAAAATATAACCATTGCAGCAAATGCAAACCAAACCATTAAACAAGAAACTCAGGTTGAAACGCCAGTTTTATGGTCTGTAGAAAAACCTGAATTGTATACTGCAGTTACAGAGATTTCGGTAGATGATAAAATTGTTGATCAATATAAAACCAATTTCGGAATCAGAGATTTTAAGTTTGATGTCGATAAAGGTTTTATCCTTAACGGAAAACAAGTAAAAATAAAAGGAGTTTGCCTGCACCACGATTTAGGACCGCTGGGTTCTGCAATTAATACGCGCGCCATCGAACGTCAATTGGAAATCATGAAAGAAATGGGCGTAAACGGAATCAGAACTTCGCATAATCCTCCTGCTCCGGAACTTTTAGATCTTTGTGATAAAATGGGTTTCATTGTTATGGATGAAGCATTTGATATGTGGAAACAAACCAAAACCAAATACGATTACGGAAATGATTGGGACAAATGGCACAAGAAAGATTTAGTAGATCAATTACTTCGCGACCGTAATCATCCAAGTATTTTTATCTGGAGTATTGGAAATGAAATTCCGGAACAATGGAACGAAAATGGTGTGGCAATTGCCAAAGAATTAGCAGCGATAACACGTCAATACGATAAAACGCGTCCGTTGACTGCAGCGATGAATCCGCCGGTAAACATGAATATTGATGCCGTGACTTTACAATTCGAAAAAAAGAATGTTCAGTTTAATGCCATTGCAAACTCGGGTGTTTTAGATCTTATTGGTTACAATTATGCGCATCAAACGTATGAACATCATCAAAAGAATTTTCCTGGAATTCCTTTCATCGCAACCGAAACAACTTCTGGTTTACAAACCCGCGGTTATTATGATGCCGTTTCTGATACCATAAAAAAATGGCCGGTACGTTGGGATCTTAAATTTACAGAAGGAAATCCGGGAAATACCGTTTCGGCTTACGATCAGGTTCAGACGCCTTGGGGATCAACGCACGAAGCAACCTGGAAAGTCATTAAAAAACACGATTTTTTATCCGGAATGTATATCTGGACAGGTTTCGATTATATCGGAGAACCAACTCCGTACGAATGGCCGTCAATCAGTTCTTATTTCGGAATTGTCGATTTAGCCGGTTTCCCAAAAGATGTGTATTATATGTACCAAAGCGAATGGACAGACAAAACGGTTCTGCACATTTTCCCACACTGGAACTGGAAAGCAGGACAAACCGTAGATGTTTGGGCTTACTATAATAAAGCCGATGAGGTTGAACTTTTCCTTAACGGAAAATCAGTTGGAGTTCGCAGCAAAAAAGGAGATGATTTGCACGTTATGTGGAGAATTCCTTTTCAGGCCGGAACTTTAAAAGCAGTTTCCCGTAAAAACGGAAAAACAGTTCTGGAAACCGAAATCAAAACAGCAGGAAATCCTTCAAAATTAAAATTAACCGCAGACAGAAGTACCATAAAAGCAGATGGAAATGACTTATCGTTTGTAACCGTTGATATTTTAGACGAAAAAGAAACTTTGGCACCAAATGCAAATAACGAAATCAACTTTTCATTAAACGGAAAAGGAAAAATCGTAGGCGTTTGCAGCGGAGATCCGGTAAGTCATGAATCGTACAAAGGTTCAAAACATACCGCTCTTAACGGAAAATGTCTGGTAATTGTTCAGTCTGATACTAAAACCGGAAGACTGGAATTAACCGCTAAAGCAAATGGATTAAAACCGGCCACAATTGTAATTACAGCAGAATAACCACTATAAACAAACTAAAAAAGACACAATGAAAAAAATAAAGATAGCCTCATTATCTCTATTCATGGGTTTTGGAGTTTTGCTTTCGCCAAAAGCGTCTGCACAAATTCAAAATGCCGATGTGCTAAATGCTCCAATAGATATCAGCAAGGATTTTCAGAATTACCTGAACACTTTTTACTTTGCCGATGAGCTAACGGGTTTTGATCCTGCAACAGGAAAAGGAACGATCAAGTATTTAAGATATAATTACAAAACACGTCAGGCTTTCAACAACATGATGATGAAACCTGATGTAGAGAAACCAAACGAATTTCCAACAACAGAATACGAAGTTTCTCCGGAATTGCCTTTCGAAATTCAGTTTGTTTCAGACAGAACCATCAGAATAAAAACGACTTCAGGACCACAATTTCATCCTCAAAAAGAGTCTTTAATGCTGGTTAATGGCGTTGCGCCAAATCATCCTGAATTATGGAAATATTCTAAAATTGAAGGCGGACACAAATACACCAGTAAACATGGAGTTGTAGAAATTTTGTCAAAACCATGGCACGTAAAAATCTACGATGAAACCGGAAAATTATTGACAAGTACGCTTCACGATTCTGATTTCAAAAATACGTATACACCAACACTTCCGTTCTCGTATGTGCGCAGAAACAGCGATTATTCCAGAAGTATGGGCGCGGCTTTTAGCTTAGAACCTGACGAAAAAATATTTGGTTGTGGAGAATCTTTTACACAATTCAACAAACGCGGACAAAAAGTAGTTTTATGGACGGATGACGCAAACGGAATCCAGAATGAAACGATGTACAAACCAATTCCGTTTTACATGAGCAGCCGTGGTTACGGAGTTTTCATGCATCACTCAACACCAATCACAGTTGACTTTGGGAAATATTTTTCAAGTGCCAACGAAATGTATATTGGCGATGACGAAGCTGATTTGTTTTTCTTTATCGGAGAACCAAAAGACGTTTTAGACCAATACACAGATTTGACGGGAAAAGCAGCTATGCCACCACTTTGGTCGTTTGGTTTCTGGATGAGCCGAATCACTTATTTCTCTGAAAAAGAAGGTCGCGATGTAGCAAAAGATTTGCGTAAATATAAAATTCCAACCGATGTAATTCACTTTGACACAGGTTGGTTTGATGTAGACTGGAGAAACAATTACGAGTTTGCAAAAGCGCGTTTCCCGGATGCAACAAAAATGATGTCTGATTTGAAGAAAGACGGTTTCGAGGTTTGTTTGTGGCAATTGCCTTATTTCACGCCAAAGAATACGTTGTTCAACGAAATCATGGATAAGAATTTAGCGGTAAGAGACCGCAAAGGAAATCTTCCGTATGAAGATGCTGTTTTGGATTTCTCAAATCCGGAAACAGTAACCTGGTATCAGGCAAAACTGAAAAAATTATTCGATCAGGGCGTTTCGGTTTTCAAAGTTGATTTTGGAGAAGCAGCACCGCCGGACGGAATTTACCATTCAGGCAGAACAGGTTTTTACGAACACAATTTATACCCGTTACGATACAATAAGGCTGTGGCCGAAATTACTCAGAAAGAAAAAGGATATACTTTAATTTGGGCAAGAAGTACCTGGGCAGGATCTCAGCGTTACCCGTTACATTGGGGAGGAGATTCTGAAACTTCAAACGGAGCAATGTCGGCAGAATTACGCGGCGGACTTTCATTAGGATTAAGCGGATTCAGTTTCTGGAGTCATGATGTTGGAGGATTTGCAACAAAATCTCCTGAAAATATTTACAGAAGATGGACACCGTTCGGAATGTTTACTTCACACGTAAGAAGCCACGGAGAGCCTCCGCGCGAACCTTGGTTGTACAGCAAAGAATTCTTAGAAGGATTTAGAAAAGCAGATAATATGCGTTATGAATTAATGCCATATATCTACGCTCAGGCCAAAGAAAGTTCTCAAAAAGGATTGCCAATGATGCGTGCCTTATTTGTAGAATATCCAAATGATCCGGGAGCATGGTTGGTTGACAATGAATATTTATTTGGATCAAGTATTTTAGTTGCACCACTTTTTGAAGAAGTAACAGAAAGAGACGTTTACCTTCCGGAAGGAACATGGATTGATTATCAAACTAAAAAAGTATACCCATCCGGCTGGCATAAAATCAAAGCCGGAGAAGTGCCAATCGTAGTTTTAGTAAAAGACGGAACAGCTTTGCCCCACATCGCTTTAGCACAATCTACAAAAGACATGGATTGGAGTAAATTAACGCTAAAAGTATACGCAAGCGACAAAACCACTTCGGCGACAGCCAAAGTATTTTTACCAAACGGCGATGCAGTTCAGGAAATAAAAGTGACCAAAAACGGAAACAATTTCGACGTAACTTCAAACCCATTACAAGGAAAAACAGCTCTAAAAACAGAGTGGATAAAATAGAAAAAGTTTGCCACGAATTGCACGAATTATCACGAATTTAATTAGTGCAAATTCGTGTAATTCGTGGCAAAAAATAGAGATAGATTAGAAAATTAAAAATCTGCTGAATCTGCCAGATCTGCGTGAAAAAATAAACCCACAGAAAATAAAGAAATCATTAAAATCCTTTAATCTGTGGCAAAAAACAATTCGTGCAAATTTGTGCAATTCATGGCAAAAAAATAATCCCAACAGGATAAAAATAAGTTTTAGTTTTAGTTTAGTTTTTAAATCGGATGATGTTGAGCTCATCATCCGATTTATTTAAGAGGATTCAAGAAAAATATTATGAAAAAAAACCTAGTACTTTCAGCCGTATTGCTTTCCATTACGATTGGATACAGTCAGAAAAATAAAAATGCTTACGAATTGGCTTCGCCAAACGGGCAAAACAAAATCAAATTCGAGTTAGTAAAAAATGCTCCCAAATATGCGGTATCACACGGAAAAACCGAAGTGATTACGCCATCAGATATGGGATTTTTATTAAAAGGAAATGAAAGTTTAAGTTCCGATTTTGAAGTTAAAAGTGTAAAAAACTCGACTTTCGATGAAACCTGGACACAAGTTTGGGGAGAAAAGAAAAATATTAGAAACCACTACAATCAGTTATCGGTTCAATTACAGCAAAAAGCGGGAAACAAACGTAAACTTGAAATTCAGTTTCGTGCGTTTGATGACGGAATCGCTTTTAGATATGTGTATCCAAAACAAAGTGTAAAAGACAGTATTTTCATTATGGATGAAAAAACGACTTTTAACCTAAAAGAAGATGGAAAAGCATGGTGGATTCCGGCAAACAGAGAAAACCGTGACGAATATCTTTTTAAAGATGCTCCGGTAAGTACTCTGGATACTGTTTTGACTCCGCTTACAATCGAAAGCAAAAGTGGTTTAGCGTTGAGTTTTCACGAAGCAAACTTAACTGATTTTGCCAGTATGACTTTGGTTAATACAACCGGAACCGAATTAAAATCTGATTTGGTGCCATGGGCAGATGGGGTAAAAGTGCGTGTAAAAGATACGTTTACCTCTTCATGGAGAACACTTCAAATAGGAGAAACTCCGGCAGATTTAATTACGTCTTATTTGATTTTAAATCTGAATGAACCAAACAAATTAAAAAATACAGCAAGTTATTTCAAACCATACAAATACTTCGGAATTTGGTGGGGAATGCACATCGGGAAATATACTTTTTGGGAAAGCGACAAACAAGGTGCAACGACAAAACATGCCGAAGAATATATTGATTTCACGGCAAAAGAAGGTTTCCATCATTTATTGATCGAAGGCTGGAATAAAGGCTGGACACCGGCTTGGTACGAAAACCATATGCACATGTTCAGTTTCACAAAAAGTGCCGACAATTTCGACTTGGAAAAAGTAGTAGAGTACGGAAACAAAAAAGGCGTTGCATTAATTGGTTACCATGAAACAGGTTCCAACTTAATTAACTATTTAAAAGAAGTTGATGAAGGTTTTGCTTTGTACAAAAAACTTGGAATGCATTCGGTTAAAATTGGTCACGTAGGTTCTAAACTGAACATGAAAGAAAATCACTTCGGCCAATTTGGAGTGAATTATTTCAGATACATTTTAGAAAAAGCAGCACAATATGATTTAGCCGTATTGTATCACGAATCAATAAAAGATACCGGAGAACGCAGAACTTTCCCAAACATGGTTTCAAGAGAAGCAGCACGTGGACAGGAATACAATGCCTGGAGCGAAGGAAATCCGCCAAATCACTTAACCATTATTCCGTTTACAAGATTGCTTTCAGGTCCAATGGATTTTACACCGGGAATTTTTGACGTTGAGGTAAAACAAGGTTTCCCTGGAAAAAGAGTTCATGGAACGGCAGCACAACAATTGGCATTGTACGTTACGATTTACGCACCAATCCAGATGATGGCCGATCTTCCTGAAAATTACGAAGGAAAACCAGCATTACAATTCTTAAAAGATGTTCCGACAGATTGGGAAGATACTAAAGTGTTGGAAGGAAAAATTGGAGAATATATTACAACAGCCCGTAAAGATGTAAACAGCGCAGACTGGTACTTAGGAACAATTACGAATGAAAATGCTAGAGACGTAAACGTTTCATTATCGTTCTTAGATCCAAATGCAACTTACGAAGCTCAGATTTATGCTGACGCCGAAGGAACTGATGAAACACATAATCCATCAGCAATAGCAATTTCTAAGAAAACGGTTAAAGCTTCAGATTCACTAAAATTACATTTAGGCGGCGCTGGAGGAACAGCAATTAGATTCAAAAAACTATAAATATAGATATTGATATAGATTGACAAACCCGACAGGTTTCAAAACCTGTCGGGTTTATTTAACGCAACGTATAGATTTAATAACCACAATTTTTTAAATGAAAAACCTCGTTTTACATATCGTTTTTCTTTTATCCATTAATTTGGTGTTATCACAGCAAAAGCAATATCCTTTTCAGGATCCTAAATTAGATACTGAAAAGCGTATTGATAATTTGTTATCGTTGATGACGCTTGATGAAAAGGTTCAGGCTTTAAGCACGAATCCGTCGATAAAAAGATTAGGCGTTACAGGAACAGGACATGTAGAAGGATTGCACGGTTTAGCACTTGGCGGACCCGGAGAATGGGGCGGAAAAAACAAACAGCCCGTTACCACAACCACTTTTCCTCAGGCTTATGGTTTGGGAGAAACCTGGGATGTTGATTTGCTTCAAAAAGTCGCTCAGGTCGAAGGTTACGAAACCCGTTATGCCTTTCAGAAATACCATCGCGGCGGCTTAGTCGTTCGCGCTCCAAATGCTGATATCGCAAGAGATCCGCGTTGGGGACGTACCGAAGAAAGTTATGGAGAAGATGCTTTTTTTAACGGAAAAATGACCGTTGCTTTTGTAAAAGGATTGCAGGGAAATCATCCGAAATATTGGCAAACCGCTTCATTAATGAAACACTTTTTGGCCAACAGTAACGAAGATGGCAGAACCTATACATCATCTGATTTTGATGAAAGACTTTGGCGTGAATATTATGCTTTGCCTTTTTACATGGGCGTTGTCGAAGGAGGTTCGCGTGCGTACATGGCATCGTACAATAAAGTGAACGGAATTCCCGCAATGGTACACCCAATGCTAAAAGACATTACCGAAAAAGAATGGGGACAAAGCGGAATCATTTGTACCGACGGAGGCGCATTCAAATTATTACTTTCTGATCATAAATATTATGCAGATCAATATCTGGGAGCTGCAGCAGCGGTAAAAGCAGGAATCAATCAGTTTTTAGATGAATATATTGAGGGCGTTTACGGAGCACTTTCGAACGGATATTTAAAAGAAAAAGATATTGATGCTGTTATTCGCGGCGATTACAGAGTCATGATTCAATTGGGAATGTTGGATGTTTCAGCTGAAAATCCCTATTCGAAAATTGGAACAGGAAAAGATACCATTGATCCCTGGAAAACCGAAGCACATAAAAAAATCGCGTTAGAGGCCACACAAAAATCAATAGTTTTACTTAAAAACGATTCGCAATTATTGCCTTTACAAAAAGATAAATTAAAAACCATTGCCGTAATCGGACCTCGTGCCGATGAAGTACTTTTAGACTGGTACAGCGGAACTCCGCCTTATACCATTTCTCCTTTACAGGGAATTAAAAATAAATTAGGCAACAATGTTGAAATTCTTTATGCTAAAAACAACATTGATGGCAAAGCAGTTTCAATTGCTAAAAAAGCAGATGCTGTAATTGTAATTGTTGGAAATCATCCGGTTTGTAATGCAGGCTGGGCAAATTGTCCCGTTCCAAGTGAAGGAAAAGAAGCGGTAGATCGTCAATCTCTGAAATTAGAACAAGAAGATTTAATCAAAGTTGTGTATCAGGCGAATCCTAAAACGGTTGTAGCTTTGATTAGCAGTTTTCCGTATGCGATAAACTGGACACAAGAACATGTTCCGGCAATTGTGCACATGACGCAAAACAGTCAGGAAACCGGAACCGCTTTGGCCGATGTTTTATTCGGAGATTATAATCCTGCCGGACGATTAACACAGACTTGGGTAAAAGACATTACAGATCTGCCTGAATTATTAGATTACAACATCCGAAACGGCAGAACCTATATGTATTTCAAAGGAAAACCTTTATACGCTTTTGGACACGGATTGAGTTATACGACTTTCAAATACAATTCTGTTGAAACCAATTCTGAAACCGTTGCTAAAAATGGCGAGTTAAAAGTAATCGTTTCAGTTACGAATACAGGAAAGAAAGACGGAGATGAAGTCATTCAGTTGTACGTAAAACAATTAGATTCAAAAGTACAACGTCCGGAAAAAGAGTTAAAAGCTTTTCAAAGAGTTTTCTTTAAAGCCGGAGAAACTAAGAATGTTTCCTTGACTTTAAAAGCAAAAGATTTGGAATATTGGAACACCACCAAACAACAATTTGAACTGGAAAATAATGCATTTGAAATTCAGATCGGAAGTGCTTCAGACAACATTCTTCAAACTAAAAAAATAACGGTTAAATAAATTCTAATGAAAAGAAATTTAATAATACTGTCTGCTTTATTCTGTCTCATCAATATTAATTTGTTTGGACAAAATACGACTGCTGAAAACCGAACTATAAAAGTTGATTACAACAAAACTTCGGGCGCATTAAATACCATGTTCAAAGAATGTATTGGCGCCGGAAGAGCAAACGAAGGTCTACGTGCCGACTGGCAGCAGCAATTGGCAATGACAAAGCAAGAATGCGATTTCAAATACATCAGAATGCACGGTTTATTGTCTGATGATATGGCGGTTTACAGAGAAGATTCAAAAGGAAATCCCGAATACAATTACCAATATATTGATGCTTTGTATGATTTTCTTTTGAGCATTAAAGTAAAACCTTTCGTAGAATTAGGATTTATGCCTAATGCATTGGCAAGCGGAAAAGAAACTATTTTTTGGTGGAAAGGAAATGTCACGCCTCCAAAAGATTATAAAAAATGGGAAGATTTAATTCGCAACCTAACCCAACATTTCACAGAACGTTACGGAGCTGAAGAAGTAAAAACATGGTATTTTGAAGTTTGGAACGAACCGAATTTAACTCCGGGATTCTGGACAGGAACGCAGGCAGAATATTTCAAACTATATGAATATGCAGCCCGCGGAATCAAAAGCGTAAATCCGGCTTATAAAGTGGGAGGTCCGGCAACAGCAGGAGCAGGCTGGGTTCCGGAAACAATTGACTTTTGTGTGAAGAACAATGTTCCGTTAGATTTTATATCGACACATACTTATGGTGTAAAACAAGGATATTTGGACGAATTCGGGACTTCAGGAACGGTTTTAAATAAAGAAGATTCGAGTATAAGCGGCGATGTTATCAATTCACGCAATCAAATTTCAAATTCGGCTAAGCCAAAATTAGAATTGCATTATACAGAATGGAGTTCTTCCTATACTCCGGCAGATCCTATTCACGACAGTTACCATTCGGCAGCGTATATTTTGCAGAAACTAAAACAAGTTGGGAATGCGGCAAACTCGATGTCATATTGGGTTTTTACCGATATTTTTGAAGAACCCGGGCCAAGATTCACGCCTTTTCACGGAGGTTTCGGATTATTGAATACCCAGGGAATCAAAAAACCGGCTTATTTCTCATATTCCTTTTTGAACAAATTAGGAGAAACAGAACTTCAAAATAATGATACATCTTCATGGGCGACTAAAAATGCAAAAGGCGATGTTCAGTTGTTGGTTTGGGATTTTACCAATACACATCCCGGAGACAAGGTTTGGAACCAGACCTATTATGTTCAGGATTTGCCATCGAAATCCAAAGGAACTTTAAAAATTGAAGTCGAAGGTTTAAAAAAAGGAAAATACAATCTGGAAATCTATAAAGTTGGTTATAAAACCAATGACGCTTACGCAGATTATCTGGCAATGGGAAAACCAAGTCAGTTAACACGTGAGCAGGTAAATACAATTAAACAAAAAAACAATGGCGCTTTATGGGCAACTGAAAAAGTAACCATTGATGCAAAAGGAACTTTTAGCAAAGATTTTAAAATCAATGAGAACGATGTTTTCTTATTGAATTTTGTAAAGCAATAGTTTCTTAAAAAACGAATTAGAAAAACTAAAATAAAATTTATTAAGCATGAAAAACAAAGTTATATACCTGTCACTAGCATTGGCTTTTGCGGTATTTACATCTTGTAAGAGTGATGTAAAAACTGCAGATTCTGAAACAGCACCAAAAGAAGAATACAAAGGAAAAGAAATAGGATCAGAATTTGATGCCGAAATCGACAAGCTGGTGGCTCAAATGACATTGGAGGAAAAAATAGGAATGTTGCACGGAAACAGTATGTTTACTTCCGGCGGTGTAAAACGTTTGGGAATTCCTGAACTTAAAATGGCCGACGGTCCACTTGGAGTTCGTGAAGAAATTTCTCGTGACAACTGGGCTCCGGCGGGATTAACAAATGATTTTGCAACCTATTATCCGGCAGGCGGAGGTCTTGCTGCAACATGGAATGCTGAAATGGCCTATACCTTTGGAAGCAGCCTTGGACAGGAAATGCGTGCCAGAGATAAAGATATGTTGCTTTCACCAGCCATAAATATTGTTAGAACGCCACTTGGAGGAAGAACATATGAATATATGTCTGAAGATCCATTTTTAAACAAAAAAATTGCAGTGCCGTTAATTGTTGGTTTACAGGATAACGATGTTATGGCTTGTGTAAAGCATTTTGCAGCAAACAATCAGGAAACAAATCGTGACTTTGTCGATGTACAAATTGACGAACGTACACTTCGTGAAATTTATTTACCAGCTTTTGAAGCTTCAATAAAAGAAGCTCACGCGTATAGCGTAATGGGGGCTTACAATAAATTTAGAGGAGAATATTTATGTGAAAATGATTATATGCTGAATAAAATCCTTCGTGACGAATGGGGATTTAAAGGCGTTGTTGTTTCAGACTGGGCTGCGGTTCATTCGACAGTAAAATCACTAAAAAGCGGATTAGATATTGAAATGGGAACTCCAAAACCTTTCAATGAATTTTTCCTTGCTGATAAATTAATCGCTGCTGCTAAAAGCAAAGAAATTTCGGAAGCAGAAATTGATATTCACGTAAAAAGAATCCTGCGCACTTTATTTCAGGTAAAAGCAATGGGCGGAAAAGACCGTGTGAAAGGAAGCATCGCAACCGAAGCACATTATCAGGATGCCTACAAAATTGCAGCGGAAGACATCGTTTTATTGAAAAATGAAAACAACGCACTGCCATTAAAACTAGACGGAGTAAAATCTATCGCGGTAATTGGAAACAATGCAACCAAGAAAAACGCACTTGGTGGATTTGGTGCCGGTGTTAAAACCAAAAGAGAAGTGACACCGCTTGAAGGTCTAAAAAACAGATTACCATCTTCAGTAAAAATCAATTATGCTGAAGGATATTTAGAGCGTTACGACGAGAAAAACAAAGGAAATTTAGGAAATATTACTTCGAATGGTCCTGTAACAATCGATCAGTTAGATCCTGCAAAAGTTCAGGAAGCGGTTGAAGCGGCTAAAAAATCAGATGTTGCGATTATTTTTGCGGGTTCAAATCGTGATTACGAAACAGAAGCTTCTGACCGTAGAAACTTAAAATTACCTTTTGGACAAGAAGAATTAATTCAGAAAGTAATCGCGGCAAATCCAAGAACGATTGTAGTTTTTGTTGCCGGAGCACCTTTTGATATTGATGCGATAAGCAAAAAAACGTCAGCTTTAGTGTGGACATGGTTTAACGGTTCTGAAGGAGGAAATGCTTTGGCAGATGTACTTTTAGGAAAAGTAAATCCATCAGGAAAATTGCCTTGGACAATGCCAAAACAAATCATGGATTCGCCGGCACACGCAACAAACAGTTTCCCTGGAGGAAAAACAGTAAACTATGCCGAAGGAATTTTGGTAGGATACCGTTGGTTTGATACTAAAAATATAGCGCCGTTATTCCCATTCGGATTTGGATTATCATACACCACTTTTGCTTTTGATAATGCAAAAACAGACAAAGCATCATATGCACAAAACGAAACAATTTCAGTTTCAGTAGACGTAAAAAACACAGGAAAAGTAGATGGTAAAGAAGTTGTTCAGTTGTATACTTCAAAATCAGATTCAAAAATTACACGTGCTGCACAGGAATTAAAAGGTTTCCAAAAAATATTGGTAAAATCAGGCAGTTCAAATACAGTAACGATTAAAGTTCCGGTAAAAGAATTAGCTTATTACGATGTTGCCACTAAAAAATGGACCATCGAGCCAGGAAAATACACTTTGAAATTAGGAAACTCTTCCAGAGATATAAAGCAAGAAGTGGTTGTTACTATCAAATAAAAAATGAAACATTAATTAATGCTCTTTGATTTTTATTAAAGAGCATTATTTTAATAAATAAAAATGAGGTTGCGTGAATAAAACTTAGAACTAACTATTAAACCAAACCAAATGAAAACTACTATTAAGAGTTACCTGTTTAGCGCCATTTTATGCTTGTCATTTTTGACAATCTGGGCTTGTAGTTCAGACAAAGATGCAACCGATCCGGCTCCGGTAGAAAAAGCACTTACTGCAGATACCAATAAAATTGATTTTTTAGGAAAAGGCAATGATGCTATTGTAAAAGTTACTGCCAATGTGCAGGCCTGGACAATTACAAGTACGAATGCAAACTGGCTGCAATTAAGTCAGACATCAGGAGTAAAAGGAACCGTTATCGTTAAAATAACAGCTTTAGAAAATACAACTGCCGAAGCAAGAACAGCAACCTTAACATTAAGCTCAGCTGAAGCTCCGTCAGTTCAAATTTCAGTTTCACAAGCAGCGGGAGCAGGAGCTGTTAATACGGGATTATATCCAAGTTACAATACAAACCCAATTGCGGCAGATCCTTCAGGAATGTCAAGCACGGCTGCACAATTAGCAGCAAAAATAAAATTGGGCTGGAATATCGGGAACACGCTTGAAGCAACCGGTGGAGAAACTGCCTGGGGAAATCCAAAAGTTACCAAAGCCTTAATCGAGGCCGTAAAAGCAAACGGTTTTAATGCGATCAGAATTCCGTGTTCGTGGAATCAATACTTAGAAAATTCGGCTACAGCCAAAATTAAAACAGACTGGCTAAATAGAGTCAAAGAAGTTGTACAATATTGCGTAGACAATGATATGTACGTTGTTGTAAACATTCACTGGGACGGCGGCTGGCTGGAAAACAATATTACAGAAGCCAAAAAAGTAGAAAACAACGCCAAACAAAAAGCGTTTTGGGAACAAATTGCAACACATTTACGTGGATTTGACGAGCATTTACTTTTTGCCAGTGCCAATGAACCAGCGGTAGAGGATGCTGCGCAAATGGCCGTTTTAACATCGTATCACCAAACGTTTATTGATGCTGTTCGTTCTACAGGAGGAAAAAATGCGTACAGAACATTAGTCGTTCAGGGACCAACAACAGACATCGAAAAAACAAATAAACTAATGCTGACTTTGCCAACCGATAATGTAGCAAACAAAATGATGGTCGAAGTACATTATTATTCACCGTGGAATTTTGCCGGATTAACCAAAGATGAAACCTGGGGAAAAATGTTCTACTATTGGGGAGCCAATTATCACTCTACAACAGAATTGGACCGAAATGCAAGTTGGGGAGAAGAAGCGGATTTAGAAAAAAACTTCAAATTAATGAAAACGCAATTCGTTGATAAAGGAATTCCTGTTTTGTTAGGAGAATTTGGAGCCATTCGCAGAACAACTTTAACCGGCGATGCCTTAACTTTACATTTAGCTTCAAGAGCCTACTATTTAAAAACGGTGGTAAAAACGGCAAAAGCAAATGGATTATTGCCTTTTTATTGGGATGAAGGAAGTCTGAATGATAAAGGTTTCGGAATCTTTAACAGAAACGATAATACTGTTTTTGATGCACAGGCATTAACTGCTTTGAAAGAAGGATTACAGTAATAAAAAACAAATACACTATATAAGTGATATAAGTAAATGTAAGTTCAGTATATGTGAAAATCTTATATTTACTTATATCACTTACATGGTTTAAAAACAGTACAATGAAGAAAAGTATAATCTTTATTTTTTTGATATTCAGTATAATGGCAAATGCCAATGTAAGAATGCCTTTACTATTTTCTGACGGAATGGTGTTGCAGCGCAACAAAGAAATTCCGGTTTGGGGCTGGGCAGATGCAAATGAAAAAGTTGAGGTTCATTTTAATAAACAAACCAAAACAATTCAGGCCGATAAAAACGGAAAATGGATGATAAAACTCTCGGCTGAAAAAGCGGGCGGGCCATTTGAATTATCCATTACAGGAAAAAACAAAATTGTCATCAAAGATGTTTTGGTAGGCGAAGTTTGGATTTGCAGCGGACAATCAAACATGGAATTTCAGATGTACAAAACCATGAACGCTGATAAAGAAATGGCCGATTCCAATTATCCTATGATTCGTCATTTTGGCGTTGCTCAGGATTTAAGCGGAACACCAAAAGAAGATTTAAAACAAGGAAAATGGGCAGTTGCCAACAAAGAAAATATCCGTGATTTTACGGCGGCAGGTTTTTTCTTTGCCAAGAAATTATACGCAGAATTAAAAATCCCAATCGGAATTATAAACACTTCGTGGGGAGGAACCAACGTAGAAACCTGGACAAGCCGGGAAGCTTTCGAAAAAAGTGATGACTTCAAAGCCATGATCGCCGATGTTCCACAAGTGGATATGGATGCGGTTTTTGAAGTATATAAAAAATCAGTTTTAGATAATATAAAGAAAATTCAGGGTTTTGATGTTTCCATGGAAAACGAAAATCAATTCAAAGAGTTTAATTTTGAAGATAAAAACTGGCCTGAAATAAAAGTTCCCTCACTTTGGGAAAACCAGCAAATTGGCAATATAGACGGAGTGGTCTGGATGCGAAAAACAATCACATTAACGGCAGAACAAGCCAAATCCGAAGCCGTTTTACATCTTTCAAAAGTCGACGACGAAGATATCACGTATATAAATGGTGTTGAAGTAGGAACCAACAAAATCTGGGAAGCATTACGAGTTTATAAAATTCCGGGAGGGACTTTAAAAGAAGGTAAAAACGTAATTGCAGTAAGAATTGCAGATTATTCAGGCGGCGGCGGAATTTACGGCGATCCGGCTGATCTTAAAATTCAGTTCAAAGACACGAATATTCCACTCGAAGGACTTTGGAAATTCAATATCGTTCAGGTAAAAATTGCCGTTTCACCAAACAGTTATCCATCGTTATTATACAATGCGATGGTAAATCCGTTGGTTCCGTATGCGTTTCAGGGTGTTTTATGGTATCAGGGCGAAGCCAATGTTTGGCGTGCAAAACAATATAAAAAGTCATTTCCGTTAATGATTACAGATTGGCGAACAAAATGGAATCAGGGCGATTTTCCTTTTTATTTTGTGCAATTATCGACTTTTGATGAATTCAAAGGCAATAGTAAAGTGGGCAGCCGATGGGCAGAACTTCGCGAAGCACAATCAGAAACTTTGAAATTAAAAAATACCGGAATGGTCGTAACCACCGATATTGGCAACGCAAAAGACATTCACCCAACAAACAAACAGGACGTAGGTTTGCGTTTGGCCGCAATTGCGCTAAACAATGTTTACGGCAAAAAGCAAATCTACAGCGGACCAACTTTTAAGTCTCAGGAAATAAAAGGAAACGAAATTATCCTTACTTTCGACAACCTCGGAAGCGGTTTATCGACTTCAGACAATTCAGAAAACGTAAAAGGATTCGAAATCGCCGGAGCAGACAAAGTTTTTCATTCCGCGAAAGCGATAATTAAAAACAACAAAATAATCGTTTCAAGCGAAAACGTAAAAAATCCCGTAGCAGTACATTACGGTTGGGCTGACGACGATACCGAAATCAATCTTTTCAACAAAGAAAAATTTCCTGCATCGCCTTTCAGAACCGATAATTGGGAAATGATTACTGCAAATGAGATATATAAGGTTAGTAAATAATATTTGGGCGTGACCATACCGAGATAAAAAGGCAAATATACTTTGCGTAAATACGCCTTTTTATCTCGGTACGGTCGGGCTATCCGCGCTACTTCGGTAGCGAGCTCCTATCCCTCACGCGCGAAACAGGTAACGATACATTTAAATTTCATAAGATAATTAAAAGAATAATTCATGAAATCAAGGCTCAAAAAAACATTTCTCATTTTACTATTTGGCTTTTTTTGCCTAAACATGTCGGCACAATCCAGTCATGTTTTATGGTACAATCAGCCTGCAGAATTTTTTGAGGAAAGTTTAGTTTTAGGAAACGGAAAAATAGGAGCAACCGTTTTTGGCGGCGCAAATTCAGATAAAATTTATTTGAATGATGCCACACTTTGGTCGGGCGAACCCGTAAATGCCAACATGAATCCGGAAGCTTACAAAAACATTCCGGCCATTCGCGAAGCACTCAAAAACGAAAACTACAAACTAGCCGACGAATTAAACAAAAAAATCGAAGGCAAAAACTCAGAATCTTTTGCGCCTTTAGGAACATTAGAAATCAATAATTCCGAAAAAGGAAAAGCAGTCAATTATTACAGAGAACTGGATATTTCGAATGCCGTATCAAAGGTGAGTTATGAAATGAACGGGGTGAAATTTACCCGTGAATATTTTGTTTCGGCACCAGACCAAATTATGGTAATCAAATTGACAAGCAGTATAAAAGGAAGTCTGAATTTTGACATTAATTTAAAGAGTTTGCTAAAATCAAATGTCGAAGTAAGAAACAATATTCTGGTCATGACGGGAGTTGCTCCAATTCATGAAAATGCAGGATATCCGGTTTTACCAAAATATCAAAAAATACCAGAAAGAGGAACACGATTCACGACTTTAATTCAAATTAAAAAAACAGACGGAAAAATTACAAATTCCAGAGAATCTTTAAGCTTGAAAGATGCCACAGAAGCATATGTTTACGTGTCTGTTGCCACAAGTTTTAATGGTTTCGACAAAAATCCGGCAAGTGAAGGACTAGATGATATAGCAATAGCTGTTCAAAACCTGAACAAAGCATTTGCAAAACCATTTGATCAATTAAAACAATCTCATATTACCGATTACCAGAAATTCTACAATCGCGTCACTTTAGATTTAGGAAAAACAACTGCTCCAAATTTAGCAACAGACGAGCGTTTATTGCGCTACGCTGACGGAAAAGAAGATAAAAACCTTGAAATTCTCTATTTCAATTTCGGACGTTATTTGCTAATTAGCAGTTCAAGGACTTTGGGCGTTCCGGCAAACTTACAAGGAATTTGGAACCCGCATTTAAATCCGCCTTGGAGTAGTAATTATACCATGAATATCAATCTGGAAGAAAATTACTGGCTGGCAGAAAACACGAATCTTTCAGAAATGCATTTGCCGCTTTTGAGCTTCATCAAAAATCTTTCGGTAACCGGAAAAGTTACGGCAAAGACTTTTTATGGCGTAAACGAAGGCTGGGCAGCCGCGCATAATTCTGATATCTGGGCAATGACAAATCCCGTGGGACAATTTGGAAAAGAAGATCCAAGCTGGGCGTGCTGGCCGTTATCCGGAGCCTGGCTGAGCACACATATTTGGGAACATTATATTTTTACACAAGATAAAGAATATCTGAAAAAAGAAGGTTATCCCATTATGAAAGGCGCTTCGCAATTCTTTTTGGGCTGGATGATTACCGATAAAAACGGAAATCTAATTACATCGCCATCAACTTCTCCGGAAAATAAATATATCGCACCAGACGGGTTTATTGGAGCAACAATGTATGGCGGAACAGCAGATTTGGCCATGATTAGAGAATGCTTTGAAAAAACGATCAAAGCCTCAAAAGTATTAAATACCGATGCTGATTTTCGAGCAAAATTAGAAACTGCACTTGCAAAATTTCATCCGTATCAAATTGGTAAAAAAGGAAATCTGCAGGAATGGTATTTTGACTGGAACGACGAAGATCCAAAACACCGTCATCAATCACAATTATTTGGACTTTTCCCCGGCGATCATATCACGCCTGAGAAAACCCCTGATTTGGCCGAAGCTTCAAAAAAGACGCTGGAAATAAAAGGCGATGAAACCACGGGCTGGTCAAAAGGCTGGAGAATCAATCTTTGGGCAAGACTTTGGGACGGAAATCGTGCCTATAAAATGTACAGAGAATTATTGCGCTATGTAGATCCGGACGGAAAGAAAACCGAAAAACCAAGAAGAGGAGGCGGAACGTACCCGAATTTATTCGATGCACATCCGCCATTTCAAATCGACGGAAATTTTGGCGGAGCCGCAGCCGTTGCCGAAATGCTGGTACAATCAGACGAAAATGAAATCAGATTATTGCCTGCTTTACCAGACGCCTGGGAAACGGGTTCGATAAAAGGAATCTGTGCCCGTGGCGGATTTGAAATCGAAATGAACTGGGAAAATAAAATCCTGAAAAAAGTTTCAGTTTCTTCGAAAATGGGAGGAAAAACGACTTTAAGAAGTGGAGATAAAAAACAGACTATCACTTTGAAAAAAGGTGAAAAGTTAGAAATAAACTGGTAGAACTAGTTAACACAATCTTTGTCAAACCCGACAGGTTTTTAAAACCTGTCGGGTTTACTTTTTGACGTAACTAAAAACGCTGATTTACATCACAATAAGTTGTCAAATTTTTGTTACAAATTTATTTTAACTAACTTTGATTAAAATATTATAATCATGACTTACAATCCAACAACAGTCGCTAATTATTTCATTGATAAGTATTCTAAAACAGGAAATCTTACGCCAATGAAAATAATCAAGCTAACTTACATTGCGTACGGCTGGTATTTGGCTTTAACAGATAAAAAAGAAAGATTGCTTGATGAAAGTCCGATTGCCTGGGATTTTGGACCTGTTTTTCCATCTCTTTATTATAGTATCAAACAATACAAGAAAGAGAAGATTACAGAGAAAATTCCGAATGCGGTAAAAGATGAAAAAATAAGCAGCGACGACGAGAAATTTTTAGATAAAATATGGGAAGTTTACGGAAGGTTTGACGGTATTTATTTAAGTGCTTTAACACACAACGACGGCACGCCGTGGAGAAAAGTGTACCGCAAAGATTCGAATGCTGTTATTTCTGATGATGATATTTTTGAACATTATAAAACTAAGTTAAAACCAATTTAAGCTTATATGTCCTCCCTAAATCTAAATCAAATTTCAATTACAAATAGTTCTTCCTTAACTCCTGAAGATCTTAGTAAGGCGCGCTTACAAAATCAAATCCTTGAAGACAGATTGGGAAGTGCAAAAGTGGGCCGTTTTTTAGAAGATACCAGATTGAGAAGGCATTTGACTTATATTTTTGCCGGCATTATTTTTCTTTGGCTGGCATCTGTAGTATCTATTTTATATTTTAATGATAATTTACTGCATCTGAACCTTTCAGAAAATGTACTCATTACATTATTGACCACTTCGTCTGTAAATGTGATTGGGATGATGTTGATTATTCTGAAAAATTTATTTCCGAAGCCGCTTCAAGAGGAAGAATAGACGAGTTGTTTCTTAAAAACTATTCTTTTGTAGTTTCAGTTTTATCTTCTTCTTTATTTTCCTCAGTAGATTTTTTGATGTGTTCTTCCTTAAATTCCTCATACCATTTTTCTATAGAAGGATAAACAAAACCAGCTACTTTTTTAATCGGATTATAAAAAATAGATTGGTCAAGAGTTTCCTTTTTGGCAAACATGTTATTGAAATTGACTTTCTCAAAAAGAGCAATTAAAATACTTAAAATCAGGATTGTCTTCAGGATTCTGAAAAAACCGCCGCCTAATTTATTCAGCCATCCCAATTGGGCAAAATCTGCAATTCCCGTTAAGGCTTTCGCCAAAAGATAAACGCCAACAACAACCAGAATAAAAGTTAAAATAAAAGCCGTTGCCTGAATGGTATTTGGGTTCCAGGAAACGTGTTTCATGATAATTTCTTTCATGAAAGAAGAAAATTTGATGGCTAAATAAATACCCAGCAATAAAGAAATAAACGAAGCAATTTCTACAAAAAGTCCGTTTTTAATTCCTTTGTATAAACTGTACGCCAAAAGCACACCAAAAATCATATCCAAAACACTCATATTCCTGTCGTTTTATTGTGGCGCAAATATAAAGGAATTATCTGTTCTTTTAGGTTCATAGGTTCAGAGATGCAAAGGTTCAGAGGTTTTTAATAGGTATGAGAAAACTAATTTTTTAATGATCTTGTTATAAAGTTAAATCTATGTTTCTATGTGTTTAATTTTTTAAGGTCTTTGGATTTGAAGTCCGTATATTTGCAAATCTAATTTTAGAGTTCAGATTGCAGATTTCCGGTCTTAAAACATCAAATCAGCAATCGACAATCTAAGATCAACAATCTAAAATCACATTAATGTCCAGAGATACACAATTAAAAGAGCGTTGGGAAAAGCTCGTCGATATACTTTCTAATCAGTTTTCGCAAGGGGAAGATTTAGATTTAGACGCCATTATTTACCTAATTGGAGTTCAGGAACTTGGAAAAGTGCACCGTGAATTCAAAAAAGATGAAAAATTAAACCTGATGCACATCGCAATTTGCCGATTATTAGAACCGTACGGGTTTTATGAATTCGACTTTTTTGATCCCGAAGGATGGCCGCATTACAAAGTAAAAGAAGAATTACCACCATTAAAAGCAGGTGAACAATCGGTTTTGATGAAGGAAGCGATTGTGAATTATTTTTTAGAAAGAGAACTTATTGAGTAGGTTTAAGTCGCAGTCACAGTCTCAGTTTCAGAATTTACGTTGTTGAATGCTGAAAACTGAGACTGTGACTAAAAATTTCAACTAAAAACACTAAATTTGTACTCTCAATTATTGAAGGAAAATGATAGACAAGATAAAACAACATATAGAGGAAGCTAAAGCCTTTAATGATAAAAATAAAGAATCCTTAGAGCAATTCCGTATTAAATATTTAGGAAGTAAAGGGTTGTTGAAAGAACTTTTTACCGAGTTTAAAAATATTCCGAACGATCAGAAAAAAGATTTTGGACAAGTAATCAATACTTTAAAAGCTGTTGCTGAAGAAAAAGTAAGAGTTATTCAGGAAGAACTTGAAAGTAAAGAGGAAGTAAAGGGAATTTTTGGTGATTTAACCAGATCTTCTGAGCCTGTTATTATTGGTTCCCGCCATCCAATTTCTATCGTTAAAAATCAAATTATAGATATTTTTGCCAATATTGGTTTCAACGTTTCCGAAGGTCCGGAAATTGAAGACGACTGGCATAACTTTACTGCATTGAACTTACCGGAATACCATCCGGCGCGTGATATGCAGGATACATTTTTCATTCAGACAAATCCTGATGTGTTATTGCGTACGCATACATCATCTGTTCAGGTGCGTTATATGGAAAATCACAAACCGCCAATTCGTACGATTTCTCCGGGACGTGTATTTCGTAACGAAGCTATTTCATCACGTTCACACTGTATTTTCCATCAGGTGGAAGGATTATACATCGACAAAGACGTTTCTTTTGCCGATTTGAAACAGACATTACTTTATTTTACGAAAGAAATGTTCGGAAAATCAAAGATTCGTTTGCGTCCGTCGTATTTCCCATTTACAGAACCAAGTGCTGAAATTGATATTTATTGGGGTTTAAAAACCGAAACCGATTACCGTATCACAAAAGGAACGGGTTGGTTAGAAATTGGAGGCTGCGGAATGGTAGATCCAAACGTTTTGAAAAACTGTGATATCAATCCAGACGAATTCAACGGTTTTGCTTTCGGAATGGGAGTAGAGCGTATTGCAATGTTGTTGTACCAAATTGGTGATATTCGTATGTTTTATGAAAATGACGTACGTTTCTTAGAGCAATTTAAAGCAAATATTTAGGAGCTATTTCCTGCTGTCGCTGTATCTTTTATTTTTTAAAGAAAAAAACAAAAGGATGCCGCTTCCATCAGGGCTAGGGCTTTACGTTATAAATTACCTTTACAATAAACAAACCTTTGTTGAAGCTTCAGGCTTTGACAAAGGTTTTTAAAATTTAATTAATGAAAAAAGATATAACAATCCCCGAAGTAGAAAACGTATTTCTTGCCGCTGTTCAGGAATGGAGCGATGATTTTATGGAAAAAGTCTGGTACGCTTATCTTGTAAACGACAGCGACTTTAATTTAGACAGCGTAATGGTCGTTTCAAAAGCATTTGGAACAATTGATGGCGAGATGAAAAAAACATCTGTTTTGCGTCATGCTTTTGTGGAAGTTCCGGCCGTTTCTGTAGTGAAAATTGAAATGATCGAAAAAAGTCTTTTGGTTTTAAACAACGAATTCATGGTCACTTTTTTCATCGGAAATACTTTGTACGACAAGAAATTCATTTTCAAATCAAACCTAATTAACGAAAATAATACGGAAGAAGTGCCGATTCTATTTGTTGATGGAGTGATGGTGAAGTAGTTAGTTTTCAGTCTCAGTTACAGTTTACAGTAAAATGAGAGTTAAATAAAAAAAGAGTCAGAAAAATTTATTTTCCTGACTCTTTTGCTTTTGTAATAGTAAAATCTAAAATCTCTATTCGTGACTGTAAACTGTAACTGGGACTGAATACTTAATCAAGAGATTCCGTCAATTTCTTAAATACAGATTTAGCGTCTTTTCCTTCGTATAAAATGGCGTAAACAGCATCGATAATTGGTGTTTTGGCACCGTAGCCCTGATTTAGTTTATAAGCGCTTTTAGTGGCGTAATATCCTTCTGCAACCATACTCATTTCCATCATGGCACTTTTTACCGTGTAGCCTTTTCCAATCATGTTTCCGAACATTCTGTTTCTCGAGAATACAGAATATCCTGTAACCAATAAATCGCCCAAATAAGCCGAATCATTGATGTTACGTTTCATTTTATGAACTTTTCTGATGAATTTCTTCATTTCACGAATTCCGTTACTCATCATAACCGACTGGAAATTATCTCCATAACCTAAACCATGTGCAATTCCGGCAGCGATCGCATAAATGTTTTTAAGCATTGCTGCATATTCCGTTCCGATGATGTCGTCTGAAATTTTTGCTTTGATATAATTTCCTGATAAAGATTTTGCTACGATGCTGGCTTTGTCCGGATCACCGCAGGCAATTGTCAGGTATGAAAGTCTTTCTAAAGCCACTTCTTCTGCGTGACAAGGACCTGTAATAACACCAATATTATAATATGGAATGTCGTATTGAATATGAAAATGTTCTCCAACAATTAAACTCGTTTCAGGAACAATCCCTTTAATAGCCGAGAAAATAATTTTATCTGCTAATGAAACCGTCATGTTTTTTAACTCAGCGTCCAGAAAAGCAGACGGAATCGCGAAGATTACATAATCTGCATATTCAATAGCTTCGTTGATATTGTTGGTTAATTTAAGTTTTTTAGTGTCAAACTCTACAGAACTTAAATAATTAGGATTGTGTTTGTATTTTTGAATGTGCTCGATTGCGGCATCATTGCGCATGTACCACGAAATTTCGGAAAGATTTACACAAAGCATTTTTGCAATTGCCGTTGCCCAACTACCTCCTCCAATTACTGCAAATTTTAAATTTTCGCTCATTATTTTATTAATTTAAAACAAAAGTACTTAATAATGCAGTAATAACACAAAATCTCATTTAAGAAATTTAAAATTATCCTTTAAGGGCAATGGTTTTCAGCCGATTTTAAAATGATTAAAATATTTATACGACTAAACAATAAAGTATCAATTGCTGCGTTATAAGTATTTATAAATTAGAATTTTAATGAGTTTAGCAAAAATTGAGTTAGTTAGTTTTGTTTTAGTATTTTAAAAAGGCGTTCCTGAAAAATCAAGAACGCCTTTTTTTTAGTTTACAGTTTATAATCACAGTTTACAGTTGAACTGCGACTGAATACCGCGACTGAATACTAATAACTAAGTTCAACAATCGATTTTACTTTATCTAAAGTTACCAATTGGTTTTCGCCAAGACCTTTCCAGCCTCTTTCATCAAAACGATTTACAATAAAATCAGCTGTTTTTGTGTAATCATCCGTGTATTGTGAAAGTTTCGTATCCATTCCCATTGTGTGGAAAAATTCAACTGTTTTATTGATCGCTTCTTTGGCTACTTCTTCGTCAGAACCTGTTAAGTTGAAAATTCTTCTTCCGTATTGCGCCAATTTTCCTTTTTTAGTTTCAAACATTACATTGTATAAACTTGGCCCTATTATCGCCAAAGTACGTGCATGATCGATTCCGTAAAGCGCCGTTAATTCGTGACCAATCATATGTGTTGCCCAATCAGACGGAACACCTTTTTGGATCAATCCGTTTAAAGCCATTGTACAGCTCCACATAAAATTCGAAGCCAAAGCATAATCTGTTGGGTTTTCTACTACTTTTGGACCAACTTCTATTAAAGTCTGTAAAATTCCTTCGGCGATTCTGTCTTGTAAAAAACCTTCGTGCGGATACGTTAAATATTGTTCCATTACGTGCGTGTATGCATCTACAACACCATTTTGAATTTGTCTTTTTGGCAATGATTCAATAACCGTAGGATCACAAATAGAGAATTTTGGGAATAAGGCGCTTCCGCCAAAAGCCAGTTTTTCCTGAGTTGCTGCAATCGTAACCACAGAACCGGAGTTCATCTCACTTCCCGTTGCAGGCAAAGTAAGAACCGTTCCAAAAGGCACAGCGTTTTCTTTAATCAACAAACGTTTTTGTAAAATATCAATTGGATTTCCGTCAAAGTTTACGGCAGCCGAAATAAATTTCACACCATCAATAACAGATCCGCCGCCAACAGCGAGAATAAAATCAATTTTCTCCGCTTTAATCACTTCAACCGCTTTCATTAAAGTTTCAAAATGTGGATTTGGCTCAATTCCGCCAAATTCAACAATATCAAAACCTTTAAGATTTTTGATTACCTGTTCGTGAACTCCGTTTTTAAAAATACTTCCACCGCCGTAAGCCAATAATATTTTGGCATCTTTTGGTACTAAAGTCGAAAGTTTTTCAATTTGCCCTTTTCCGAAAATTAAATTTGTCGGATTGTATAATTCAAAGTTTAACATAGTTTTTTTAAGTTTCTGAGATACTGAGTTGCAATCCCGAAGTTTCGGGACTAAGTTTTTTTTGAAACTTATTCAGCAAGCTTAGTATCATTGTTTTTTTTAATTATGGAATAAGAGATTGAGTTTTGAAGTTCCTAAGAGAAAACCTTAGAACCTTAGCAACTCAGAACCTTAGTGCCTTATTTACTCAATTTTTCTAATAATTTACCGGCTACTAATTTAGATGATGCCGGGTTTTGTCCTGTAATCAACAGTCCGTCTTCTACAGAATATGGTGCCCAGTTTGGTCCTTTAGAGAATTTACCTCCATTTTGGGTTAAAGCATCTTCTAATAAAAACGGAACCACTTTTGTTAAACCTACTGCTTCTTCCTCTTCATTGGTAAATCCGGTTACTTTTTTGCCTTTCACCAAAAATTCACCATTTACTTTTACATTTTTTAAAACTGCCGGAGCGTGACAAACAAAAGCAACCGGTTTTTTATGTGTGTAAAATGATTCAATTAATGCGATTGAGTTTTTATCTTCTACCAAATCCCAAAGCGGGCCGTGTCCTCCAGGATAAAAAACGGCATCATAATCTTTTTGATCGATAGTCGAAAGTTTATGAGTGTTTTTTAATTTTTCCTGTAATGCTTTATCTGCATCAAAACGTTTTGTGTCTTCGGTTGCTGATGACGGATCTGCACTTTTAGGATCTATTGGCGGCTGACCACCAAGTGGCGATGCGATTGTAATTTCGACACCTTTATCTAATAATTCATAATATGGTGCAGCAAATTCTTCTGACCAGAATCCTGTTTTTTCTCCTGTATTGCCCAGTTTATCATTACTGGTGACAACAAATAATACTTTTTTCATACTTTTTTTATTTGATTTTTGAGCCGTAGCCGATGTGCCAAAAGCTGCAAATGCTATAATTGCGAGTAATGCTATTTTTTTCATCAATTTAAATTTTTAACAAATTTACAGTTAATGTGATATTAGTAAAAATAAAATAAACTATGTTTGTTATAAATAAATTTATGTCATGGTAAATCTGGAATGGTACAGAACTTTTAAGTCTGTGTATAAGAATGGAAATTTTTCTATTGCTTCAAAAGAGTTGTTTATGAGCCAGCCCGCAGTGAGTCAGCAAATAGCAATGTTGGAAGCACATGTAGGTTATAAATTATTTAACCGAAAATCTAAAGGCGTAGAACCAACCGAATACGCTAAGTTACTGAATAATTTGATTATAGACGCACTTGACAGGCTTGAAACTGTCGAAAACGGATTCAGGGCAAAAGCAGAAGATTCTGTGCGACTGATTTCTGTGGGTGTTTCAAAAGATTTATTCAACAGCTGCGGCAGTATTCTGATTTCTAAATTTGATTTCATCGATTTTACTTTTGCCGAAGATGACGCTCTTTTTGCACTTGTCGATGCTAAAAAACTCGACTTTGCCATCACCACAAAACGATATGATACGTTTGATACTATTTATGAAATCGTCGGGAAAATTAAATTGATCATGGTCGCGCCGATGAGTTTGGATGCATCAGAATTCCGTCAGAAGCTGAAGTCTGATAAATATGCAGAAATCGAACAATGGCTAAACGAACAAAAATGGTACAGTCATGATGCCCGAATTCCGCATATAAAATTATTCTGGCTTCATGCCTTCAATAAAAAAAGACCGGCAATGGTACCTAATTATATCATTCCGTCAGAATCTGAAATGCTCGAACTGCTTTCTAAAAATACCGGAATTGCCGTAACATGGAATTGTAACGCCCGAAAATATATTAAAGAAAACAAATTACAATTGGTTTGGAATAGTTTTCACGTTCCGGAAGAGTTTGTTTATTTATTGACGGCAAAAAACAATAATCTAAATACTTTTTTTGAAAGTATTGCCAAAGAATTAAAACTCTTTTTAGGCAATAGAATGTAGGGATATTTTTTTCGCCACGAATTCCACGAATTTGCACGAATTAATATTTTACAAAATTGTAAAGAAAAAATTAGTGAAAATTAGTGCAATTCGTGGCAAACCTTTTTAATATGGAAAATTTTCAAAATATAAGAATAGCAGTTGACGCTATTGTTTTTGGATATAAGAACAATAGTTTATATGTGCTTTTGATAGAACAAAAGTTTGGTTCGGCAGAAAAATATTGGGCGTTACCGGGCGGTTTGGTAAAAAATGACGAATCATTAAGTGATGCGGTAATCAGGGAATTGCACGAAGAAACGAATGTAAAGCTGAATTTTATGGAACAGCTTTATACTTTTGGAGATGATATCTTAAGAGATTCCAGAAACAGGGTAATTTCTGTTGCGTATTATGCTTTGGTCGATGCTTCAAATCTGGAAATTAAAGCGGATACAGATGCCGAAAGAGTGCAATGGTCAAAAATTGACGAAGTTCCTTCTTTGGCATTCGACCATAATTTAATTGTTGAAAAAGCCATTTCAAGATTAAAAGCTAAACTCACTTATGAACCGATTGGCTTCGATTTACTTCCCGAAGAATTTTTATTTTCTGATTTGGAAAACCTTTATTGTACCATTTTAGAAAAGGAAATTGACCGACGAAATTTCAGAAAAAAAATCCTCAGTTATGGATTTTTAGAAGAAACAGAAAAATTTTCACCAATAAAAAGCGGACGACCAGCAAAATTATTTCGATTTAATAAACTGAAATACAATGAATTAATCAATAAAGGCTTTCACTTCGAAATAAAGTTTGCGTAAATTTTACACAAAATAAATTGTTTATTAAATAATTAAATCTATATTTGCGTATAATTAACGCAAACTAAAAAACTATGATACTTAACCTAGACCCAAAATTCGCTCCTTTTCAAAATCAGGAAGAAATAAAATTTCAAAGTTTTACATTTTCTGGAGGAGAACCTCACATTAAAATCAATCCCGATTTTGATGCCACTCAAAAAGTAACCATCACACATAGATTAAATTCATTCAATGATTTAGGATTGTTGTGTATTACGGTAGATGCTTTGCGCAGAATGGATGTTAAAATTATCGATTTGTTTATTCCGTATTTTCCGGCTGCAAGACAAGATCGTGTGATGATTCCCGGTGAACCATTATCTGTAAAAGTATATGCCGATATTATAAATGCCATGCAATTAAACAAAGTATTTGTTTTTGACGCGCATTCTGAAGTGACTCCGGCTTTATTGAACAACAGCACAGTTATTCCAAACTATACTTTCATTAAAGAAGTTCTAAACGTAATAGGCGAAAACGTAAAATTAATTTCTCCTGATGGCGGCGCTCTGAAAAAAATCTACAAAGTTTCTGAATTTTTAGGCGGTGTTGATGTCGTAGAATGCAGTAAAAGCCGTGATGTAAAAACAGGAAAATTGTCTGGATTTAAAGTTTACGAAGACGACTTAAACGGAATCGACTGCTTAATTGTAGATGATATTTGTGATGGAGGCGGAACTTTCGTTGGCTTAGCCGAAGAATTAAAAAAGAAAAACGCCGGAAAATTATACTTAGCAGTAAGCCACGGAATCTTCAACAAAGGTTTTGAAGTTTTAAATTGTTTCGACAAAATATTTACTACTAATTCAGTAAAAGACTTCGAAGGCGAAAGTGTTCAAGTGATAAAGTTAGATCAATTGATTTAAAAGTTTCAAGTTTCTTTACTTTCAAGTTTCAGGTTACTGCTGAGAACTTGAAACTTGAAACCTGAAACAAAAAAAACCTGAAAAAAACTATAACCAAAAAACTAGAAATTATGAGCGATGATTTAAAACCAAGATTTATTGAGTCTTTAAGAAGAAACAATGATCAGATTAGAGAAGACAGAGCCAAAACAATTGGTGAGGATTCTGAATTAATATACAGACGTCGAGTTGAAGATATCGAACTGAAAATAAAAAGACTCGAAAGAGAGCAGGAAGGCCTTATCGATATTAGTCCGCTTGATAAAAATAGTTTGACTTTTGCCGATTTTCAACCGGAAACATTTGTGCAAAGAGATATGGAATTATCATTAACAATCAGAAATTTAAATATTCAGTTTGAAGTGACAAAAAAGAGATTCGAATATTTATTTGGTAAAACATTTTAATTATGGGAGGTACAAGATATGATTTAGGCGCTCGCGATAGCAGAGCCAAAAAAGCAGGTTACGGATTTAAATCTGCAAGTGAGATTTTTGTTCAAAATCAAATTGGTGTGGCACATGAATCTATGAATCCAAACGGAATTACGTTTAGAGAAGCCAGAGATTCTGAAGTGCATCCTAATACAGTTCCTATTATTTTGGGATTGGATGTGACAGGAAGTATGGGCCATATTCCGCATGAATTGATTAAGGAAGGACTTCCAAAATTAATGGGCGGAATTATTCAGGGCGGACTTCCTGATCCGGCACTTTTGTTCTTAGGAATTGGCGATCATGAATGCGACAGATTTCCGTTGCAGGTTGGACAATTTGAATCTGGCGATGAAGAACTGGATATGTGGCTGACCAGGACTTATATTGAAGGCGGAGGCGGAGGAAATGCTGGAGAAAGTTATCTTTTGGCGTGGTATTTTGCCGCTTTTCATACTAAAACAGATGCTTTCGAAAAAAGAGGTCAAAAAGGATTGTTGTTTACCGTTGGCGATGAACCAAATTTACCCACACTTCCGGCATCTGCTATAAAAGAAATTATGGGTCAGGGACAACAAACGTATACGCATCTTGAATTGTTGAAAGCAGCGCAAGAACGTTACGAAGTCTATCACATTAGTTTGAAGTACTCAGATCAGCCATCACAAGCTGATACAGAATGGAAAGAATTGTTAGGACAAAATTGTTTGTCTATTCAGGATCATAAAGAAATCCCGAATATCATAAAAAAAATTATTTGCGATAAGCATAAAAGTTCAGGATTAGGTTTAGGAACAATACCAGTTTCTAATACAAATGATACAGGTTTAGATAATATACAAATGCTTTAAATTAAACACATAGAAACATAGGTTTTTGTTTGTGAAGTAAAAGAAAACAAAAAGAAACTAGTTTCTAACACATAGTTACTATGTGAATTTAAACTAGTGAAACGCCTTTTTTAAGCTTTGAAAGTCTATGATTCTATGTGTTTAAAATAATTGCGCAACAGTTAAAAAAATGAAAACAGCACAAATAGTTATAGGTTTAGGATTTGGTGATGAAGGAAAAGGAATTACAACAGATTTTCTGGCGAAGCAAAATCCTGAATCTATAGTTATTCGGTTTTCAGGAGGACAGCAAGCAGCGCATACGGTTATGATTGGTGATAAAAAACACGTTCATTCCAGTTTTGCCAGTGGCGCTCTTCGCGGATTACCTTCTTATTTTAGCGAACACTGCACGATTCATCCTGTTTTTTTATTTAATGAAAGAAAAGAACTGGAAGAATTAGGCGGAAACATTGAACTTCATATTCATCCTTTAGCCAAAATCACAACACCTTTTGATGTTTGGCAAAACCGAAATAACGTCAGAAATCTGGATCACGGAACTTGCGGTAAAGGAGTGGGAGCGACTATGAAACGTAATGAAGGGCAATACAAATTATTTGCAATTGATTTGATTGCACCTCGCCAAATGCTTTTGGAAAAACTGGAAAAAATCGCGTATTACTATGGTTTTTTAAACGAAAGTGAAATTGATGAGGAAGTAAATCATTACCTCGAAGTTATCGATCAAATAAAATGGAATATCAGCGATTATAGCTTTTTAGAAAAGTATCAGAATCTTATTTTTGAAGGAAGTCAGGGCATTTTACTCGATATGGATCACGGTGTTTTCCCGAATGTTACTTATGCCAATACAACTTCAAAAAATGCATTTGAAATCTGTCAAAGACTACAAATTGAGGATATCGAAATGTATTACGTAACCAGAAGTTATGCAACCCGACACGGAAGTGGCTGGATGAGTAATGAAAGGGAATTAAAATTAAAAAATAACGAAGAAGAAACTTGTGTTTACAATGATTTTCAAAAAGAATTGCGAACCGGCGATTTGGATTATGATCTTTTAAATTATAGCTTAAAATTAGATGCGGCTTATAGTCCAAACGCAAAACGAAATCTGGTTGTAACGTGTATGGATCAGATCGAAATTGAATATGAATTCGAAAAGTTAACAACAGAATTCAAAGAAATCTACGGATCATTTTCACCGGATTCTAAGGATTTTAAACAGATAACTTCTTTGTTTCAATAAAGAAAAATGAAATATAACATAGAAAACATAGCCACAGAAAGTACCTTTTTATTTTTCTGGGGACATCAGCCCAATAAAGACGGAAGTATTTCGAAGACCTGTTTCAGTCAATGGTGGTTAAGTTCTTTTGAAGTCGATAAAGTGACTTACAAAACTGCAGAACACTGGATGATGGCCAAAAAAGCCGAATTATTCAACGACAAGGAAGTTTTGGAAAAAATCATTAAAGCCAATTCTCCCGCCGAAGCTAAAAAGTTAGGTCGGGAAGTTAAAAATTATGATGATAAACTTTGGTTGGCCAATCGATATGAAATTGTAAAACAAGGTAATTATCATAAGTTCAGTCAGAATATAGATTTAAAAATGTTTTTACTGAATACCAAAGACAGGGTTTTAGTTGAAGCAAGTCCGGTTGACCCAATTTGGGGAATAGGAATGGCAAGTGATCATAAAGATGTTATGAATCCGGAGAAATGGAAAGGTTTGAATCTTTTGGGTTTTGCGTTGATGGAGGTTAGGGATGAATTGAGATAAGTTAGATTATGAAAATAGAGATTATCAAAGCCGATATTACCGAAATTCAGGTTGATGCAATCGTAAACGCAGCGAATACTTCTTTGCTTGGTGGTGGAGGTGTTGATGGTGCGATTCATAGAAAAGGAGGGAAAGCGATTTTAGACGAATGTATTCAGATTAGAAATAAGCAAGGAGGCTGTAAAGTTGGAGAAGCAGTGATAACAACGGCTGGTAATTTGCCATCAAAATATGTAATTCACACAGTTGGCCCTGTTTGGAATGGAGATAAAGAAGAGAAAAATAAGTTGCTTGTAGGTTGTTATCAAAATAGTTTAGAACTGGCTGTTCAAAATAAGATTAAAACAATCGCTTTTCCGGGCATTAGCACAGGAATTTATAGATTCCCAAAAGATAAGGCAGCAGAAATTGCTATAAAAACAGTTAGAGACTTTGATAAAATTTCAGAGATAGACAAAGTAATATTTGTTTGTTTTGATGACGAGAGTTATGAAATTTATCAAAAATTATTAGAAAATTAAAAATTTAATCAAATCGAATAATAAACAAAATATGATTTTAGAAGCAGCAATAGGAGATGCATACGGTGCAGGTTTTGAATTTCGCGATTTAGATTTTATTTCTCAAAATAACGATTTGACTCAATATCATAAACACGGACTTTACACTGAAATCTATAAACGATATACAGACGATACTCAGATGGCAATCGCTATTACAGAATTGTTATTACAAGATGATAATTGGAACGAAATTAAAGTTGCAGATAAATTTGTCGAAGTATTTCACAGAGACAAAAGAAGAGGATATTCAGACAGAGTTTACAACGCTTTAGACGCAAGTAAAAATGGTTCTGATTTCATCAAAATAATTAATAACGGAAGTAATGGAAATGGTTCTGCAATGAGAGCTTATTCTATTGGTTACTTAAAAAATATAGATCAACTGTTGGCGTTTTGCGAAATTCAGGCAAAAACTTCTCATCATACAACAGAAGGAATTAGTTGTGCAAAACGTATCGCTTTAGCCGTTCATTATTTTAAATATAATTTAGGTGATGGATCAACGTTAATCTCATTTTTAAATGAAACTTTAAAAGAGAATGAAACATATAAAATTACTTCGCCAATTGATATGCACGGATATCCAACTACACAATCTGTTATCAAAATCGTTTCAGAAGCTACTTCTATGAAAGATTGTTTAAAAACGAGTATAGATTATGGAGGTGATACAGATACAGTTGCTGCTTTGTGTATGGCGATTTTAAGTCATAAACAAAATTGTGATAAAGTTTTGCCTTCATTTTTGTATGAAGATTTAGAGAATGATACATTTGGGAAAGATTTTCTAATCAAGCTTGATTTAGATCTAAATAATAAATTTAACAACTAAGAAATTATATGAACCCACTATTATTAACAGACGGTTACAAAGTTGACCACAGAAGACAATACCCGGACAAAACAACATTAGTATATTCTAACTGGACACCAAGAAAATCAAGAATCGAAGGACTTGATGAGGTGGTATTTTTTGGATTGCAGTATTTTATCAAAAAGTATATTATTCATGATTTTGATGCTGATTTCTTTAAAAAACCAAAAGAAGAAGTAGTTAAAAAATACGCACGCCGAATCAATAATTATTTGGGCGAAAACCAGGTTGGAACAAAACATATTGAAGATTTACATGATTTAGGATATATTCCGATGGTTTTTAAAGCGTTACCGGAAGGATCAAGTGTTCCGTTGCGCGTACCAATGTTTACGATGTATAATACGCTTCCGGAATTTTTCTGGTTAACGAATTATTTTGAAACCTTACTTTCTGCCGTGATTTGGCTGCCTTGTAACTCTGCTACAATCGCCAAAGAATACAGAAAAGTTCTTGACAAATATGCTGATGAAACTTCATCTGTTCCTGAATTTGTAGATTGGCAGGCACACGATTTCTCTATGAGAGGAATGGGCGGAATCGAAGCTGCTATAACTTCTGCAGCCGGACATTTATTAAGTTTTACAGGTTCTGATACGATTCCGGTAATTGATTTTTTCGAAGATTATTACAATGCTAATTCTGATTCAGAACTAATCGCAGGTTCAGTTGCAGCTACAGAACATTCTGTAATGTGTATGGGAACTACGGAAGGCGAATGTGAAACTTTCAAAAGATTAGTGACAGAAGTGTATCCAAAAGGAATTGTTTCTATCGTTTCTGATACCTGGGATTTATGGAAAGTTTTAACTGATTATTTGCCACGTTTAAAAGAAGATATTGTTTCCAGAGAAGGTAAAGTGGTAATTCGTCCTGATAGTGGAGATCCGGTTGATATTATCTGCGGAAATCCAAACGGAAAAACCGAACAAGAAAAGAAAGGCGTAATTGAGCTGCTTTGGGACGTTTTTGGGGGAACAACCAATGCAAAGGGATATAGAGAGCTTATTCCGCAAATTGGAGCTATTTACGGCGATAGTATTACGGTAGCAAGAGCAACTCAAATTGCAGAAAGATTAAAAGAAAAAGGATTTGCGTCTACAAACGTGGTTTTAGGAATTGGTTCTTTTACGTATCAATATAATACCAGAGATACTTTTGGTTTTGCCATGAAAGCAACTTACGGAGAAGTGGACGGTGAAGGAAGAGCGATCTTCAAAGATCCAATCACTGATGACGGAACTAAAAAATCGGCTAAAGGATTAATGAAAATTGATTTAGTTGATGGAGTATACCATTTAACGGATAATGTTTCATGGGAAGAAGAAAAACAAGGAGAATTGAAAGAAGTTTTCAGAGACGGAAAACTTTTAAAAGATCAATCTTTGAGTGAGATTAGAGCGAGAGTTAAAGCTCAAATTAGCGTTTCATTATAAAAACAAAAAGCCTGAATTTTTAATTCAGGCTTTTTTTTGTCTTATTTGTCAATTCGACGGAGGAGAAATCACATCCAGAGAGCAACGTACTTTATGTTTTTACTTTATGTGATTTCTCCTCCTTCGAAATGACAAAAATGCTATAAATAGTTTTTTTACTTCTTATAAAAATTATTGTGATCAATATATTGCCAAACTTTTGCGGGCAATAAAGGCTGAATATTTTTACCTTCCTTTATACTATTGCGAATAAAAGTAGAAGAAATCTCTACAATTGGCGCATCAATAATATGTACTTTTGGATGTGATTTTAATTCAATATTTTCCTCTTCTTCAGAAATACGCGGATAAACGTAGATGTTATAATGATCCAGAATGACTTCGTAGTTTTTCCATTTATGAAGCGTCTTTAAATTGTCTTCGCCCATAATTAAAGAAAAATCATGAGTTGGATATTTTTCGTGTAAATGAACCAAAGTATTTACCGTATAATTGGGCTGAGGTAACTTGAACTCAATATCCGAAGGTTTGATTTTTGAATAATCTTCTGTGGCCAGGAAAACCATTTCCAGTCGTTGATGATCGTCTAGCAAAGTAGATTTCTTTTTTAACGGATTATGAGGCGTAACGACCATCCAAATCTGATCTAAGTCAGCAAATTCAGCCATATGATTCGCAATGATCAAATGACCAACATGAATGGGATTATACGTTCCGAAATAAAGGCCTATTTTCATAGTTGTTTTGTTTCACGGAGATTCACAAAGTTGCCCACAGAGATACACAAAGTTTTAATTTTCTTTGTGTGATTTTGTGTTTTTTCTTTGTGTAGCTCTGTGTAATAATTACTTGTTTACGAAATCCTTCACCAACTGATACGCCTCTTCTTTAGCGGTATCTAAATCGTAATTTTTTATAATCGTATCAAATTGCGGAGCAGTTGCCAATTCAACCGACGCTTTTGCAATTCGCATATTGATTTTATCATCACTTTCGGTAGAACGCTCTTTTAAACGGCGTTTTAGTTCATCGACGCTTGGAGGTTTTACAAAAACAGCCAGAGTTTGTTCCGGAAATTTGTGTTTAATACGCAATCCGCCGGCAACATCAATGTCAAAAATCACATTTTTACCCAAAGCCCAGATTCTTTCGATTTCAGCTTTTAAAGTACCGTAAAAATTGTCACGGTAAACTTCTTCCCATTCCAGGAAATCTTCGGCTTTAATGTGTTTTTTGAATTCTTCCAGCGAGATAAAATAATAATCTTTTCCGTGTTCTTCTTCTCCGCGTGGGTCGCGTGAAGCCGCTGAGATCGAAAATTCTAAATTTAAATCCTCTTTCCCAAGTAAATGTTTTACTATAGTTGTTTTTCCTGATCCCGAAGGTGCCGAGAAAACAATTAATTTTCCTTTGTTCATTCTTTATGCTTTAGGCTTTAAGCTATATGCTTTAAGCTTTTATTCGTTTCGTTTTTCTGCTTATAGCTTACAGCTTTTTAAAGCACATTCAAAACCTGTTCCTTAATTTTCTCCAATTCATCTTTCATCATCACCACCAATTTCTGCATTTGAGCGTGATTCGATTTTGAACCCATTGTATTGATCTCGCGACCCATTTCCTGAGTAATAAAACCTAATTTACGACCATTAGCTTCGGTTCCTTTTATGGTTTCCAAGAAATAATCTAAATGATTTGTCAAACGAACTTTCTCCTCAGTAATATCCAGTTTTTCTAAATAATAAATCAATTCCTGTTCGAAACGATTTTCATCAACATTTACTTTCAATTCAGAAATTGCAGTTTGCAAACGATCTTTTATAGCCTGAACACGTTCCGGATCAAGAGCCAAAGCATCATTCATGTATTGGCGAATATTCCCGATTCTAAGATTAAATTCTTTTTCAAGCGATTCACCTTCGTCTTTTCTAAAAGTCAGGATGTTTTGCAGCGCTTCTTCAATGATAACCTGAATTTGTTCCCAGTCATTTTCATCAATTTCCTCGCGCTCGGTTTTTAAGGTGTCCGGCATACGAATTGCCATTTTCATCAATTCGGTTTCATCTGCGGCAGGATATACTTCTCTTAACTGAGCGATATAATTCTTTACAACAGGAACATTTACTTTAGTCGAAGTTTGTTCTGCGGTACTTTCGATGTAAATCGCAAAATCAATTTTTCCTCTTTCAAGTTTAGTAGAAATCTGAGTTCTTAAGCCTAATTCCATTTCGCGGTAAAGCGACGGCATTCTTACGTTTAAATCTAAACCTTTACTATTTAAGGATTTTACTTCGACGGTAATTTTTTTTGTAGGCAATTGCAAAGAAGCTTTGCCAAACCCTGTCATAGATTGTATCATATAATTGAGTATAAAGGCGCAAAGATAAATAAAACTTTGCTGTGTTTAGTTGTAAAATGTCTAATCTGTTCAGAGCAAACGGTTTTAAAGTTTTTTGCCACGAATTTCACGAATTTACACTAATAAGAATATTAATTTGTGAAAATTTGTGCAATTTGTGGCTAACTTTTTTAAGCGCTGGTATTTTTTTTGGCGTTCTCCGCCGCGGCGGACGAGGCTATCCGCTCCCAATCTTTTTTTGAGCAGAAAAAGCTCAAAAAAAGGATTTCCGCTTCTATCCATAACGCAAAAACCGGATTCTTTATAATTTTCAGGGTTTATTTTTCCAGAGCTTTCATAACCTGCAATGTCACAGGTTGCGTATTGCCAATATAAATTTTTTCATCAATAATAAAAACCGGACGGCTTATAAAAGTATAATGCTCTAAAATATACTTTTTATAATCAGCTTCTGTAAGATTTTTATTTTTCAAATCCATTGACTTGTATAATTGTGCTTTTTTACTGAACAAAGCTTCGTAACTGCCGGCAAGCTTGTACATTTCATCAAGTTCTGCTTCAGTTATTGGATTTTGTTTGATATCGTGAAAAACCAGGTTATTGTCTTTTGGTAAACTTTTAATGATTTTTCTACACGTGTCGCACGAAGCTAAGTAATATATTTTGTTCATGATTCCTGATTTATTTGAATACAAAGAAAATCCATTTGAAATAGAAAATTGCCTAATTTTATAAAAAAAATATACCTATGAATTCAGTTTTTGAAACACAGAAAACCATTCGAGAAGTTCTTCTGAAAATTTTGGATAATTATTCATTAGAACAATTGAATAAAATTCCGCAGGGTTTTAATAATAATATTATTTGGAACGCTGCTCATTGTGTTGCCGTTCAACAAGCTTTGGTTTATAAATTATCCGGCTTGCACACAATGGTTTCCCCGGAGTTTCTTTTAAAATATGCAAAAGGAGCAAAGCCGGAAGGTGATGTCAGTCAGGATGAAGTAGATGAAATTAAAACATTACTTTCTACAACTTTGCATCAGACACAAAAAGATTATAATGATGAAATATTTGTAAATTTTCATGAATATACAACTAGTTTAGGCAATACACTTCGAGAAATAAATGGCGCACTCGAATTTAATAATTACCATGAAGGCATTCATACTGGCGTAATTATGAGTATTCGAAAGTTTGTCTAAATAAAAAAGTCCCATTTCAAATGGGACTTTTTTTTATTCTATTATTCTTTCTATTGTAACTTTCATAGCACCTGAACCCCTGCTTTTGGTAATTTCCATAAAAGCTCTTTTGGAGAGGTCTAATTCGCGTGTTTTTACAAACGGTCCGCGATCAGTAATTTTTACGATTACAAATTTTCCGTTTGCTTCATTGGTTACTTTTATTCTGGTACCAAATGGAAGTTTTTTGTGTGCTGCGGTGTATTTGTTATTGTCGAATCTGCTTCCGTTTGCTGTTTTTCTTCCGGTAAACTTATCAGCGTAATAAGATGCGTGTGCGTTTTTTTTGTAGGGTTTTAATTTTAAACCATTATCGGTAAATATAGAATCATTTTGCGAAAGCGGGACTGATAATTTTCCGATTTTTACTGTATCCTGAATAATTTTAGGAGGCTCTACTGCTGCTTTGTTCTGACTCATTATAGTCGTAAAACAACTTAAAAATGTAAATGCAAATAGAGATAATGTTGTGTTTTTTTTAATTCTCATGGGTTATTGTTTTTCAGACTTGGGGACTTTGTACAAATAATATGCCGAGATAAAAAAAGCCCTAATTTTAGGGCTTTAGTTGATGGTTGTTAAAACCATAGATTCCATGGGATTCTACTTAAAATAAGCAATAATCCTAAACCGTAAAAAATAGCAAAGGTTTTAAATTTTGCTTCGCTATTGATAAGTTTTTTATGTTTAGACCATCCAATAGTAATTAGGATGATAGCGATAATATTAACAAGAGGATGCTCTAATGAAGTTAATCGAAGTTCTGCGTTAGACATTTGTCCGAAAGCAGCTTTTCCTAGTGGAGATACAAAATAAAGAATCAAACCGATTAATAATTGAGTATGTGTTCCGATTAAAGCAAATAAGGCAATTTTACGATCTTTACCAGTAAAATCTTTTTTTGAAGTTAATCCGATTATAGCATTTACAACCGCAATTAATAAAAGAAGCAAAGCTAAATATGCCCAGCCGGAATGAAATTTTTGTAGAAAATAATACATAAATTGTTTTTTTGATTGAAACAAATATAACAAAAAAGGGCATAAAAAAAACGGCGTTGCACTAAAAGTCAACGCCGTTTTTGATATTTATTTAGATTCTAAATATTAGAAATCGTAACGTAAGCTAAAGTTCCAAGTTCTACCGAAACCGAAGAATACTGCGTTATTAGTAGCGATTCCTCTGTAAACTAAACCATTTGAAGCATAAGTTCCATTTGATCCTGGTAATGCAGTACCTGTTACCGGAAGATTATCACTAGCAAAATTATTTGTTTTTGATTCAGCAATATAAACAGTGTCAAGCAAGTTGTTTACGTTTAATCTAAAGTTAACAGAGTTTGCTTTAGTTTTTCCAACTAACCATTTGTATGAAATACCAGCATCTACTAATCCATAAGCAGGCAATTCTAAAGCCCCTTTATTGTCAGCAGCTGTAAAGTTATTTGGGTTTAAGAAAGCATATAATTTTTCATTATAGTTATAACTTGCATCAACGTTTAGTCTTGTTAATACTTCATAAGTAGCACCTAGAGAAGCTGTCAATTGTGCAGCATCACCCACTTTTACTTTATCAAGGTATAATAATGCGCTTTCAATTACATTGTTTTGGTTGTCATAAGTATTACTGTTAGCTTCTCCTTCATATTCCCAGTCTCCTAGAGAAAACATTGCATTAATTTTTAACTTGTCCATAACTCTTGCGCTACCTTCAAGTTCAAAACCACTATGCACTTCTGTAATTCCAGTGTAATCAAAATAACCTCCAGGATTAATAGCTCTTGTATCGTTAAGTCTTAAGTTTCTGTCTTTCCAAGAAGTACGATATACGTTCACTGTTGCGTTGAAAATCCCTGAACGGAATCCGTATCCTGCTTCAAGACCTAATATTTTTTCATTTGTTAAAAGTGGATTAACAATTGAGGCATTGTTTGGGTAAACTGAGTTAAAGAAAGGTTGTTTTGAATAATAACCTGCATTAAAGAATACATTGTGGTGTTCGTTAATGTTGTAGTTAGCCCCTCCTTTTACGTTTCCTCCTAGAATGTTCTCATAATCTGTGCTCGATAATGGATCAGAAGATGCATATTTAAAATAATCTACTCTTTTGAAACCTTGTTGAGAAATAGCTCCCTGAATAAACGCCGTCAATTTATCATTAGAATATTCTAATTGTGTAAATGCACCGTACCAGTTAACATCACCATCATTATAGAAGTTGATTTTTTCTTCGCTATCTGTACTTTTGAAAGGATTCCAAGATGGATAAACCGAATTCGTTTGAGCTAAAACTCTATTTGGACTGTTAACATTAGTGTTATCTAAAAAATTGTCAGCTCCTAAAAGGTTGTTGATGTTTTGGTAGTGAATACCTTTGTATCCTCTAACGTCAATACCAGCATCTAAAGTAAAATACTGCCCTAATTTTTTATCTAAATTTATAATTGCACCATACCAGTTGTGTGAGTTAATTGATGAAATTTGAGAAATACCAGTTCCAGTTCCAGCTGAACTTCCAACATTTTGATACTGACCAGCAGCATTTGGTGTACGTACTATTGGTGCAGTTGCTCCAGCAAGAGTTACTGGTTGACCAGAGTTGTAAGCTACGATTTTATCATAATCAACTAATCCGTCTGCGGTTCTTAATTTAGCATTCGCATAGTTGCTTCCTTGGATACCACCAGTACCATTTGATCCACCACCACGTCCGAAAGAAGCGTAAGCGATAGTTGATAATTTAGTAGTTTCGTTGATTGTGTAATCCCAGTTGATAGAAGCTACAGGCTTGTGGTAGTAGTTTCTTCTAATGTTAAATTCTTTTCCGTTTAAATAACCCCAGTCAGAGTTGTATTTAATATTTGGATCAGTAGCAGTTCCGTATTTTTGATAAGTTTCTAAAGTAATATTACTTTGTCTTTGGTTGTGCCATTGCGGTGCACCTGTAAAAGTAAATTGGAAGTCGTGTTTGTTATCTTTAGTAGCATAACCAAGACCAATATAATAATTATCTCCATTAAATTTTGTTCCGTCAACATATCCATCCCCTTGAGTATGGCTGTATAAAAGAGATGCAGAAAAACCACTGCTCAATTTTCCTGTAGAGTAAGAAACTTGTGATTTCATATAGTTATCGTTACCAAATGAAGTTGCAACAGATCCACCTTCTTTTAAGTCAGAAGCTTTTGTTAAAATGTTGATTGTTCCTCCAACAGAAGCAATAGCTAATTTTGAAGAACCCAAACCTCTTTGAACCTGCATAGCAGAAGTTACATCAGAAAGACCAGCCCAGTTACTCCAGTAAACAGTTCCACCTTCCATGTCGTTAACTGGCATACCGTTAATCATAACGGCAATGTTTTTTTGGTCAAAACCACGAATACTGATTCTTGAATCTCCAAATCCACCACCTGATTTTGTAGTATATACAGAAGGTGTGTTTTTAAGAATTTCAGGGAATTCCTGAGATCCTAATTTCTCTTGAATTTCAGCAGCTTTAATTGTTGATACTGCAACAGGAGTTTTTCTGTCTTTTGCAATATCTACTGTGCTACTTTTAACAACAATCTCGCTTAATTCATTTGAATTTGAGCTTAAAGTAATAACTCCTAAGTTAACTGTTCCTCCAGCTGCAACAGTAAATGAAATTGTTTTTGATTCGTATCCAAGATAAGAAACTACAATTTGTCCAGATGTTGCTGAAGTTGTGATAGTGAATTTACCATCAAAATCACTTGAACCAGCGTCTGAAGATCCTTTAACTGCTGCATTAGCACCAGGTAAAGAAAGAGCACCATCGGTAATAGTACCCGTAATTTTGTTTTGAGAAAATGCGGTTGAAACTATCATGAACAATAGTCCCGTGAGTAACCAATTTTTCATTGTCTTCATTTGTTTATTTAGTTTATTGTTTTTGGCAAAATTATAACATTTAATTCGGTTAATGTTATCAAACTGTTAAGAAAAACAACTTTTGTTTAATCCGTTGCGCATTAAAATGATTTATTCTTTTTCTATTACATAAAATAAGATATTTTTAAATTTACTATGTTGTTTTTTGTTAAAATCGTAATAATGTGAACAGTCTTGTAGTGTTCGCCTTTCAAATAAAGTTGATTTCTTTGTTAAAAACGGGTATTTATACGAAAAAACGCCTTAATTTTTAGTAAATCAAGGCGTTTCAAATCGTTAGGTAATTTTTAATTTATTTATTTTTCAGGAAATGATTCAACAAAAAGGATGTTGAGCTATCGTGAGTTTTAACTGTTTTAGTATTTATCTCTTCTAAAATAGAATTAGCCAATTGTTTACCTAATTCAACTCCCCATTGATCATAGCTGAAAATATTCCAGATAATTCCCTGAACAAAAATCTTATGTTCGTATAGAGCAATTAACGAACCCAAAGATTTTGGTGTTAATTTCTCAATTAAGATTGTATTGGTAGGTTTGTTTCCTGTGAAAACTTTAAAAGGCAATAAGTAAGAAGCTTTTTCTGCAGAAAGTCCTTGTTTGTCAAATTCTGCCTGAACCTGAGCCGAAGTTTTGCCGTTCATCAACGCTTCCGTTTGAGCAAAAAAGTTTGACATCAATTTATCATGGTGATCTTCGTTTCCGTATAATGGTTTTACGAATCCGATAAAATCAGTTGGAATCAATTTTGTTCCCTGGTGAATCAACTGGAAAAATGCATGTTGAGAATTCGTTCCCGGTTCTCCCCAAATAATAGTTCCGGTTTGATAATTCACAGGTTTCCCATCACGGCCAACACTTTTACCGTTACTTTCCATGGTTGCCTGTTGTAAATAGGGAGCTAATTTTGATAAATATTGTGTGTACGGAATCAAAGCTTCACTTTCGGCACCAAAGAAATTGTTGTACCAAACGCTCAATAAGGCTAAAGTTACCGGAATGTTTTTATCAAAGTCTGCAGTCTTGAAATGCTCGTCCATTTCATTGGCACCTTTCAACAAATCATTATAATTATCAAAACCAATTGCCAATGCGATACTTAAACCAACAGCGCTCCACAAAGAAAATCTTCCTCCAACCCAATCCCACATCGGGAAAACATTGTCCGGATTAATTCCAAATTCAGTTACTTTTTGAATATTTGTAGAAACCGCAACGAAGTGTTTTGCAATATCTTCTTTCGAAGCCGATTTTAAAAACCATTCTTTTATAGTTTCAGAATTGGATAATGTTTCCTGAGTTGTAAAAGTTTTAGAAACAATTAGAAACAACGTAGTTTCAGGATTCAATTTTTTGATTACTTCGTTTACGTGATCGCCGTCAACATTCGAAACAAAATGTGTATTTAAATGATTTTTGTAAAATTGTAAAGCTTCAACAGCCATAACCGGACCAAGATCAGAACCTCCAATACCAATATTTACGATATCAGTAAAAGCTTTTCCGGTAAAGCCTTTTCTTTCTCCCGAAATAACTTCGCTTGTGAATTTTTTAATTTTACTTTTTACCTCGTAAACTTCAGGAATCACATTTTCGCCATCAACTTTTATAACTGCCGATTCCGGCCCACGCAAAGCCGTATGCAAAACTGCTCTGTTTTCAGTTTGGTTGATAATTTCTCCACCAAAATATTGAGAGATTGCATCTTTTAATCCAATTGAATTGGCCAATTCTAACAAAAGAGAAATAGTTTCCTGACTAATATTATTCTTAGAATAATCAACTAAAAAATCATTCCATTGTAAATTGAATTTTTCAACGCGGGCATTATCCTGTTGAAACAATTCTTGTATCGTAGTTGCTTGAATCGCATTATAGTGGTTTTGCAGATTTTTCCACGCTTCAGTCCCGGTTGGGTTTGTTGTGTTTAAAGCCATTTTTGTTTTTTATTGAAAGTTTGTTTATTGAAACACAAAAATACTGAAATTACTTTTAATAGCTTTAAGCTTCATAATTATATAACAATTAGTTACGAAAACGTTTTTCCAAATGATAACGATTGTGGCTAAATCTTTTCCCAAGCCACTTTTGCAGTAACAGATTTTCCGCCTTGAGTGGTGTTAACTACAATATATTCCAATTTTTTATTGTTGTAATTGTAAGAACGCTTTTGTTCTGTTTGTTCCCAATTTGGAAATGAAGCCGTTTCTATTTTAAAAGTGATTGTTTTGTCCATACTGTTAATTTCATATTTTCCAAAGTGCGAATTGCTTCCCTGCACAATCGCCGCATTTTCTTCAGGGGTACATTTGTTCTTATCGCCCGAAACTATTTTTGGTCTGTCATTCTTGTAAATCTGAATCGCATAATTTCCTTTTCCATCAAAAAATAATGCGCCTTTTACATCTGTTCCGTACGGAAATGTTTTGATGCCGTCTGAATTTGTGTTTTCAACAGAAATCAATTTCCAGGAACCTATAAGTGTTTTTTCGACTTTCTGCGCAAAAGCAAAATTGGAAATGATGACCGAGAATATTAGAATTTGTAGTTTTTTCATTGGAATTGATTTAATAGTTTACTTTAATAATTTCTCCGTTTAGCGAGCTTTCAACACTTTTCAAATATGCATTTGTTAAGTCATCGATAGGAATATCTGCAACTTTTGCCGGACTTATAGCATTAATCCGAATGCCTCTTTCTAATTCGAGCGAAGCGGCAAGAACAAAACTGTTAATTCCGCCATTTACGATTGCTTTTGCGATATTGTTTTTTACCGGTTTATCACCCATTTTTCCTGATGTCAGGGTAAAAGAACCATTGTCATTTATAAATTTTTGTCCAATTAAAATCAGATTTATCTGTGCTAATAATTTATTTTCAATGCCAATGTTTAATTTTTCTTCGTCAAGCGAAAGTAAATCTCCCGTATAACAATCGCCAGCAACGCAAATACACGAATCAATTTCTCCAATCTGCTGAAATAATTTTTCAATCGAATTTACATCCGCTATATTTACATGATAATCACTGCTATTTCTTCCGGCAGAAATAATTTCGTGATTTTCGGCAAATGCAGGTTTTATAATTCTCCCAATTTCTCCATTTGCCCCAATTAAAAGTATTCTCATTTTGTTACGATTTAAGTTATTATCTTTCACAAAATTAGAGAGCGTGCTTACTTTTAAAATTGTACGTTTTTGTATTAAAATTGTATTCTGCGATGATGACCGATAGAAATTTATATCTCCCATTTGAAGTTGATTTTAAAGAACTGCAGCAGTTTCCGAAGATATCGCGGAAGATTACTTTTTTTGAATTGATTTATATTGTGGATGGAACCGGAATTCAGATCATAAACGAAAATAAATTTCCATATCGCGCAGGAAATCTTTTTCTTGTTACGCCGCAAGACACACATTCGTTTGAAATTTTAACTTCAACCAAATTCTTTTTTCTTCGTTTTAATGAATATTTCATTAAGACAACTTCTCAAAATGGATTGCAGGAAACGGTACAACGAATTGAATATATTCTGCAAAACGCAAGCCATCGTCCCGGATGTATTTTAAAAAACACCATCGACAAACCTTTGATTGCTTCGCTTATTGAAAGCATCATCAACGAACAAACCAATCAGCAAATTTATCATCAAAAAATAACGGAGCAGATTGTAAATGCAATAATTACAATCGTGGCAAGAAATATTGCGTTGAAATTGCCAAAGAATATCAAAGAAGCAACAGGCGAAACCGTACTTGAAATATTGCATTATATTCAGGAAAATATTTTTAAACCGAAAGAATTAAAATCCGATAAAATATGTGAACATTTAAATATCTCGGTAAATTATCTTGGAAGGTATTTTAAGAAACAAACCGGCGAAACATTACAGGATTATATTTCAAATTATAAATTAAGATTGATCGAAGCCCGACTTTTAAATACTGATAAGCGTATAAACGAAATTGCAGACGAACTTCATTTCTCTGACGAAAGTCACTTGAATAAAGTTTTCAGGAAACATAAGGGCATGAATCCTTCTAAGTTTAGAAAAAAGTTTGGGAAATGAGTATTTGAATAAATAGCAATTATTTGCCTAACATTTTTCATTTATAAATTAAAGTAAATTTAGAATTTTAATGATTAAAGCTAGCGAAAAAACAATTAGACCAATAATAAAAATAGTTTTACCGGTTTCTCTGTCTGCAGTATTATAAGAATAAATTCTCTCTCCGTTTGGTAATGTTTTTTTAGAAGTCCAAAGAGAATAACCAATTACAATTCCGATTCCTCCACCAAGAAGTGAAAATATATATCCGGCAATTATCCAGGGCTTTTGATTTTCTTCAGGTTTGGCCAAAATTTTTAAACGCTCTTTTTTTAAGGAAGTTAACATCTCCAAATCTATTGCTTTTCCTCTTTTGGTTAAAATCTTTTGTGCTAATTTATAATCGAAAACACTCCACTCATCAGATTTTAATAGAACCTCATATAGTTCTTCATTTGTGAAACTTAATAAATAGTAATCCTGATCAATTTCATCAAGAATATTTTCTGATTCTTTTTCAAGGATAGCTTCAGCTTTTTCAAAATCAGACGGATTAATTTTTATTTCGTATTTATTTAATAATGTACTTCCTGAGAATGTAACATCTACCGGAGCAATATTATCTGCCAAAACAGTTTTAATATTATTTTTATTTAATAATGATTCAAGTTCCTGAGCCTGAATGAATGTTGAAAAATTTCGGAAAGAAGTAAAGTTTTCGGTCATTTAAAGATAAATTTTAGAATGGGGAATTATAGATTCGTTTTATATTTTTGAGATATGATAAAAATAGAATTTTTTGAATTACCAAATCTTCCACCACGGCTTTTTATTAATCTCAATTTTTTTCTCAGCCTTATTAATTTCAATTCTTTTTGGTTCTTCAGCAGTTATTTTTGCATCATCAAAAAAAAATTCGCCATTATCACTCATTCCAATTGGTGATTTTGTTCTTTCTTTCCAGTCTTCAGTTTGTAATTCCGGTATTAAAGCAGAATCAATTTTAGTAATAAATTTTTGTCTTGCTTTTTCTGTGATTTCTTCTTCAAGATTTGAAGTGGAATTTTTAAAAAGAGTCAGCGAGTTTCCGGGAATATTTAAAAGGAAAATTTGTGTTTTGTTGTTTACTTTTTGAATATCCAAAACTTTAAAAAAGGAATTATCATCTAAAAGAGCGTGTCCGTTTTTTACAGAAGCAGGATTAAATTTAGATAAATCCCGTGCATCCGAACTTGCGATTAAATAACGGCAATTTTGAGAAAGACCGCCACCAATATAACTAATATCAGTAAAACCTTTCTCTTTGATTATTTGGCCAACTTTATATTTTGAAATTAAATCATCAGATAAAGTAGTGTCTCTGTAAAATAGTTTTAAATCTGAAAAAGTTTCATCAAGAATATCTTTAATGCGTTTGTTTTTCATGTGATTTCTATTTTTTAGAATTGTATATTAATGCCTTTTGTTGGATTTGTTTTTTTAATAACGCCATTTTCTAACAGTTGCCTGGCCAAATAAATCTTCTGCAATTTCTTCGGTCCATTTTTCAACTTGCTCTTGTTTAACTTCTCCAAAAAGATCGGTTTGGGCAAAAATCAAACAACCTTTGATATAATCATCGGCAGTATCAAACATTTTTGTTATATACGGTCTTGTGTCGTGATCATAATAATAGATTTGTTTTGTTTCACTATGAAAGCAAAACATATTACCGTTTCCTAAATAATCACTAAATGAAATTAAATGCTGTAGTGGTATATTATCTTCTTCCGTGAATTCTGGACCATAAGGATTATCGTCTCCCCAGAGTTCTTTTATCCAAATAATGTCGTCAAAATTTTGTAATTCTTCGCCTATATCAGAAATGCCAAAAGTATTGTAAAAAATCTTTAATCCATCCGGAAGACTAGTTCCAATGCGGTTTTCTAATTTATTAATTTCTTCTGTTGAAATGGGTTTTTCTATATCTTTGCTCCAGTTTTCGGCCAGAGATTCAATAATCGATTTTGTTTTTTCTTCCCAGCCAATTTCACCTATTTTCTCAAAAGGAATAATGATGTCTTCTTTTGTGTTTATTTCTATCATTTTGTCCTTGCTTTATTTAGCGCTTGAATTTAAAATTGTGGTTTAGAAAAAAGTGTTATTTCTATAAATTCCCAATACTATCTAATTCTCTCTTTAAAGGTTCCATTTGTTTTAAGAAGCGGGTTTTGTCATTTCCGGTCAAAGATTCTCCTGTTGGAAGATTTAAACGAAGCGCATCAACCTGAACACCGTTTTTCCAGAAACGATAACAAACGTGTGGTCCCGAAGCTAAACCTGTGCTTCCCACTAAACCGATTTTTTGTCCTTGCGTAACTCTTTGTCCGCGTTTTACAAGGATTCTGGACATGTGCAAATATTGAGTAGAGTAGGTGCCGTTGTGTTTTACTTTAACAAAGTTTCCGTTTCCTGCGGTATAACCTGTAGCTTCAACAACTCCCGAGGCCGTTGTAGAAATTGGCGTTCCTGTTGGAGCCGCATAATCTGTACCTTTATGTGCTTTCCAGGTATGCTGCACCGGATGAAATCTGTTCATCGTAAATCTTGAAGTGATTCGGCTAAATTTGATTGGTGTTTTTAAGAAGAAGTTTTTCAGCGTTTTTCCTTCATCATCATAATATTCTACTTTTCCTGAAAGTGTATCTTTTTCAAACGGAAAAGCATAAATGATTTTTCCTTTGTATTCAAAAAAGGCAGCTTCAAGATCTTCAACGCCGTCATACACTTTTCCGTTTATAAAACGTTCCGTGAAAATTAATCCGTAACGGTCTCCTTTTTTAAGTTTAAAGAAGTCAATAGACCATGAAAATACTTTGGTGATTCTGTTGGCAAGTGCCGTTTCAACGCTTTCGTTTCCTAAAGTTTCAGATAAAGAACTTTTTAAAACGCCGCCAATTATTTTACGTTTAAAAGTAACCGGTTTTATTTTTTTGTAAGCTTTTGCAATACTGTCTCTGACATCAATAACATAATACGTTAAAGCATCAGGCTGATATATAAAAACTTCAAGATTGTTGGTTTTATTTTTAGAGCGAAGAATTGTATAAGGTTTGTTGTATCGAATTGTTCTGACATCAAAAGAATCTTTTACCTGCTCAACAATATCAAAGACTTTTTTGTCTCCAATATTTTGGCTTTGAAAAATAGATCCAAAAGAATCTCCTTTTTTTATAGTATCCTGAACAACATTATAGTCAGCGTAATTAAATCCAAATTCTATTTTTTTAGTTTTTGGTTTGGGTGTAATTTTAGTTTCTGTTTTTTCAGCGGTTTTATTACATGAAAAAATTGAAAATAATACTATTATAACTACGAATGCTTTTTTCAAACTTTTAATTTTTTTGGGAGATTAAACGGTTGCTTCATTTCCCCAATTGGACAATTCTTCTTCGGTCCACAATTTAGGAAAAAAGATGCGTCTTTGAAATTTTGGATGCATATATTTTTGCCAATCGCTTCCGCCAGTTGCTTCGCCATTTCCTTTCCCGCTTTCTAGTATGTATTTTCTTGCAGTATTAAGATGCTGCATGACCCACGTAATATTTACGGTTTGATCATAATGGCGCATTGCCTTAATAAGTTCCTGATTTTGCTGGTCTTCAATTGGTAACTGAGTGAATTTTTGCCAGATGTTTTTTGTTTTGAAAGAAGACATTTGACGCAAAAACTGATCTTTGTATTTGTTTTCAAATTCCTGAAGCAAATACGATTTTTTACCAGTGTGATAATCTTTTCCTGCAGCCTGCCAATATAGATGTTCAAAAGTAGTTTCCGGATCTGTGTTTTCGTCAAAGCTGTCTTTGTATCGACGATCTGTTAAATTGATAACATCTGTAGAAGCAAATTCAATTAATCGGTATTGTGCACTTTGAAAACCACTTGCCGGAGTCAGGGTATTTCTGAATTTCATGTATTGATCCACTTCCATACCATTTTCCATGATACTGAATGAATTCGTAAGCATATCAAAATAACGTGTAATTCTGGATAATCTTTCGCTGAAAAAATCTACCTGAATGTTTTGGGTTTCGGCAATTTGATCAATTTCCCACAGGATCATTTTAAAAATCAATTCATTTACCTGATGGTACATGATAAAAACCATTTCGTCAGGAAGCGTCGTACGTTGAATTTGTAGATTTAAAAGTGCATCAGTCTGAATGTAATCCCAATAAGTTATTGGTTTTGACCAAAGTAAACCTTCAAGCTGAACTTCTGTTTTTTGATTTATAGCTTGAAATTTTTGATCAATTTCTCTTAAAAGTGATTCAGAATTATCTGTGGTATTCATTATTTTTTTACTTTAAATGGATATTTTAATCCTTTATATTCTTCAAGATCCGCTTTGAGCGATCCTACTGCAAGATCTGCCTTAATTCTTACCGGAACTTTATTGTTATCGTCTGTTATCCAAAGCGTAACACTTTCTTTTTCTTTAAAAACGCGGCCTGTTTGTACCAATGGTTTAAACATCATTGTAGAAACGGTTCCAAATTTAGTTGTAATATCCTGACGACCTACATATTTTAACTTAAATTTTGTGATTTCTTCATCAAAAAACATGTCGATAGAAATAGATTCCCCAGATTTTAATTTGTCAATGTTGGGATGATTTCTCAAATAATAAAAAGAAGAAATAATATCTTGTACATTGTCAGTAAGAAGAATTGTTTTTTCTGATTTTCGCTTATAATCTTTTACTAATATTCTGTTTTCGCTCTGATTAAAAATACCTTCCTGGTTTTTGGTATAACCACCTTCGTCAATTTTTCGAATATAACGATACGGTTCACCGGTTTGTTTGTCAAAATAGCTTTCGTATAAATCTTCAACTTTGAAGAAAAATTTTGACATTCCCGTAGTATAACCTTTGCCAATGGCATGAAATACTTTTTTGTTATTTATTGTGGCATCTTTTACTTCAAGTGTCGCATAACCGGCGTTTACAATTCCATAATGGATTCTAAATTTAAAGTATTCTCCTGTGTCGAAGGCATCTTCGCGCTGGCTGTCAAAACTGAGAACGGTGAGGGCTAATATGATGAGAACTAACTTTTTCATAGTACAATATTTACATTTTATTATAAAGATAGATAAATGCAAATTCTATTCCAAATGTACCAAAACAAAAAAACTCAGTCAATAATGACTGAGTTTTTATGCTATTAACTAACCAAAAAACTATAAATTATGAAATTTATATCAATTCGAAAGGAAACCACCCCTTTCTGATTTGCGAGTGCAAAGATAGATAGAAAGTTCAAAAAACAAATAGCAAAAGGTAAGTTTAACATAACATTTGCATAAAAAGCATCACTTTACAGAGAATTCTTCGATTTAATGTAAAAATAATGCGATTTTACAAAGTTCCTCTCAATTCTTGTTCTCTTTCGATTGACTCAAAAAGTGCTTTAAAGTTCCCTGCGCCAAATCCTTTTGCACCCATTCTTTGGATAATTTCGAAAAAAAGCGTCGGTCTGTCCTGAACTGGCTTGGTAAATATTTGTAATAAGTAACCATCTTCATCGGCATCGACCATGATGGCTAATTTTTCAATTTCATTAATATCTTCTTTCATCATACCCATATGAACACCCAATCTTTCCGGAATTGCTTCGTAATAAGTATGCGGAGGAGCAGATAAAAACTCAACACCACGTGCTTTTAACTGTGAAACTGTTTTTATAATATCATCTGTTGCGATTGCAATATGCTGAATTCCGGGACCGCCATAAAAATCCAAATATTCTTCGATTTGAGATTTTTTCTTTCCTTCTGCCGGTTCATTGATTGGGAATTTAATTCTTCCGTTTCCGTTAGACATTACTTTACTCATCAATGCAGAATATTCAGTCGTAATTTGTTTGTCATCAAAAGACAAGAAATTCACGAATCCCATTACTTCTTCATAGAATTTTACCCAGGTATTCATTTCATTCCAACCCACGTTTCCAACCATGTGATCAATATATTTTAATCCTGTTGGTTCCGGATTATAGTCTGATTTCCATTCTTTATAACCTGGTAAGAAAACTCCGTTGTAGTTTTTTCTCTCAACAAAAATGTGAACCGTTTCTCCGTAAGTGTAAATTCCTGAACGAACAACTTCTCCAAATTCATCTGATTCAACCGTTGGCTCCATAAAAGATCGGGCACCGCGTTTGATAGTTTCTTCATAAGCACTTCTCGCATCCTCAACCCAAAGAGCGGCAACTTTTACACCGTCTCCATGTTTTTTAAGGTGTTCGTGAATTGGCGAATCCTGAGTTAACGGCGTAGTCAAAACAATTCTGATTTTGTCTTGTTTTAAAACATAAGATGCCTTGTCTCTAACTCCGGTTTCTAATCCTGCGTAAGCTAATGACTGATATCCAAATGCTGTTTTATAATAATGTGCAGATTGTTTTGCGTTTCCTACGTAGAATTCTACATAATCGGTTCCTAATAATGGAAGGAAATCCTGTGCTCCTTCAAAGATTTTTTCTAAACCGTATTCTACTGATTTTACTTCTTTACTCATGATAATTAGATAATTTGATAATGAGAAAATGAGATAATTTTAGAAATGCTAATAATTAAAAATAATTTTCTAATTGACACATTTTCTAATTTTCTAATTCCCCTTAGATGTTGATATTATTTTATTTAAAATTTTTAAAATTTCTGAGAGATCATTTAATAAACGACTGCACTTAGGATATTCGTTATGTGCATCGCATAAAAACAACCAATATTCTGTTTCGTCTGCTTCTTTAATCGCGATTTTTAATTTATGTATAAAATCGGCTTTACTTTCTGCATTTTGTGATTCTTTCGAATTTGCTCCAATTGATGTTCCGCTTTTTAATAATTGATTTGCAATTACAAACTTTTTTTGATGTTGAAGTTCAGTTGTGTAGTCAATTATATTTAATGCAAAATTGAAAGTTTTAATTAAAAGAGCGTTATCCTTGTATTTTTCGTTGAAAGTCATGTTTTAATTTGATAATTAGAAAATGTGTTAATGAGATAATTTATTATAATGCTTGGCAAAAGTAAATAAATTGTAATCCAAAGACTACTTTTTAATCTCGTTAGAATTTACTAATTTTCTAATTCCATATTCCCCAATTTATAAATTATCTAATTATCAAATTGGCACATTAACTCATTATTCAGTCCAGGATTTGTAGTATTGTCCATCATCAAGACCCATTGCTTCTTCTGTAACCATTAAAGGATGAAAAGTATCCACCATAACGGCTAATTCCTGAGTTTCTTTATGACCAATACTACGTTCCATCGCGCCTGGTGCAGGACCGTGCGGAATTCCTTTTGGGTGCAACGTAATATGTCCCTGTTCGATATTATTACGGCTCATAAAATCGCCATCAACATAATACAAAACTTCGTCCGAATCTATATTGCTGTGATTGTATGGTGCCGGAATCGCTTTTGGATGATAATCGTAAAGTCTCGGACAGAATGAACAAACGACAAAAGTTGCCGTTTCAAAAGTTTGATGTACCGGAGGCGGTTGGTGAACACGTCCCGTTATAGGTTCGAAATTATGAATCGAAAATCCGTATGGGAAATTGTAACCGTCCCAACCCACAACGTCAAAAGGATGTGTTGCATAAACCACTTCGTGAATCATGCCTTCTTTTTTGATTTTAATTAAAAAATCGCCTTTTTCATCATGTGTTTCCAATTCATTTGGCAAAATAAAATCGCGTTCGCAAAATGGCGAATGTTCTAAATGCTGACCAGATTGGTTTTTATAACGTTTTGGAGTATAAAAAGGAGAATGGGACTCAACGTAAAAAAGTCGGTTTTCCTCAGTCTCAAATTCTATTTGATAAATAATGCCTCGCGGGATAATTAGATAATCACCATATTCAAAAGGAATATTTCCTAACATGGTTCTTAATTTTCCTTTTCCTTTATGGATGAAAAGCATTTCATCGGCATCGGCATTTTTGTAGAAATATTTCGTAAGAGATTCTTTTGGAGCAGCCAAACCAATGATACAGTCTTTATTAACTAACAAAGCTTTGCGGCTGTCAAGAAAATCAGTTTCAGGTTTTAATTCAAAACCTTTAAAAAGTAATGATTTTATGTTTTTTCCGATTGCAATTTTTGGTTCAACCGAATAAGAATTTAAAATTTCTTTAACCTGAGTTGGTCTGTGAACATGATATGATAATGACGAATGTCCGTGAAAACCTTCGGTTCCAAACAATTGTTCGTAATAAAAACCTCCGTTAGGTTTTTCGAATTGCGTGTGTCTCTTTTGAGGGAAATCTCCAAGTTTGTGATATAATGGCATGGCTTTTCAATTAGATAATTTGTAAATTAGATAATTCGAAAAAGGTGAATTGGAACAGATAATCAGATCAATTTATGATTGACTAATCATCTCAATTCGGTGGTTTCACTCAGGATTTCTCTTGATGAGGAATTGAAGATATTCTAATAAACCTGTCCATTTTGTTTTCATTATAACAAATGTCGTAATTTTTATTGATTTAAATTATAAATCATATCATTTATAACCGCAAATTAATCTAAAATTTTTGACATTACAACGATATAGTAGCAAAATAATTCAATTTTTTTCTCACAAAGTTCGCAAAGCTTTACGGAAAACATAGCCAATGGTTTCAACCATTGGATCGCAATAGACTGCCGCAATATAAATGATCTCAATACGTCTCAATCATCGCAATACGTTTCCCAAGGTTGAAACCTTGGGCTATATTTGAAATACAGCAATTAATTAGATTTAGCTTTGCGAACTTTGCGCTTTTTACAAACTCTAATTAGTAAAAAAAACCTTGCGCACTTTGCGGTTAAATAATTTTGAGACTAAAACAAAAATCCAATACTAAACCAGGTAAAACTTTTTGACATTTCCGGAGACCAGGAATGTTTAATTTCTATTGGGCCAATAATAGTTTCTAATCCGTAGCCTACTGCGTAACCGGAATATTTAGGCATCGACAACCAATCTACTGTAGAAAAAATATCATCACCCAGATTGGCATAATTAGCAGAAACATTAATATGATTTTTTTTCAATATTTGATAATCAAGTGTCAACCCTGATTTTATATAGCTGTTTCCGGCAATACTTAAAAAATCATATCCGTAGAAATAATTGAAATTGTTGATTTTATTGTATCCATATCCACCCAATATATAATCAAAAAACGGAACGCTGTCACTGCCAATATTAAAACCGGCATCGGCTTCAATTTTAAAAGTCGCTTTCTTGAATAATCGGTCAACAAAAGCAATTTCTGCCTTTGCCGTAGAAAAGGGTTTGAATTGTTTGGTGTAATCTGAAGATGCTAAATAGGTTTGCACTTCCGTAGAAAAATAAACTCCTGAATGTGGGAAACTTTTACTGTCTAAAGAATCGTATTTTAAATATCCAAAAACACTAAAATAGTTGCTTTTTTCAATGATATTGTCTGTGTCAGAAAGTGTTGGAGAATTTATTTTTAAATATTTGTATTCTAATCCGCCGCCCATTAAAAATTTCTGTACAAAAATAGTTTGAAAATAAGCCTGATTCGTAACGTCCATAAAATCAACATTAATGAGACTTCCCGGACTTTCGGTAATTAAACTGCTAAAACTATTGGTAACATTTCGATTAAACTGATTCAATCTCGAACGAAAACCAAAGCTGATATTAAAGCCATTTTCGACATAATAATTAAAATCATATCTAAAATTGTCTCCCAAAATAATGTCTAAAGAAGTAACATCATTTTTTAAGAATGTTTTTTTATGTGTAAGATTCAATAAAATTCCGCTTTTATAAAGACCGTCATAATGCAAACCTAGTTTTAAATACGTTTGAGTAGGATTTTCTCTTAAAACTAAATCCAGATCGTCCTTATTTCCGGCCGGCTGAAGGCAATACGAAATCGCACTAAAGTTTTGTGTCGCATCAAGATTGTTCATTCCGGCTTTTAAATCGTCGTACGTAATAGTGCTTCCGGGTTTGAAACGCAATTTTCCGCGAATATATTCTTTCGTATAATTGTCTAATCTGTCGCTGTTTATTTTATTGATCTGAAGCGTATCAGAGCTAACTTTTAATTTTGGTTTTTTATAATAAGTAGTTTCATTTGCCAGGTCTTTGATTTTTTCATAAACGGCAAAAGCAGCTTCTTCACCTTTTCTGATAATTTCTTCACCTTTATCAAATGAAATCACGCCATAATCACGAATATCCGGTTTTATGTAAACATCGGTATCTTTTATTTTGTCTTTCATTTTATCGATTGATTGCAGATTGGTAATCTGAACCAGGATTCGGGTTGCGTTTTTCAGGTTTTTTCGTTTCATCAAATCATCCTGAACGTCAACGCCAATAATAATATCTGCACCAAGATCACGAACTTCTTTTATAGGATAATTGTTTACAACTCCGCCATCTACCAATAAATTTCCGTCGATTTCTACCGGAGTAAATAAGGATGGAAATGCCGCGCTTGCCATCATTGCCTGAACGAGATTTCCTTTGTTTAATAATACTTCTTCGCCGGTTTCAATATTTGTTCCAATACATAAAAACGGAGTTGGCAGTTTATTGAAATCGCGAACATGACGCACGTTTCTGGTCAGACTGCTCAGTAAATTATAATTGTACATTCCTTTTGAAAGTGCCTCAGGAATTCCGACTCTAAATTTACTAAACGGTAAAACGATCGCATATAATTCGTCATTTTTCTTGCCGTAAAAGTTTTTAGACGAACGCGGAATATAATCGTTTATCAATTCGTCAAAATTGGTTTTTTTGAAAATAGAATCAATTTGAGAGGCATTGTAACCAGAAGCATAAAGTCCGCCAATGATAGAACCCATACTGGTTCCGCCAATATAATCGATTTTGATTCCGGCTTCTTCGAGCACTTTTAAAACACCAATATGTGCAAAACCTTTGGCTCCGCCGCCACTTAGAACCAAACCAATTTTAGGTCTTTTCACACTGTCTTTTTTTTGTTCCTGGGAAAATGTATTTTCCGTATTGAAAAACAACAATACCAAAAATGCCAACTGTACGCCCCAGATGGAAGTAGAAAAAAATCGTTTTGAACGAGTATTTGAAATGGACAGCTGGAATGGGCGCATAAGAAATAACTAGTTGGTTTTGTAAAAGTCGACAATTTTTTTGGCTTTTGATACTCCTACAACATCAGATATCTCTTTTTCTGTAGCCAATTTTAATCTTTTAACACTTTTGAAATGTTGTATTAACGTAAGCATGGTTTTTTCGCCAATTCCGGGAATACTTTCTACAGACGAATTCAAAGCTGCTTTGCTTCGTTTGTCACGGTGAAATGTGATTCCAAATCGGTGTGCTTCGTTTCGCAATTGCTGAATTACTTTTAAGGTTTCTGATTTTTTATCCAGATATAACGGAATCGAATCTCCGGGATAAAATAACTCTTCAAGACGTTTTGCAATTCCAATAATGGCAATTTTACCTCGTAATCCCAGTTCGTCGATACTTTTTAGGGCTGCAGATAATTGCCCTTTTCCACCGTCAATAATAATCAATTGCGGAAGTGGCTCATTTTCATCCAGTAATCTTTTGTAACGGCGATAAACAATTTCGGTCATCGAAGCAAAATCGTCAGGACCTTCAACGGTTTTTACGTTAAAATGGCGATAATCTTTTTTGCTCGCTTTCCCGTCTTTAAAAACCACACAAGCCGCTACAGGATTTGTTCCCTGAATATTCGAGTTATCAAAACATTCAATATGACGTGGTTCAACCGGCAAACGCAAATCTTTTTGCATTTGTGCCATGATACGGTTTACATGTCGGTCAGGATCTACAATTTGAAGTTGTTTCAATTGTTCAATTCTGTAAAACTTTGCATTTCGAATCGATAAATCCAGAATTTGCTTTTTATCTCCCAATTGCGGAACGGTTGTTTTGATCTTTTCTCCCAAATCAATTTCAAACGGAACGATGATTTCTTTGGATAATAAATTGAAGCGCTCGCGCATTTCTACAATCGCAAGTTCCAGTAATTCTTCATCGGTTTCGTCCAGTTTTTTCTTGATTTCCATCGTATGCGAACGAATAATTGAACCATGCGAAATTTGTAAAAAGTTCACATAAGCCGCACTTTCATCTGATACAATTGAGAAAACATCGATATTGGTAATCTTCGGATTTACAATCGTTGATCTGGATTGGTAATTCTCGAGGATTTGTATTTTTTCCTTTATTTTTTGCGCTTCTTCAAAATGCAGATTCTGCGCATAATCATTCATTAAACGCTTAAAATCTTTCATGCTTTCTTTAAAATTTCCTTTCAGAATTTCGCGGATAGCATCGATTTGTCTCTGATATTCTTCAAACGGTTCATGACCTTCGCACGGACCTTTGCAATTGCCAATATGATATTCAAGGCAAACTTTAAATTTTCCCGAATTAATATTGGATTGACTTAAATCATAATTACAAGTTCGCAAAGGATACAATTCTTTGATCAAATCTAAAATTGTATGTACCATTTTGAAATTGGTGTAAGGACCAAAATATTCAGAGCCGTCTTTAACCATTCTTCGGGTTAAAAATATTCTCGAAAAAGGTTCTTTTTTAATACAGATCCATGGATAACTTTTATCATCGCGTAACAACACATTATAACGCGGCTGAAGTGTTTTGATTAAATTATTTTCTAATAAAAGTGCATCGGTTTCAGTAGGAACAACGATGTGTTTTATGGTTACAATTTTTCGAACCAGCACATTTGTTTTTCGTGTATCGTGAATTTTATTGAAGTAAGAAGAAACCCTTTTTTTTAAATTTTTGGCTTTTCCAACATACAATATTTTGTCGTCTTTGTCATAATATTGATACACGCCGGGATTGTCCGGCAAGGTTTGTATTTGAAGTTCTAAAGACGGTTTTTGCATTCTGTTTTTTGTTTCTGGAGATGTCCGAAAAGCGTTCCAAAAACCATTCCGATTTTCATTTGAAGCTTAACATTGATTTAGTTCCAAATTTACGAAATCAAAAGAATAATTTCTATATTTAGATTTTATAATTCATATGAAAAATAACAAGCCCATGATTATCTTTGGCGAACCGGTTTTGCCAGGAGAACATAAAACAATCAACGTTGAAATTGCCCGATTACACACAACTACAAAGCTGAATATTCCCATCATTGTACGTCGCTCAAAACTTGATGGTCCGGTGGTCTTGTTTTCGGCAGGAATTCACGGCGACGAAATAAACGGAGTAGAAATTGTGCGCCAGATCATTAGCAAAAAAATAAACAGACCAACACGCGGCACTATTATTTGTATTCCGATTATTAATATTTATGGTTTTGTGAATAAATCCCGCGAGTTTCCTGACGGACGCGATTTAAACCGTGTTTTTCCCGGTAGCAAAAAAGGATCTTTGGCAAGTCGTTTTGCCTTTCATATCGTGGCCGAAATTTTGCCAATTCTGGATTATGCTGTAGATTTTCATGCCGGCGGTGCAAGTAGATTTAATGCACCACAAATCAGAATCAGCGAAAATAACAAAGAATTAAAACTTTTGGCCGATATTTTTAATGCGCCATTTACACTTTATTCTAAAAATATTACCGGTTCGTTTAGAAATACATCTGAAAAGGCAAATGTAAAAATGCTGCTTTTTGAAGGAGGAAAATCATTAGATATTAATAATGTTATTGCAAATGAAGGTGTGATGGGAGTGAAGCGTTTGCTGAATTACCTCGGAATGCTTGATCCAATTCAAATTGTTGAAGAAGCCGAAAGTCCTTCGATTTTTATTAAAAATTCGGTTTGGCTTCGCGCCAAATGTTCCGGTTTATTACACGATTATAATTTGATTGGAAAGTTTGTCACCAAAGGAACTATTCTGGCCATCATTACAGATCCGTTTGGTAAATTCGAACAAAAAGTAAAAGCGCCACACGAAGGATATGTCATCAATGCCAATCATTCGCCAATTGTTTACGAAGGCGATGCGATTTATCATATTTCTAAAAATAATCCAGACGAAGAAGATGCCGACGAATAAAAAAGAACTACGATTACACTATAAAAATCTTCGTTCAGCACTTTCGCCTGACGAAATTGAAGAAAAAAGTCTGGCTGTAGCCAATGAATTACTGCAATTGCCTATTTGGGATAAAACCTATTACCATGTTTTTTTGCCTATTGAAGAACAAAAAGAAGTCAATACCGAATATGTTTTGCATTTGCTTTCCGGAAAAGATAAAGAAATCGTAATCTCAAAAAGTGATTTTGAAACTAGAAAAATGGCTCACTTTTTATTAACGGATAATACCAAAATCAAGAAAAACGAATATAATATTCCGGAACCGGTAAATGGTTTGCCCGTTCCGTCAGAAACTATTGAAGTCGTTTTTGTGCCGCTGTTGGCATTTGATATTTTTGGAAATCGTATTGGTTACGGAAAAGGTTTTTACGATAAATTCCTGGCCGAATGCAAACCCGAAACTATCAAAATTGGTCTTTCTTTTTTTGAAGCCGTAAATCGAATCGATGATGTTTTTGAATCTGATGTGAAATTGGATTATTGTGTTACGCCTTTAAAAACCTATACTTTTTAATTTTTCACCATATTTTGTAGAGACGCACAGCATTGCGTCTACATCCAGCATATAGACAAACATTGCGTAGACGCACTGCTGTGCGCCTCTACGATTTGCGGGGCGGGAAATATGAACTGATTTGGTATAAGTAAATATTTATCTAAATATAAAAATGATTTATATTTTCTTATATCACTTATATGGTTTAAAAAATCAACAAAACTAAAAATCCCAAACTCCATTGTTATTGGAATTTGGGATTTTTCTATTTAATATTTTCAAAAATCTACTTCACTTCTTTAATTGTCAAGGCATCAATCCAGCCTTCTGTTCCATCGGTTAATTCTATTTTTTTCCATTGGCCTAAAGTTTCCGTAACGTACACTTTTGCACCTTCATGCAATAAGAAAATAGCAGACCCTGCTTTTTGCGGTTCGCTTCTCACTTCACTAACTTCTGAAAAAACAATTGCCGGACGATCATTGTCGTAATGATCTTTTTCAGTTATTCCGGCTGAAACACTTAAAAGTAAAGCAACTAAAAGAACAAACATTCCTATGAAATAAATTCTTTTTGAAACCGTAAGCTGCGAAAAGTAATAACCAATAAAACTTAATAAAAAGGCAAAAGCAATTCCAACAGAAATCATTGCCCAGGTATTATAAGTAAAAATACCGGTAAAGTTTTGAATCAGTTTTGCAAAACCTACTTTTGGAACTTCTTTAATCTCGTCAATAGTTAGTTTTTTGGCAAATTTTAAGTTGTTTAAGGTCTGTGCATTATTTGGTTTTAAAACCAAAGCTTTCTCATAATTGTAAATAGACGGCGCTACTTTGTTGAGTTTGTAATAAGAATTTGCCAAATTAAAATACAATTCAGCCGACTGCAGTTTGTCTTCTTTAATCACATTTTCATATTCCTGAACGGCTTCCTGATATTGCCCTTTTTGATATAAAGCATTCCCTTTTTCAAAGCCGTTTTGAGCAAAGAAAACCTGAGAGATTAATAAAAAGAGATATAATATATTTTTCATTTTCTAAATATGTAAATTTTCAAAACTTTGCGAACTTTAAATCAACGCAGTCTAAATCACTTTTCTTAGCGCACTTTGCGGTAAAATCAAACGATTTGCTTTTCTAATTCCGATATAATCAAAACAGCTTTATCATAATCCTGCTGAATCGAAGCGCTCGAAGCCGGAGCATAACGCGCATATTCGCAGTTTTCTGTCAAAGTAATAAAACTCTGAACCGTTTCCGGATTTGCATTTCTTGATAATAACAATTGACGAATATTGTCTTTGCTCATTTCTGAAGTTTCAATATGCAATTTGGCTTTCAGGAAATTATGCATTGCTTTTTCAAGCGCAATATAAAATGGCTCTTTGTTGTTAAGCTGTTTTTTGGCTTCAGATAAATATTTCTTCGCCAGTTTATTGTTCATTTTGATTCTGTTTCCGGTCACATCGCTGTCAATCGCTTCTTTTTTCTTCTTAGCTAAGATGATAATCGGTAAAATCACAAAAGGAAGGAACAATAAAGTATAATATAAATTCGAACCGTAAAAATCATCTTTAGCAATTGATACTAAAGTTGTTTTTGGTTTTATGTATTTAAATTGCTCCGTTTTAGAAATCACATTTCTAGACGCACTTGCTGTTGCATTTGCTTCTGCCTGCATTGGTCCGTCAAGAACATCAATCATAATTTCCGGTGAATTGATGGTTTTGTAAGAACCTGTATTCAAATCAAAATACGAAAACTGCATCGGTTTAATCGCATATTTCCCTTTGTATTGAGGGATAATAGTATATTTATCTGAGATCTTTCCTGACATTCCGGACAATGTTGTCGTTACTTTCTCGTCATGAACAGGATCGTACATTTCAAGTGCATTTGGTACAACCGGTTTTGGTAAAGTAAATAACTTCATGTTTCCGCTTCCGCTCGCACTTACAAAAAGATCCAGGCTTTCACCACTTTTCAAAGTTGTTCTTGATGGAGTAACCGTAAAATTGAACTGACCAACTGCTCCACTAAAACCTTCCGGTTTAGTAGCTTCAGGAAGAGGTCTTACATTAATCGTTTTTGCTCCCGCCGAAACAATTTTATTGTCATCAGATAAAATCATTTGGCCAAACATATCGCGGCGATTCGTTGGCAATTGCACACCAATGTCTAATGAAAGCGGTTCAATTGTTAATCGACCTGATTTTTGAGGATATAAGATTGTTTTTTTCAGGATAACAAAATAACAACGCTGTCCCTGATAAGTTCCTTCTTCAATCTTTAATTGTTTAATATCGATATTCTGATTCCAGAAATCATTGTATTTTGGTTTTGCCAGTTCTTTAAAACCCGTAACTCCAATATTATTAAAATACAATTTATAAACGGCAGTAATAGGTTCGTTTAAATACGGACTCGTTTTCGAAATTTCGGCAACAAGATTTAAGGTTTCGCTTCCGGAACCCTGTGGTCTGTCATTCGGGTCTCTTTCCTCGGCAACCGCATTGGTAACGACAATTTTTATAGGTGCTGTTTTGTAGATTTGCCCATTAAATTCAATAGTCGCCTGCTTAATCGTTACAGTACCTTTTTGAACTGGCTGTAAAATAAAAGAGTATATTTTTTGAAAAGAACTTCGGCCGTTTATCCACGACTGACTTACTTGCTGACTTGGACCTGCAACGATTCTAAAACCATCAAAATTAGGTCTTTCAAAGTTATCTCCATCAACATTCATCATAAAGTCAATACGAATTCTTTCGTTAAGTCCAAGCGTGTTTTTGCTTACTTTGGCTTCAAATTGAACTTGAGCCATAAGCCCTTGAAAAGTGAATAGTAATAGAATTAAATATCTTCTCATTAATGTTTAATCGTTTTTGTGTTTAACCGTTTAATTGGTAAAATATTGTTTAATCGTTTTAGAATAATTCAAATAAACAAATTAACGATTAAACGAATCAACCAAATTTTACCAGTCTTTTTCTGTTTTTCTAGGATTTCCTTTTACTTTTTGAGCATTTACTTTATCCTGAATTTTCTTTTCTTCGTTATTTACAGCATCTAATAAATTCTGAACACGATCTTTTGAGATTCCGCCAGGTTGTGGTTTTGGTTCTCCTTTGTTGTCTGATTTATCATCTTTCGTAGGATCATTTTTACCATCTTTTTTATCCTTGTCTTTATCGCCTTTATCGTCTTTCTTGTCTTTATCTTTATCCTTGTCCTTGTTTTTATCTTTGTCCTTATCCTTATCTTTATTTTTATCCTTGTCTTTGTCTTTATCTTTATTCTTGTCCTTGTTTTTATCGTTTTTCGGCGGATTCTCTTTTAGTTTTTGTTTGGCGTAAGCATAATTGTAACGCGTTTCATCATCTGTAGGATCATTTCGCAGAGCCTGTTTATAAGCTTCAACCGCCTGCGTATAATCTTTCTCTTTCATGAAAACATTTCCTAAATTGTGATAGGCTTTGTGTTTATCAGCATTTGATTTGGCATTTTTTATTGCTTTGGCATAAGCCAGTTTCGCTTCGGAAGCCTGGTTTTGTCTGTAAATAGTATTTCCTAAATTATAAGAAGCAATACCTCGTTTTGCAAATTTTGATTCCGAAATTCTATAATTCGCCTCAGCATCAACAAATTTATTCTGCTTATATTCTTCATTACCTTCAGGCAATGTTTTGTCCTTTTCCTGAGCCGAAACCGCCAGGGAAACCGTTAGTAAAATATAAAGAAGTAAATTTTTCATTCTAATTTTTTATGTTTTTTTTAGTTTGCCACGAATCCACCAATTATCACTAATTAGATTGTTTTTTATATTTGAATTTCACAAAAGAGAATAATTAAAAATGGCTTCTTTTTCGTGTAAATTCGAGTAATTACGGCGAAACTTATTATTTCTTTTCGTTAAATAAATTCAACTCTTTTATCCAGTTTGTTTTTCTTTCCAAAAGAAAAATGTCAATAAATAATAACAGGAAACCTAAACCAAGAAACCATTGAAACTGCGACTGAAAATCGGCCATTTGTGTTGCTTCAAACTCAGTTTTCTGAATGTTATTTAAGGCGTTTTTTATGTACTCTAAAACCTCTTTCGTATTTCCGCCATACACATAACCGCCTTTTGTTGCTTTTGCGATGGTTTTTAATCCTTCCTGATTCAGTTTTGTAATAACCGTTTGTCCGTTTTGATCTTTTTGGTAATTTCTAATAATACCATTTTCCCTTAACGGAATCGTTCCGCCTTTTTCAGTTCCGATACCAATCGTAATGATTTTCATCCCTAATTTATTGGCTTCTTCTGCTGCTGCTGAAGCACCTTCAGAATGATCTTCTCCGTCAGAAATCAAAATCAGTAATTTGCTTGTTTTGCTTTTTTCGTCAAAATAAGTCGATGATAATCTGATGGCTTCATCAAGCGAAGTTCCTTGGGACGAAACCATATCAGGAGTCATACTTTGCAGGAACATTTTGGCAACGCTGTAATCTGAGGTAATTGGTAGTACAGGAAACGCACTTCCGGCATAAGCTACAATACCAATTCTGTCGCTTCCCAGATTGTTTATAATCTGCGAAACCAGTTGTTTGCTTTTTTCTAAACGACTTGGCGCCACATCCTCAGCAAGCATACTTTTAGAAACGTCGACAGCAAAAACAATGTCAATACCTTCACGTTTTACCGTTTCCATTTTAGTTCCAATCTTCGGATTTACCAAACCGATAATTAAACACGCAAGCGCTAACAGTAAAACAGATAATTTTAATACAGGTTTAAAAACAGAGCTTTCAGGGCTTAGTTTTTTCACCATTTCAATATCACCAAATTCACGCTGTTTTTTTCTTTTCCAATACAAATTGAAAAAGAAAATACACACCACAATAGGCAGTAAGAATAAAAGGTATAAATATTTTTTTTCGTCTAATTCCATTTTTAGTTCTAGTTTTTAGTCTCTGTTTCCGGTCTCAGTTTTCAGTCTCAGTTTTCAGTTTAAAACTGAGACTGAAAACTGCGACTAAGAGTTGCGACTAAAATATTATATAAAGCTTCTGTAAACTGTATTTCTTAAACCAACTTCAAGTAATAATAAAAATGCTGCAAGTAAAACGAAAGGTCTGTATTTTTCGTCGTAATCGTAGAATTTTAATTCCTGTATTTCAGTTGTTTCTAATTTATTAATCGATTTATAAATTTCGGCTAGTCTGTCGTTACTTGTTGCTCTAAAGTAGGTTCCATCTGTTTTGCGGGCAATACTTTTCATTAATCGCTCGTCGATTTCTACTTTTTGCATTTTGAATAAAAACCCACCGTTTGGTGCATAAGCATACGGGGAAGAAGCCATTCCGTTACTTCCAAGTCCAATTGTGTATACTTTTATGCCGTATTGTTTCGCGATATCAGCAGCAGTTTCCGGTTCAATAAATCCGGCATTGTTTACACCATCTGTCAATAAAATTATAACGCGGCTTTTTGCTTTACTGTCTTTAAGTCGGTTTACGGCAGTTGCCAATCCCATTCCAATTCCTGTTCCGTCCTGTAAAAGATTATCGTATTTGATTTCTTTTATAGCTTCCAGAATTATGGGTTTGTCGCTTGTTACCGGGGTTTTTGTATAGGCTTCAGAAGCGTATAAAACCAATCCGATTCGGTCATTTGGTCTTTCCTCAACGAAATCTGCAGCTACTCTTTTTAAAGCTTCCATACGGTTTGGCTTTAAATCTTTAGCCAGCATACTTCCCGAAACGTCAATTGCCATTACAATATCAATTCCTTTAGTCGTTTTCGTTTGATTGCTGATATCAACTGTTCTTGGTCGTGCCAATGCAATAATCAAAGAACATAATGCAATAATTCTAAAAACGTATAAACAAGGTTTTAGTTTTGTCCAAAACGACTCGCTGTTTTTAAAGCCCTGAGTTGAACTCATTTTTAACGTAGCCGATTGCTGGTTGCGTTTCCAGAAAAACCAAGCTATTGCAATTGGAATTAAAAGAAATAACCAAAAAAATTCCGGATTTAAAAAAGTTATTTTATTCATTAGTTACTAGCTTTTCTAAGTTCAACAGAATTTAAAATTCGGGTTGCAATATCGTTTCCGTACGTGTCGCCTTCTTCGTGCAAAATCATAATTTGTTGTAATCCCTGATCTTGCTTGAATAATAAAATTTCGTAATATGCTTTTGTGCTCGATTTATCCACCGGATTCAAAATACTCATTGTTCCATATCCTTTTAATCCCTGAACACCTTCGTTTGTTTGAAAATCTTCTTGTTTTACGATGATGTTTTGTCCGCCTTGGGCTTCAATTATTTTTAAAGTACCTTCTAAAGTTTTTCCCAAATCCAGATCTACCGGATTTTTAAATTTACTTGTCGAAACGGTAATATAGAAGTTGTCAATCATGCTTCCGTATGTAAAAAGCTGCATTTCCTTGATAAGCGCCATCGTTTCTTTTGGAAGCACTTTTTCAGTATCCATACGTTTTAAAACCTTTGGCGTTTCAATAAGAACGCCCGGATTTCCGTATTCGCTTTTTACCCATTCTCCTTCTAATAATTCTTTTGTTGGATGCCCGACGATATTATCTTTTACATAATTGAAACCTTTGGTAACTATGAAAAATGTTGTAGTTGCAACCAATAAAAACACAACTGTACCAACAGCAATTGCGATACGTTTGTTGCGTTTTTTAAGCATTTGAAGTTTAATTTGCTTCTGTCTTTGGGCTTCATTCAGTAATTGATCTTCTTCTTCAGCCGGAACTTCAGTCGGAATTGCATTATCAAGCGTTAAAATTACTTTCTGAATTTTGTTTCGATCCTCGCTAATTTCAAAATCAAGCGGTTTCGATTTGGCAAATTTCACTAAATCGGCCTGACGTAAAACGCGCTCTAAATTCTCAACGGTTTCAGGAGTTAAAGTCATCTTCTTTTTTGTAGAAGCTAATCTTATTGCCTGAATCAATTCAGAAGTTGTACTTTCCATTGCCGGAATATGAATTGCTTCTTCAATATAATTTCGGGCAATATCCGTAAGTTCACTGTAATATTCCTTTATTTCCCCTTTTTGAACCAGCTCTTTTTGCTCCAGGTTGTTTAATAAACTCGTCGCTTTTTCTATCGGCGTTTTATAAACCGCTTCTTCAATTTTTTTCTGTTGGCGTTTCTTGACAAACCAGTATACAAAAGCACCAATTCCGATAATAACAATTCCAATTAAAACATAAATCCACCAATCACCAAAACCGTTATCGACAGCTGTAATGTCTTTGATGTCATACATTTTTTGCTGTAACGTATCTACTTTTACATTGGCAACTTCAACACGAATAGAATCTGATAAAAAAGGTTGTTTATCAATTAAAATCTTGACGCTCGGAATAGTATATTTTCCTGAATCAAATTGCGTTAAACCATATTTTTTGATCAATTCGTAAGTGTCATTTTTCTTTACCGTATCAACTGGATACGACTGAATTACTTCAAGCGGACCAATGTTTTTTAGTTTCGGGAAAACAACTTTCGATTTTGAGCTGACAACCGTTTTAAGTGTTAACTTAAATTCGGCTCCAATTTTATTTTTTGTAGTATCAATGCTTGTCTCAACTTGTTTTTGCTGGGCAAAAATAGAGGAGGAAAGTAAAAATAAAAATATGTAAAACTTTAATTTCATTTGATTTTGTTTTCAGATTTTAGTCTAAAACGAATGCTTAATTATTGCACGCGGATGACGCGGATTTGCTTCGCCAGTTCGCTAATGCTCGTGTAAGCTGATTTTTTATTTGTGTAATGCAGAAAACATAAATTATTAATTTGAAAAAATCTAAATTCTAAAATCTGCAATCTAAAATTAATTTTATCTTGACTTGAAATATCCTAATAATTTTGTTACGTAATTTTCGTCGACTCTTGTATTTACAACGCCAGCGCCGGATTTACTGAAAATATCCTTGAAATAATTTACTCTTTCCTGATAATGTTTTTCGTAATTCATTCGCACTGTTTTTGAACCCGTGTCAACCAATTGGATTTTTCCGGTTTCGGCATCCAACATACTTACCATTCCTAAATTCGGGATTTTTTCTTCGCGGATATCGTAAACACGAACGCCTGTAATGTCATGTTTCTTAGAAGCAATTTTCAAAGTCTGCTCGTAATTTTCAGACATGAAATCGGAAATAACAAAAACGATCGCTTTCTTTTTCTGAGTTCCCGATAAAAACTTTAAAGCAGCACCAACATCTGTTTTGTTGCTTTTTGGCTCGAATTCAATCAATTCACGAATGATTCTCAAAACATGCGAACGCCCTTTTTTTGGCGGAATATACAATTCAACACTATCCGAAAATAATATCAAACCAATCTTATCATTATTTTGTGTAGCCGAAAAAGCCATCGTTGCCGCAATTTCGGTGACGATGTCTTTTTTAAACTGACTTTTTGAACCAAACCCTTCAGAACCCGAAATGTCCACCATTAACATCATGGTCAATTCGCGTTCTTCTTCAAAAACTTTTACGTGGGCTTCATTATAGCGTGCGGTTACATTCCAGTCGATGTTACGAATATCATCGCCATATTGGTATTGGCGCACTTCGCTAAAAGTCATCCCGCGCCCTTTAAATGAAGAATGATACTCTCCCGAAAAGATATGATTGCTCAGTCTTTTGGTTTTGATTTCTATTTTCCGTACTTTTTTTAAAAGCTCTTTTGTATCCATTTCTTTAGTTTTCAGTCGCAGTTTTCAGTCGCAGTTAATTGTAATGTGTTTACTGTGACTGAAAACTGAAAACTATTTTTAAGGTACTTCAATCTCGTTTACGATTTTGTTGATAATGTCTACAGAAGTAATGTTTTCGGCTTCAGCCTCATACGTTATCCCAACTCTGTGACGTAAAACATCATGTACAACGGCACGAACATCTTCCGGAATTACATATCCACGACGTTTGATGAAAGCGTAACATTTTGCCGCATTGGCTAAATTGATACTTCCACGCGGAGATGCTCCAAAACTAATAAGAGGTTTTAGGTCTGCCAATTTGTATTTCTCTGGATAACGGGTAGCAAAGATGATATCTAAGATGTATTTTTCGATTTTTTCGTCCATGTAAACTTCACGAACAGCTTCCTGCGCACGCAAAATTTGTTCTACAGAAACTACCGGATTTACTTTTTCGTAAGTTCCTTTTAAGTTTTGACGAATTACAAAACGTTCTTCATCGATTTTTGGATAGTCAATTACAGTTTTTAACATGAAACGGTCAACTTGCGCTTCCGGAAGCTGGTATGTTCCTTCCTGCTCAACAGGGTTTTGAGTTGCCAATACTAAAAACGGACGATCAAGTTTGAAAGTTGTATCGCCAATCGTAACTTGTTTTTCCTGCATCGCTTCCAAAAGTGCTGATTGTACTTTGGCTGGAGCACGGTTAATCTCATCGGCAAGGACGAAATTAGCAAAAATTGGCCCTTTTTTAATGGAGAATTCGTTTGCTTTTATGTTGTAAATCATCGTACCTACAACATCGGCAGGTAATAAATCAGGAGTAAACTGTATACGGCTGAAAGAACCTTGCACTGCCTGCGACAACGTATTTATCGCTAAAGTTTTGGCTAATCCCGGTACACCTTCCAATAAAATGTGTCCCTGACCTAAAAGCCCGATTAATAAACGCTCGACCATATGTTTCTGGCCCACAATAACTTTGTTCATTTCCATTGTAAGAAGGTCTATAAAAGCACTTTCTCTTTCAATTTTTTCATTTATCGCTCTAATGTCTAAAGTCGTTGTATTT
>Ga0247736_10000036_pt1 | contig 104569 bp, 98 predicted proteins | sample UWRJL193509B2_FD_180935 | JGI IMG/M metagenome (GOLD analysis project Ga0247736, IMG submission 180935) | Plant litter microbial communities from Arlington Agricultural Research Station in Wisconsin, United States - UWRJ-L193-509B-2 | ecosystem: Environmental > Terrestrial > Plant litter >...
AACACAAAACAGGAATAAAAACTATCATTGTAAAAGGTAGTACACACCACCTAGTAAAACAAAAATTCATAGTAAACACAAATTAGTAATTTACTTTTTTACTGTAAACTAATTTCAGCATAAGACAGTGCGATTTGAGTTCCCTTTTGCATAGGGTCTGGGTAGGGGTTGGTTAGGGTTTGGATAGGGTTTGCTTAGGCTTGAGCCTATCCAATGGCTATCAGACACCTATGCAATAGGGTATTAAACATGCTCCATAATGCACTCCATTACTATCCAACCTGCACCCCTTTTTGAAGTCAGCCTATTAAATAAGCCTATTGTTCGATGGTGTTTTCTGATAAATGTTGGTTGACAGCGACAACTGCGGGTAATTTCGGGGTAATCTGGGTAAACTCAGGGTAAGCTCAGGGTAATCTTGGGTAAATCTGTATAAATATTTGTTTTACAGGACATTGGTTGGTAGATTTGTTTTGTACCAGGCAGTATGGTTCAGCAGAATCAGGTAGGGATACCTTAAATAAAGCCTGGTATAAAAGTAATATATAAATGTATTTAAAACAAAAAAATCATGGCAACAATTGAAGATTCATTTTTCGGCGGTTTCCGAGGAAGGATGGGAAACTTTGTGTTTTATCCACTTAGAGGAAAACAGATTATGCGTCAGATCGGTATTTCAACTAAGGACCCCACTGTTAAACAACTAAAGCAACGCGATGGCGTCGGGCTAACAAACAAATTTGTAAAAGGTATACGCATATTTGTTAATCAGGGGTATGAGCTTGCAGCAAAAGGCACTAGTCATACAGCATTTAGCATGGCGCAAAGTGTAAATTCTCAACGAATTATTGTAGGTACTTATCCTGATCAAACGGTAGATTTTTCTAAAGCGCTTGTCACCAAGGGCGATTTTCCTCTGTTAAGGGGTGCGGCAGTAACGGTAGTCAAAGAGGGTTTCGAATTTGTATGGGATCCAGAAGTTGAAACTGAAAATGGAGAGTATTGGAAAGATCAGGTAATGCTCTTAGCTGTGCGCGAAGACAATTTCTGTAGCTTTTCCAGTTATGCCGGTGCGACGAGAAACATGGGCAGGGATTTACTTCCTATTAATGGTGTGCATCCCGGAACCTATCATGTTTACATTTCTATCTTAGCTGACGAACGTAAAAGGATTTCCGACAGCATTTATCTGGGCTCGGTTGAGTGGCCTGAGTAGTGTGGAATCGTTAATGCAGAGTTACAAAGGCAATTGCCCAGTTTCTTTATTGAAACAGGCAGTTGCCTTTGTGCATTCTATCAACTCTGTACTCTTTAAATCGCATCGAAATATATAACTGAAACAAGACTGTCACTTTCGGGTAATCGCGATCCTCATCTAGTGATCTAATCTCTATACAGCCTAAATCTCATGCCAAAATCTTGTTTGTTTAAACAAACATAGGCCCTAATGCAAAATGAATCTAAATAATGTGGTTACGTATTTTGTAAATTATTGGCATATTAATTATCAAAGTGTCAATTGTGATCATCTAATATTATTCGATTCCTTTATATTCATAAAAAAAATATCAAAATGGTAATTAAATAAGTTTTTTATTATCTTAGTGTTTCGAATACAATCAACTATGGAATTAAACGACGCAAATCAAGGCTTGTACAACCCAAGCTTTGAACATGATGCCTGTGGTATTGGATTTGTTGCCCATGTAAAGGGTAGAAAATCGCAGCAGATCATATCTGACGCTATTACTATATTAGAGAACCTTGATCATAGAGGGGCCTGCGGTGCAGAGATTAATACTGGTGATGGCGCTGGAATCATGATTCAGGTACCACACGAATTTTTATACGACGAATGTCTCAGGGTAGGCTTTAGCCTGAACCAGCCTGGGGATTACGGAGTAGGTATGTTATTCTTCCCTAAAGATGTTAGGGCAAGAGAAGAGTGCAGAGAAGTGATTTATCGCGCTGCCGAAAAGTTAAACCTGGAAGTACTGGGTTTCAGAAAAGTAAATACCAATCCTGATGGCATTGGTAACATGGCTTTATCGGTTGAGCCGGAAATGGAGCAGGTTTTTGTTGCCCGTCCGGATAATATCGCTGCAGGCGCAGATTTTGAACGTAAGTTATACGTTTTCAAGAATTACCTGACTAAAACGATTGTCAACACCGTAATGGGAATTAAGTCCGATTTTTATATCGCTTCGTTTTCATCACGCACAATCGTATATAAGGGACAGCTCACTTCAATGCAGTTACGTACTTATTTCACTGAGTTAGGTGATAAACGGGTAGTATCTGCTTTTGGTATGGTGCATTCAAGGTTCGCTACAAACACTTTTCCTTCATGGAGATTAGCGCAGCCGTTCCGTTATATCGCCCACAACGGCGAGATCAATACTTTACAGGGCAATTTAAACTGGTTCCGTGCGAGTGTTAAATCTCTTGCCTCAAGTTATTTTACGCCCGAAGAATTAAACATCCTGCTGCCTGTGATTGATGAAACACAATCAGATTCCGGCTGTCTGGATAATATTATAGAGTTGTTATTACATGCAGGCCGTTCGCTTCCGCATATATTAATGATGTTAATTCCTGAAGCATGGGATGGCAACGAGGATATGGATGAGCTTAAAAAGGCTTTTTATAAGTTCCATGCTACGTTGATGGAGCCATGGGACGGACCAGCGGCAATTGCTTTTACAGATGGTAACCTAATTGGTGCTACCTTAGATCGTAACGGATTAAGACCATCGAGATATGCAATTACTCAGGATGATCGTGTAATTATGGCTTCGGAGTCTGGTGTTTTAGCTTTAGATCAAAGTCAGATTATCGAAAAAGGCAGGTTAACACCAGGCAAAATGTTCGTTGTAGATATGGAGCAGGGCAGGATTATCAGTGATGATGAGATCAAAACCCGTGTATGCAGCAGCCGACCATACGGAGATTGGTTAAACCAATACCAGATCCGTTTAGAAGAACTTTCTGATCCAAGAGTAGTATTTACAGGTCTTTCTGAAGAGTCTATATTTAAATATCACCAGGTATTTGGTTACAGCAGGGAGGATATCGACCTGATCTTAAAACCAATGGCACTGGAAGGTAAAGAACCGATCGGATCGATGGGAACTGATATACCTCTGGCCGTTCTTTCACAGAAACCACAGCACCTTTCTTCTTATTTTAAACAGTTATTTGCACAGGTAACTAACCCGCCGATCGACCCGATCAGGGAAAAGGTGGTAATGAGCCTTGCAGGTTTTATGGGTAATAACGGGAATTTGCTTGAAGAGCATGCCATGCAATGCCACTGTGTAGGTATCAAACACCCGATATTAACAAATTTAGAGCTGGAGAAAGTTCGCAGTATCGATACCGGTGTATTCCAGTCAAAAACTTTGCAGACGTATTTCCGTGCCGATGGCAAACCGGGATCATTGGCTAAAGGGCTTGAGCGTCTTTGCCGTTATGCGGTAGATGCAGTTGAAGATGGATTCCAGGTAATTGTATTGTCTGACCGCGCACTGGATTCAGAGCATGCTGCAATTCCTTCTTTACTGGCTGTTTCGGCAGTTCACCACCATTTGATCCGTAAAGGTCACCGTGGTGCGGTAGGTATTGTTGTAGAGGCAGGTGATGTTTGGGAAGTTCACCATTTTGCAACTTTAATCGGTTTTGGTGCTACGGCAGTAAACCCTTATCTGGCATTAGAAACTATTACAGGTTTTGATAAGGAAAGTGATATCAAAGCAGAAAAATTAATTCAAAACTATATTTATGCTGTTAACAGTGGATTGTTAAAGATCTTCTCTAAAATGGGAATTTCTACATTGCAATCTTACCATGGAGCACAGATTTTTGAGATATTAGGCATCCACAAAAGCGTGGTGGACAGTTATTTTAGTGGTGCTGTTTCCCGTATCGGTGGTTTAGGTCTGGATGAGATTGCACGTGAAGCACTGATCAAACATGGTCGCGTGTTTGGTAAATCTACCCGACCTGATATGATCCTGCCAACAGGCGGTAATTATAAATGGAGAAGAAAAGGTGAACAGCATTTGTTCAATCCTCAAACCATCCACTTATTACAAAATGCTACCCGTAAAAATGATTACAATACGTACAAACAGTATAGCAAACTCGTTAATGAGCAAACTAAACAGGCGTATACCATCCGTGGATTGTTCGAATTTAACTATAACAGGCCTGCCGTTCCGCTGGAAGAGGTTGAATCGATTGATAGTATATTAAAACGTTTTGCTACAGGAGCGATGTCTTTCGGGTCTATTTCTCACGAAGCTCACTCTACTTTAGCGATTGCAATGAACCGCATTGGCGGTAAAAGTAATACGGGTGAAGGTGGTGAAGATGAGTTGAGGTATGAGGTAATGCCAAATGGCGATTCTATGCGTTCTGCGATCAAGCAGATTGCGTCGGCACGTTTTGGGGTGACCAGTAATTACCTGACCAATGCTGATGAGTTACAGATTAAAATGGCACAGGGTGCGAAACCTGGTGAAGGTGGACAATTACCGGGGCATAAAGTGGACGACTGGATTGCTAAGGTCCGTCACGCTACGCCGGGAGTAGGTTTGATTTCTCCTCCTCCTCACCACGATATTTATTCAATTGAAGATTTAGCACAGCTGATCTTTGATTTGAAAAATGCAAACAGGGCAGCAAGGATCAATGTGAAATTGGTTTCTAAGGCTGGTGTAGGTACGATTGCGGCAGGTGTGGCAAAAGCGCATGCAGACGTGATCCTGGTTTCAGGATTTGATGGTGGTACGGGAGCTTCTCCGCTTACCTCTATCCAGCATGCCGGTTTACCATGGGAATTAGGTTTGGCAGAGGCACATCAGACTTTAGTAAAAAACCGTCTACGCAGCAGGGTGGTGTTACAAACTGACGGACAGCTGAAAACTGGTCGTGATATTGCTATCGCAACTTTATTAGGTGCAGAAGAATGGGGTGTGGCAACTGCTGCACTGGTTACTTCGGGTTGTATCATGATGAGGAAATGTCACTTGAATACCTGCCCGGTAGGTGTGGCCACACAAGATCCTGAGTTGAGAAAGTTATTTACTGGTGAAGCTGACCATGTGGTGAATTTATTTCATTTCCTGGCAGAAGAGCTTCGCGAAACAATGGCAGAACTGGGTTTCAGATCGGTAGAAGAAATGGTTGGTCAGGCCGATGCGTTAAGCATGCGTGGCATTGACGATGCAGACTGGAAATTAAAAGATCTTGATTTTTCTGCGATTTTGTACAAAGCTCCAGATAATGGTTTGAGTTTGTTCAATACCGAGAAACAGGACCATGGTATTGACCATGTATTGGATCATCAGCTGATTGCAGCGGCTCAACCTGCATTGTTAAATAAAGAGCCTGTTTTTGCAGGTTATGAAGTGAAAAATACCGACCGTGCGATAGGTACGATGTTATCAAACGAGGTTTCTAAAATTTATAAAGGGATTGGTTTACCTGCGGATACCATCAATTTCAAGTTCCACGGTTCAGCAGGACAAAGCTTTGGTGCTTTTGCGGCACGCGGAATTTCGTTAGAGCTGGAAGGTGAAGGAAATGATTATGTAGGTAAAGGTCTTTCAGGAGCACGTCTGTCGGTTTATCCTTTCAGAGAGGTAAATTATGTTCCGGAACAAAACATCATTATCGGTAACGTAGCGCTTTACGGTGCTACCTCAGGTGAACTTTTTGCCAGAGGTTTAGCGGGAGAAAGGTTTGCGGTTAGAAATTCTGGTGCAACTGCGGTTGTGGAAGGACTGGGCGACCATGGTTGTGAATACATGACCGGTGGTGAAGTGCTGGTACTCGGAAATACAGGCAGCAACTTTGCTGCAGGTATGAGTGGCGGAGTAGCCTGGATTTATGATGTAAACGGCGACTTCCCGAACAAGTGTAATAAGGAAATGGTAGATCTTGATCCTTTGGATGAACAGGATGAACTGCGTATCAACAGCTTGCTGAAGAAACATATTCAGCTGACTGGCAGTAAACTTGCCGAGTTTATTTTAAGTGACTGGGCTACACAGTCTGCACATTTCATCAAAGTATTCCCTAAAGAATACAAAGCGGTTTTATTACAAAGAAGCAATAAAGTTAAAACATCATAATTATGGGAAAAGTAACTGGATTTTTAGAGTACGAAAGAACTGCTCCTGTAAAAGAAGATGCGAAAGAACGCTTAAAGCACTACAATGAATTTGTAGTCGCTTTTGAACAGGAACAGGTTAAACAAGAAGGCGCACGTTGTATGGACTGTGGTGTCCCATTTTGCCAGTCGGGCTGCCCGCTGGGGAATGTGATCCCGGAATTCAACGAAGCTGTCTATAAAGGAGAATGGGAGTTAGCTTCAACTATCCTGCTGAGCACTAATAACTTCCCTGAATTTACAGGAAGGATTTGTCCTGCTCCATGTGAGTCTGCCTGTGTATTAGGTATCAACAAATCTCCTGTCTCTATTGAAGAGATTGAAAAGCATATTATTGAAATTGCCTTTTCAAAAGGATATATTAAAGCAGAACCGCCACTGATCCGCACAGGCAAAAGAGTCGCGGTAATTGGCTCTGGTCCGGCAGGACTGGCTGCAGCTGCACAATTGAACAAAGCCGGGCATGAAGTAGTTGTTTACGAACGCGACGACACGCCGGGTGGTTTATTAAATTATGGTATTCCTGATTTTAAACTGCAGAAAGATATAGTGGAAAGAAGGATCGCCCTGATGGAAAAAGAAGGCATACAGTTCCAATGTAATGCAAACGTAGGCGTAAATGTAGAGCTGAACACGTTGTTAAGGGAATTCCAGTCTATCGTTCTGGCCGGGGGATCTACTATTCCCCGTGATCTTCCTGCAACAGGCAGATCGGCAAAAGGTGTTCATTTTGCAATGGACTTCCTGAAGCAGCAGAACAAGCGTGTAAGAAATATTCAGTTTGATGCAGAACCTATCGTGGCTACGGGTAAAGATGTAATCGTAATTGGTGGTGGTGACACAGGATCTGATTGCGTAGGTACATCAAACCGCCAGGGTGCACGTTCCGTAATGCAGTTCGAGATTATGCCGATGCCTGTTAAAGCACGGAGTAATAATATGCCATGGCCTACTTATCCGATGCTGTTAAAAGTAACCAGCTCTCATGAGGAAGGTTGTGAAAGGGCATGGGGAATCAATACTAAGGAGTTTATCGCTGATGAAAACAATCAATTGAAAGCTTTGCGCGTAGTTGATGTAGAATGGGAATTTGATGCTGTGGGCCGACCGGTTAACTTTACTGAGATTGCCGGTTCTGAAAGAGAGTTACCTGCACAGTTAGTCCTTTTAGCGATGGGTTTTTTACATCCGCAAAAAGAAGGACTGATCGAAAAATTGGGCGTTGAGCTGGATAACCGTGGAAATGTGAAAGCAGAAGAAGGTAAATTCCAGACCAATATTGCCAAGATTTTTGCTGCAGGAGATATGCGCAGAGGGCAGTCGCTTGTAGTTTGGGCGATTTCTGAAGGTCGTGAGGCTGCAAGGAAAGTTGATGAATACCTGATGGGAGAAAGTAAACTTCCAAGTAAAGACGGGATTCCATACGCTTAAAAAGCGTAGTTAAATTTGAGTACCATTACACAACAACGATAGTACTAACCAAGAATGCACCGGGGTTTCCTGGTGCATTTTTTTTACGATTTTTACCCCTCTGCGATATTTAATATCAAATAAACTGTTTAAGTTAATGGAAAGGAAAATATATTTTGTATAAATAGTATTGTTTGTTATTTTTGTGTTATAATTAAATCCTTGTAACATGAAGAACAAAATTTATAAATCTCATCCAAATGTCCAAACTAAAATCAGGACTGTGATTGAAAGCCATCCTGATACATTATGGCAAACTCTTGATCAGATCATTGCGAATACGAAATTGTCTGTACGGAATATTTATAGGGTAATACGTGAGTCGGATGTATTTGTAATCGCAAGAAACTATACAGGGGAGCCGGTAATAACGACCAGGAAACGGTATAATAAAGAGCAATCATGGTATAAGCAACTGATTGGTGGTCTCAGTGATAGGATAGTTTATTGATGATGAACGAAGGAATTTGGCTGTCCATTTTTGGCGGCTTAGGTGTGCAGCTTATTAAGTTATTGGATTTGCATGGAAAAGAAGCCGAATATAGACCCAACTGCAAAGTAATTGGATATTATATACCTTGGATTGTGAATCCACTATTAGGCGGGTTAATCGGTTATGCCTATTTTGAAGGACAGATTAACATTAACAGAATATTGGCAATACATGTTGGTGCCTCATCATCATTAATATTCAGATCAATGATTGAAAAAGCTCCAAAAGAAGCTGATGATTTTGGAATAAAATCATAAAGATAGGTGTTGCTTGTGCTTGATGTATAGTATTACAAGGGCTGAATCCGGTAAGGTTCAGCCCTTGTAATACTTGATCAAATCCCTTGTATTACTGTAATCTCAGTTTTGCATAAAAATCCCAAAGTACAATTCCTGCAGAGATCACGATATTAAATGAATGCTTTGTGCCAAACTGAGGGATCTCGATACATTTATCAATCTCAGCCATTACTTCGTCACTCACGCCATTCACTTCATTACCAAAGATCAGCGCATATTTTTTTGTCTGCTCCGGTTTAAACGTATTCAGCATAATACTTTCTACCGCCTGTTCAATGGCAATGATTTCGTATCCGTCATTTCTTAAATCCCTGATAGCAGCTAAAGTTTCATCATAATGCACCCATTCTACAGACTGAGTGGCACCAATAGCTGTTTTCTCGATTTCACGGTGTGGCGGTTGTGCGGTAATCCCGCAGAGAATCATTTTTTCTATCGCAAAACCATCACCTGTACGGAATGCGGAACCAACATTGTTCATGCTTCGTACATTATCCAATACCACAACTACCGGCAGTTTATCCTGTTCTTTAAATTCCGCTATGCCTACACGGTTAAGATCTGTCATTGTTAATTTTTGCATGGCGCAAAAGTAAAATTAAATTGTGGTTGCGCCACCTCCAATTTCACTTACATAAACTTCACATGGATAACCAATCTCTTTTGTATAATAAGCAATCAGTTTTTCAGTGAAATCTGGTACTGCGTCTTTTTTCACAATAGCGATTGCGCAGCCCCCAAATCCTGCACCGGTCATCCTTGCACCGGTTACATCTGCATAGTCTGCACAAAATTCAACTACAGTATCTAATTCTTTACCGGTAACCTCATATAAGTCTTTTAATGACTGGTGAGAGGCATACATCAATCTCCCGAATTCTTCCAGTTCACCCGCATTTAATGCTTTAACTGCAAGGTTTACGCGGTCATTTTCTTTAATTACGTGGGTTGCACGTTTCAAAATTGTTTCGTCTTTAATCAGGTGGCTGTGCAGGGCAAATTTATCAGCTGTAAGCTCACATAAGTTATTGAGGGTAATTTCAGTGTTCAGTGCAGCTAAGGCAGCCTGACATTCTTCTACTCTTTCGTTATATTTTGATTCTGCAAGCTCTCTCGGTTTTTTTGTATTAATGATAGTTAGTACATGATCACCCAGGTCGCAGTCTACTATCTTATATTTTAAGGTATCACAGTTTAATACGATCGCTTTATCCTTTTCACCAAAAGCTACAGCAAACTGGTCCATGATACCGCTGTTTACTCCGATAAATTCATTTTCCACTTTTTTGGCCAGCTGTACTATGGCTAAACGGTCATAATCTAAACCTAAATAAGAAGTAATCGCGTAAGCAGTTACTACTTCGATGGAAGCAGACGACGATAAGCCCGATCCCACAGGGATATTCCCATAATAAAGCAGGTCGAAGCCTACAGGGATCTGGAAATTTTTCAGGATTTCGTGGAATACACCTAACGGGTAATTATACCAGCCCGGTCCGTCTTTAGTGTAGGAAGGTTGCAAAGGGATTTGTGCTTCTTCCGGAAAGTTCACACTTTTAAACCTGATGATACTATCGTTATTTGGCGCAAGGCAAAGCCATGTTCCCAGTGTAATTGCAGAAGGCAGAACTAAGCCGCCATTGTAATCGATGTGTTCGCCAATAAGATTTACGCGTCCGGGTGTGAAATAAGTAGCTGCAGGTTGTTGTCCGTAGGTCTCAAAGAATTTACTGGCTAGTTCCGTTTTCATATAGTTATAATGGTTATTGTAGTTTTTATGGCGTTTTTGATACAATTCTTAGGTTGATCATTGCCATATTATTTGTAGTATTGTTTAAGTTTTAATGACGGACAAGATACGTTTTATGAGAGAAAATCAAATTAGCACAGGTAAAATTATTGGTGGAAAAGAAATTTTTGCGATAGAACTTGTGAATAAGCGCGGAAGTAAAGTAAAAATATATAACTACGGTGGCATCATCAGCGAGTTTATCATTACCAATTCTAAGGGAGACAAGCAGGATGTTGTACTGGGATTTGATGATATAGATGGTTATTTGAATGAGGATTACCTTGCCGATTATCCATATTTGGGTGCAATTGTAGGCAGGTATGCTAACCGGATCAAGGATGGTAAATTTAGTGTTGACGGAGTAGATTACCAGATGACTAAAAGTTTGCATGGTGGGATAGAAGGATTTGATAAAAAGGTATGGGATATTCTGGCAACGACCGGTCCGACTTTAACGTTACAATATGTAAGTAAGGCCGGAGAAGAGGGCTTTCCGGGTAACCTGACCGTGCAGGTTACATATAAACTTTCTGACGAAGACGAATTAGTTTTAGATTTTCACGCGACCACAGATGCGGATACGCCAGTCAATCTTACGCACCATACTTATTTTAACCTGCTGAATGAAGGCGGCAATGTGAGAAGTCACCACCACCGGATGCCAGCCAGTAATTACCTGCAGCAGGATGAGGAGTATGTAGTGACTGGAGCATTATTACCTGTGGAAGGTACAATCCATGATTTTCTTGGTGGTAAACTGATCGGTGCCGATTGGGACGAAGCGGAAGGGTATGATCAGAGTTATGTCCTGGATAAGCCTTATGGCGAGCTGGGGATGGCTTCAGAAACGATAGAGCCGGAGTCAGGACTTAAATTAGAAGTTTATACGACAGAACCGATTGCTCATTTTTATACAGCAAAGTATTTAAATGTACAAAATGCAAAGGGAGACCGTGACTATCATAAGTTCCAGGCTTTTTGCGTAGAAACGCAGCATGCTCCGAACAGTGTGAATATCCCATCGCTTCCGACTACAATTTTAAAACCGGGAGAGACATATAAGCAAACGACGATATTTAAGATAGTTGTATAAATAACTAAGTGCTAAATTTAAAATAAGATTATGGACAAACTAAAGATTATCAGCGCAACGGTAAGACCCGGCCGCAAAGGCCCGATTATCGCATCATGGATTGCAGATGTAGCTAAAGAATATAATGCTTTTGAGGTAGAATTAATTGATCTTGGTGAGCTAAAACTACCGTTAATGGATGAACCCAACCATCCGTCTATGAAAAAATATATAAATGAGCATACCAAAAACTGGAGCGCGAAGATTGAAGAGGCCGATGCGTTCATATTTGTGACGGGAGAATATGATTTTGGCTATCCTGCTCCTTTAAGAAATGCGTTGGAGTACTTATATTCTGAATGGAATTTTAAGGCGGCCGGGATAGTGAGTTATGGTGGTGTTTCTGCGGGTACCAGGGCTGCAAATGCCTTGAAAAATGATTTAGCTACTTTTAAGGTAGTGCCTTTATACGAGGCTGTTAATATTCCTTTTTTTACTGAGCATATCAATGAGGATGATGTTTTTGAGCCTACAGAGAGTGCTGTTAAGGCAGCGGGAGCGATGTTAAAACAGCTGGTAAGGTGGACCAAAGGGCTGAAGACCATCAAGGCGGATATTTAATATAATTGATTGGTGAATACAATAAGAAGAGAATGAAAGTAGATATATGGTCGGATGTAAGATGCCCGTTTTGTTACATCGGTAAAAGGAAGTTTGAAATGGCACTTGAAAATTTTGAACACAAAGATCAGATTGAGGTAGAATGGCATAGCTTTGAGCTGGATCCGAACACGGTAACCCGGCCCGATGTAAACCCGGTCGATTACCTGGCGCAGATCAAAGGTCAGCCAAGGGAATGGGCGGCAGAGATGAACCAGCGGGTAACCGATACCGCAGCAGAGGTAGGTTTAACTTTTAACCTGGAAAATTCCGTAGTTGCGAATTCATTTAATGCACACCGGTTGATCCAATTGGCAAAATCAAATGGGCTCGACAATGAAATTGAGGAAAAATTGTTCATTGATTATTTTACCGGAGGCAAGAATATTGATGACAAGGAGGTTTTAATTGAGGCAGGAGTAGCAGTAGGATTGGAACGTTTAGCCATCGAAATGATGCTGAACAGTGACTCTTTTACTGATGAGGTACGCCTCGACCAGAAAATTGCACAAGAGATCGGCATACAGGGAGTGCCCTTTTTTGTGTTTGACCAGAAGCTGGCGGTATCAGGTGCGCAGCCCCCGGAAACTTTTCTGGGAGCGCTGGAACAAGCCTGGGTAAAATAGTAATTGCTGATAATTAGATTGAGATACAATACCGGTAAATTTGGAATCCGGAACGATGATGATATGATCAGACAAATAAAATTATATAGTGCTTTAGCCGGACTGCAGTTTTTTCTGTGGACGGCTATGCCTGCAACTTCAATTGCACAGGGGGGACCTGTCCCGAAACTGGATGATAGGATCTTAATTGATCTTTCTCTGCACCGCACACCACAAAAAACAGGCTTTTTTATGTTTATTTCCAAATATAATAACCTGGTCAATGCAGCTGTTCCGGCAGGCGTGTTTGCGGGCGGTGTGATTGCGAATGATAAAGGTACCCGCCAGAATTCACTGTATATTGCCAGCAGTTCTGCTGTTAATTTATTGCTGACGATGGTGGTAAAAAAGATTGTGAAGCGCCCAAGACCCTTCATTGCGAATATAAAACTGAATGCAGTATATCACCCCGGGGAAAGTTCCTTTCCTTCGGGCCATACTTCTTCTGCTTTTACAACGGCAACTTCATTATCGCAGGTATACAATAAATGGTATGTGATTGCCCCGGCGTATTTATGGGCAGGAACCGTTGGTTATTCAAGAATGTATCTAGGTGTCCATTATCCGACAGATGTAGCTACAGGTGCATTATTGGGCACAGGAACCGCGCTTTCGATGAAGTTCATTCAACCTGATAAATAGTTAATATTTAAATTGCTGTATTCAACTATATAGAGTTTACCTATATTCGCAGCAATTTAAACAAGTATGAAGAAAGTTATACCTATTATGGTAGCTTTTTGTCTCTCTGCCAGTTATGCAGAGGCACAGCAAGATACCACCAATAACCTCAATGAAGTGATGGTTAGGGAGAATCGTTTACAGCTCCCGTTCTCTAAGCAAAACAGAAACATCTGGATTATAGACAACCAGCAGATCAAGAGCCTGCCCAACAGGTCTATTGCTGAAATTTTAAGTTATGCTACTGGCGTAGATGTTCGTCAGCGGGGCCCGGGTGGATCACAAGCTGATATCAGTATAGATGGTGGTACTTTCGACCAGACACTGGTACTGGTAAACGGGGTTAAGGTTTCGGATCCGCAGACTGGTCATAATATGATGAACCTGCCGCTTTCGGTAGATGACATTGACCATATCGAAGTGTTGAGGGGATCGGCAGCACGTATCTACGGTACAAATGCGCTAACTGGCGCAATTAATATCGTGACCAAATCTGCAACGAAAACCGGGGTTTCTGCGAATGTATTTGCAGGGAGCAGTTTCAAAAAGGATGATCAGAATGGTGATACTTATGCGAACTATGGTATCCGGGCTACCGGAACATTAGCCTTAAAAGGATCGAGCCATCTCTTTTCTGCTGGTCAGGAAGCGGGGAATGGCTACCGTCACAATACGGCATTTGACAACCAGAAGGTATTTTACCAGGGAAAGATTAATATTGGTACGGCCGACCAGTTAGATATCACAGGTGGTTATATTAATAATAATTTTGGAGCAAATGCTTATTATGCGGCTCCAGGTGACCGTGAATCTGAAGAAAATATAAAAACAGCAATCGCTGCAGTTGCGTACAAAACTCAGCCTACTTCTTTCTGGACCCTACTACCAAGGATCAGCTACCGAAATAATGTGGACGATTACCTGTATAACAAACAAACTCCTGATAAATCTCATAACCACCACGTTACACAAGTATTAAGTGCAGAGCTGAATAACAATTTCCAGACTTCGATTGGTGAATTTGGATTAGGTTTGGAAGGACGTAAAGAAAAGATTAACAGCAGCAATTTAGGAAAAAGAGATCGCGAAAACTTAGGTATTTATGGAGAGTATAAGTTTGATTTAGTAAAAAACCTGTTAATCAATGCTGGTACTTACGTCAATTATAATTCTGATTATAAATGGCAGGCATTCCCTGGTATTGATGCAGGTTATACGTTTTTCGGAAACTGGAAGGTATTTATGAATGTAGGAACAGGTCAGCGTTTACCTACCTTCACTGATTTATACTATAGCGGCCCGGCCAATATAGGAAACGATCAGTTACGCCCGGAAAAATCCCGTTACGCAGAAGGTGGTTTAAAATATAACTCCAACCATTTTACACTAAATGCCAGCGTATTTAAGCGCCGGATCAGTGATTTTATAGATTTTGTAAGGGCAACAGATAAAGATCCATGGCAGCCTAACAACTTTAGCCAACTGAATACGATGGGTTATACCTTAAGTGCAGATTACAGTACCGGTGTTTTACAAAATGGTACTTTTAACAGTTTGCATTTTGGATTAGGCTATACCTATTTAGATCCGGAGGTGAGGACATTATCACCAGTCCCATTATTTTCACGTTATGCGGTAGAATCGTTAAAAAATCAGCTTACGGCAATTGCAAACGCAGATTTCTTAAAGGTGATGACCTTGACTTTAACTGCGAGATACTGCGAACGGATTACCTACAAGGACTATACGGTGATGGATGCCCGTATTGCTTATAAATTTAAAAATAGCAGCATTTATGCAGATGCTTCAAATATCTTTGATGTAACCTATATACAGGCAAGTGCTGTCCCGATGCCAGGCGTATGGGCTACATTGGGATACAGATTAACCTTATAATCAGTTTACATACACAATTTCAATACTGTAAACGCAAGGCTTAACTGCTTTGCGTTTTTTTTTAGCATATCAATTTCTTATTCTATGGTAAGATGGGTGGAAGATATTGCATGTAAATTTGTTGTATAATAATCAATTAGATCATGGCACAAACAGTATTACATACAGCAGATTCACGTGGCGGAGCAGATCACGGATGGTTAAAAAGCTATCATACCTTTAGCTTTGCCAGTTATTTCAATCCTGAACGCGTGCAGTTTGGCGCGCTGAGGGTTTTAAACGACGACTCGGTAGATGGCGGAATGGGATTCGGTGATCATCCCCATGATAATATGGAGATCATTTCTATTCCTTTAGAAGGCTCACTGCAGCATAAAGACAGTATGGGAAACCTGGCTACAATAGAACCGGGAGAGATCCAGGCGATGAGTGCCGGAACGGGCATTTACCATACTGAATACAATAAGGACAAAAGTAAAGCGGTTAAGTTTCTTCAGATCTGGGTTTTCCCGAACAAGAGAAATGTGGAACCGAGATATGACCAGGTTAAGATAGAAACGGCCTCGCAGCCAAATCAGCTGGTACAGGTGTTATCACCAAACCCGGATGATGCCGGCGTATGGATTTACCAGGACGCCTGGTTTAATATGGGTAAGCTGGAAAGCGGGACTGAGTTGGAGTACCAGATGCATAAAAAAGGTAACGGAGCTTATATTTTTGTACTGGAAGGTCAGATAGAAGTAAACGGACAACCATTAAACAGACGTGATGGTTACGGGATCTGGGATACCGAAGGTTTTTCTATCAAAGCATCTGCTGATGCGGAGTTTTTAATTATGGATGTTCCAATGGAATTTTAATGATGGAAGCTAAAACCGAAATCCTTGTAGTAGGCACAAATGCACCAATTCTGGCTACTGTACTGAGGTTATTGAATAGTAACGAAGCCTGGAACGCTACCGGGGTGCAGGGAGCAGAAGAGGTGATAGCGGCTTGCGAAAGCAAGCCCTATGAAGTTTTATTGATTGGTGCAGGTTTAACGGAGCAGGAAGAGGCAGATGTAACAGCAAGGATATTAAATAGCTATCCGTCTATCCATGTCATACCGCATTATGGCGGAGGTAGCGGTTTGCTGTTCGCTGAGATTTATCTTGCTTTGGCTGGCGGAACGAGAAACCAGGCCCAATAGATCAGTACAAACTGGAAAGGAAGACGGATCCAGGCAAGTAATACAGATCCAATAGCCGGATGTGCCTTAAAAGCATCAACGAGGTGAAAGGGGAGGAAGCATACCATTAAGAGCACTGCGGCGATTGCAGCGGCACGCCTTGAAAAGTAAAAAAGGAGGCCTGCACCAATAGCGGCTTCAATTACTCCTGTTAAATAATTTACGGCAATAAGTGGGAGCCAGTCCGGAATGAAGGCGGCATAGAACTGAGGGCGTACGATATGATTAACACCCGCGGCAATCATAAGCAGGGCAAATATCCAGGTTAAGGCTAATCTTAAGGTTTTCATATCCTCTGAATTTAGGTTCTTTTTTAAATGATAAAAAAAGCCGGCTACAAAATAGCCGGCTTTATAAATTTTATTCTAACCTGATTATAGAAGAACTAAGCTTGTTCTACTTCATCTATAGTATCTGCAGTACCTTCTTTGGCTGCATTAAATTTAGATTTAACAGTTTCTACTGCTTTGTCTTTAAATTCGGCTAGATCGTCCACTCCGCCTTGTAATTTTTCACTGTACGATTGGTACTTATCCTTTGCCACTTCAGCAATATGATCCGCTTCGCCCTGGATTTTCTCTTTGTAAGTCTGCAGTTTATCCTTTGCACTGTCCGCAAGGTCTTTAGATTTATCTGAGATCAGATTACGGGTTTCAGATCCGCTCGCCGGAGCAAAAAGAACACCAATAGCCGCACCAACTGCTAATCCAGCTAATAAAGCAATTACTACAGGGGTCTTGTCAGTTGACGTACTAATGTGATCGTTCAATAATTTCTTGTAATTCATGGCAAATAGTTTTTTATGATTAATGATGTTTAGTTTTAAAATGAATATTGGCATCGCATTACTGCGGTATTACTTAATTCAGTTCAAAAACCAGTCCATACTTTAATTGTTTTGAATATTTCTCATAAAAAGTAATTTGCCATGAAATTTATAGCAGTGTTAACTTACTGATGCACTGCTTTCTTTTCGTATTCAATGGACAAAACACCATCACCTTCAATCAGGAAGGTAACCAGGCCCGCCAATACAATGCAAGAGAACCAAAATTCTGCATAAGGTCTGAAGACATTACCGGAAAGGTTCACGAAAAAAACTGCGACCAGCAATATCGGTAGGTTCAGTAAACAGAATGCCCGCGTATGTGTACCCAATGCGATCATTAAACCGCCAATGATGTGAAAAACAATGATGAGGTGGGCACAAAGGCTGATGGACACGGCAAAACCCAAACCGGCATTTCGCATCATCAGCGTAAACTCGTGCAGGTTAAGCGCAAAGGCTATTCCTTTCCATATTAATATTAAACCAAGAACTATCCTGAAATAGTCCAGCCATTTGGGATGGTGCTTATTGCCCCATTCCTGGATTTTGAGTAATCTGTTCATACGTTTACTATTTGGTTTTTATTTGATAGATGAATTTAATAAATAAAATGCTGATTATCAAATAATAATAAATCAGGCAATTTTAATCGCACTCCATTTTAGAGTGCGGTAGTTCAGATTTCTTACTTGTTTAAGAATAATAAGCACCAAATCACAGCAATTGGTTCTTATATTAGCGTTAAGCTATGATTAACAAATTAACATCAATTGTATTTTTAGGTACCGTTTTGCTTACTACCGGCATTAAAGCGCAGGAGCGGGATTCCACTCAGCAAAAATATAAGCCGAAAGCAGCAGTGTTTATTCCCGGCGCAATAGCAGTAACTTATGGCTTTGTAGCGTTGAATTCTAATTTATTCAGAAGGTTTGACAACTATCTTTTTGAAGAGGCTAGAGAACATCATCCGGGATACCGGACTAAGGTCGATGATTACATGCGCTACGCGCCGGCAGCAGCGGTTTACGGGCTCGATCTCTTCGGGGTGAAAGGCAAGCATAATTTTAAAGATAAATCTGCGCTGTTTCTTTTATCCAGTGTGCTGACCAACGGGAGCGTGCTCATTTTAAAGAAAAGCAGCAACAGGCTGCGTCCGAACAGGCTCAATGATTATTCTTTTCCATCCGGGCATACGGCATCGGCATTTGCCTATGCAGAATATCTGAGCCAGGAATATGGCGACCAATCCATCTGGTATACTGTAGGCGGTTACGGTGCGGCGGGGGCTACAGCAGTTTTGCGGATTTATAAAAACTACCATTGGTTTAGTGATGTAGTTGCCGGTGCCGGCATGGGAGTGCTGTCTACCAAGTTTGCTTATCTCATTTATCCATCATTAAAGAAGATGATATCAGGAAATAAAAAATCGAACATGGTTGTACTTCCGGTTTATCAAAACGGTGGTGCCGGATTGGTAATATCAGGAAAGTTTTAAATATGTTTGCAATAAATAAACTGCATCATTATGATTGAACCAATTTTATATTACGAATCCATTAACAGAAATGCCGTTCTTGTTAAAGCAAAGAAGCCATTTTACGACTGGATAAATTATGTAGATCCAGAGTTTCCTGTTATAGACAATGATGAGGGAACTGTTTACCTGGTTAAGGAAATGGAAACCAAAGAAAAGATCGAAAACTGGCTGAAAAGGAACTTTGCGGAGATTTTTGAGAACGAACTGAACGACTACCATACAGACGAGAACGACTGGCCGCAAAAACGTACTTACAAAGTGTTTAAGGAATGGTTTTCGGTAGAAATTTCTTCCATGATCGTAGACTTGGTAGACAAGCCGGTTGAAAAATTCTAATCGATTTTAGCATAATCTTCTTCTAATTTCGGCTGTAATCGCTATTATTGAAGAAATGAAGTCGAGCGACCAGGTATCTAAAGAGCAGCAGCGTATTAATGATCATTATAGTGGTAAAACCAATTGGTTAAAATGGGGGCCTTATGTCTCCGATCGCCAGTGGGGTACAGTGCGTGAAGACTATAGCAGCGGGGGGAATGCCTGGAACCACATCAGCCATGAAATGGCCAGAAGCAAGACGTTCCGCTGGGGCGAGGACGGGCTTGGTGGCTTTAGCGACGAGAAACAGTTTCTCTGTGTGGGCCTGGCCTTGTGGAATGGCCGGGATGCGATATTAAAAGAACGACTTTTCGGGCTGACGAACGAGCAGGGAAACCATGGGGAGGATGTGAAAGAGATTTACTACCACCTGGATGGTAATCCGACGCACAGCTATATGAAAATGCTGTACAAGTATCCTTTGTCTGCATTTCCCTACGCAGAGCTGATAAATGAGAATGCCAGAAGGGGCAAAAAAGAACCCGAGTTTGAGTTGATCGATACCGGACTGTTTGACCAGGACCATTATGCGGATATATTTATCGAATATGCCAAGCAGGAAGAAGAGGATATCCTGATACGGTATACAGTATTTAACAGAAGTACTGAAACTGCTGTCATTGATATCATCCCGCAATTGTGGTTCCGTAACACCTGGTGTTACGGCGAAACAAAGGTAATGCCGGAAATATTAAACCAGGGCAACAATACGCTATTGCTTCGCTCAACGGATATCGGTGATTACCATTGTTATACGGATGGTGACCCAAAGTTATTGTTCACCAATAATGAAACCAACAATGAGCTATTATACCAGTGGAAAAATGATACACCTTATGTAAAGGACGGTATCAATAACTATGTGGTAAACGGAGATATAAATGCGGTGAATGGGGATCAGAATGGCACAAAAGCCGGGATCTGGCACCATGTTACGCTCAGTGCCGGTGAAAAGTATGTTGTAAATATCCGGCTCAGTAAAAATAAGAATCTGCGGCCATTTGCTGACTTTGATAAAACGTTTGACTTACGTATAGCGGAAACAGATGCATTTTATCTGGATAAACAAAAGGCAGACAGCAGCGCGGATGAAAAAAATATGCAGCGCCAGGCATGGTCCGGCCTGTTTTGGAATAAGCAGTTTTACAGTTACGATGTAAACCGCTGGCTAAAAGGTGATCCTGGTCAGCAAAAACCACCCGAAAACAGAAAGAAAGGAAGAAATTCCCATTGGAAACATTTTGTGGCGAATGATATACTTTCTATGCCCGACAAATGGGAGTATCCCTGGTTTGCGGCATGGGACCTCGCATTTCACTGCATCAGCTTTGCGACATTAGATCCTGATTTCGCGAAAGACCAGCTGCTATTGATGGTCAGTGCGAATTATATGCACCCAAGCGGTCAGCTTCCTGCCTATGAATGGGATTTTGGTGATGTAAACCCTCCTGTGCATGCGATGGCGGTGTGGCACGTGTACCAGGCAGATAAAAAGAGCAAAGGTGAGGGTGACATCGATTTTCTGATAGAACTATTTAATAAGCTATTGATCAATTTCACCTGGTGGGTAAACCAGAAAGACAGTGAAGGCAACAATATTTTTGAAGGTGGCTTTCTCGGGCTCGATAATGTCGGTGTGTTTAACCGCAGCCAGCCTATACCAGGTGGCGGTTTTCTGGAACAGGCAGACGGCACCAGCTGGATGGCCATGTATGCCCTGAACATGTTGCAGATTAGTATGGAGCTTGCTTTACACCGCAGTGTGGTAGAAAGCATGTCTATTAAATTTGCAGAGCACTTTTTATACATAGCCGGGTCGATTTCCAGCATGGGTGAAGATTCTTCAGGTCTCTGGGATGATGAAGATGGTTTTTACTACGATATGTTGAGGAAACCGGATGGCGGGGCCGACAGCCTCAGGCTGCGCAGCATGGTGGGGTTAATCCCGATGTACGCCCAAATCGTTTTTGATGAAGAAAACTGGGACAAGCTGCCGAAACTGAAAGCGCATCTGGACTGGTTTATGGCCAAGCGGCCGGACCTGGTAAAGCTGGTGAGCCACTGGACAGATACAAAGGGAAATAACCAGCATTTATTGTCGCTGCTGCGCGGGCACAGGATGAAATTATTGCTGAAAAGAATGCTGGATACTGACGAATTTCTGTCTGATTATGGTATCCGGTCGTTATCAAAAGCTTATACTGACCGTGTTTATTGTTATCAATTGGATGGGGTCACTTATACTGTGAAATATGTACCTGCGGAAAGTGACTCGGATACTTTTGGGGGAAATAGTAATTGGCGGGGACCGGTATGGATGCCTGTGAACTATCTCATTATTGAGTCGCTCAAAAATTTCCAGGAATATTATACCGATGATTTTAAAGTAGAATATCCGACACGGTCCGGCCAGTATTATAGCCTGGCCGAAATAGCCGCATTTATTAGTCAGCGGTTAAAATCTGTTTTTCTAAAAAATGGATCTGGTGAGCGACCCGCAATGGGCGGCCACCCTAAGTTTAACCATGATCCGCATTTCAAAGATTATATCTTGTTCCATGAATATTTTGATGGAGATACGGGTAAAGGTTTGGGTGCCAGCCATCAAACAGGCTGGACGGCACTGGTTGCCCTCCTGTAATTTTTTTCTTATCTTATTTCTAAATGCTGGCAGAATAACGTCTGCCGACAATCAATGACGGGTGATATTTTATCACCTGCTATTAATTGATATAATCTTTTGAACATGACCTCTTCCTATAAAAGAATAGTTGTAAAAATTGGCTCCAATGTCTTAACCCAACCAGACGGCTTGCCAGACCATGGCAGGATCGCCCACCTGGTAGATCAGATTGTGACGCTTAAAAAACAGGGGATTACAGTTGTTGTGGTTTCTTCAGGTGCGGTCGCATCCGGAAGGAGCATGATCAGTATCTCCGAAAAACATGATGCGATTGCTTCGCGGCAGCTTTTAGCGAGTATAGGGCAGATTAAACTGATCAATACATACCTGTCATTATTTGAAAAACAGCAAATGCTGTGTTCGCAGGTATTGGTGACTAAAGAAGATTTTCGTGACCGGAAGCACTATCTTAATATTAAAAGCTGTTTATCCATTTTGCTGAAACACCAGGTAGTACCGATTGTCAATGAAAATGATGTAGTATCAGTTACCGAGCTGATGTTCACAGATAATGATGAGCTGGCCGGACTGGTAGCTTCGATGCTTGATGCAGATGCGCTGATTATTTTGTCTAATGTAAATGGCATTTATAACGGAGACCCCAAATCACCGGGTTCGGTGGTGATTGAGCGAATTGAAGATAACATTGCCGGAATCTCCGGCTTTGTGACCAAAGCGAAATCGGGTGCCGGAAGGGGCGGGATGGTTACTAAACTGGGTATGGCCCAAAAAGTGGCCAAACTTGGGATTCCTGTACATATTGCGAACGGGACACTTGATGGGGTGCTGACCTCCCTTTTGGACAACACACTTGTCCATACTTATTTTGTGCCGGATAAGATCACTTCCGGCAAGAAAAAATGGATTGCGCATTCAGAACATTCGGCAACAGGTAGTGTTAAGCTGAATGCCGGCGCAGCAGCGGTTCTTCGCTCCGGAGAGGCGAGAAGTTTATTGCCGGTAGGGATCATATCTGTTCCTTCTTCGTTTGAAAAAGGAGATATCATCCGGCTGCTGGATGATAAAGAAATATTGATCGGTCTGGGTATCGCGGAGTACAGTGCCGAGAAAGCCAGGGAGAGAACAGGACAAAAAGGACAGAAACCACTGGTTCATTATAATTATTTTTACGCAGTCAGCTAACCAGCACATGAAATATCAACACTACTTCGAAAACGCATTAAAAGCGGGGCGCACTTTATATCAACTCAGCCCTGCTGAAATTAATACGGTACTAACGGATTTAGCAAAGTCTCTTGTCAGTGAAACTCCCGCTATACTTGCTGCTAATGAAAAAGACCTGGAGAAAATGTCAGCGGATGACCCGAAATATGACCGCTTAAAACTGACAGCCGAACGGCTGGAAGCTATCGCTGGGGAAACCATGAACGTGGCCGCTCTAAACACCCCGCTTGCTGAAGTGATCTCCGAAAATATACTTCCCAACGGCCTTGAACTATCTAAAATACGTGTTCCTTTGGGTGTGATCGGTGTCATTTATGAGGCGCGGCCTAATGTAACGGTCGACGTATTCTCTCTCTGTTTTAAGACAGGTAATGTGGCTGTGCTTAAAGGCGGGAGCGATGCTGAACATTCTAATCTTGCACTGATAAAAATCATCCATGAGGTGCTTTCAGCACACCAGATCGATACTCATGCAGCTGTACTATTGCCTGCCGACAGAGAAGCGACAGCGGCATTGCTGAATGCAACCGGGTTTGTTGATGTTTTGATTCCAAGGGGGAGCCAGTCACTGATCAGTTATGTACGTGAACACAGTAAAGTACCGGTCATAGAAACAGGGGCAGGGATCGTACATACCTACTTCGATTTGTCGGGTGACAAAGATAAAGCCGCAAATATTATTCTAAATGCAAAAACCAGGAGAGTGAGTGTATGTAATGCACTGGACTGTATGCTGGTGCACAGCGGAAGATTAAATGACCTCTACAGTATCACCTCCGCACTGGCAGCACAATCGGTCCGCATCTATGCAGATGGACCTTCATTTTTGGCGCTGGACGGCCTGTATCCTGCAGAATTGCTGCACCACGCTACGGAAGGCGATTATGGAACAGAGTTCCTGGACTATAAAATGTCGATCAAAACAGTGCAGGATACCGCCGCTGCTTTGGCACATATTGCCAGGTATAGCTCAAAACACAGTGAAGCGATAATCGCAGAAGATGAAGAGCAGATCCTGAACTTTCTGAATGCAGTTGATGCTGCCGCCGTTTATGCGAACGCATCCACCGCATTTACAGATGGCGGTCAGTTTGGTTTAGGTGCCGAGATTGGGATCAGTACACAGAAACTTCATGCAAGGGGCCCCATGGGATTAGCTGAGCTGACAAGTTATAAGTGGGTGATCAGGGGAAATGGACAGGTTCGATGATATTTACCGTATTTTAGCAAAAACTAGTCAAAATATTACTTAGAAAATATAAAATTACCCTTCAACTGTCGCTCATTATCTTAATTTTGTTCCCGATATAAAAAAAGAATACATTATCTATCCTTACATGACCACTAAAAGTTCGAATTCAAATAACGCAGTAGATGTAGTGTTAATTGGTGCTGGTATTATGAGTGCAACCCTCGGCATGCTTTTAAAAGAGCTTTCTCCGGATTTGTCCATAGCTGTTTTTGAGCGGCTGGATGTTGCAGCTGCAGAGAGTTCTGATGCATGGAATAATGCAGGTACAGGGCATTCTGCCTTTTGTGAATTAAATTATACCCCTCAGTTAGCTGATGGAACAGTAGAAACAGCTAAAGCGGTAGCTATTGCTGAATCATTCGAGGTATCAAAGCAATTCTGGACTTTTCTTGTAGAGAATAAACTGATTGGTTCTCCGGAAGATTTTATCAAAAGCATCCCGCATATGAGTTTTGTATGGGGAGAAAAAAATGTAGATTTTCTTCAGAAACGTTTTGAAGGATTACAGCGTTGTGAGCTGTTTAAAGGGATGACTTATTCTGAGGATCCTAAACAGCTGGCCGACTGGATGCCATTGGTTATGGAAGGCAGAGCACCGGATGAAAAAGTTGCGGCAACACGTATGATGCTTGGAACAGACGTGAACTTTGGTTCACTGACCCGCATGATGTTCAATACCCTGAAAACCAAGCCCAATGTGAGCATGGAGTTCAATAAGGAAGTACGCAAGCTTAAACAGAGGGATGGACTGTGGGAACTGAAAATTAAAGATGCGGAGACTGGTGAGAGGAAAAAGATAAAAGCAAAATTCGTCTTTATTGGCGCTGGTGGTGGTTCGTTGCCATTGCTTGAAAAATCTGATATTCCGGAAGGAAAGGGCTTTGGTGGTTTCCCGGTGAGCGGGCAATGGCTTAAATGCGTTAATCCTGATGTAATTGAACGTCACAATGCCAAAGTATATGGTAAAGCGGCTGTCGGCTCGCCTCCAATGTCGGTACCCCATTTGGATACACGTATGATCGATGGTAAAAAAGCATTGCTTTTTGGTCCTTATGCAGGATTCTCTACACGTTTCCTAAAGAACGGATCACTATTGGATCTGCCCTTATCTATTAAAGTAAACAATATCCGTCCGATGATCGCTGCCGGACTCGATAATATACCATTGACAAAATACCTGATCGACCAGGTCAGACAATCTCCGGAAGACCGTCTAGCGGCATTAAAAGAGTATTTACCTGACGCTGAAATGGCCGACTGGGAACTGGAGACTGCCGGACAGCGTGTACAGGTGATCAAAAAATCTGCTGAACATGGTGGTATCCTTGAATTTGGTACTGAGGTTGTTTCTGCAGCCGACGGTTCTATTGCAGCGCTATTAGGCGCTTCACCAGGTGCCTCTACCGCAGTATCGATTATGCTCGAGCTGTTGCAGCGGTGCTTCAAAGAAGAAATGGGTTCTGCCCAATGGAATGAAAAACTGAAGTTAATGATCCCGTCTTATGGTAAAGCCTTAAGTGAAGATGCGGAGCTGACCAGCAGGGTGAGGTCTAGCACTACAGCGGCACTGAAACTTCAGGTAACTGAGTAACGTCCGGCTGATGTTTCCAGCGCCTGTGGCTCCATAGCCAGTAAGCCGGTTCTTCACGGATAATTTCTTCCAGCATACGGACATGGAGATTTGTGATTTCATGTCCGTTGCTATTTTGCGGATCCTCACAGAGCGGGATGCAATCTAATTCGTAATAACCTTTTTTTATGACTCTTAATTTCAGATAAAATACTGGTCTTTTGGTTTTTATAGCGATTTTCTCAATTCCTAATTGAACAGAAGTAGCTTGATTCAGAAAAGTCATCCAGTAATGTGACTCTTCCTTTGGCGGCGCCTGGTCGTTACCGAAAAGAAATAAAGAAGGCGCATTTTTACTTTCATTGAGCGCTCTGAAAGTCTGTCTCATCGCTACAAGCTGGTTGCCAAACCTGGTCCTGGTGTCATGGAACCACTTGTTAAATATACCATTTGATAAGGGTTTGTAGATCGCAAAGTTGGCGGCCTTAACATGTAAACCGATAGCCAGTGTTCCCCATTCCCAGTTGCCGTAATGGGCGGAACAGGCCAGCACACTTTCGCCGCGTTCAAAATAGGCGTTCATGCGGTCTATATTTTTGAAAACATAACGTTTATTCAGCTCTTTTTTGGAAATGGTAGACATTTTTATGACCTCGAAGATCAATGCAGCCAGGTATTTATAATAGCGTTTCTCGATCAGTTTGATTTCTTCCCGGGATTTTTCAGGAAAGGAAAGCTCAAGATTAGTCCTTACAACAGCTCTCCGGTAACCGGCGACATAATACAGTATCCAGTATACTGCTGTTGCAAACACATAAAGCACAGGCAGCGGCAACAGGGAAAGGGCATAGATAAAGAATATTCCGATATGGGAAGTTAATCTGTTTAACATGTTTAGCGAATCTGCTGCAAACTTATCAAAAATTAGCTCATGTCGGGACGGAATTATGTAAAGATATCAATGCCGTTTATCAGTCCGCAAATGCTCGAAGGTAAATTTGTTCCTGATAAACTCATTGAAATATTTTCCCTTGGACACTGCGGTTTTAAAATCGTTATAAACCTCTTCAGGAACATTTTTATAGGCATATACATTGCCTGAGCGAAACACAATCCTAAGGGTCGCCTTTTTGTGGTCGTAATTGAAGAGGTCTATAACGGTTGAGGGCATAGCGGTAATTAAGTTTTAGCTGACAACAAGGTGCTTTTTAAAATGTTTGATTCCCGGAACTGATTTAGGAATACGGGCCTTATGTCCCCAGATTAATATGAAAACCCTGGTCCGGTATCAGAGGTTCCAGCAAAAGATACGTAAGGTCGTAATGCAGTACCCCGCTCAGGGCTGCAACTTTCCCTACTATTTCTGAGAAGGAGAGCGTGTCACTAGTTGTAATACTGATAATGAAATTACACACGCCGCTAATCCTGGAACAGTCAGTTACCCCTTCAATCAGGAGCAGGTCCTGCTTAAATGCCTGTAACCCTTCGTCAGATTTTTCATTAAATTTAAGGTGCATCCTTCCCCTGGTTTTCTTGCTTAGTTTATCCGGGTTAAGCCTGGCCACGATATCCAGGATATATTTATGTTGAATCAGCCATTTGATCCGGTTGGAAACAGTTGCTTCAGATTTATTGATTTTACCCGCAATCTGCTTATTGGACCATGTGTAGTCTTGCTGAAGGAGTCTGAGAATGGAAATATCTACCTCGTCTATATTTTGTTTCATATTGGTTATTGTAAGTACACAAAGGTATCTATATTATCATAAAGATTAACATTAAGAACCTAATGATTATTGTAAACTCAAAGTAATTTATTTATTTTACTTATTTATGGTTTAAAAGTAAATTAAATTTAATTAGGATATAAATTACAACTTTTAATTTCGTTTTTACCAATAGTTCGGCATACGCAATTTTAGGCGCTGATATTTGCTTCAGATTTTATTCTTATGAGAGAACTAAAGCTTGATCATTCTATAACTAGCAGAGATACAGATTCCCTGAACAGATATCTTGTCGAGATTGGTAAAATTCCATTACTGACAATCGGAGAGGAGGTCGATTTGACCCGGCGGATAAAAAAAGGGGACGAAATTGCGCTGCAATACCTGATCCGTACAAACTTACGTTTTGTGGTTTCGGTGGCAAAAAAATACCAGAACAGGGGCCTGAGTATGGGTGATCTGATCAATGAAGGTAACCTGGGCCTCATCAAAGCCGCGTCGAGGTTTGATGACACCAAAGGCTTTAAGTTTATCTCCTTTGCCGTATGGTGGATCAGGCAGTCGATTATGCATGCTATTGCGGAGCAGACCAGGCTGATCCGTCTGCCCATGAACCTGATCAATTCCATTAGCCTGGTCAACAAAACAGCAGCGGTACTGGAACAGCAGCTTGAACGCCGCCCTACAACTGAAGAGATCAGCGTCGCAATAAACCTGAACGATGGTAAAATTGCGGAATTCCTGGAAAATGCACGTAAATGCCGGTCGCTGGACGAGGTTGTAAATGAAGAGATAGGCTGCACATTGCTGGACGTTATTGCTGTAAAGGATGCCAGGCTTGACCATCTGACCAGCAGACCCTTTGATTTACATGAAATCCATCATCTGATGAAAGCCCTCTCCAAAAGAGAGCGCAAGGTACTGTTTCTATACTTCGGCCTATCAGGCATACAGCCCGCCTCACTGGAGGAGATAGCCGTAATCTACCAGCTGAGTAAAGAACGGATCAGGCAAATCAAAGATAAAGGGATCAAAAAATTAAGAATAAAACTACAGCAGCGGTAACCGGGTCCCACGCTCAATTTAACCCATTAAAACATTTTTTATGTTGTATACCAGCCTCGCAAGGAGTTTCGATGATCTTGCGCCTTTAAGGGAATTAATAAATAAACTTGAACAACATCCGGAACCCGGGGGACATATACTGGGAGAACCATTGCTGAGCCGGCTCTTTGAGGAAATCAGGTCATCGGCGATAAAAAACATCAGGATTTTCTGCGACAATGCAGGTGTATATGTGAATTATCTTGTCATCAACGCAAATCAGCTGCTGATCCATATTTATGAAGTGAAGAGACAGATGGAAGATCGTATGTATTTGAACAGCAAAGATATATGTTTGGTTAACAATTTCTCTGCTTTATCCGGAAGGATACAGGAACTGGTCGTGTTTTTTGAAACCCTCAGTTTAAGGCATCATTAAAAAAGCGCTATATCCGGATCGACAGAACCGGGTATAGCGCTCATGACAAATCCGTTGCGCAGTTAAACAAAAGCAGGTGTACCAGTTTTCGGGTCGTTGCCCTGAATCTGGTTTCTGCGTACCTGCGAAAGTTCAGATGGCTTGTTCGGATAGATTTCTCTAATGTCGTTAACAGCGTCATATATCAGGAATCCGCCAAGGATTACTTCCTGAACGGCAAGTACCGGATGTTTTACCAGGCTCCTGATACCGCGTTGAAAAATGTAAGCACCGGCTAAAATTGACAACAGCCTTTTCGCTGTGCCCATATTCTCATTTTTATTAGCATCAAGCAGTTTTTTTGCTGCTATGATGGTTAGGCTGTGTTTTGCTTTATTTAACATAGTCTTTTATTATAGATGTACAAATGGAACATTCCCCTTGTTTATTTGTTTTCGGTTTTTGAAATTCTTAAACATTATGACGCTTTGTACGTTTTTCTGATAAGATTCCTTATTATGAAAGAAACGACCAAGGATCCTTCGATCCAATTTTACGACAAAGCATTTGACTGGCTGATCCTCAAAGGCCCCAATATCCTGATCGGCATCGCAATCCTTTTTATTGGACTATGGCTGATCAAGGTTTTCTCCCGCTGGATGAAAAACGGTCTACATCAAAAACAAGTAGATCCTTCTTTAAAACCCTTTTTTATCAGTTTAACGGTAACCATAATGCGGGTTTTACTGATCATTACGGTAATGCAGTTTGTGGGCATCGAAATGACAGTATTCGCTGCAGTGATCGGTGCCCTTGGTGTAGCGGCAGGGCTGGCACTATCCGGAACATTGCAGAACTTTGCCAGCGGAGTGCTGATCCTGATGCTGAAACCCTTCAGGGTAGGAGATAATATTATTGCACAGGGACAGGAAGGTACGGTGACCAATATCGAGATTTTCTATACCACGGTAACCACCTTTGATAACAGGGCGGTGATCGTTCCGAACGGCAAACTCTCCAATGAGGTCATCATTAATATCAGCGCGAAGGGAAGCAGGAGACTGGATATCGAAATGAAATTTAGTTATGGGGTAGATTATGACAGCATTGTAAAGGTTGTGGAGGATACGATCTCCAGGTATGAAGATATCCTCAAAACCCCGGAACACCGGATCGGGATCTCCCTGCTGGAAGAGTCAGGATATAAGGTGATGATCAGCGTATGGCTAAATGCCCACGGCTTCAATGATTCAAAGCTGATTTTTCAGGAAAAACTGGTCAGGTCAATGAAAGACGGAGGGATTCCGCTTCCGGGAATCACACCAAAATAAAGCAGTTCAGGACTTAATCATCCTGAGCTGCTTTATTGCTGATGGAGCAGTTTTCATGTCTTGCAACTGGCCCGGTTCAATAGCTGATATTAATGGAAAACCGCCGCGCCTTCTTTGCCGGCATCTACTTTGATTTTAATGTTCTTTCTTCCAAAATATAAAATGGCGAGGGCTATTAATGAGGTAGATGCCATGATTGCCACCATGGGCAAAGATGACCGGGTATCAAATAAGCTTACGCCAATGGAAGCGATAGTACCAAGACCCATCTGAACAGCTCCCATCAGCGCAGATGCGCTGCCGGCATTTTTACTGAACGGGGCAAGAGAAAGAGCGGAGGTATTTGGACTGGCAAAGCCCAGACAACCAAGAAAGACGAACAATAACCCGATAGTCTCCGGCAGGCCAAACCATCCGTTAATACTTCCTGCAAGAAAAATAATCCCGGTAACAGCCTGGCAGATCAGGGCGGCAAAGATTACCTGCTCACTGCTGTATTTTTTGAGCATCATTGTGTTGAGCTGACTGGAGCCAATCAATCCGATGGAAAGAAACGCAAAGATCCATCCATAGTTTTCTTCACTTACGGCGTAAATGTCCATAAACAGGAGCGGAGAGCCTGCTACATAAGCAAATAGTCCGGCAAAAGCGACTGATCCTGTCAACGCATAAGTATAAAACTGTGGCTCACGCAATACCGCAATAAAATTAGTGATGATTGGTTTTGGCTTCAAGGAAATGCTCAGGTCGGGTTTATAACTATCCGGCAGCCCGAAAATGCTGGCCAGTAAATTCACCAGGCCAAGCAGCATCAATACAATGAATACAGAATGCCAGCCAAATGCCGTAGTCACATAACCGCCGACTGTGGGGGCGATCATCGGAGAAACTCCCACTACCAGCATCAGCAAGGCAAATACTTTGGCATTTTCATTGAGCGGAAAGAGGTCCCTGACCATAGCAATTGAAGCTACAGCGGCGGCACAACTGCCTACGGCCTGTATAAAGCGGAGGATAATCAATGCATCTATACTCGTTGCATAAGCACAGCCTATCGAAGAAATAATATAAACTGACAGCCCGATATACAATGGCTTTTTCCTGCCGAAACGGTCCAGCAATGGCCCGTATAATAACTGTCCGATAGAAATACCGATAAAAAAGCCTGACAGGGAGAGCGAGACCCTGGCAACGGTGGTATGCAGATCTTTTGCAATAGCCGGGAAACCCGGCAAGTACATGTCTATAGAAAATGGTCCCAGTGCAGTAAGGGAACCCAATAATAAAATGAGGAAGAAGTTCTTTCTTTTGGTCATCTAAACGGTAGTTGTATAAGGTAAAAGGGAAGCTAACTTGTTGATTCGGTAAGGCGCTCTAATACGAGCCTGATGGCTTTGTCGACCACCTGATTGGGTTCATTGCTAAACTGGAAATTCACCCTGCTTGCGAGGATCGCATTAACTGACAAAGCTTTATGTCCGAGTATTTTTGCCAATGCGTAAATGCCGGCAGTCTCCATCTCCAGATTAGTGATACGGGAATCCAGATAGCTGAAAGAATTTAACAGACTGATAAAACCGGGAACAGCATTCTGCGCCCGTACCTGTCTGCCCTGAGGAGCATAAAAACCCGGCGCGGTAACAGTGATTCCCTGTTCCATTCCTCTGCCGATATGACTAAGCAGACCGGGATCGGCTGCTGTCAGGTATGGGCTCACTGCTTCCAATTTGCTGAAATGCTGTTTTACCGCCTCAAACAAAGGAACTTCGGATTCCGGAACAGCGTGGACATAATAATGCATCAGCGCATCCAGCCCTAAGCCAAAAGTGGAAACAAGAATTGTACCCATCGGCAAGTCGGACTGCACCGCTCCTGAAGTGCCTATCCTGATGATATCCAGAGAGGTCAATTCTTCTTTAACAGTGCGTGTATCAAAATCAATGTTGACCAGTGCATCCAGTTCATTAAAAACAATATCAATATTATCGGTTCCGATACCAGTGGAGATGACGGTGATACGCTTGGTCCCTATATAACCAGTTTGGGTCAGGAATTCTCTCTTTCCTTTTTTAAACTCTATCCTGTCAAAATGTTTGGTGATCTCGCCAATCCTGTCCGGATCACCAACGGTGATCACGGTATCGGCAACATCGCCTGGCAGCAAATTAAGATGATATATGCTTCCATCAGGATTAATCACTAAGTCGGCTTCTGATAATTTTTGCATGGAAAATTCTTTATATAATTTAACAATAAGGTTTTAATTAGTGCCCAGGTATTTTATTTCGACACCTGTCTGGTTTTCAAATCGTTGGAGCACCCTGTTCAGCTGCGCCTTCCTGACTTCAAACCTGATCTTGCACTCGTTATCAAACTGCTGATCAAGCAAGTTCAGCTGTTCTTCTTTTAACAACCGCATTACATCGTTCATGGCAAGATAGCCGAAGGTAATTTCATAAATATCATTTACCGTTTTTTCAACTACGCTGGCTAGCATAAGCGCTTCATTAGCAGCGGATCTATACGCGTTAATTAAACCCGGAACACCTAATAGCGTACCGCCAAAATAGCGCACAACCACAATCAGTATATTGGTAATATTTGCGGAGAGCAGGGCATTGAGGATCGGCCTGCCTGCAGTTCCGGAAGGTTCACCATCATCGTTTACGCGGTACACATTACGGTCTGGAGTTAGCCGGTAGGCATAGCAAAAATGGTTAGCTTTAGTATGTTCTGCTCTCAGCTTAACCAGGTGGGCTTTGACTGCTGTTTCTGAAACCAGCGGATAAGCAAAAGCGATAAACTTACTGCCTTTGTCTTTGAACAAGCCTTCAACCGGATCAGTTATCGTTTGATAGGTATCATCGAACAGCATGTTGTTGGAGTTGTGATAAGGTGATCAATAGAATGGCAACCAGTGCCAGCGCCATTCCGATATAGTTGAGTTTAGAAACTTTTTCCCTGAACAGGATAATCCCTACAAGGCTGCCTACAATGATAACACCCATATTCATCGCTGCAAATACAATCGAAGGGCTGTCATTTAAAGCACGGTGTGCCTTCATGTAAAACAGGATATTACCAAAATTAAAACAACCCAGAACAATCCCGCAGGCAAAATTAACCAGCTGAATGCGCTGTTTTTTTATCATAACGGTATACGCAAGTATAATTAGGGCAACGATAAACGAGACACAAAAAGCAAGCAGCAGGGCAGTGGTATACGGAACAGATTTATCTACCGCCAGCTTTTTAAATAAAACATCGATTACACCAAAACCTATAAACACCAATACCGGGTACACATAGGCATAAACATCATCACGTTTGACTGACTTTCTGAGGAGCGTCAGGAATATGGCAATAAATCCAACCGCAAGCCCTGCTATCCTCAGGTTGTTAAACTTTTCACCAAAAATAAACAGCGCCGCAAGTATCGGTATGAAAAGGGAAAGCCGCTGAGCAATATCCGTCTTCACGATACCGATATTTCTTACTGAGGCAGCAAGAACCAGAAATAGTACTGGCAATAATACACCAAGCGACAATACAATAGGGCCTGGAACGGCAGATATGTCTTTCAGTTCCGGCTTAAAAAACACGATGCTCAGCAGAATTGCCGCCAGGTAATTCCACATTACAGCCTGCAGTACATTGATCTTGTAACGTCTGGCCAGCTTTAATAATACGGCAACAGTGACGCTGCAGCTGATGCTTAATAAAATGTAAATCATTTATTTATATAGTTTTCATAGATAGTAATCTGATCGTTGTCTATCGCTGTGACTGAGGTAATCCTTCCATTGATCTGCGGGGAGTAGACACCTGTATCCCAGCTCTGCGCAGAATTAAACACACGTGCTTCGTCCCACAGGCCTGCTGCGATAAACTGGTTCAGGATATTGGCACCGCCTTCGATGATAATTGACTGGATATCCATCAGGTATAATTGATAGGCAATTTTTTGTGGCAGATAGTATTGCATATCTTCCATTGCAATATAATGGATATTATTAACCACGTCAGTTTTCAGTTCATTCAGTACAATCGTTTTGGCATGGTCGTTATAAATATGGGAACCGGCTGGCACCTCAAGGTTGCGGTCGATCATAACCCTGATCGGGTTTCTTCCCGGCCATTCCCTTGCGCTGAGCTGTGGATTGTCGGCCATGGCAGTCTGTTTGCCGATTAACACCGCATCTTCTTCAGTCCTCCATTTATGAACCAGTTTTTTTGAAAGCGGCCCGCTGATCCATTGCTGTACCGAGTTTTTCGGCGCAAAATAACCATTGGCCGTCCTTGCCCATTTGAGTATGATATAAGGCCTGTTCTGTCTGATTCTGGTGAAAAAACGCCGGTTTACAAAGCTGCATTCCTCTTCGAGCACTCCGGAAACAACTGTTATGCCTGCAGCCAATAATTTACCCATTCCTTTGCCGTCAACATCCGGAAAAGGGTCGCGGTTACCAATAACCACCTTTTTTACCCGGTGGCGAATCAGCAGGTCGGCACAAGGAGGCGTTTTACCAAAATGCGCACAAGGTTCCAAACTTACATATACAGTCGCCTCTTTAAGCAGCAAAGCTGCTTTATCGCCGTACTGATCCATAACAGCATTCACCGCATTTACTTCCGCATGCGCCTGTCCGTACTGTTTATGATAACCTTCGCCGATAATCCGGCCACCGCTAACGATCACACATCCTACTAAAGGATTCGGACTTACCTGGCCATTGCCCATTTCGGCAAGTTCCAGGCAGCGCTTCATGTATAACTCATCGCTCATGCCGCAAAAGTACCTGCAATTTGTGAGGTATTGAAATATTTCAACCACAGAGATGCAACATTATTACTTACTTTTGCATTTGATGAACTTTAGACAATTAGAACAATACTTTATTGTTGAATGTGCCCCCCTTTACGACAGCGAAGAGTCCGTGCAATTATTTTATATGATAACCGAACATCTGACCTGCTGGAAACGTTCTGCTTTACTATTACACAGAGCAGAAGAGGTACTACCAGCCCTGCAAGTTGAATTTGAAGGGATGCTCAGCGAAATTAAGAGGGGAGTGCCTGTGCAGCATATTCTTAATGAAGCCTGGTTTTACGGTTTAAAGTTTAAAGTAAACGGTTCTGTATTAATTCCGCGCCCGGAAACGGAAGAACTTGTAGATTGGATTTTAGCGGATCTAACCGGTAGCGATAACGCTGAAACGCATAAAAACCTATTGGATATCGGAACGGGCAGCGGCTGCATCGCCATTTCGCTGCAGAAATTCGGAACTGCAGTTGATGCGGATGCAATGGATGTGTCTGAAGAAGCCTTGATTACAGCAAGGGGAAATGCGGATTTTAATGATGCAAAAGTTAATTTTATCCATGCTGATATACTAAAGGACTTTTGTGATCCCGCTGGGATTCGAACCCCGAAGTATGATGTGATTGTGAGTAACCCGCCATATATTACCGAAGATGAGCGTTTAGCGATGCACCAGAATGTACTGGACTATGAGCCTCATCTTGCGCTGTTTGTTACGAACAGTAACCCGCTGGTTTTTTATAAAGCAATCGCAGATTTTGCACTGAACACCCTGAAAAAAAACGGGCGTTTGTATTTTGAGATCAATGAATACCTTGGTAAAGAAATGCTAGCAATGTTATTGGCTAAAGGGTTCAGTGATATTGTATTAAAAAAGGACATGCAGGGTAAAGACAGGATGATCCGGTGTAGTCTGTCATTGTTCGGATAGCCCTCTAAAATCTCAGTAACCAGGTGATGTTGATCAGTCGTTTTTACGGTCGCGCAAAACTCAATCATTCATTCGCGTAGATATTCATTATAACGGGTAATTACTTACTGCCATACCTTTTTTGAATAAGTTAAGTCCTGGGATGAAAATGGGTAATTACACCTTTCAGGTAATCACGGTCCATATGAGTATACAGTTCTGTAGTAGTGATACTGGAATGTCCGAGCATTTCCTGTACTGCACGCAGGTCGGCGCCCCCCTCGATCAGGTGGGTGGCAAAGGAATGCCTGAAGGTATGGGGACTGATACTTTTATCAAGCCCGATCGTATCAGCCAGGCTTTTAATCATTTTAAAGATCATTATCCTGGATAACCTTGTGCCCAGGCGATTTAAAAAGATATAATCTTCATTTCCTTTTTTTATGCTGAGGTGCACCCTGATCTGGCTGAGATACATATCAATATATTTCAGCGCGGTTTCACCTATAGGGATGATCCGTTCCTTATTGCCTTTTCCAACCACCTTAATATATTCCTGTGCTGCATTTAAATCTGATATCCGAAGCCCGATGAGCTCCGTTACGCGTAAACCGCAACCATATAATACTTCTATGATTGCTTTATTTCTCATTCCTTCGGGTTTTGACAGATCTATAGCAGCTATCAAATCGTTAATCTCCAAAACGTTAAGTACATCAGGAAGGTTACGGCTGAGTTTTGGCGATTCCAATTCTGCTGAAGGGTCTACCTCAATCAGCTCTTCCACAAGCAGGTAGCCGAAGAACGATTTTAATCCTGCGATTACCCTTGCCTGACTGCTGGGCAGCATTCCCAGTTCTGCTAACCAGGTGATGAATTGATGAAGCAAGTCTTCGTTAACCTCACTGGCGATGAACTTCTTATCTATCACTTCGTAGTACTGAAACAGTTTACTCACGTCATTTAAATAGGCCTCAATGGAATTTTTAGACAGCCCGCGTTCCAGTAGCAGGTAATTTTTAAAAGGGGTAAGCGATGGATAATTAATCACACAAAAATTTTATAGTATTAGTTTTTAAGGCTAAGTTTGAATAGATGAAGATACAAATTATTAACGGACCGAACTTAAATTTATTGGGCACACGCGAACCAGGGGTATATGGCAGCAGGAGCTTTGAGCAGTATTTTGCTGAATTGAAAGAGAAATTTTCCACTATAGAACTGGAATATTACCAGAGTAATGTAGAAGGAGAGCTGATCAATAAATTACATGAAGTTGGTTTTTCATTTGATGGCATTATTTTAAATGCCGGCGGTTACACGCATACTTCGGTGGCACTTGCCGATGCGATTGCTGCGATTACCACGCCTGTGGTAGAAGTGCATGTGAGTAATATTTATGCACGTGAGGAATTCCGTCACGTTTCGCTGACCGGCAAAAACTGTAAGGGGGTGCTGACCGGCTTTGGGCTGGATGGTTACCGGCTGGCTATTAAAAGTCTGTTAGCTGGCTAAAGCGCCTGATGCCTTTGATAAAAAAACTCCAGACCACGCTGGATTTCAATACACCGGTGTGGCTGCAGTAGGGCAGTTGCAGGTCAGTTCTTTTGCCGCCTGTTTTCTGCAGGTTTTTGAGGAACTGGTAATGCGCCTTGCTAACGGCTATTGCAAATTCCGGCTTACCTTTCAGTAAAAACTGGATCAGGGCAACAAAATCTATAAAGAACCTGATCACAAGCTGGAAATAAACTTCTTTAAGCGGCAGGTTTTTTTGCATAATCATCAGGTTGTTCCTGAAGTTTAAAAATATTTTCCGCGGATTATTCGCGTCCAATGTCCCGCCACCAACATGATAAACTTCGGCATCGGGACAATAGCTGATTTTATAGCCGAGGTTTTTTAATCGCCAGCAGAGATCAATTTCTTCCATATGCGCAAAAAGATCGGGATCGAGGCCGCTTGTCTGTTTCCAGACAGCTGTTTTGATGAAAAATGCCGCACCGCTTGCCCAGAAGATCTCTTTAGGATCGTTGTATTGTCCAAAATCACTCTCCACTTCGTCAAACAGGCGCCCGCGACAAAATGGAAACCCGTTGATATCCATAAAGCCTCCGGCCGCACCTGCGTATTCAAACTTAGATTTATCTCTTTGCCATTTGATTTTAGGCTGCGCAGCCGCAATCTGACTGTCTGTTTCCATTAACCTGATTACTGGCTCAATCCAGTCTTCGGGCACTTCTACATCAGAATTCAACAACACATAGTAATCGGCATTTACTTGTTGCAGGATCCGGTTATAACCTTCGGCAAATCCGTAGTTCTGATCGTTTTCTATAATCCTGATTTGCGGATAGTTGGCTCTGATAAATTCAACAGAATTATCAGTGGACGCATTGTCACCTACAATTAACTGAAGATTGCTGTATTTGGAACTGACAACTCCGGGAAGAAAACGGGACAACAGATCTTTACCATTCCAATTGAGGATTACAACGGCTACACTTGGATCTATCATGATTTAAATACTATTGTAAGTTCAATAAATTCAGGTACAGTTACCAAAAAGCCTTTAATTATCATTATTTTGCCGGATTGAAAATGCAAACATAAATTAACCAATGCACAATCCAGCTATATTTCCTATTTTTTATCTTCCGCCGGTAAGTTATTTCTCTGCAATGAATGCCCGAAACTATGAATTCTTATTAGAAAAGGAAGAACATTTTCCAAAGCAGACCTTCCGTAACCGGACCCGGGTGTATTCTCCCAATGGCCCGCTGGATTTGTTCCTTCCTGTGATCAAAGGTTCTAAGTACCATACTAAAATGAAAGATGTAAAAATCAGCTATGATTTTAAGTGGCAGCGTCTGCATTGGCTGAGCCTGGAAAGCTGCTATCGGAACTCTCCTTATTTTGAATACTATGAAGACGGACTGATACCATTTTTTGAGAAGAAATATGATTTTTTATTTGATTATAACCTGGAACTGCTGCAATGGATCTTTAAACAAATGAAAAAAGCCCCTGTTCTGGATTTTACGACGGAGTATGAAAAAGATATCCCTGCGGACCTGGATTATAGAAATAAAATTCAGTTTAAAACCGCAGAGCTGATTACACCTCAAAAACCATATACACAGGTTTTTGGCGAAAGACATGGTTTTTTGCCAAACATGAGTATCGTGGATTTGTTGTTTAATCAGGGGCCGCAAGCCAAAAACTATCTATAACCAGCCGTTACAACAGGTGTAAGACAATATGAGCCAGAAATCACGAGCAAGAAAAAAAAGACAGAAGTACACTTTACCTGTAGCAGGGTCCAGTCCCGGTCTGGTCTACATAGACGAGAACGCTGTTAAGCCAGTCATCACATTATATAAGTATAACGCTGACTTGTATGAGGTGACTCAACTGGACAACCTGAATACTATTGTTAAGATTATTGCTGATAAGAGGTTTACCTTCTGGATCGAGATCAAGGGTTTTGATTCGATAGAAATGTTTGATACACTGAACCGTGATCTGCATATCAATAAATTGATCCTGGAAGATATCACCCGCACTTACCAGCGGCCAAAACTCGAAGAGTACGAAGATTATGTTTTCGCAGTAAGCCGTATGCTGTTATTGGATGAGGATAAAAACCTCGAAAATGAACAAGTATCATTTATCCTGACCGACAATGCTCTGTTTACGCTTCAGGATCAGTATTCTGACTGCCTGTCACCTGTCAGGAACAGGCTTAAAGGTGGTAAAGGAAATATCAGGACTGCGGGCAGCAGTTATATCATGTATGCGTTAATGGATATCATTGTAGATACTTATTTTGAAATCCTCGGCATCTGGAGTGAAGATCTTGATCTGATCGAAGACCGGTTATTTGATAAACCTGACCGTACGATCATGTTTGATACTCAATTGATCAAACGTAACCTGATCAATATCAGGCGGGTTGCCTGGCCGGAGAGGGATAAGCTGAATGATATGCTGCGCAGTGACAGTCACCTGATCAGTGAATCTACCAAACCGTTTATCCGGGATGCTTATGATCATTGTATACAGATCATTGATATAGTGGAGTCATTAAAAGAGATTTCGGCGAGTAATATTGATATGTATCTTTCAATTATCAGTAACCGGATGAATGAGATCATGAAAGTGCTAACCATTATTTCGTCCATCTTTATACCGCTCACTTTTATTGCCGGTGTATACGGAATGAACTTCGCCAAAGAGGATCCGGCCACCGGGAAAATGATGCCTTTGAATATGCCTGAACTTTATGCCTCGCATGGCTACCTGTACACCATGATTGTAATGTTTGTTATCGCTATTCTACAGGTAATATATTTCTGGCGAAAAGGTTGGTTTAAATAGAACAGAGGGGCATAAAGAGCGGAAATATCCGTACCTTAGCCCTTACATGCAATCCTATGAACTAGATAAAAGTGATGTTTCCAGGCTAAAGTCTGCACTCAATAGCGACGATAATCAGCTGACGATTATTCTGGACGAATATCATGCGTCCGAAATCGCCATATTATTTGAAAGCCTGACCAAAGATGACAGGCAGCGGATCATCAATCTTCTCCCGGTTGAGAAAGCTTCGGAAATTATTTCTGAAATGCATGAAGAAGCCCACCCGGAGGAGCTGCTGTTACAATTACACCCTGACAAGCGGACTGAAATTGTTGAAGAGCTTGATTATGATGATGCGACGGATATCATTTCGCAGCTGGATGAACACGAGCAGAAAGAGATCCTGGGTGACCTGAGCGAGGATGATGCTTCCAGTATCCGGAACTTGTTAAGTTATGACGAGGATACGGCGGGAGGGCTGATGAATACGGAGTTTATCCGTATCCAGCTGCACCTGACTAAAAAGGATGCGATTGACGAAATTATCAGGCAGAGTGAAGAGATTGAAGAGTTCTATACTATTTTCGTAATTGATGAACATAATGTGTTCCATGGGATTGTCTCACTAAAAGATATCATTAAGGCAAAAGGAAATGTTCAGATCACAGAACTGGTCAAAACAGATGTAGCCTGGGTAAGCCCTGATACAGACCAGGAAGAAGTGGCGAGACTGATTTCACAATATAACATTACCAGTATCCCTGTCCTGGATAACCAGATGAGGTTATTGGGCCGCGTTACCTTTGATGACGTGATCGACGTATTGGAGGATGAGAATACCGAAGATATTTTAAAGATTTCAGGGGTATCAGAAGATGAGGAACTGAGCGGTAACTGGGTAGAGGCCGTGAAATCGAGGCTGCCATGGCTGATCATCAATCTGGGAACTGCATTTCTGGCTTCGGCAGTAGTACGTTATTTTGAACCTACCATCGCTAAAATCGCGGTGTTATCTGCTTATATGACAATTATTGCAGGAATGGGCGGGAATGCCGCAACACAAGCATTAGCCGTTACCGTACGCAGGATTTCATTGTACGACCTGACCGATAACCAGGCTTACCGTACGGTACTGAAAGAATTTACTGTAGGATTGATTAATGGTGCAGCAACCGGATTGATTGTCTTTGTATTCGCGATTATTTTTGACGGCAATCCACTGCTTGGACTGGTAATCTTCCTGGCAATGACTGGAAACTTACTGATTGCGGGGGTAACCGGGGCAGCGATCCCGCTGGTGTTAAAAAGGGTAGGTATAGACCCGGCAATTGCCTCATCAATTATCATTACAACTTTTACCGACGTGTTCGGGTTTATGCTGTTACTCGGCCTGGCCAGTAAGTTATTACTGTAAAACACATCAATAGAAAAAGGGATTACAATACCGATGAAAAAATTTCACCGGTATTGTAATCCCTTTTATAATTTAAGGAAATCCTGATAACTATATCGCTGTTATCCTTGTTTCAATATTTCCTCTTGTCGCTTTTGAATAAGGACAAGCTTTGTGTGCTTTATCTGCTAAAACCTGAGCTTCATCATGACTGATACCGGGGATGTGCACATCCAGATCCGCTGACAATACATAGGCATTACCATCCTGATTGAAAGATACCTGTACATCTACCGTTGCATCTGTTACATCTACACCTGCCAGTTTAGCAACAGAGCCTAAAGCACCTAAATAACAAGGTCCCCATGCTGCTGCAAATAGTTGCTCAGGATTAGTACCGCCACCCTGGCCACCCATTTCTTTAGGTGTTCTGATATCAAATTCTATTGTTCCGTCGCTCGACTTAATATGTCCATCTCTGCCGCCATTAGCGGTAACTGATGCTGTATATAACTTTTCCATTTTATTATTTATTATGCATGTATAACAAATAAGAGGGGCTTAAGTTTTATAATCTGATCTTTTCCGATAGTTTATAAATGTCGTAGGCTACTTTCTGAATCAGATCGAACTGATCGATAATCATTCTTTCATCAGCTAATAACTCTTTTTTATCGTCATTGATACTTTTGATCAGCGGAACATTACTGACTTCTCCGTTATTTTTCAAAAGGTACTCGGCAGAAAGATTGAGCAGGTAAATGGTATTATTGACGATAGGCTTTAGCTCTTCCGGGGTTTTTAGGGTGTACAGGTGCTCTTTATAGTACAATGAAAGAGTAGCAACGTAGGAAGAAAGCAGGTGGTTTAAAGCTGTAAACTGATGCATTTCTTTCATCAGACGCTGTTTGCTCTTTGGTTCGGAGAACATGCGCTGAAAAAGTGAGGCAAGATTTGCCGACGTTACATAGACTTCCTTCCTGGCTACTTTATAGTTAGTCAGATCCTGTTCTTTTACAAAATAGAGGTTGGTGACCTGATCAAAATAGGCGAGGTTGGCATGCAATGTTTTGATCATCGCTTCTTTCAGGCCCTGGTGCTCCCAGTTCGGAAAAAGAGTATAACTGCCTAAAACGGCAATACCGGAACCGATTAAAGTATCATAAATCCTTTCCCGGGCCAGCGACAATGTACCCATCCCCAGGAAATCGTATAAAACCAAAATGTATGGGGTCATAAATAAAACGCTGACCACATAGTTTTTGCGCTGGAAACTGTAGGCACCGATCATACAGAAGATCAGGATAACGAACAAAGTATGTTTATCATGCACATAGATCAATAGCCCCATTCCAATTAATGCACCCACCACGGTGCCAATCAGCCTTTCGTAGTTCCGCTGTTTAGTTAAACTGAAGCCAGGTTTCGAGATCACCAGGATAGTAAGCAATATCCAGTAACTATGAGAAGAATCCATCAATTTGGCTACAAGAAAGCCAATCAGCATTACAATCGTCACCCTTACAGAGTGCCGGAAGGTATTGGAACTGAATGTAAGGTTATCAAAAAATTGTTTGATATCTATTTGCTGGCGCGTAATAAAACGGTCTGCATCAATTGTGTTTTTCTTCAGGTTCTTCTTTTCTTTTTTATTGAAATAGCCGTTGATTGATTTAACACGGGCGAGTATATTTTCAATATTTACTTCTATGTTCTTTAAGGCGATGATGCCCAAAGTATTATATTTCCCGTCTGTATTATCCTGTTCCAAAGCGTTGATCGCTTTTTTAAGCTTATTGACCTGGTCGATTAAAACGGTTACAGGCCGTGGGGTACCACCGGTTTTTAAAGCGAATGCTACTTCGTCCAGCTCCGTCGCTATCCGGTTGATCACTTGTTCGTATTTGGAAAGGATACCAACTGAATCGAATTGATCATGCAGCTGTTTGTAATTATAATAGGTAGACATTACCTGCTCAAAGAGGTCGACCGTATCTACGAATACCAGCAGCAGAAATCTGCCTTCAGGTGTAGAGTCGGTTACAAACTCCCTGGTTTTAAATAATAGCTCTCTGACGGCATCTTGTTTTTCATTTACTTGTACCTGTAATTGCAGTAATTCTGCGTAATTATCGTCATAATTGATATTCTCACGATAAAACAGCGCCTTGGAACGCAGAAATCTGCTGATCTCATAGATGGAGTCGCTCAGCGTCTGCTGCACCAGCCTGTAAGGTCTGAGGCGATAAAAAAAATAACTTAACGCGGTATACCAGACGCTTCCCGCAAAAACCATCAGTGAGTAAATAAGCACGTCCTGCCATGGCCGCACATCATCGATACTCAAAACCATCATGAGCAAAACCGCGGTACCAATAGAAGCGGCACGGTTACCGTAGATAAAGAACATCGAAAAGATAAAACTGCAGATCACCAGTAAACCACCCACAAAATAAGGGCTCTTGTTAGTCAGTCCTACAATAACCGATAAAACAGTAATCAGCCCTGTAGTAACCAGCATTGCATTTCGACGGTGAACAATCGGCCCAGGTGTATCGACCACGCTGATACACAGCGCGCCCAAAGACAACGTCATACCGAACTTCAGCAAGCCAAACTGGGCAAGAATCAAAGAGGGGAGTAGTACGCCAAAAGTTATACGGAGCCCATCTGCAAAATAAGTGCTTAATAGAAAATCCTGTATGTTTCTGATGGGGCGGGTAATCATGCGATAGCTATTTCTTTATAAGTTTTTACAGATCAATAATCTGACCGAATTACCTCAGATTATAAAATTAGATCAGGAATGATACTTTTTTAAAGACCGGGAACATATAAAAAGTGCAGCAACAGTTAGCAGCGCCGCAAAAATAAATGGTGCGCCTGGAAAAAACACCGGGTTTTTACTGTTGGTAAAATAAGAAAAAAGATTGGTCATGATCAACGGGCCGATGATTGAAGTCGCGCTCATTAACCCGGCAGTAACGCCCTGAAGCTCTCCCTGTGCATTTGCTTCGACACCATTTGAGATTAACCCCTGCATAGCCGGTCCGAAAATGCCTGCTAGTCCGTAAGGAAGCATAAAAGCAAACATCATCCAGCCCTCGGTCGCAAAAGCAAAAAGGATAAATCCGATCACATACAAAGTCAGGCCGTAGTAAACCGCCTTAACTTGTCCTATTTTAGGGATAATCACACGTATGAGCCCGCCCTGAACTATACCAACGACAATGCCGACAAACCCCAGTGAATAACCTACCCAGGTCTCATTCCATTGAAATTTTTCCATCGTGTAGAAAGTCCAGGTAGATTGCACGGAATGCGCAGAAATATACAGTAAAAATAAGGCAGCCAGCAAGCCTGCCAACGCTGGATATTTTCTGATATGCAGTAAGGAGCCGACAGGATTTGCGCGTTTCCAATCAAATGGACGCCGGTTTTTAAGCTCCAGTGATTCCGGAAGGATAAAATAACCATATAACCAGTTGATTAACGCCAAACCAGCCGAGATCAGGAACGGCACACGGAGACCGAACTGACTAAAAATTCCGCCAATTACGGGGCCGACGATAAATCCGATACCAAAAGCAGCACCAACCATTCCAAAATTCTGCGCACGTTTTTCAGGTTCACTGACATCAGCAATATAAGCCTGGGCTGTAGTAAAACTTGCTCCGGTGATGCCTGCAAAAATCCTTCCCACGAACAACCAGAGGATTGTTGGCGCAAAAGCCAGGAAAATATAATCAACACCCAGACCGAACAATGACGCTAGTAATACGGGCCTGCGGCCATAACGGTCGCTGAGTCCGCCTAAAACCGGAGCGCTGATGAATTGCATCACAGAATAAGACACCGTTAGCCAACCGCCATAAACTGCGGCTGCACTGAGACCAGATCCTGTAAGTTCTTCAATCAAGCGTGGTAAAACAGGTATAATAATCCCGAAACCAGTAAAGTCGATGAGCAGCGTGATAAAGATAAAACCGATTGCAGATTTTTTTTGAGAGGCCATATTAATATTTGATCGGGCAAATTTAGTTTTATTTTGGATACGATTGAATCAATCCTTAAGAAATGAGCCCAGATACAGCATTATTCATTAATTATTATTAATATCATAATTAATGTTATGTTAACTAGGAAAAAACAACACGCTCCTTTCACCTGTTTTTCAGCGTATTATGGATAATTATTAAAAATCGTCTAATTGTGCTTTTAGCTCCTGAACTTTATCGAACCTGTTTTTACGTGTGTAGATATCGATCAGTAAATTTGTAGCATTTTTGTTTTTAGCATTTACCTGGTGTGCCTGCAATAAAACAATCTCTGCACGGTTCAGATATGATGAAAACTTGGCGACATCTTTTGTAGCCGGTACTAAAGCTTCATTACCAAGGTTGATATACACCAGGCCAAGCTGGTACAAAGCATCAAAATAATTTTTGTCCAGTTCCAAAGATTTATTATAAGCCAGTTCTGCTGTGCTCATATTTGCATTTTGCTGGTGCAGGTATCCGTACAGATAATACAGGAGTTTGCTTCTTGTCTCGACTTTTAGCGTCTTATCGATTACATCTTTTGCTTCAACATATCTTTCATTATCAAGCAGCATATTGATATAATCATTGTTCAACAAAGAATTGTAAGGATTTAACCGCAGACCTTCCTGAACGGTTTTAATAGCCAGTTCATTATCAAGCTTGCCTTTATAAATAAATGCCATACGCTGATAGACCACCGGGTTTTTGATTCCGTTTTCTTTGGCGCGGACAAAGTATTTGAGTGCCTCATCTTCATTTTTAACACCTTCGGCACTTAACGCTGCATTAACTGCGAGCAAACTGTCTTTTGGAAAAAAATCGCTAACCTGTTTCAGGTATTCATAAGCAGCTGCAAAGTCTCCTGCCCCATAAGCAGTATTTCCTTTATCCTGCTTTTTGATATTGATATTGTAATTTGAAGCAGCGATTAATCCGGAATTATCTTCATAATTATTAAAGCGCTTTGTAGAATCAAGCGCTTGCAGCGCCAGGTCATAATACTTATCAGAATTTCCCTGGTCGGGGTCTGTGATCGCGATATAAGAACTTAAATAAGCTTTAATCGCCCAGGTTTCCGGATATTTACGTGTTTTACTGTCTTTTTCTGTGAGTTCGCTTGCCTTGATCCCCTCTCCCAGTATCGCTAGTTGCGCTTTTGTATCCTTTTTATTGGCAATTGCAGCCTGTAGTTTTCCAACACTATTTCTTGCGATCAGTAGCTGTGTCTTTTGAGAAAAAGCTGGCTGACAGCTCATTAAGATAAGTATGGCGGCGGGAAATAGGTGTTTTTTATCGATCATATACGGCTTTGCTTGATTACAAATTTATACAAAAAAAAAGAGGGATAAAATTTATCCCTCTTTTAATATCAAATGAGTTGAATTATTGTTTCGGTAATGCGTTCAATAATTTTTTGGTAGCCTCATAGTTTGGCGTGTCATTTTTGAAAGCATAAATGGTTTTCAGGTTCTCTAAAGCTGAAGTCATTTTAGGATCAATTTCATACGCTTTTTTATAGAAAGGCAACGCCTGGTCGATAAAACCAGTCATTTTTACAGTGATTGCATCAAATTCCTTTTTCTTTGCAGGAGCCAATGCATTTCTTTTAGCCTGTAAATCCAATGCTTGTTTGAAGTAAGTATCACCCATTGCATACTGATATGCAGCATTTTTACCGTCAGTAGCAATCAATTTTGCTAGTGCTTCCTGTGATTTCGCAATGTTACCAGACTTGATGTATAAATCAGTCTGCAAACCATTGAAGTAGGTATTATTAGGATATTTTGCTAAAGCAGTTTCCAATAATTTGGTACCTGCAACAGTATCTTTTGTTTTCTCGAAAGTAGTGTTAACGATCTCCGTGTACAACGACTCGCTGTCCTTATAGTTCAGGTCGATTGCTTTAGAGAAATTTCTAACCATTTCAGGATAGTTTTCGATCTGTTTTGCAGTTACACCAGCATTGATGTAAGTTGCTGTGTCCTGAGGGTTTTTAGCTGTAGTCTGGTTAAAGAATTCTAACGCAGATTTGTAATCTTTTTTATTGTAAGCGAAGATTGCCCTGTTTTTTAACGCATTTGAAATAGTAGTTTCTGCTTCCAGGATGTTTTCTTTCTCTGCTCCTTTAGTATCCAGTGCTTTTGCTTTAACAATTGCTTCTTCAGCAATTTTCTCGTTTGCAACAGCATTAGGCACATTCAATGAATCAACAAAAGCAATTCTTGAAGCAAATAACGCCCTGTAAGACCATGCCTCAGGCATATCTTTGGATTTCTCGTTCGCAATTGCGTTGTCAGTAGCTTTTAATCCATCCCCAAGTGTTTTTAATGTGGCTTCTAGTGTTGCCGAGCCAGTTGCGAACCTTGCAATTCCCCAGGCATTTTTAGCTTTTGACACTTCACTCTTTTGAGCACTTGCATAGGTGGCAGTACCTATCATTAACATACTTAAAAGTACTTTTTTCATAAGATTAATGGTTTTTTAGTTAAAACAAAACCTGCAAGGCTAAAATGTTTGTACACCTTGCTCCTGCAGGTTATGTAGTTCTATATTTAATTTACTGTTTATTTACAAAATTAGTCTTCTTTTTCATCTTCTGTATCATCCTCATCTTCTTCCGTTTCAGCATCTTCTTCCTCTTCTTCAACCTCTTCGGTTGCTTCAGTTTCTGCATCAGCAGCAGCTTCATCAGTGGGGTCAAGGATCAGCACGTCTTCAGAAACTTCTTCTTCAGGATCATCTTCATGCTCAATTTTAGCAACAGATGCAATCGCATCATTACCTTTTAAATTGATCAGCCTTACTCCTTGTGTTGCTCTTCCGATTACACGAAGCTGGCTCAATACAATCCTGATTACGATACCGGATTTATTGATGATCATTAAGTCGTCTGCATCCGTTACGCTCTTAATCGCGATCAGGTCGCCCGTTTTCTCAGTAATAGTAATTGTTTTTACACCTTTACCACCACGGTTAGTAACGCGGTAATCTTCGATATCAGTACGTTTACCGTAACCTTTTTCTGAAACTACCATCACTGTCGCTGTAGGATCATCAACAGCAATCATGCCAACAACTTCATCTTTATCGTGTGCTAATGTAACACCTCTAACTCCGGTTGCGGTTCTGCCCATAGGTCTTACTGTGCTTTCATTGAACCTGATTGCACGTCCTGAGCGTAAAGCCATTACGATTTCACTTGTTCCGCTAGTTAAGCTGGCTTCTAATAACTGGTCACCTTCGTTAATATTGATTGCATTGATACCATTGACCCTAGGTCTCGAGTAAGCTTCAAGAGAAGTTTTCTTAATCGTTCCTTTTTTGGTACACATGATAATATAGTTGTTTTCCAGGTAATCCTGATCCTTAAGGTTCTTAACTTTAATATAAGCTTTGATTTTCTCTTCTTTAGGAATATTGATAATGTTCTGGATTGCTCTTCCTTTACTCAATCTTGAACCTTCAGGGATTTCATAAACCCTTAACCAGAAACAACGTCCTGATTCGGTGAAGAACAACATATAGTTATGGTTGGAAGCGATCAGTAAATGTTCGATAAAATCTTCATTTCTCGAATCACTTCCTTTAGAACCTTTACCGCCTCTGGCCTGAGTTCTGTATTCTGTAGCAGGTGTACGTTTGATATAACCTTCATGGGAGATCGTGATTACCACTTCTTCATCTTCGATGAAATCTTCCATGCTCATATCTTCAGCTGAGTGAACGATTTGTGTTCTGCGTTCATCACCATATTTATCAATCATTTCCGCTAACTCATCTTTAATGATCTGCATACGCAAACTTTCATCAGCAAGAATAGATTGTAAATACTCGATAGTTTTCATTAATTCTGCATACTCATCCTTGATCTTATCCCTTTCCAGTCCTGTTAAACGACGTAAGGTCATATCAAGAATAGCACGTGCCTGGATATCACTTAAACCAAACTGCTCCATTAAACCAGTTCTGGCTTCTTCCGGAGTATTTGATCCTCGGATCAGTTTAATTACTTCATCTAAATGATCTAAAGCAATTAGTAAACCTTCGAGGATATGCGCACGTTTTTGCGCTTCGTTCAGTTCGAATTTGGTACGGCGGACAATTACGTCATGTCTGTGGTCAACAAAATGTCTGATTAAATCTTTCAGGTTCAGCATTTGCGGCCTTCCGTTTACCAACGCAATATTATTTACACTGAAAGAAGTTTGTAATGCTGTTTGCTTGAACAGGTTGTTCAGTACAATAGAAGCATTCGCATCACGTTTAATTTCATAAACGATACGGATACCATCTTTATTAGACTCATCCTTAATGTTAGAGATACCTTCCAGTTTTTTCTCGCCAACCAGTTCAGCAGTACGCTCAATCATCATTGCTTTGTTCACCTGGTAAGGGATCTCCGTAACGATGATCGTTTCGCGGTCTTTAACGGTTTCAATCTCTGCTTTAGCACGCATCACAATACGGCCTCTACCAGTTTCGAAAGCATCCTGAACACCATTATATCCATAAATTATAGCTCCTGTAGGAAAATCAGGGCCTTTAACAAATTTCATTAATTCTGGAATCGTGATCTCTGTGTTCTCAATATACGCAATGGTGGCGTTGATTACCTCAGTAATATTGTGAGGAGGCATATTGGTTGCCATTCCTACAGCTATACCAGAGGAACCATTGATTAATAAGTTTGGAACTTTAGCCGGCAGTACTGTTGGTTCCTGAAGGGAATCATCAAAGTTCAACTGGAAGTCAACTGTGTCTTTGTTGATATCAGCAAGCATATCTTCCGCCATTTTTTGGAACCTTGCTTCTGTATAACGCATTGCTGCTGGTGAATCACCATCAATAGACCCATAATTACCCTGTCCGTCTACTAATAGGTAACGTAAGCTCCACTCCTGGGCCATCCTTACCATGGTCATATATACGGAAGAGTCACCATGCGGGTGATACTTACCGAGTACTTCTCCAACAATACGGGCTGATTTCTTATAAGGCCTGTTGTTAGCCAACCCCAGGTCCAGCATCCCGTAAAGTACACGACGGTGCACTGGTTTTAATCCATCGCGTACATCAGGTAACGCCCTTGATACAATAACTGACATCGAGTAATCGATGTAAGCAGACTTCATCTGCTCGTCTATATCAATTCTAATTATTTTGTCGTTTTCCTGATTTTCTAAATCTTCTGCCATAAAATAATAATGTTCGTTAAAAACGATTTAAATAAGGTAATGTTATAACCTTGCGAATTTAACAAAATTATGCTGTTTAAGCGCATTGTGGAAAAAAATTAAGCCCAGTCTATTCCTTTTATTAACTTACTCAGAGTTGCAGCCTCAGGGCTGTTTTCTGTAGGTTTGTGATTATAAGCCCATTTAGCCATTGGCGGTAAGCTCATTAGGATCGACTCGATCCTTCCGTTTGTTTCTAAACCGAACTTGGTACCCGAATCATAAACGAGGTTAAATTCTGCATAACGGCTCCTTCTAAGGTACTGCCACTCCTGTTCTGCCTCGGTAAATTCAGTATCCCTGTTCCTGTCGATCAGTTCTGTGTAGGCCGGAATGAAGGTGTTTCCTATGGCTAAGGAGAAATTGAACAGCTGTTCCCAGTCGAGCCCGGTATTTTCCGGCTTAAGCCTGTCGTAAAATATGCCGCCTACGCCACGGGTTTCTTCGCGGTGTTTGATAAAAAAGTAATCGTCTGCCTGTTTTTTGAATTTTGGATAAAATGAAGCATCAAATTCGTCGCATGACTTTTTTAACAGGTGATGGAAATACCTTACATCGGTATCAATTACATAATGCGGGGTAAGATCGATGCCTCCGCCAAACCACCTGGTTTGTTCGTCCATTTCAAAGTACCGGATATTCATATGTATAATAGGTACAAACGGATTTGATGGATGGATCACAATAGAGACACCGGTGGCAAAGAATTCATCATTCTCTACTTTGAAAGCTTTTTTAACGGCTTCAGGTAACTTACCATAAACTGCCGAGAAGTTAACCCCGCCCTTTTCGATTACGTTACCATTTTGAAAAACACGGGTCCTGCCCCCGCCGCCACCTTCCCTTGTCCAGATCTCCTCTTCAAATTGTCCGCCCCCATCTGCTGCTGCCAGTGCCGCACAAATCTCATCCTGTATTTTCTGGTATTCTTCTACAACTTTATCTTTTAATAGCATAGCCCGTTTTCCTGTTTGATGTATGTATATAAATACATGGTGCACCTCTATAAATACACTAATCAAAGTTAGGCTTTATAAAAATTGGCCGGCAGTATAGTTTTCAATTTTACACTTAAACAAGAAAAGACATCTTGCGATGCCTTTTCTTGTTTAAAACTACATAGGTGGAGTTTTTGTCGTATCTGGTGGTGTTTTCGTTGTCGTATCCCGGGCAGCTGTATCTACGGCTGGCGGTGGCGGAGCAACTTTACTGGTATCTACAGTTGTACTGTCCGACCCCGAAACACTTTTGGTTGAGTTGCATGCTGATGCGGCTAATATCATTGAACCTGCAAAAGCAAGACTTAAAATCGTTTTTTTCATGATAATCGTTCTTTAGTTCTCTGTATGAACAGGTTACTATCGGTAATGTTTTGTTTATTTTTTTATCAGGGTGTATTATGATCCTGATAATGAAATAGTAACCATAAAAAAGGCTATGCTGGATGACAGCATAGCCTCTAAAAAAAAATCAACTAATCATAAAACACTTATTATTTTTTTGGCATCAATACGCCATCGATTACATGTGTTACACCGTTACTGGATACGGCATCAGTAATGGTGATTTTAGCATCATTAACATACCACTGGCCATCCTTTTCAGTAAATTTAATTTTCTGACCCTGAACTGTAGTCAGCTCTAAACCATCTTTTAAATCTGATGCTTTATAAGATCCTGATACTACATGGTAAGTTAAAATACCTGTCAAATCTTTTTTCATTTCAGGCTTCAATAATTTATCCACTGTACCTGCCGGTAATTTCGCAAAGGCTTCATTTGTTGGAGCAAAAACTGTGAACGGACCTTTACCGCTCAACGTTTCCGCTAATCCTGCTGCTTTAACAGCCGCCACCAGCGTAGTGTGGTCTTTAGATTCTACTGCATTTTCAACAATGTTTTTTGTAGGCACCATCAATGCACCGCCAACCAGGACACCTTCTTGGGTATGCATTGTGGTAGTATCACCTGCAGCCATCGCAGTAGTATCGCTCATGGTCATTGTCGTATCAGTACTGTCGGCTGGTTTTGAAGAATTACAAGCAGTTGCTACTGAAATTAATACAATACCCATTGCTACGTTAAAAAATTGCTTTTTCATAAATTTATATTTGTTTTTTTAATGGTGATGAAGCTATCATGATCTTGTGATTTTGTTTTATAATGTAAGACTATAATGGTTTCATAATTGTGTTCGTTTTTCTATTATAAGTTTTGTTTTTTTAGTAACGTAATAAAAATTGAAACGGTTTTCCTGCCTTGTAGAAATGTCAAAAAAATACTATTGCTTAAAGTTCTTTAGGTTTTCAATAATCTTTTCTGATATTTAAGCACCATGATTGTATCCGAGAAAACCCTTAAATGGGCACTTTGCTTTTATCCCCCATTATTCTTCCAGCGGATTTGGGTACAGCGGTTTCATCCTGGCTTCAGGGGCGTAGATGTTAAAATCAATAAGAGCCTGTTTAACAAGAATTATAACGGATCAATTTTCGGAGGTACGATCTATGCCGCTACCGACCCTTTTTTTGCGTTGTTATTTGACCAGTTGTTACAGCGGCAGGGTTTCAAAACAAGGGTTTGGCTGAAGAGCGCCAGTATCCAATACCTTAAACCCGGTCGGTCGGCACTTTATTTTACCATAAAAATTAATGATGATATGCTTAAGGAGGCAATTGAAACGTTAAATAGAGGAGGGAAATTTGTAAAGGCCTACCCTATGGAAATTACCGATGGCAGCGGGCAGGTGCGCGCTACGGTGATGAATGAAGTTTATATCAGAAACCTGCACAGCGGTGAACGCGGACCAGTAGCTTATTAATCATATATGCCAGTTTAAATCCCTTAAAATGAATATCAGGAAACTAATTTTACAAGGAGAAGGAACAACATTAGATTTTAAAAAGACGATTACAAATAATGAGAAAATTGCGAAAAGTTTAGTCGCTTTTGCGAACAATAAAGGTGGTCAGCTCCTGATCGGGGTAGCGGATGATGGCAGCATCAAAGGTGTTAAATCCGAAGAGGAAGAAAAGTATATGATTATCAAATCTGCCCACCAGTTTTGTAAACCTGCTATTGAACCCGAGTTTGAGGAGGTTTATATAGAAAGTAAACTGGTACTGGTTGCCAAAATCCCCCAAAGTGACACCAAGCCGCATTACGCCCTCGATGAAAATAAAAAATGGTGGGTGTATTTCCGGGTGAAGGACAAGAGTATTCTGGCCAGCAAAATTATCATTGATGTACTCAAAAATGAGAACACGCACAGTGGTCAGCTGATTACCTATAATATTCAGGAGCAAAAACTTCTTAAATATTTGCACGATGAAGGCCGGATAACTTTAAAACAGTTTAGCAAACTGACCAGGTCGTCGTATAAACTGGCACAAAAAATATTGGTCAGTTTTATCCTGGCCGACCTGATACAGCCGCACACTTCGGAGAAAGAGGAATATTTTACGATGATTGAACCAAAATAGGCTTACCTTTGGAGGTTCAAGCCAGATTATGTTCAGTACCCTATATACCAAATACAAGCCCTACTATTCTGATAATTTACGACTCGCAATGCCAATCGTTGTGTCCCAGCTCGGGCATACCCTGGTGCACCTTGCCGACAGTGTGATCGTCGGCCATTTTGCAGGTACCATACAGCTGGCGGCAGTATCTTTAGTTAATAGTTTGTTTATGCTGGTATTGGTGCTTGGAATGGGAATTGCCTATGGCCTTACGCCACTGATTGCTAAAGAAAACGGCGGTAAAAATTACCAGGAATGCGGAAAGCTCTTATCGAACAGCCTGATTATCAATATCCTGATCGGCTTTATCTTATATATTGGCGTAAATTTTGGCACGTTACTGATTATTGACCATATCGGGCAGTCTACAGAAGTAGTGGCTTATGCAAAACCGTACCTGCATTACCTTGGTCTTTCTATTATCCCGTTAATGGTTTTCCAAACCTTTAAGCAATTTGCGGAAGGTTTAGGGTTTACAAAGCAAGCCATGTTTATTTCTATCTGGGGAAATGCGATCAATATTATTCTAGGGATTGTTTTTGTAAAGGGAATGTTCGGCATCGCCCCTATGGGCGTTCAGGGGGTTGGCTTAAGTACGTTGACAGACCGTATACTGATGGCAACAGTAATGTCGTTTTATGTGTTCAGGTCTAAAAACTTTAAAGTTTATCTCACGAATTTTAAACTCAGCTTTATAGATAAGGTACGCAGTATCAAAATCCTGAAAATCGGCGCCCCTGTTTCCCTTCAGTATTCATTTGAGATCAGCGCATTTAGCGGTGCGGCGATATTAATCGGAACTATTGGCGCTGTAGAACAAGCGGCACACCAGGTGGCCATTAATCTCGCTTCGGTAACTTATATGCTGGCGAGCGGAATCGCCTCTGCCGCTACCATCAAAACAGGCAATAACCTCGGTAAAAAGAATTATTTGGACCTGAGAAGATCTGCCGTTGCGAGTTACCATGTGATCATACTTTTTATGACACTTACCGCAATGTTGTTTATTGGTGCCAGCAACATTATGCCTTATATTTATACAGAAGATATTGCGGTGGTGAAAATTGCTTCACAGTTACTGATTATTGCCGGCTTTTTTCAGTTATTTGATGGTACGCAGGTAGTTGGATTAGGTGTTTTGCGTGGTATCGGCGACGTGAATATCCCAACTATAATTACATTTATTGCCTACTGGATTATTGGAATACCACTGGGTTATTTCCTTGGGATACACCTGAATATGGGCGTGAACGGGATCTGGTATGGGCTGACTACGGGTTTACTGACTGCTTCCATTCTGCTTTTTCTCCGGTTTCAAAAACGGACAAGGATGTTGTCTTGATAGTACTCTTATCATAGTTCGTTGATGAAGCAAAAACTATACTTTTTAAAGAAAAAGGACGAAGGCTATTGTTATACATGTATTTATATCCGGAAAAGGCCAATTCGCAGAGCCTGACGGAATGTTTGATGACTTGGGCGTGACTTTTGAGAATCAGATGAATTCAATTAAATGATCCGTGTATGTTAGCATTTATACTCACAGCATCACCCGCCAAACCGAAAAAGCCGATCGCTATTATCAACCGTGCTGAACATGAATTGGTTGCTCAGCTGCTCGTCGGAGATACCAAAGCATTGGAAATACTATATGCTTCCTATTCTGCTTCTTTACTGGGGATCATCTGTAAAATTGTAAAACATGAAGATGTAGCCCAGGATGTGTTACAGGAAACATTTTTAAAAATCTGGATGTCGATCGGACAGTACGACGCCAACAAAGGAAGACTGTTTACCTGGATGGCCAGGTTAGCGAAAAATAAAGCAATTGACCAGTTAAGGAGCCGCGGAGAAATTAACAGTCAGCGTAACGAAGATATAGATAGCTTATCGCGCGAAATTAATCTGTTGCACCAAACTCAATATAACCCTGAACACATAGGTTTGAGACAGCTTGTAAGCGTACTCTCTCCTGCCCAGATACTTGTACTGGAGATGGTATATTTCCAGGGTTACACCCAATCGGAAGCTGCAGAAGTCTTAAATATCCCTGTTGGAACAGTAAAAACGAGAATCAGGATAGCAATTAAGACTTTAAGAGCATTCTTTTAACCTTATTCCATTTTGTGGTATGCAGTTTGACTGTAGCTAAGCATTTATATCTATGGCTACATCAAACAAATCGATTTACAGCGCTCTTGCAGCAAATCTACTCATCGCGATTACAAAATTCATTGCAGGCTTTTTTAGCAACAGCGCGGCAATGATTTCTGAAGGTATCCACTCACTTGTGGATACGGTTAACCAGATACTTTTATTGTTCGGATTAAAACGAAGTAAAAAACCAGCTGATGCAACCAGGCCTTTTGGATATGGCAAAGAGCTTTATTTTTATTCGTTCATCGTTTCTATCCTGATATTCGGACTGGGTGGCGGTTTGTCTATTTACCAGGGAATAACACATATCATAAAACCTGAGGAACTGGGAGACCCAACATGGAACTATGTCGTACTCGCACTGTCTGTTGTTTTTGAAGGTGCTTCTTTAGTTATTGCTGCCAAAGAATTCAACGTTATCCGTGGTAATAACGGTTGGTGGGATACGATTGTCCGCAGTAAAGACCCCTCTAACTTTCTTGTATTATTTGAAGATGGCGCGGCAGTGACAGGTTTGTTTATTGTGATGATCTGTATGTTTTTCAGCCATCATTACAATATCCCCGAACTTGATGGCCTGGCGTCACTGCTGGTAGGACTGCTATTGGTTGGCGTATCAATAATCCTGGCCAGGGAAAGCAGAAGTTTGCTGATGGGTGAAGGCATATCAGACACTTCGAAAGAAAAAATCACTTTAATCGCAGAAAAAGATCCGGCAGTACAAAAAGTAATGAATATCATTTCTGTGTATGAATCCCCGGAAGAAATACTGCTGATGCTGATCATCGCTTTTCAAGAAGATTTGGATACTCAGGAGATCAATGAATCTATAGACCGGTTACGGCAGGAAATAAAAGACGAGTTTAAACTGATGAAGTTTGTCATTATTCAGCCAGAATCAATTACAAAACAGTTTAAATATTAGGTTAAAGCTGACAATATTCGTTTAATAGTCAGAAATATATTTATCTTCACGGCATAGCTATGAAAAGAAAAATAAGTATCCTCCCCTTTGTCCTGATTGCTGTAATCATTTTTGTACTAAATGTTTACGCACTTTCAGCGCTGCACACGTTAAGCTCATCACCATTAATTACTCCGATATTCAGCTTTGTAATTTTGGGGGTCATGGTGTGTTTATTTCTTGCGATTACCCGGATCAGTGTCCATGGAATGGGCTGGACGTTTAAGATTGCCAGTCATATCGTACTTACCTTACTGGCTTCGGAACTGGTATTGGCAATCCTCTTATTTTTTGGTGATGCCTACAGGCTGGTGGCCGGCGTACCACGAAGTATTTACTGGGTAGAATTCTCTTTCCTGATGGTATTCGTAGTCATCTTGTTATTTATATATGGGATGATCTTTGGAAAATACAATTACAAGGTGATTAAACATGAATTGTATTTTGATGACCTGCCTGCTGGTTTTGATGGTTTTAAACTGGTGCAGATCTCTGATATCCATTCGGGCAGTTTTAAAAATCCTGCAGCGGTAAGGCGCGGGATTGATCTTGTTAATGCACAAAAGGCAGACTTATTTGTTTTTACAGGCGACCTTGTAAATTTCAGGGCGGAAGAGATCAAACCATGGATCAGCGATTTTTCTAAGATCAAGGCTCCATACGGACAATTCGCAGTGCTGGGGAACCATGATTACGGGGGCACTACCGAGGCGGATAAAATAGAGAATTTAAGACAGATTAAACAATACCATCAGGAACTGGGCTTTAACTTGTTGCTTGACCGTCATGTGGAGATCAATAAAGATGGCGCGTCAATTAATCTGGTCGGTGTAGAAAACTGGGGCATCGGCTTCGGTGAACGCGGTGACCTGAAAAAGGCCATGTCGGGCACCAAGGCAAACGATTTTAATGTGCTCCTCTCCCATGATCCGACACACTGGGAATCGCAGGTGAAGACATTTACACCAAAGATACATTTAACCCTTTCCGGCCATACCCACGGTATGCAGTTTGGTATTGAAGCGTTTGGCATTAAATGGAGCCCCGTTAAATACAGGTATGCACACTGGGCGGGTTTAAAGGAAGAAAACGGCAGGATATTGAATGTGAACCGCGGCTTCGGCTTTATCGGATTCTCTGGCAGAGTTGGTATCTGGCCGGAAATCACGGTGATTGAACTTAAAAAATCAGTTTAGGATAATCAACATCTGATGAGGTTATATGTTATAGCCACATACAAGAGGAAGTTTCATAAATGAAATGAGACCTCTGAGAAATGAATAGTTGAAAATGCTCCCGTAGGGGGATTCGAGTAAGAACAAAAAAAGCCGCTAACCCGAAAGGACAGCGGCTTTATACGTATTAGGCGTTGACTAGCTAGCGTAGATATACAATTTAGCATTTCTTACCGGCTGGCCTTTAATTGCTAAATATTGATTCCTGTTGTCTCTTAATTCTTTAATTACGAAAGGGTCATTTCCTTTTTCTGCCTCATCAAATGCCAGTTTAAGTCTGTCGATATGCGTATCCGCATTTACTTTCCACTTCTTGTCCTGGTATTGAAAATAAGCAAAAACTATACGGGTGTCGCCTTTCAATTTTCCATCTAACCTGATAAATGAAGGGTTAGCTTTCTTTAACGGTTCAACCGCTTTTGTATAAAATTCTTTAAAATCTGCGAACGTTTCTTTTGTGTTACTGTTACTCATCTTAATCTGCTTTGGGCGCAAGTTACGTATTAATTTGTTTTTTTACTTTGCTATCCTCAATCAGGATTGCTGAACTGGCTTGGATACCGCTATTTGCTCCTTATTTAAAGTTCTTTTACATTCCCGGTTCGCTTTAAAGCACCCCAGCCTTCCAGTTCTCCTTTTAACGCTTTACGGATGGACCTGAACAAAACCAGGTACATGAGCTGGCGCCAGTAAAAACGCTGCGGAATAATGTACACCAGCTTTTTATACGACTCCTTCTCCATTCTGAAAGCAATGCCCGCAAAGAGTAAGTCGACCAGGATAAACAGGCAGTAATAGAAAAATACCTGTCCGAAACCATTATTGAGACTTAACAAACTGCCTACGCCGGCTAATGACAATGAATGTACAGAAGAAAGCGAAAACAAACCTGTAATCATCGATAACAGCATGAAAAAGTCTGCCAGCGGAGAAAACAATGGCAATATGATTTGATAAATCAGGATATTGGGCATGCCCACCATCCCAAAATATCCGTACTTTTTGTTCAGTAAGGTTGCCCTGTTTTTCCAGAAGCTCTGCATAACGCCGAAACTCCATCTAAAGCGCTGCTTCAGCAACATATCTACCGTTTCCGGAGCCTCGGTATAAGCTATGGCGCTATCACAGTTTTTAACGGTATAACCCGCTCTCAGAATCCGCATGGTGAGGTCACAATCTTCTGCCAGCGTGTCTGTAGTGAATGCACCAACTTCTTTTATGACCGACTTTCTAAAGGCCCCTATTGCTCCCGGCACTACGGTAATGGTGTTCAGGATATCAAATGCACGTCGGTCCATATTCTGGGCAGTGATGTACTCGATCGACTGCCAGTTGGTGATCAGGTTGTTCTTATTGCCGACTTTCACTGTTCCTGCTACAGCAGCAATTTCCCCATCGTAAAAATAGCGCATCAGTTCCGTAATCGCATCTGTTTTGAGCTGTGTATCCGCATCAATACAGATCACAAAATCCGCAGAAGATTGTTCGATACCATAATTCAGGGCCGAAGCTTTACCCCCGTTCGGCTTAGTAAAGATTCGCAATTGCGGCAGGTGGCCAAAGTTTTGTTTAACCAGTTCAATTGTCCTGTCTTTAGATCCGTCGTCAACAAAAATGAATTCTGTATGCTTGTAGCCGGTTTTTAATAAACTATTTAACGACTGTACAACTGTGATTTCCTCATTATAAGCCGGAATGATAATGCTGACTTTCATTTCCGGGTTTTTCAGTAAAAGCGGTTCTTCTTTTTTAGCAGACCTTTTTTGTTTGATGGCCAGGATCGCGATAAAAATGCTTCTTAACATCGCAAGGATAATGGCGATAATAAAAATGAAATTAAGGGTCAGCGTTCCATAGGAGAATATATCCAGGAAAAGCGTATCACCGTCACTGATCAAATCACTGTTACTCAGGTTAACCGCAGGCATCAGCTCTGATTTTTTCTTACCGATCAGCTCACCGATCGTCGCGAACTTGTAACCTTTATCCCTGAAGTATTTGATAATCCTTGGCAAAGCCTCAACAGTTGCAGAGCGGTTGCCCCCCGCATCGTGCAGCAGGAGGACATTGCCCATTTCATGCTGCTTAACCACCGCATTAAAAATCTGGTCGGCCGTAATTCCCGGCTGCCAGTCTTCCGGATCAATCGTTTCACCGATCATTATATAATTCTCTTTCCTGCTCTGCACCACAGGCAAAATCTCCGCAGAAGTAGTCGGTTCCGCATCAGCATTATATGGCGGCCTGAACAAAATCGTGCTGTGCCCTGTTACAGATTCGATAATTTTCCTTGTGGCATTGAGTTCGAAATTAACACGTTCGGCCCCTATTTTAGACATGTCAGGATGAAAAAACGTATGGTTACCTATCTCGTAACCCATGTTATATTCCTTTAACACCAATCCCATATGCTGCTCTGCCATAATTCCTACAAGGAAAAAGCTTCCCGGCACCTTTTCGCGCTGCAGGATATTAAGGATCTGCGGCGTATAAACCGGATCTGGCCCGTCGTCAAAAGTCAGCACAATCTTTTTCTCCGCATGTCCGTAACGACGGATACTATATTTGGTAGGCAAATCTACATAAGTCTGCCCCTCAATCACGTACTCCGAGGTATCCAGCTTCACCTCTATTTTCCCCTGTTTAGGGATGGAAACCAAATCCAGGATCTCTCCGTCACCGGAATAATCAACCCGGTCGTTTAAACCGATATGCGTTAACCGCTTCAGGTCGACACCCGTTTTCCGTACAGAATCCAGGCTAAGATCTTTTGAAATAAAAGTCCACACCCTCGGGTCTTCAGCACCCATCCGCCATAAAGCGACACCTGCAACGCCCCAGTCATCTGCTTTTCTGATCAGGTTAAAATTAGTCGCGGCATCCGTAAAGTAAACCTGATGGTTTACCGCAGATTCATCTGTGTACGAATAATTGAGGTTCGCAGAAAGCGGATTATAGATCACTTTGCTTCCATATCGACTCGCATTGGCAATGGCTTGCTGATAAGTAATCGTTTTACCCACATCCGAATCCGGCCAGTCATAACCGTAACAAGCCAATGCAAGGATTACTTTATCTGCTGATATCTTGTCACAGATTTTATCCAGTTGTTCTTCTACCCATTGCTGATGGGAAACATCGCCGGCGTTGCTATTCTCTGTGTGCTGATCATACGCCATCACGAAAACGTAATCATTATATTTTTCGAGTACCGGCAAATTATAATCGTCGTTTTCTGGGGATATGTCCTGCGAAACGATCAGGTTCTGCGCATGCAGGCGTTCATATAAATTCTTTTGAAAAGCCGCCAATGGCTGGTCAGAGTTTTCTTTAATCTCCTCAAAGTCGATATTCACGCCATTAAAACCATATGATTTTAGTGCTTTGATCAGATTGGTGATAAATCTGTCCTGCAGGTTTTTGTCCTGCAGCAATTTATGGATCGCGTCACCGTCAAAATGATCGACACTGAAGTTGGAGACCATCGCGATAGCGGTCTTTTTATTTTTGCGGATCACCTTCAGCGCATCTTCATCTACCTGGTCGATCAGCGTATCTGCCCCGTTTTTGATAAAAAAAGATTCCGTGACCACCATATCCAATTGTTTGATATGGTCTTTAAGATCGGTGAGCGACTGCGGGTCCCAGTTTACATAGAACCCGGCATTGATCCTTGCTTTGTTGTTCGGGTGCTTAAGCCGGTGTGCACGCTGGTCATTGCGCATCTTCAAGAGTTTCTTTTTAGAAATGCTGAAATCTTTGTAGGGCGTTGACTTCTTGATTTGCTCGATCTGCTTTTTACTTAACGTTGCCGCACTATTGATTACAGGCAATGAAGGATAGTGGTTGGAGACCAGCGTATAGGCCACACAAGCTGTTGCAAGCAGGAAGACGATCATCAGCGACCAGGTTATCCACTTAAACGTGATCCACCTGTTTTTCTTAGTGGTTTGAAAAATTTGTTTTTCAGCCATTTGGTTGTGTATAGTTGTTTAGCGGGCAATAATGGTAACAATTTTAATTTTTACAAATCACAAAGAGTAAAATGGGCGATATGTCACGTTATGCTAATATTATTCAAATATATGGATAGAATCTGATAAAAAAACCGTGGATAATGAAGAGATTTACAGCAGGAAAAACGAGGATGAAACAGGACGGAAACAAGGTATTGCAGCGTAAAATTATTCATATTGATATGGATGCATTTTACGCATCCGTAGAACAGCGCGATTTTCCGGAATACAGGGGCAAACCGATTGTAGTAGGCGGTTCTCCCGACGGACGTGGCGTGGTGGCAACAGCCAGTTATGAAGCACGTCAGTTTGGAATTCACTCTGCCATGTCGGCCCGTAAAGCCATACAACTATGTCCCGATGCACTATTTGTACGCCCCCGCTTTGATGCTTATAAAAGTGTATCTGTAAGTATCAGGGAGATTTTTGGCAGGTATACTGATCTGATTGAACCACTATCCCTGGATGAAGCTTATCTTGATGTAACAGAAGATAAACTGAATATCGGTTCCGCTTTGGAAATTGCTCAGCAGATTAAAGATGCGATTAAAAATGAGCTTAATCTTTCGGCTTCTGCCGGGGTATCCAGCAATAAATTTGTGGCGAAGATTGCATCGGATATGAACAAGCCAGATGGGCTGACCTTTATCGGGCCTTCCAAGATTGCGGCATTCATGGAAAAGCTGCCGGTAGAGAAGTTTTTTGGTGTGGGTAAGGTGACGGCCGACCGGATGAAAAAGATGGGTTTTTATACAGGGGCCGACCTGAAAAAGCTTTCGGAAGATGAACTGGTAAGGAAATTCGGCAAGACGGGCAGGTTTTACTATAAGATTGTAAGGGGGCTGGACGAAAGACCTGTACAGCCACACCGGCTCACCAAATCTTTGGGTGCCGAGGATACCTTTGAGCAGGACCTGGAAACGGCAGATGAAATGCTGACCGAGCTGGAACAGATTGCTGAAAAAGTAACGGAACGGCTCGAACGCAATAAACTGAAAGGCAAAACGCTGACCCTGAAAATAAAGTTTAATGATTTTAAGCAGATTACCAGGAACCAGTCTTTTGTTAACCCTATCGCCGATTACTTCTCCATTTATGCTGCTGCAAAAGATTTATTACTAAAAGCGGAGATGAATGGTAAATCTGTACGTTTACTGGGTATTTCGCTGAGCAACTTTGGCAACGCAGTACAACTTTCCAAAATAGTAAACCCCAACCAGCTGGAACTTTTCTAGCTAAAAGCGGTTATGATACGGAGACAGCCTCCCGGAAAGATGTTTACAGGTACCTAAGGGATCACTTCAAAAACCAGGAACTGTGTTTGTTCCTTCACATTAAAATTGTTATCCGTAACAAATATAATAGTCTGGTGGCCGTTAGGCAATTTCGGGCCGATGCTGGCCCCCTCCACATTATCAGTGAAAATCACCAGGTCATCCATATTTAACAGCAAATCTTTTTTAACAGGCCTTAAGACAGGTGTTTCTTTCATGGATTTAATCCCAATTATATTTTGGGCATCACCAAGATCGGCCAGGAAAACTTTAATATTCGCCCCTACCCGTCCGGCACCAAAAGAACGTTCGGTCACCAGCAGCTTGTTATGCCCGATACTTAATATGTCTGGTATACCATTGTTCATACTGCCCCCGGTTTTTACAGGAGGAAAAGCTATAGGATCCAGCTCATACGCATATTGCGCCGTATTTTTTTTGCTTTCCAAATCAATTTTATAAATCCTGACGAAGGCCTTGTTCCTGAACAGATCCGCAAGGGGCCCATCCTCGTATAAAGGTTCTTCTAAACTCAGGTACAGGCTTTTAAAATTATCCGCGAAGGTCAGCCCCTCCAATACCCCATTTTCTCTCGGCCCACGCATTGCGGCGTTCATTCTTAAGTTATCAGGCAGCGGAATAGTGTCAATATATTTTCCTTTTGTAGAAATCACATTGATTGCAGGGTCAATCAGTATGGTATCTTTTTTATTCACCACACGAGCACCCTCACTACTCCACATCAGCGTCTTGTTCTGCGGATTATAGCGCAGCGCTTCCGGATCAGAAGTTTTACTTCCCTTTATTGCCTTTTCCGGATAAGCAGAGCCATCAGCTTGTCTTAAAACATGGGTACCTGTTAATTTAGCATCAGTAATACCCTTAGCGCCGATATCAATTTTAGCGGTATAAAACCTTGCCGGATTTCGGTGAGAACGATCATCACAGATCATATAATAAGTATTTGTATTTGGATCAAAATCGATGCTTGACAATCCGCCGACCGTGGTTTTCTTAAACTGCATATTGTGCGGAAGCACAAAAGTATTCAGGTATTTTAAGCCGGATATTGAACTTAAGGTCAACTCCTGTGCGGTAGCAATACCTTCACAAAGGCAAAACAGAGATAAAACTAAAAATATGGATCTGAACGGCCTCAACCTTTGCATGGTAACTAACATCTGCGCACTACTAAACGTAATAGTGTCAAAGATAAAACTGAAAAACACTTATTCTAACTGATCGGTCAATGATTGCATAAAAACAACAATCTGGTGCACCTCTATATCTGAAAGATGGAGCGCTTTAGCAGATAACGTTTGCTGCGGAAGGTCTAGGTGCAGGCCTGCGCCCCCACCTTGGTTATAAAATTGTACTACCTTTTCGAGATCTTTAAACACCCCATTGTGCATATATGGCGCAGTTTTACCTGCATTTCTAACTGTCGGCGTTTTAAATGCCGCTTCATAATAGCTGATCGGGAAAAAATCCTTTCTACCCTGGTCATTGTCTTTTTTGAGGTTTGTAAAATCGTCATTTGCGGGTGTGCCGAGGATTTCATACTCTGTCAGTTTATAAAACGGCGGGATCAGCCCATTAAAAAGCGGTGCAAAATGACAGCTGCCGCATTGCCCTTTACCCATGAAAAGATTAAACCCCTTGATTTCATCTTTGGTCATCGCTTGCTGATCACCATTAATATACCTGTCAAATGCAGAATTCCTAGGGTTTAATTCCATCAGGTATGCCGCTAAAGCATTGGCTAAGTTTTCAGTTGTAATCGCCTCTTCACCTTTAACAGGGAAAGCTTTTTGAAATGCTGCAACATAATCCTGGTCCACTTTTATCTTGCTGAGGATAACCTGGTGATCACCATTCATTTCGAGCGGGTTAGCAATCACCGTCTTAATCTGGTCGGGCAGACTCCTGGCACGGCCATCCCAGAACTGGCTGTACTGGAAACCGGCATATAATAAGGTTGGTGCGTTACGTTTAACAAAAGTCTTTCCATCAAAGGCCGGACTTGTTGTGATCCCATCACTAAAGTATTTGTCCGGATGGTGGCAGCTTGCGCAGTTGCGCTGCATATTTCCGGAAAGCGCCTTTTCTAAAAATAGCTGTTTTCCGAGGCTGACCATATCCGGATTAGCCTGTACAGCCGAAGGAAAGGCATCAGCAGGAATGGCATCACGGCTAAAAATGTTCTTCGCCTGGTAATTGAGCGCACTTTTTGTATGGAGTTCCAGTTTAGCTATTTGTATAAACAGGTTTAATTGTTCCTGTAGTGGTAATGCATACCGCGTCAGGAATTCCATCCGGTCAAAACCATCAAAATCAGGATGCTCCTGTAGATAAGCGAGCGTTTGACGCAGTGTATTCTGAAGTATCTGACCATTGCCGGCATGATCCTTTTGCGCTTCAATAAAAGGCTTCAGGATCTCAGCGATAGCCTTTACAGACTGATAGGATTCTGTGATTCCGCTTTTAAGTTCCGGTGCATCGTAACCGGTGATGCTTAACGTAATCACACGGACCAATTCTAAGCGGATGCTTTCCAGCAGCTGGTCGTCTTTAGCCTCAAACTGGTAAAGCAATGAATTCAAATCGGCCGCAGAAGTTTGGATCAGATCCGCCTGTTCCATTAAAGTTTGCCCATGGGCAGGCGGATCCTCCTCAAATAATAATGCTTCGATCACCTGGAAACCTGATGGTTCCTGGTATTCCATATAAGGTTCTTCGACCTCTACCTTGGCAGGTTTATTAAAAATAAATGCGGAACTTTCAAAAAAGTAGTTGAGGAAAAACTCTATCTTTTTATAGTCAGAACGGCATAATTTTAAGGCTGCCCTTGCCCTGGTAACGGTGGACGGATCTTTGCTATTCAATAAATGCACAGCGTCTTTTAACGCTATGGAAGAGCGGTTGAAATCTGCCGTACCTGTTTTAAAGTAAACAACTGCATGAGCCACCCCAATATTCCCGGGTGCGGTTTTTAAACCTAATACCACACAAATGACAGTGATCACTAATGCAGCCTGAATACCTGCTTTGGTACGGTTCGTAACCATTTATTCTTTATTGCTTGATCATCGTAAACTGGTCGCGGATCTGCCCGTCGGCACAAACCCATTTCAGTTCTAGTTTATTATCCTGCACATCAAGTATACAGGCACCGCCATGGTCGGCATCAGAATAATACATCGCATTGTGCGGATATCCGGGCTGCTGACCGCCCAGTTTACCTGCAGAACCACTTACCACGTAAACTGTTCCTGCATTTTTATCTTTTTTAATGATGTAGGGCGCAGAGTTTTTGGTGCCATCGTTTTTACCGGATGACGAACTCAGGTTGTGTTTTTTTGCATCAAAAGTATTTTCCGGACCGTAATGTCCGCTCATCAGCCGGCTTCTTTCATAATCATGGCTGTGCCCGTTAAGTACAAGGTTTACGCCTGCCCGTTCCAGCACCCCGATAAACTTTTCCCTGATCTGAACCAGTTCATCTTCCTGATCAGAATTATGCGAACCCATCGTATATGGAGGGTGGTGCCAGAAAGCGATCACCCAACCCTTGTTTTTGTTGGCCGCAAGATCTTTTTTGATCCATTGTACCTGCGGACCGATGGTATCGTACAAACGATAGGATTTATCTTCTTTACCGTAAGAATCCAGTGAGATAAAGTGGATATTGCCAACGTCAAAAGAATAGAAAGCCTGGGAATGCGAAGGTGTTCCACCTGATTCCCCTTCTGTAGGCATCGAGAAATTCTGGTAATAGGCAGTTTCATGGGTTTCCTGTGCACGAACAGCAGTAAAGTCGCTATCATGATAGTCGTGGTTCCCCGGAGTTGGGAACAAAGCGTATTTCTTTAACAGATCATCTTTATAAATATTAAAAAACTTGCTCTGGTATTCGGAATCTGTACCATCCTGGTAAGCATTATCTCCCAATAGCAACCAGGCATTAATATCATTGTTGCCCATATATTTCAGCATCTGCTCTTTAACATGACGCTGGTTGATGGAGTTGTCCCCGCAATCGCCCAGCACAGCAATACTGTAATGTCCGGTTTTGCCGGGCTCGGGCAGCGTAGTAAAGTAATTATCCGCATTTCCCTGCAGCGTATCCTTTAATCCGCCAATAGCATAGTAGTATTTTGTTAATGGCTTTAACCCCGTTAACTTCATCTTGTGCTCCGTTAAAATTGTATTGTCCTCCACTGATTGGTCGAGCTTGCCAGGAGTTGTCCCATAACGCACCTTACTCCTTGCGGATACATCAGTTCTCCAGCGGACCATAATCCCGGTGCTACTGGCTACCTGTAAATACGGACCGCGGATTAAACGTACAGGCTCGCTGGCTGCCCCCGGTTCTTTCTTTTTCTGTGCAAATCCAGTCCCGGCAACTAAGAAAGTAAGGGATAACACGAAGAATATAGATTTCTTAGTCATCTGTTTTTATTTATTGATCTTTAATTCTTTACCCGCAATATCTTCCCAACGGTAAAAATGGAAAGTTTTATCATCACTCATCGCCACAAATAACCCATGTTTAAATGTTTCATTCAATCGTTTGCTGGTCACTTCAGAACCATCGCTGTGGTTTGCTGCGACAGTAACTACTTTAACCAATTCATGATCAAACTGATTTGCAGAGGTTCCTTCGCGTTTAAAAATCTGGAATTTATTAATTCCCTGGTCAGATACTAAAATGTAACCTTTACCAGCGGAAGTTTTATAAATGGAAATGCCCTCATGGTCATCCGTAAAACCAGTCTTACCAAATACGGCCAATTCCTCATTCCCCTTTTCAGGATCGGCATAGTATTGTCTCACGCCAAATTGTTCGTCCGAATAATAAATATAGCCCAGTTCGTTGTCTACTGCAATAGATTCAATTTCTTTTTTACCGCTGTAATTTCCGAATTTCCTTACCAGCGTAGCTTTCACATGCCCGGCGCCATCATCGGCAAGTTCATATTGCCATAAGTAACCACCGGTAGTTGGTCCTGTTTTACGGCCAACGATAGCATACATTTTGCCGGATTTAGCTGTGTAAACAGAAATCCCCATTAGGTCCCTGTACTCCACTCCCGTTTCTCCTTCAAAAACAGGGATGCCGCCGTTATCAATCGGTTTCATATCCGGCAAAGAATAAAAGCGGAGTTTGTGGGTAAAACGTTCGGTAGTGACTGCAAAATCAGTAGCTGCTCCGTTAAGCTTTAAACCATAGGCAATGTCTACATTGTTAGGGCGCTGCAATCCTTTAATTGTTAGCTCAGGCTGGACTTTTCCTTCCAGATTGAACACATATAAACCCCCATTTGCAGATTTATCGGTGCCTAAAACTAAACTTTTCGAAGCATCTGCGGGATTAATCCAGATTGCTGGATCATCGGAATCAAAGCCTACTTTTTCAGTGATAAATACTGGCTGTATAACTTTAGTACTGTCGCTTGCGGTGCTGGCAGAGGTGACCGGGCGGCCACAAGAGGCAAATAAAACAGGAAGAACTATAAAATAAGAAAGTTGTTTTTTTAACATAATGGATATGATAGAGATATAAAAAAACATTCCTCCTCTAAAATAATAAGAAGAGGGATGTTTAGGTAATAAAAGCGATACTTATTTTAAGCCGTAAGCACCGATATAAGATGAAGGCTCAGGTGTATTGTAAACCAGCCCGTTCACTGTCAGCCCCGAAGGGAAATTACGGGTAAAGGTTTTAATCCCTTTATTTAATGCAGGTGATTCTTCTGATAAATGGAAATCCCAGCTCTCATTAAATGTAGGATTAGCTACTGCCGTTTCTACAGGGAAGTTCACAAACAATGGGTTATTTGCACCTACTACGGTACTGATCACATCGTTTGTACCTGCAACAACTTCTTTGGTTGGCTGAAACTGGGTTACACCAGCTTGTGTATAGCCATAATATAAAGAGTTTTTGAATACTGATCTTGAATCTTCTGAAGTTTTAGTATCCCTTTTGATTCCGAAACGTGTATTCGCAAACATGTTGTTGTAAAGCTCCGCGTAGATCGTAGCCTCTAACCATACAGAACCGCCTTTTACTGTTGGTCTTCTCCAGCCAGTATTTACCAAAGTATTGTTGAAAGCAACAACGTGTGCCTGCGGAATACGGTCGCCCGAGTTAGAAAGTTTAAGCGCATTGGTATTGGTAGAATAGAACAAGTTGTAAGAGATATCTGCTAAACAACCAGATTTAATATTGATCCCTTCACCACCTGTAATACCTGTAGAGTAAAACCTGTTGTTAGAGAAAATGATCTGTCCGCCTTCCAGGTAAGTACAGTCATCATAAAAATGTCTGAACGTACTGTTTACCACAACAACTTTACTGTTCACATTGGATGTCCATATTGCCGGAGTGTTCTCACCGCTTGCCGCTTTATATAAACCTAATTTTACAGAAGTAGAAGCCTCTGTAGTTGTGGCACCACCATATTCTACAATAGTATTGTCCAATAACAGTTCAGTATTGGTTTTAGATGCAAGGATACCACCCCACATTTTACCGAATTTATGTGCTTCATTTCTATAGCTTTCTTCGATAGTGAATTTTACAGGATTAGCAGCCGTACCCATCGAATATAAGTTACCTTTCAAAATGATCTCTGGTCTTGCCAGTGTATCCATAATCACAATTACACCTTCTTCGATAGTTAGTGATTTGTTCTCAGGAACAATGATATCCCCTGTTACACGGATTACACTTCCTTTGGTCCATATTCCGTAAACTTCTCCGGCAACACCACTGTTATTTGTAGTAGTCGGGCTCGTATCTACGTCTACGTTTGCCTTTTCACAGCCTGTAAATAATGCAGTCATCACTACTGCATACATTAATAAAGATTTTAATTTCATCTGTTTATTTATTAATTTTTTAATTGTCAAATGGAACCTCTGATGATTAAACTGATGATTGTTCTTTGCGATCGATCATCAGTTTAATCCTTTCGGGTTCATATTTCTAAGCTTTGAGATTATAATTTATAGCGTAAGCCGATTAAGTAAGTCTGTTCGTAAAAATCTTTACGGATCAGTGTTTCGTTGCTGTTTGCATCTTGCTGAGGCAGGCCGGCATTTGCAGCATTGGTACCTTTAATAAATAAAGTTGTAGGTGTGTTCAACAGATTTCCTGCTTTAATAAATACGCTGATATTGTTTTTAAACTTTTTCTCTACCGAAGCATCCATCTGGATAAAACCTTTCTGCCAGATATCATTATCTACGAATTGAGAAATGGTATTGATACGCTCGCCATTGTAAGAACCAGCTAACTGTGCGTCCCATCCGCTTTTAGTGTCTTTGTAAAGCAATGACAGGTTACCGATGTTTGCGGCCTGACCGAACAATGGTCTTGTCTGCTGTACGATCTGTGGTTCAATATCGCCACTAACTGCGTTTCTGACTCTTGTAGTTTTATCTGTAGTAATACGTGAGTGCGTATAAGTGTAGTTTGCTTTAAAACCGAATTTGTTAAAGAACTTCATGTAGTCAATTTCCAGTCCGTAGTTTTTGGCTGTACCAAAGTTACCAGGCATATAGTAGCTATCCTGAGGTCTTGTTGCATCAGCCTGGATTGTATATTCAATAGGATCTTTGATCTTTTTATAAAACGCACCTACCAATAACTGCTCGCCGCTGTTAGGGAAAAGCTCATATCTTACGTCAATGTTATCAGCCATTGCACGTTTCAAATCAGGATTTCCACGCTCACGGTATTCCTCTAAAGTTGCACCGCCGGGGATCAGTTCAAAGAAACCCGGTCTGTTTACCGAACGGAAATAAGTAGCACGTAAATTCTGAGTTTCAGTCAGCCCGTATTTTAAGTTCAAACTTGGCAATACGTCTGTATAGATCTGGCTGCCTGCAGGACGCGACTCACCTGCTGAGAACAGCATGTTATATCCCTGGTTAGTGTGTTCTACCCTTGCACCGCCGATTACATCCAGTTTATTGATTTTGAAAGTGAACATACCATAACCGGCAGTTGTCTTTTCAGAAGCATCGTACGTTAAAGCATTCGCTACCGCACCTTTAGGATTTTGGATATCCCATTTGATATCCGCATAGTTGGTGAAATCTGTACCATAAACAGCATTCAGGTTTACCGGCTCAAAGCTGTAGTTATTATAGAAACTGCTCCTTTGTTTATCACGGTATAAACCACCCGCAGTGAAATCTACTTTAGTACCAGCGATATCTGCCGTATAAGTAATATCTAAATAAGCGGCTTTGTCTTCGTCTGTATTTCTCGACCATCTATGGGTTAAACCACCCCTGGCAACAGTTGTACGGGTATCAACATCAGCTGTACGTACGCCGTTTAAGGTCACATTCGACTCATCAGGGATGTCGTTTTTGGCGGTAGAGTAAACGGCCGACCAGTTCAGTTTCAATTTATTGGGAACTAATGTGTGCTCACCATGTAAAGTGCTGTTATAGATTTGCTGCTCTGTATATCTTGCCCTGGTAGAATAGGTTAATTGCGCATTACCAGATTCAGGAACGTAACCACTGGAGAAATTAGTAGACACCTGGTCGCGTGTCTGGATATTGGTTAAGTTTACATATGAATTTACCAATGATAATTTGTTGTTTTCATTGAAGTTATAGTCAACTTTTGCATGTACACCATAACGTTTTTGCTGCTCACTGTACTCTCTGTAATCCATTGAACTGATCTTCGAAACCTTGTCGGTTGCATCAATGTTCGAATTGAAGAACGTACTGTTTGTTCCCCTGTATGTATTCTGAATGCTTCCTGCAACGATCACACCTAGTTTATTGTTCAAGAAACGCTGACCGATCGAAAGCCCGCCCACCAAATTAGGTGCTGCCTGTTTCGCTTTAAAATCAACTGTACCTGTAGAAAAATCTGATGGTTTAGCACTGTAATCCCTTCCATTTAACTCATAAGGAGATTTGGAATTTACCGCTCCTGCATCAAATCCCAGGAACTTACGGTCAAGGAACATCTGGCTGTAACCTGTAGCCAGGTTTGCATTGACAGACAGTTTTGAAGGTGCATCTTTCATCACCATGTTCACAACACCCCCCACTGCATCTGCTTCCATGTTTGGCGTCAATGATTTATATATTTCTAAACGCTCCAGTAATTCCGTTGGAAAGATATCCAGCGGTACATACCTGAACTTGTTATCCGGACTCGGGATTTTGATCCCGTTAACCAGTGTGTAGTTATAACGTTTGTCCATACCACGCAGGATCGCATATTGTCCGTCACCATTACTGTTCCTTTCAATAGAAACACCAGATACACGCTGAATTACGTTAGCAACCGTCAGGTCGGGAGAAATTTCCATTGCACGGCCAGAAACAACATTCATTACCTGTAATGATTTCTGCTCGATTTTCCTTGCAGTATTCTCTGTAGCACCGTCCTTTTTTGCTGCGATAGTAATTTCACTCAGGTCATTTCCGGTTTCTTCAGCCAGATATACCTTTATAGAAGGATTATCTTCACTTAAAATGGTAATCTGTTTAGTAAAGGCCTTATAACTGATATAAGAAACCTTTAAAGTAAATTTACCAGCGGTAACTTTCTTAAATTCAAAAGAGCCGTCCAGGCCGGTTAATGTAGACTTGTCTGTGTTTTCAAGTCTTACAGATGCACCTACCATAGGTTCACCCGTTTTCTGATCGTACACATGCCCTTTGATATTACTGGCTTGCGCTACAGTAATACTTAAAAATAAGCAGAGAATCGTTTTTAAAATTAGCTTCATCTTATGTTTTTGTTTGATGCTGTTTATTGTTTTTATCAGCATGCCAGCAAAGGTGCAGCAAGATCTTTTTACTGTCAAGGATTTGGGCCGTACCAAGCGTTACAGGCGTGTACAAGAGTGTATACACAACGCATACAGCGTATACAGCTTTTTCTCATTAATCTGTATATCAAGTATTTATGAATAACAAAATGCGCCATTACCATTCAGTTACCGTTACGTTAAGGAATTGTTAAGCCGCATAATACATGAATTTAAATCCGTTTGAATACTGATTACGATGGTAATATATCCTTTAGCGGTATGTAGCTATCCGTAAAAAATGCCCTGAACAAAGTTTTATCAGATGGTTTGAATAAACGAACTCAGGTTTTCCCCTTCAGCAATATTCAGTTTTTTCCTCAGCCGGTACCTGGCTACCCTTAAACTATCTTGCGAAATCCCAAAAATAGCGGCCATATCTTTTGAGCTCATATTCATTTTGAGCAATGCGATCAGTCTGATATCATTTACCGTAAGATCTTCGCAATGTGCTTTCAGATTATCAAAAAATGACTGGTGAAGCTGCTCAAAAATCCCAGTAAAATCTTTCCATTGCTGATCATGATTGATATTCTGATTGATCTGCCTGACCAGCTCCTGTAATTGTTTTTTCTGATCGCGTTTGTCCTCTTTTACCATATCTGCGATTTTGTTACGCATGTTTTCCAGGAACTGATTATGCTGGATTACCTGCAACGTATGTGTGGTCAGTTCTTTGCTCTTTAATTCAAGCTGGTCTTTTTGTGCCTCGTGGAGCTGCGCATTCTTCTCTGCAACGGCGGTACTCTCCCGTAGTTTGAAACGCTGTCTCGAAATGGTCAGTACCCCCAGTACGATGAGTAACAAAACCACGATCACTACAGCAATCCCAATAGTAATATTAAGCTTACGGTTATTTTCCAGCGCCGCGATCTCATCATTCTTTTTGTCCATATTATAGATAATCTGGAGAAAAGACATCTGTTTGTTATTCTGATCAGAATATATCTGCAACAAGTGTTTCCTGCTCAGTTCCAGGTAAAAATAGGCACTATCGTTCTGTCCCATCAGGTTCAGTGCCCTGGCAATATCCCTGTAGGCAGAAGCTTGCTGGTATTCATTTTTCGTGGCGATCGACATTTTCAAGGCTTTACGGGAGTAATTTAAGCCTGCTCTGTACCCGCCCTGTTTACGTAATACATCTCCTATATTATTGACAACCTCAATACTGGAAACTTCATTTTTGCCTTCCTTATATAATTTTAAAGACAGGTCGAAATAATGCATGGATGAGTCATAACGGACCAAATCTTCATGTATACTGCCCAAATTCTCATAAATCTTGGCCATTCCCAGCTGATTGTCTGCTTTTCTATACTCTGAAAGTGCCAAACGCTGGTAAAAGAAGGCACTATCGTAACGCTGCTGCTTTTCATGCAGGTGGCCAATATTCCCGTAAGTCTCTCCCAGTCCCGAATGATTATTTAATTTTTTATACAATTGCAGGGCCTGATTGTATTGTCTCCTCGAAGATTTCCTGTCAATATTCTGGTAGTATACACTGCCCAGATCATTGAAGTTATCGGCCAGCAGTTTCTTCTCATCCAGCTGCCGGAATATCTTCTCCGCTTGCAGATGATAGTCGAGCGCCTGTGCATAATGGCCTTGATCGTAACTTATTTTTCCCATCTGCTGCAAACACACCCCAGTTGTTCTCTTGTCGTTTGCGGACAATGCATTTTGATGTAAGCGCTTAATAATCAGGAATGCTGAATCCGGATATCGTAAGCTCAACGCCAGCGTACGTTCCAATTCTTTAGGAGCGGTATCCGCCGCACGGGCGCCTATGGTAGTCAGCAAAAACACTGAAAGCAGAAACACGAGCAGATAAGGGACGAAGGAATATCTTGATGTCATTTGTACAGTTAACAGACAGGATCATTGTTTCCTGCGTGTTACAAAGAACGTCATCCAATATTACCACAATGTTAAGCCGGTAGTTATACACCTATTAATGTTATTTATTATTTAAGGGATTTTTAATTTTAATGGTACACAAATACAAACTATTCCTTATATTTTAGGCATAAGTATTGTAATACAGAAAATGAACTAAAACTATTTAACGCTTTAGACTATGCTAAGACATACCTATTACGAAAAAGACGAAATGAGAATGGTTGACCGTAAGGTGATCAACCTCAGAGAATATTATGATGTAGAGTACTGGGCCAAAAAATTTGGTGTTACTCCAGAACTGTTATCCATTGCGGTAAAAGAAGCTGGCAGTACAGTAGCCGAAGAGGTTGAACTATATATCAATAAAAAGTATCCCGCTTAATACAGGGATACTTTTTATCCCCCCTCTCATTTATCTATTATACTGATCAATCGCCAATGGTTGACCAGCACGATGACCTGTGCTTATCTTATAGCAACGGCGAGAACAAACGGCTCAGCTTTTCAGGCAGCTGTTTATACAATGGTCGTTTTTCCCATTCTTGCGGATTAATCTGTAATGAATCTTCCAGATCCTGGTTAAATATCGCCGTCATCTTTTCTGCGGTGACACGGTCATAAATCACACAGTTGACTTCAAAATTCAATTCGAAACTCCTGTTGTCCATATTTGCTGTTCCGATAACTGAAAGCTGACCATCAGAAACCACTGTTTTTGCATGGATAAACCCTTTCTGGTATTGGTAAATTTCTACACCTACAGCTAACAATTCTCCATAAAAAGACCTTGCTGCCGCAGCTACCATTGCGGAATCTGATTTATCAGGCACGAGCAATTTCACCTTTACCCCGCTTAATGCTGCTACAACGAGTGCGTCGAGCAGGCTTTCGCCGGGGATGAAATATGGTGTCGTGATTAAGATTTCTTTTTCTGCCATACCGATCAGCTGGATCAGGGAGAATAAAATAGTAGGGTTATCTGAATCCGGGCCGCTTGCAGCGATCTGTAAAATTGCACCCCCGTCTTTAGTATCCGGTTCACAGAAAAATCCTGGCTGGGGGCCCAGCTCTTCATCAGAACAAAAGTTCCAGTCGCATATAAACAGGTATTGCAGATAATAAACCCCGGTGCCGGAAATTTTAACATGCGTATCCCTCCAGAAAACCTGCTTCCCTGCATTTGCAGGAGTGTTAATGTATCGGTCGCTCACATTGATGCCGCCCGTAAAGCCTACGCATCCGTCAATGACAATAATCTTGCGGTGATTGCGGTAGTTGAGCCTGTTGGCCAACGCAATAAATAACACCTTATAGAATGGATAGGCTTGTACCCCCGCTTCAATTAATTCAGGGATAATATTCCTTCGGATACTGCGGCTGCCAAAATCGTCATAGATGAGACGGACAGTAACACCGGCTTTTGCTTTTTCCATCAGAACGGCAGCAATTGCATTTCCGATTTCATCGTCTTCATAAATATAATACTCGATATGGATATGCCTTTTCGCTTCTTTGAGTGAGCGTAAAACCTCCGGAAATTTCTCTTCACCATTGAGCAGGATTTCTACTTTATTGTTTCCGCTCAGGTAGCTGGTACCGTCATTCAGCAGCAGGTGTGCCAGCTTCTGGTACTTTAGGATACCATCGGGCACAGTATTCCAGATCTTCTCAGATGCTTCGTAAATCTCTGTTGTGATCTTTTGCTGCATCTGCTCGTCCTTAACGATCTTTTTGGTATACAGCTTACGTTTCCGGTAATTCGTACCAACGCAGAAGTAAATAATAATACCCCCTACCGGAAGGAATACCGTCAGCATGAGATAAGCAAGTGTTTTTGTGGTAGAACGTGTATCGTAAATAATGCGGAGACAGGCAGCAATCACCACAAGGGTGTAAAAAATCTCCAGTAAAAGTATCCAGCGTATTTCCTGCATCGTGTTTTTTAAATGATGGCCAAATGTAGATAAAAAGGTTCAGTACTGATTTTCAATACCAATTAACAATTACCATTAAGTTTGTTACACAAGTCAAAATAATATTATTTAAAACCACTGAACAAATTTTAAAGTTTGTTGTTGATTTCTGTAACTATTATTAACCGGGCACCTGGATAACAGCGAAAAATATACTGAAAAATCAATTTTATACCATTCCAGTTAATTGGCACAGAATTAGTTATACTATTATAACTTGAACTACAACATACATAATGAATAAGAAAATCGTAATATTTGATGATGACAAAGAAATCTTAACTGCACTGGAATCGGTTCTTGATTTTGTAGATTGGGACCTCGTAACCTATTCCAGTGGCCAGGATGCTATCCATGTCATTGAAAGAGAAAAACCTGATCTGATCCTGATGGACATATTGATGGATGGTGTAGACGGAAGGGAAATCTGTACTACGATCAAAAAAAACGCGGACCTGCAGCATATCCCAATCATCCTGATTTCCGGTCAGCAAAACGAGAACGAAATAAAAGCAACGGATTTCGGCCCGAACGATTTCCTGCCTAAACCATTTAATATCGGTGACTTGATCGACAAGGTCTATTTTCAGCTGGCTTCCTAATTAACAGGAAGCTCAAACAAAGCCAGTTCGGTCCCTTCGTAATGTTTTGGTAATTCACCATAAGCGCCGGATGTTTCCGGAATGCTAAAACCTACGTGCTCGAACCCCGATTTCACATAATAGGCGATCAAACGGGGATTGTCTCCCCAGGTGTCCATTCTGATAAATCGGCAATGATTTGCTTTTGCGTAAGCCTGTGACCAGCTGATAATATCAAGCATGAAATTATTACCCCGGAAACGGGAATTGGATACGATCCTGTGCAGGTATATCGCAGAATCTGCGTTTTTTTCTTTCCAGATCAACGGGTCTGAAAATTCAATCACAAAAATGCAGGCGATTTCGCCATCGCGTAATATTTTCCATTGCCGGCCTTCGGCAACTTCCCTTTCAATCATATCCCGGTCAAACCCTTTCCAGTGTTTTTTAAACACGGTTTTTTGAAAAGCAATAGCGTCATCGTAAAAACTGAATATCACATCTATATCAGATGAAGTACTTTGTTTAATTTCTATAACTGGTAAATTTGATTCCATTTTTATTGTATTTGAAATACTTGGCTATTACAATTAGCGCTGTTAGTTTTGCTTGCTTTTGCAATTGCTTAGCTGATCGCATCAAGCGCTTTAAGTATGATCTGACAAGCCGTTTTTATCTCCTCTTCTGTGATAATCAGCGGAGGCGCCACTCGCAAGGCTGTCTCGCAATGCAGGAACCAGTCGATCACCAGCCCGTCTTCCGCACAAAGTTTACTTACACTTTCTACCTGATCAAAAGTGTCCAGCTGGATACACATCATCAGCCCTATTCCCCTCACCTCGCGGATCAGCGGGTGAACAAGCAGATCTTTAAACAGCTGGCCTTTGTCATTTACACTTTCGACAAGATTTTCATCGAGGATGACATTAAGACTTGCCAGTCCGGATACACTGGAAACCGGGTGCCCGCCAAAGGTGGTAATATGACCAAGGATCGGATTTTCTTTGAGTACGCCCATCACTTCCCTGTTGGCAACAAAAGCCCCGATCGGCATTCCGCCGCCCAATGCTTTGGCCAATAATAAGATATCAGGAACAATCCCATAGTTTTCGAAAGCGAACAATTTACCTGTTCTTCCAAATGCAGCCTGTATTTCATCCAAGATCAGTAAAGTTCCGGTTGCAGTACATCTTTCCCGGAGTTGCCGCATGTAAGCTGCAGTGGGTATCCTGATGCCCGCTTCGCCCTGTACCGTTTCCATAATTACACAAGCAGTATCGTTGGTAATCAGTTCCAGATCAGCGGTTTCACCAAAGTTTATAAAACTGACGTCTGGCAGCAGCGGGCGGTATTTTTGTTTGTAATGTTCATTTCCCATTACACTCAACGCCCCGTGTGTACTGCCATGGTATGCGTTATAGCAAGATATGATAGCAGACCTGCCGGTAAAACGCTTAGCTAGTTTTAAGGCACCTTCGGTTGCCTCGGTACCCGAATTTACGAAATAAACGTTATTGAGCTCTTCGGGTAATACATTGATCAGCTGCTGGGCAAACAGTACCATGGGCGACTGTACAAATTCTCCGTAAACGGTAAGGTGTAAATATTTGTCGAGCTGCCCTCTGATGGCCTCCAATACCTTAGGGTGCCTGTGCCCGATATTGCTGACCGCAAAACCGGAAACCAGGTCCATATAAGATTTACCGTTTTTATCATAAAGGTATAGACCTTCCGCACGTTCTATTTCTAAAAGATTCGGACTAGTGGAGGTCTGGGCGTTATTGAGTAAAAAAAGTTCTTTATGGCTGATCATCTGCTGGCTACTATGAACGGCAAAACTAAAGAAAAATCAGTTCTTATCAGACTATTTCTTTAACAGGCTCATGATCAGCTGGTTTATCAACCGGCCTGATGATCATCCTTAATGACTGATCTTTTGAAAAATAGGCAACTGTCCAATTGTACAAGGTGTTAAACCTGTTGCGGTAAGAGATCAGTGACATCAGGTGGATAAATAACCACGCCACCCACGCAAAAAAGCCGCTCATATGCAGTTTAGGCTTGGGCAAATCCGCTACAGCGTTATTCCGTCCGATGATCGCCATGCTTCCCCTGTCTTTATAAGAGAACGAGCGTAAAGGTTTGTTTTTTATTTTTTGCCCGAAGTTGTACGCCAGAGTTTCGCCCTGCTGGATGGCAACCTGCGCAACCTGGGGATGCCCTTCAGGAAATTCGGGGTCGCCCGACTGTATACAGGTGTCTCCTATCGCATAGATGTTCAGGAAACCCGACAGTAAGTTGTGCTCATCAACGATCATCCTTTTACTCCTGCCGTAACTGGCAGCCGGGATACCTTCAAAAACCATCGCACTCACACCGGCAGCCCAGATCAGGTTTTTAGTGGGGATGACCGTACCATCCGATAATATAACTTTATTATCAACAAAATCATTTACGTGGCTGTTCAGGATAACTTTGACCCCCAATTTTGTAAGTGCCTCATAAGTATGTTGCTGAGATTTCGCGCTCATGGGCTTCAATAATGTATTGCCGCCATCAATCAGGTAAATTTCTGCCCCTGTATTGTATAACTCCGGATAATCCTTATTCACAATGCTATGTCTCATTTCGGCAAACATACCTGAAATCTCCACACCTGTTGGTCCGCCACCCGCAACAACGATATTTAAGTACTTGGTAATCTCATCATCTTTAGAAGCGATGGTCGCTTCTTCGATATGTGTTAAAATCCTGTTACGCATCTGGATCGCATCAGAAAGTGTTTTCATCGGGATAGCGTTCTTTTTAACGTTCTCCATCCCGAAATAGTTGGTCTCCGCGCCTGTCGCAAATACCAATTCATCATATTCTACTGTACCGTTACTCAATACAATTTTGTTTTCTTCCGGTAGCACCTTTAATAATTCGCCTAAACGGAAGTGCAGATTTTTTTTATGTCTGAACAGCTTACGTATCGGGTAACTGATAGCAGAAGGTTCGAGATAAGCCGTTGCCACCTGATAGATTAGCGGCGGAAAAAAATTGTAATTGTTCTTGTCAATTAATGTTACCTCGTAATTGTTGTTTTTACCTAATGCAAGCGCAAGATTGATCCCGGCAAAACCACCGCCTATAATTACTATCCGTTTCTCCATAAATGATGTGCCTGCTAACTTGAGTTTTATACTACAAGATTAATGACAGATAAAAGTAAGGATTGTTTTAAAAGGAGATCTATAAACAACCGGGAGATTACAATTTACAAACAATGTGACAAAACAGTTTTCTGGTATGCCGCTTGTTTTAATGAATATTTTATCATTGTATAACGATGGGAAAAAGGAATGCTCAAATGATCAGACAGATCAGTATCTGATCACAAAGTTATTTCTAAATGTTTAATCGGGCAGACTGATCTTACCCATCGTAACAGTTGGAATTCCCGGACGGCCGCCAAAATCTGTTTCTCCGCCAGCTACACATTCATTAGCGAGCAATGCAAATAAAATGGCTTCTTTGGCATCAGGGTCAATTCCCATGTCTTCAGTACTTTTTAACCGGGTATCCAGTCCGGTGTTGATTTTTTCTACCAGCAGAGGATTATGCATGCCGCCGCCACTAACGTAAATGCCGAAGGTCTGCTGTCCGATAGACTGACTGATGGCATCTACGATACTAACGGCCGTAAACTCACAAAGTGAAGCAAGGATGTCTTGTGGAGAAAGTGCCTGCTGGCCCGATGCTTTTATCGCCCGGTTAAGGTAGTCCATATTGAAAAGTTCCGGCCCCGTGGTTCTGGGGAAGGGCTTACTGAAAAAAGGATGGTCCAGCAACGCTTTTACAAGCGGCTGGTTAGGTATGCCCGACTTAGCAATTTCTGCATCTTTATCATAATAACGGCCGGGATAATGCAGCTGGACAAACTGGTCCATCATCGTATTACCTGGCCCCACATCCGTGGAGAATGCCCGATCAGGATTTCGTCCTGCAGGCAGATAGGTAAAATTTGAAATCCCGCCAATGTTTAACATAATCCGGCTTTCCGCATTGTTGGAAAAAAGGAGGTAATCTCCATAAAAAGCTAATGGGGCACCTTCTCCGCCGGCAGCAATGTGTTTCTGCCTGAAATCACTCACAGTAATTATACCGGTGCCGACAGCGATATGGTCTCCATCTCCGATTTGTAGAGTTGCATTTGGAAAATCAGCAAGCTGGTGCAAGGAGGATGGCGCATGGAAAATCGTTTGCCCGTGACTGGCAATTAAATCGACAGTGGCCGGATTTATACCCCACTCTTGAAAAGCTGCTAAAACCAGTTTGGCAGAATAAGAACCCATCATTGCATTTAACAAGGTTACTTCTTGCAAATCGACCTGCCCTTTAAAAGAGATAGATTTTAATTGTTCTTTAATTTCTGCCGGATAAGGAATTGTAGCAAAGTGGAGCAGATAAATATTAGTAGCTATGCCCGACCCTGAAAACTCGCATAGTGCAATATCGAGTCCGTCCAGTGATGTGCCTGACATTAACCCGGCAATAATCCTTGAAGGCGCAGCGGCAATGGTTGCTAATCTGGATATTTGGTTGTTCATTGATCTGAATATTTGGCTGATAAAAATAACATTTAGGTTCGGTAAAAATGTATTTTCCTGTTAAGGACTGATATGCTGCAAAAAAGCACTGGATATTTCATTAAAATCGTTTCCGAAATGATGATCACCGGGGATGATTTGTACCGCAAGTCCCGCTTTAGTAAATTTATCGGGCAGATCCGTGCCCTCTCCCTTACCAAAATAACTTACCGCAGGAACATTCCTGATCTTTTTCATCTCTGCAAGCACATTATAACTTTCAGCACTGCTGCCAAAACTAAGCATATCAAGAATATGGATTTCAAAGTCGGCAGTAACATCGGGCGATAAAGAAAGTACAGCAGAAAGATGCGGTTTCAATTCTGCCGGGAGCCGCTCGGCAACAAAAGGAACTACAGAAGCACCAAAAGAATAACCAGCCAACACAAATTTCTGTTTATTAAGCTGTTCCATATAATGTGATATTGCCTTGCTTAAATCGGCTGCAGTCTGCCCGGGCGTCCTGGCATTCCAGAAATATTTTTGCGCGTCAAGCCCTACCACCGCAAGGCCCTTTTCTGATAATGCTTCAGCGAGCGACTGATCAAAGCTGGTCCATCCCCCATCACCTGATATCATCATAACCATCGGCAGATTATCTTTTTTCACCGCAGGAACAACCGTAAGCGGTAAGTGACCAGCATAAGCTCTGATCGTTTTTAACCCGGTATTTTCCGCCTCTTTACTTTCCGCGAAAGAAGCTGCCTGAAGTATCTTTTGATAAGCTTTATTAAACTCCGGCAGCCAGTTGTCGGCAATTGAAAATCCGTGACCCACCTTCGGGAGGCTGACCAGCTCTGCCATGGGCATACCTTTTAAAAAAGCAGCAGTAGCTGCAAAAGGACAAGTTTCATCCTTAAATCCATTCAGTACTATAAATGGTGCTGTTAGCTTTTTCGTCCTTTCCAGCCAGTAAGAAACGCCGGGTTTTAAGACATGCTGTGTGAGCCCGTTTCCTTTGCATAAAGGTTTCTTTAACTCAATATCCGGACAAAAGCCTAAGGCAATTGCTCCCTTAAAAGTATTCGCTGGTGCTTGTGCTAATATTCCGTAAATTAATGTGGCACCATACGAATAGCCCACAAGGATTGGTTTTGCATAAGTTGTGAACTTATATTTTTTTTGCACCATTAAACTGATACGTTCAAAATCAGCCGCCGGGTAATAACAATCCGTTTTCAGTTTTGATAACCCGTTTTTATAGGTTTTTGCATCAATCCCTAAAACCAATGCACCTTGATTGGCGATATCCCTCGCCATATTGATGACCCCGTTCTTCCAGCCGCCATCACCTGAAACAAACAATACTACCGAGGTAGGCGTTTTTGCGGGATGGTATAAAATCACCTTTCCAAAAATCCCGTATTTCAACGAATCTACACTCAGGGCAAACCCAGGCCTGCACAAAATGAGCAGCAATACAAAAAAGAAGGATAGTCTCTTCATGGGCACATCATTGTTTTTAATCGATTATACAACTAATATCAGGCCCTTAGGGCTTAATTACTTTAGACAAAACCGCAGGAACCTGGATCAGATCATAATCCTGGTCATACACCAGATACTTATTGTGCCATACCGGGGAAAACTTATCCTTAGCATCCCTTAGCCCTTTATAATGAGAAAATGATTTTATCTTTTCATAAGCAAACTTCATAGAGCGTTCTGTCAGGTTTTGCGGTTCATCCAGTCCCGATAAAGGGGCAAAACCGATATTTACAGAAGTGCAGCCTGTTTCTTTTAAATACCTGAACAGTTCTACCAATATAAAATCGATCACCCCGTTTGGCGCATCTGTTGTTTTCCTGATCAAATCATAAGTACCTTCTCCGGGTGCGTAATCCGGAATTACATTCAAGAAAGCGACGATCTTTTCTTCAGCATTCTCTACCGTGATTATTGTCTGTTTTTTGAGCTCTTCCCAATCAAACATCCCCTGAGAAAACACAATCTCTTCGCGCTCGGTATCCGCCAGCCATTCGTCGGACACATTTTTGATTTTCTGCAGCAGGCCATCCTTTACCGGGGCCGTATATATTTTAGTCTGAAATCCCTTTTCTGTAACCTTTTTCAGCGCGTTCCGAATGGATTTCCTGCTGCCGCCATCTAAAGTAAATGTATTGAGATCAACCACCCCTTCCTGCCCCAGGTATAATTTCTTTTTACCGCTGGCCACAAATTCGGAAAGCGCTTCTTCCCCTACACGGTAATAGAAGCTTTTTACGCCGCTTTCAAAACAATACTTATCAAATGATTTGATAAAAGCCTTCAGGTGTTCCGGTGCGGTAACCGGCGATTCCAGCACTACGGCAAAATTTCCCGAAATACGGTATGAAATAAACCCTTCAAAATCAGGAGAGCGGTAAATCAGTTTATCATGATACGTCTTAAAGTAATCCATCGCAGAACTACCGTATTTGTCCAGCTGCGATTTGGCCCATTCAAACTCCTCTTCATCTGTAGTATCTTTTATAATATAGGGCCTGATCAAAGTATAAACAAGAAATCCTATAGAGAGGAAACCGCTGAAATTGATTGAATATAAAAAGCCCCTTGCAAAAGAATCCTGGGGAACTAAATCTGCACTTTCAATCAGCACGAAATTCTCGAGCGTATACTTTACAGATTGCAGGAAACTGAAATCTACATTAAAATGCCGCGCATCGAGAAAATAGAAACCAATAATACCATACAGCACCACTCCGGCAACACTTAGTAAAGTTGTTTGTATGCCAAGAAAACGAAGCCGTGAATTATGTTTAACATAATACTCTTTGCGGGAAGCGATTAACCCGATAATTACGATGACCGAAAAAGTAGCCTCTTCATAATCGATGGCTTTCGTTAAGTTACCTACCAATGAAAGTAAACACAACCCCATAGCAAAATACCAGGCCATCTTTAAACCCTTGAGCATGAAAGCCGCCGTGACTAATAAAAACAGCCCGGCCACCAGCACAAAATAATTTGAAGCCGCAATAGCGGATACTGGCAGGAAGTTCTTTAAAAACACCAAACGCTCATGAATAGCAGGTGTAAGCACCGAAACCACATTAACAATACCCAGTATTAGAATTAAAAGCGCAGGGATAATCCGCATTAACAGCTTGTTGATCTTAACCAGGAAGCTAAGCGCCCCCAATACCAGCGGGATCCAGAATTCCATAAAGCGATAAAGGAAGGTGACCGACACGGCAGCGGCTTCAGAATAGCCCATCCGTATCAGCATAAAAGTCATGGATGCCTCCACAGCTCCTAAACCCCTTAAAAATGGGGAAATGATCAGGAATACGACACCTACGATGTAACTTATTGTAGCGATGATGATTGATGGCTCGATATTCAGCGCCACCATTGCGATGTAAATATGTACAATACCAAAAACCTCGATCAGCATACTCCATAAAAAAGTATGGATAAAGCTTGATCGTTCAATCTGGTTATTTTTGAATTCCCCCAGGAATACGTCTATTGCCGGAATATACTTAATTACAAACTGATAGAATTTGCCGTTGGTAGCGATCGACCTGTATACTAAATAAACTGCGCCTATCAGTATAAAAACTGCGACAAGCCCAACCCATTCCCCGGCACCAATGCTCCCTTCGAAAATGGCATAGATGAATACAGGAATCGCAATAACTACTACAGATAAAATACCTACGAAGCCGTAAATGGAGGAGGCGAAATTAACCTGCGACTTACTCACACCTTTTTTCTCGATGTCCCCGCTAAAAAAAGCAAGCGAGGATACGCCGCCGGCCGGAAGAAAAACACTGATAAAATTACGTTTCAAATAAAGCATGGTGGCATCCACCACGCCAACTTTACTGCCAACAGCGGCAAATGACGATTTATACATCATCCCATGTACAAAAACATAAACGATACTTAACACTACTCCAATCGTAATCCAATCCCAGCGCGAAGTGATGACCAGGTGTTTTACTTCCTGCAACTCAGCCCTTTCGTGGTTGATGAACCAGATCCCAAGGCCAACAAAAAACAGGGTGAAGATATAACTGGCAATGATTTTATAGTTTTCCCTTATAAAGGGAACAGGATTATATTGAGCAGGTAATTTCATTTAGGAAAATGCTTTATTCAAATCGGTTAGATGATATAAAAGTATAACAATTCTCCTTGATTTCAGTTTTTATGGCCCAATTACCTCAAAGTAATGCCATTAGTTACAGAGGTTTGTTCTTCAAAACACCTGTGTATTTTTCTTTAAAAACTAATTTTTTGAAAAGAAAACGATGCCTAATGCTATGGCCGACCATAACAGCATTTGCCAGGTAGAAAGATCCCAGCCGCCGTGCTTCCAGCATAACAATCCAAAAAAGGTGCCCACTCCGCCGCCAATAAAATAAGTGGTCATGTAAATGGTGTTTAAACGGCTATGGGAGTTTTCATCCAGTGAATAAATTCTTGCGAAATTGGTGATCTGCGTAGCCTGCACACCGATGTCGAGTACAAAAATTGCGATCACCATAGCGATAACTGATAAGGGAAGCAGCTTCAGCAGGATCAGACTGCAAATAATCATAGCCACAGTAATCATTAAAGAACGTCTTGTATTCCCTTTGTCGGCAAGTTTCCCAAAATACGGTGCCACTAAAGCACCACCGATAGCAACTATACCAAACAAGCCGATAGTATCTGCGTGGAAACCAAAGGCAGGACCACTAAGATAAAATGTAACCGTTGTCCAGAAGGAGCAGAAAATCCCAAAAGTAAATGCACCGAGAATAGCCGATTGTCTCAGGATTTTATGTTCGGCTACAAGGGCCAGTGTTGACTTAAGCAATTGAGCATAACTGCCTGTAAATTTATGTTTTACATCAGGAAGATAAAGTTTTAATAAAACAGTTACGGTTAAAACCATCACAGCAGAAATGCCATATACATATCTCCAGCCAAACCAATCGGTAATAAATCCGCTGATCACCCTGGAACCTAAAATGCCGACTAGAATTCCGCTAAATACGATACCGACTGTTTTGCCGCGGTTCACTTTATCAAGGCTGGCAGCCATCGGCAAAATGATCTGTGCAGGTGCGGAACACACACCAATCAGCAAACTTAATATCCATACCAATACAACACCTTTGGAAAGTACCATCAGGATCAGCACAGCAGTTAAACAAATCAATAATAGAAGGATCAGTTTTTTTCGGTTGACCATGTCCCCCATGGGGATCAGGAAAAACATTCCTAAACCATAACCTATCTGTGCGAACATGGAAACCCGGCCAATTTCTGCATCCGAAGCATTCAGGGAGAGTGCCATTTCTTTAAGAATCGGCTGGTTATAATAGATATTTGCCACAGTAATTCCCGCCGCAATGGCCATTAATAGAATAGTACCTGATTTTAAAGGGTCACCCTCCTGATGTATATTTTTGTCCAGCGTTTTCATTGCACGCAAAAATAAAGCTCTGGCGGTATTTTCGAGGCGAAACCGGATATAATTAACGCTCCCTGTCGCCTATTTTAAAATCAAATGACAAAGGGAGCGCTGAATAGTCTTTTTTAGCAGTTGATACCTTGTTCTATAATTCGTAATACGAAGAAGTAAGATTTGCATTGGCCTTCTCCGCCCTTTCGATCGGTCCGTAATCAGATAGTATTAATGCTGTACCGCTTCTCACACAAACATCATGTTCGAAATGGACAGAAGGCTTGCCATCTTCCGTTCTGATTGTCCACCCATCAGGTCCTGTGTAAACATCCCTGGTACCCATATTGATCATAGGTTCTATAGCAATCACAAGGTTTCGGCGTAATAACATGCCTGTTCCTTTTCTGCCATAATTTGGTACCTGAGGATCCTCATGCATGGAACGTCCCAATCCGTGGCCTACCAATTCTCTTACAACACCATAACCTTCGCGCTCTGTATGCGCTTGTATGGCATGACAAATATCCCCTATTCTTGTGCCGGCCGTAGCATATTTAATCCCCTCGTAGAGAGACTCTTTAGTTACCTTTACCAATTTAATCACTTCAGGTTTCGCCTCGCCAATAATAAACGTATAGGCATGGTCTCCATGGAAACCATTTTTGTACACACCAACATCAACAGATATAATATCACCATCCCTGAGGGGTGTTTTATTGGGCATACCATGTACCACTACGTCATTTACTGACGTGCAAATATTATGAGGATAACCGTGAAAGTTAAGGAAAGACGGCACCGACTGATTGTCTGCTATAAATTCTGCGGCCAGCTTGTCTATTTCGAGGGTTGTCATGCCCGGTTTAATGACTTTGGCAATTTCTGTTAAAGTTGAGCTGACCAGCAAAGCACTGATTTTCATCAGTTCTACTTCTTCGTCTGTTTTATATATAATCATGAGATTACAAAATTAATAAAATCTATCTATTCTAATCCAATTTTGAGTTCACGGTCGGCGAAACCTGCTGTCTCCTGTGCATGGTGGCTTACGATAATAGTTGTGGTACCAAACTCCGCGAGTAACGCTTTGATCGCTGTAAGCAGAGAAACTCTCAATTCATCATCCAGCGCAGAAAACGCTTCATCCATTAAAAGCAAAGCTGGTTTTAATGCCAGTGCCCGCAATATCGCCAATCGCTGCTGCTGCCCTCCGGAAAGATGACGGGGGCGGTGGTCTGTAAATGATTCCATTTTGCCAATCTTTAGTAACCTGTTGATGAGGCTATGGTCAGCTGTTGCATACTGAAGGTGCTCCAGTACGGTCATATTGGGAAACAGCGCGAAATCCTGAAAAACAAAACCTACTTTTCTTTGCTGCGGTTTCCAGTTGATATGGGTTGTTGTATCCAGCCAGAACTCTTCAGCAGCCTTGATCATTCCTTCCTCTGGTGTAATCAACCCTGCGATGATTTTAAGGAATGTAGTTTTCCCTGCACCAGATGGCCCGTAAACCTTAGTCACTGTTCCCGGGGGGAATACAGCATTTACCGTCAGCTGGCTAAAGCCTTTATACGTTTTTATTTTTTTATTAATTTTTACTGTAATCATTCCAGCGGCCCCCTGTTTGAGTTTCTGTTAAAAATAAAGACCAGTATCACAATTACAAATGTAATGGCGAATAAGACCAGCGAATATTGATTAGCCTCCTCGTACTGATTGTTATCAACTGCATCATAAATGGCAATTGAGGCCACCTTTGTTATACCTTCGAGCTTGCCGCCAATCATCAGCACTACGCCAAACTCCCCCAGTGTGTGCGCAAAAGTAAGTACAGTAGCAGTCCACAGTGAAGATTTGATATTCGGCAAGAGTACCCGGTAAAAAGTAGTCATCCCCGACTTTCCCATTGTATAGGAAGCTTCAGCGAGTGATGGGGGCAAATGTGCCAGTGCAGACTTTACAGGACTGATCATAAAAGGCAAACTGTAAATCACAGAAGCAACCACCAGTCCTTCAAAAGAAAACACTAAACTCAGATTGAAATATTCCAGCAGCCAGCGGCCTATGGCACTGTTGGGACTAAAACTCAGCAACAGGTAAAAGCCCAGCACTGAAGGTGGCAAAACCAGAGGCATGGTCAGGATAGCCTCTATGATCACCTTGAATAGTGAAGAACGCCTGGATAACCAATAAGCTACAGGGATACCAATAATAAATAAAATAACTGTGGTGATGGCTGCAAGTTTAAGGCTCAGCCAAATGGGTGTCCATTCCATTAATCTCTCTTTTTATACTGTACTATAGCCAAATTGCCTGAATATAGACCTGGCCGCAGAAGAGAAAAGATAATCAAAAAATCTCTTATTATTCGTATAATTTTTGTTCTTCGAATACTTTAACAGCACAGCGCCCTGTTTAATCGGTTCATAAGTAGCCGCATCAACTTTTTGCCACTTAAAATTACTGCCGGATGGAAGTTCATAAATTAATGAAGCGCTCGTAAAACCGATGCTTACGGCGCCTTTGAGCACATAGGTATTTACCTGGCTGATGCTTTCGCCAAAAACCAGTCTTGATTTTGCCTGATCATAAAGCTTTAATTTACGGAGAGCCTGTTCCGCTGCTTTGCCATAAGGAGCAAGCTGTGGATTGGCAATAGCAATTTTTCCGGGTGTCTGATGTGTGATATAGTTTTTCCAATTTTTCACATCAGCACCAGCCGCAGAGCAAACAATCAGGCTTCCTAAAGCATAAACTCTGGGCTTGGCGAGCGCATAACCACCGTTGTACACCGTTTCTGCAAAATTCATATCTGCGGAAAGGAATACGTCATAAGGCGCCCCGTTTTTAATCTGTGCGGTCAATTTACCGGAAGAGCCGCTGATTACTTCAACTGCAATGCCTGTTTTCTTTTTGAAATCATCCGCCAGTTTTTTTACGACAAACTGTGCATTTGCGGCGACAGCTACCCTGACTGGCTGGCCAAAAGTAGCGCAGCTAATCAGCGTAATGATTAATGATAATGTGATTTTTTTGAACATTAGTTTTTGTCTACCAATTTATTTTGTGATTCGCTGTATCTGGCACCTGTATCAGGATATTTGGCAAGCAGAGATTCGATGGCTTGAAGATCTGATGCGTTCAGTTCAAGATCTGCTGCTGCAGCATTTTCTTCCAGGTATTTCCTTCTTTTTGTTCCGGGAATCGGAATAATCTGGTCACCCTGTGCCAGCACCCAAGCTAAAGCTAACTGTGCCGCCGAACTGTTTTTTCCTGCTGCAAGTTCTGCGAATTCTTTGGAGAGTTTCTCATTGTTATCCTGATATTCCTGCTGGTATCTGGGTAAAGACTTTCTGAAGTCAGAATCGGCTAGTGTGCTGACATCTAACGTATTGGTCATCAGGCCCCGGGCGAGCGGACTAAAGGGAACAAAGGAGATCCCGAGTTCTTTACAAACCGGTAAAACACTATTTTCAACCTCTCTGGTCAGTAAAGAATACTCACTTTGCAACGCACTGATCGGGTGTACGGCATGCGCTTTTCTCAAAGAAGTCACAGATGCTTCGGATAGGCCAAGGTACCTTACCTTTCCCTCTTTAACCAGTTCTGCCATCGCTCCCACCGTTTCTTCAATAGGAACGTTCGGATCTACCCGGTGTGCATAATACAAATCGATCACATCAATATTTAAACGTTTTAAACTTCTTTCCACTGCAATTTTGATATAGGCAGGAGACGCATCAAACTGTACATCTTTTTGGCCGGGATTAGATTTAAAACCAAATTTTGTGGCAATAAATATTTTATCTCTGTTGGCCTTTAATATTTTGGAAATGAATTCTTCGTTTTTACCGGCTGCGTAAACATCTGCCGTATCCCAAAAATTGATACCAAGTTCAATAGCCCTTTCGAGCATGGCGGAGGATTCCTGATCGTCTGGCACGCCGTAAGCATGGTTGATGCCCATTAATCCTAATCCTATCGCAGAAAGCTTTTCATTTGTATTCCCTAAAGATCTGTATTTCATATTGTATATTGTTTTATGACTTTAAGAGCGGATTAAAAACATGTATAACCAAAATTAGTGGCTTTAATGTAATTAATAGACATTGGAATGTAAACCTATTGGAGGGGTCAATTGTTCTGCATGCCTGCAAAAAGATGGTCCGACACATTAAGGGGAGAAAGTTAGCAAAACCTTTTCCGTAAACAAATATTTTGCATGCACCTCGCTGAGCTTTCAGCTAACCTTTGCTGCAGGTTTGCTTTGGGAGACTGCCCTATGCCTGCCCTTCTCCTCCATCATGAGTGCCCATATTTGCTGGTAAAATGGGCAGAAGAAATACAGTCAGTATTGAGTTAGCGGGCAAATACCCAAAGCAAAACCCAACCAATCCTTTAATAAGTTGCAACAATACTATATCTCTTTAAGTAAATCTGGCTATATTAATCCGTAGATGACGTTATCAGATAATAAATACAAAGGATTTCTGCTTGCGCTGCTTGCAGCCATGATGTGGGGCATCTCTGGTGCCTGTGTACAGTACCTGATACAACATAAAGGGATTGACACCGGATGGCTGGTCAGCGTTCGTTTGTTGATTGCAGGCACATTGCTTTTAGCGTATGCCCAATCCCGTAAAGAAATTTCAATATGGCAAATCTGGAAGAGCAGGAAAGATGCTGTTTCCATTATCATGTTCGGCATCTTAGGCATGCTGGCTGTTCAATATACCTACTTCGCGGCCATTTTCTATTCTAATGCGGCCACAGCTACAGTTTTACAATATATGGGCCCTGCGATAATTGTCTGCTATCTGGCCTTCAAAGAAAAAAGACTGCCAACAATCATTGAAGTTGCGGCGGTATTGCTCACACTTTCCGGCACGCTGCTGATTGTGACGCACGGCAGTATGAAGAGCTTGTCTATATCCGGACTGGCCTTGTTTTGGGGGATTTTATCTGCTTTTACCCTGGCGAGTTATAGTCTACTGCCCTTAAGGTTGCTCAAAAAATGGGATTCTTCTGTAATTGTTGGCTGGGGCATGCTGATTGGAGGTGTTTTCTGCAGTTTTATCCATGCCCCATGGAAGGTAAGCGGGCAATGGGATATCGTCACTTTTTCCATTGTAGCATTTATTATACTATTCGCCAGCCTGATCGCTTTCTATATTTTCATGATCAGCGTGAAGATCATCGGCCCGGCTTATGCTAGTTTACTAAGCTGCACCGAGCCTCTATCATCTACATTGCTGGCTGTAATCTGGCTTCATGTACCGTACGGCATATACGATTGGATCGGCACCGCATTTATCTTACTAACGATAATTTTGCTGGCCTTAAGCAGCAGGAAGAAAGAAACACCTGAAGCGCCTTCGCTCTAAGCTCCCGCATCCTGTTAATCTATAGCGACAGCACAAAACAGGAAACAACCTTATCAAATTTGACTATCAGCAGAAAACTAATGTGCCGTAAAACTGAAAATACAGCAAAATAATAATACTTTTAGGCCTTTGAGCTATAGCTATTACCTATAGCTGTTAATTTACAACAATGGAATTTACCGAGATATGTAAGCCTTTTGACGCGCTTACACCCAAAGAATTATACGAGATACTCAGATTGAGGAGCGAGATCTTTGTCGTAGAACAAAATTGTATATTCCTGGATCAGGATAATAAAGATTTTTCCTGTCAGCATTTGATGTTATATGCAAACAAAGAATTGATGGCCTACGCAAGGATAGTTCCGGCAGGTTTATCATTTGATGAGCCATCAATTGGCAGGATAGTAAGCAGTCACGCTGCAAGGGGAAAAGGATTTGGCAAACAGTTAGTAAAGCTGTCAATCGACAACTGCATCCGCCTTTACGGTAACAGGCCAATCAAAATTGGTGCCCAGCTGTACTTAAAAGCTTTTTACGAATCATTTGGATTTGAGCAGGTGAGCGAAATATATGACGAGGACGGAATAGATCACATTGATATGATCAGACCGGTTATATAATAAGTTTCAATTTTTGTCTAATTTATAAGTTCCAGAATATGATACAAAGTAGTTTATTTCAGATCGCTTCAGAAATTGAGTGGCAGGATCTGGGCGGAGGTATCCAGCGCCAGATTTTTGGTTACGACGACCGCATGATGATGGTTAAAGTCAAATTTGAACAAGGCGCAATAGGTGTATTACATCAGCATCACCATTCACAGATCAGTTATGTAGAAAGCGGTGTTTTCGAAACCACTATCGGAGAAGAAAAAAAGGTTTTGCTAAAAGGAGATGGTTTTTTTGCTCCTTCCAACGAAATCCATGGGGTCATTTGTATTGAGCCGGGTATTTTAGTCGACGTATTTAGTCCGCACCGGGAAGATTTCCTCTAGGTTATTTTTACACATTTTCAAGTAGAAAATCTCCGCTAATGCCGAGCTTGCAATGCAATGCTTTTAAGAAAGGTACATCAGGCTCTCTTTTGCCGTTTAATATCTGAGATAATTTTGATCTTCCCAGCCCAGGCATTTCTGCAAGTTCAGCTTGGGTAAAATTTAATTATTGATTTTGTACTGTACCAATGCGTTAATAGAAGTTGGCTATGGCATAATTTTCAAAATATCATCTTCACTATCAGAAGCAGAGTCAGAACAATTTTAGCCAATTCATCTGACTCTGCTTCTAATAGTAAACTAAAGCCGGTGCCAGGTGTTGTCTGATAACTAAATCCGGTATTGCTGTAAAAAAAATAAATAAAATATTCCCTGCATTCAATCACCAGACGAGCTTCAGAACACAATAATCTGAGCTTCCTGACATAGCAATACTTTCTGTCGGAGTGTAGATTTGTCGTATTAAAAACACTGACCTGCTTTGTAATTCAGTTGCAGGTCTTAAACGATAAAATCGATAGATATGGAAAAAAAAATGGTGTGGTTTATTACAGGGAGCTCCCGGGGACTGGGGCGAAGCCTGACAGCAGCGGTATTAGCAAATGGCGATCAGGTTGCCGCGACAGCCAGAAATACTGAACAATTAGATGATCTTGTTGAACAATATCGCGATCAGATCTTTGTAATCAAACTTGATGTTACGAAAAATGAACAAATAGTCAGTGCTGTTGCCGATGCGATAGGGCATTTCGGAAAAATTGATGTCCTTGTAAATAATGCAGGGTTTGGAATTATTGGAGCCGCAGAAGCATTTACAGAAGAACAAGTTTACAGTCAGCTCCAAACCAACTTATACGCGCCAATAGCAATTACACGTGCTGTGTTGCCTTTTATGCGCAAACAGGGTTCAGGGAATATCCTGCAAATCAGTTCTGTTGGCGGACGGGTTGGTAATGCCGGGCTGACTATCTATCAGGCAGCGAAATTTGGATTGGGAGGTTTTAGTGAAGCGTTAGCGAAAGAAGTGGCTCCATTAAATATAAAAGTAACTTGTGTGGAGCCCGGCGGCTTCCGTACCGACTGGGCAGGTTCTTCTATGACTTACGCAGTTTCAATTCCTGGTTACGAAACGAGTGTAGAGCAGCGCACTACTTTCTTTAAAAGCGGTAATTTTATCCCTATGGGTGATCCGGATAAGGCAGCAAAAGTAATGATCGAACTGGTTAAACATCCTAACCCGCCTGTACACCTCGTTCTGGGAAGCGAAGCAGTGGCTATTTTACAGCATGCGGATTTGGAGAGAAAAGCTGAGTTTGAACAATGGATCTCGGTAAGCCGTTCTACCGACCATAATGAAGCCGTTAACTTTATGGATACCGAATTAGGAAAGTCAATGTCCAAAAAGGAATAGCTTTCAAGGTTTATCATTTAATCGATAAATCGTACAATACCACCATAAAAGCACGGTCCGGAAACGAGACAGGACTGTGCTTTTATCTTACCGCTTAATCAGACAGAATAGTAATCGTCGCCTCAATTCCCGGTTCCGGCACCAATATGCAGTATCCTATCGGAAACTTCTGTCTTTAGTTAGTGATAACTGTTTTATTTGTGCAGAATAAAATGGTACATCATGCACACTCTAAATATCATTATCCATGTACTGGCCGGAATTCTGGCACTGATTACGGGTTTTACAGCCATCACCACCACTAAAGGTGGTAAGACACATATCCGCTTTGGAAGTTATTTTCTGAAGTTGATCAGTATTGTAATTATGACCGGACTAATTGGTGTACTGATCTATCAAAAGAACAATTTTTTACTCGTCATTACCTTGTTAAGCGGTTATAACGCTTTCAGCGGCTGGAGGGTAATCAGACTGGCAGGGCACAAACCAATGTTAATAGATTATATCGTTCCTGTACTCGTATTGGCCAACGGCATATATTATTTGTATTACATTATGTCAATTGGTTTATATTGGTCGCCGGTAGTGATCTATAGTACCCTGGGCGCCTTAGCCATGATTACACTCTATGATCTGTCAAGGGGCTTCATGCGGCGAAAAACTTTGCTTAAAACAATGATATATGAGCATATCTATAAAATGGTAAGTGCGTTGACCGGACTAACATCCGCATTCATCGGCACAGTTTTACCGCAATATCAGCCATACAGCCAAATTTTGCCAAGTGCTATTGGTTTAGCATTTATTATTATTATATTGATCATATACGCACTTAAACAAAGTAATCAGGAAATTGTTGCAAGTCAGCCCCCTCAAACCAACCACTAGTAAATTGATAACTAAAGTATTAATGGTCATGCTGGTAAGTATAGGCATTGGCTTATGTTTCGGTACCTATCTTTATTTCACCGTTGATCACCAGATTTCACGTATTGTGACATCGGTTCTATCCAGCCTTGACATCGGATCATTAATGATGCTGGCGATCTATTACCGTTTTTACTTCACCAATATCACCGACTCTCCGTACCTCAGAGTTTTGATCATGATCTGCCTGTTAATTATGGCTGCTATGCTTGGTTCTGAGCTGACTCTGTTTTTGAAGGCTCTGATTTATCGCACGCCATTCACATTTTTTAATAGTGCAGGTGTTTATGTTTTGAATATACTCATTGCCCTTGTTGCCGGCATTCCAATGTATGTAAGTGAAGAGTGGAAAGAAAACCTCAACTCCAGGGTCGTTACTCAGCAGTTCAAACTCCTGCAGCTCGAACAGCAGAACACACTATTTGAACTGGAGCTTTTACGGGCAAAGATCAATCCCCATTTCCTGTATAATGTGCATAACAGTATTGCAGGGCTAATTTCAAAAGATCCGGAAAAGGCAGAAAAAATGGTGCTGCTCTTATCAAAGTTCTTCAGGTTCACCTTAAATAAAAATAGTGCAACATTTCATACTATCGGCGACGAGATCGGTATTATCAGAACTTACCTCGACCTGCAGGCGATCCGTTACGAAGAACGCTTAACTTATATAATCGACGCAGATCCGGCAATTATAGATTTGCAGATGCCATCTTTCATTTTACAGCCACTAGTAGAAAATGCAGTAAAACATGGGATTGAACCAATATCAGTAAAAGGATCAATAACGGTATCTATCTTATTAATTGATAAAAATATCCAGCTTAAAGTGGCGGATACAGGACCTGATTTTCCAGATTCGCCCGGTATTGGAATGGGATTACAAACTGTGAATAACAAACTGAGACTCTTGTATAAAGAGGACTTTAAATTGAATATTAGCAAGCTGCCTGAAAAATATGTTGAAATCATCTTACCAAAAGGAAATTAAAACGATACTTATCGATGACGAGGATATTGCATTGCATCGCTTTAGAAAAGCGCTGGCAGCCTATCCTTTTATTAAAATTATCGGAGAAGCCAAAGACGGAAAATCAGCTGTTTCATTAATCAACGAACTGCAGCCCGATCTTATTTTCCTGGATATCCAAATGCCTGAATATTCCGGTCTGGAGGTATTGAATCACTTAGACACGCTGCCAATCGTAGTTTTTGTTACTGCGTACGAAGAATATGCAGTGAAAGCATTTGAAAAAAACTCTCTTGACTATCTGCTGAAACCTGTTGAAGAGGAAAGGTTAGCTGTTACTATAGACCGGATTATGGAAAGAAGTACTAACGGCAGTGATACTATGCTACAGATTAAACAACTGCTTGCCGAAGCCCGTGCCCCGAAGCACATTACTACGATACCTGTAAAAGTGGCCACTAAAATTAACCTCGTCCACGTTCCGGATATCTATTATTTTGAGGCACGGGACAAATACGTGTACATCCATACAAGAGATAAAGAACACCTGATAGACCATTCTTTAGGTTTTTTAATGGAGCGCCTGCCTGAGGTGTTTATTCGTGTACACCGAACCTATATCGTAAATAAGTTACAGATCAGGGAAATACACAAATACTTTAAAGGAGGTTATCTTTTTATAATGGATAACACTAGCGAAACAAAAATAAAAACAGCAAATTCTTATAACGCTGACATCAAAAAAAAGCTGTTAATTCCTTAAAGCATTAGGCTGACACCAATTTTTCGGCTGTTCTATTTTTCGTTTTAAAAACGGCAAACATGATCACTACCGATAATAAAATCAAGACAAGATAACTGTAACTCAAATTGCGCTCGTCTTGTGCGGGGATAAAGTAGATCAATCCATAACTCAGAAAAGAAACGATCACATAATTAATCCCCCCTGTCAGCCCACCGGCAATCCCTGCGTTTTTCGGGAAAGTACTCAGGCAATAAGTGAAATAGTTATTAAAAGTAAATCCGGCACCTACGTGGATGATAAAGGCGAAAAATATCAATGAGTATAAATTTGATATAAAATTAAGGCTGATAATCATCGCCACTACGAATAAGACCTGCAGGACAATGTTAACCACTACCCTTTTGAAAAACGGTTTGTTAATAGTTGCTTTACCGATAAAACCACCTACCATCCAGGCAAATCCCAATACCAGTGAACTATATCCGGCAATTACAGGTGTTAAATGGAGCTGGTGTTCAATAATAAATGGTCCGGTCATATTATAGATCATCACCATACAGTACGCCAAAGCCAGCATTACAATACCTAAAGTAAAACTGGTAGTTTTGATCATGGTCGAATAGATACCAGTGATGTTTTTCAGATTAAATTCAGTTGCATGTTTCAAAGTCTCGCCGCTGAATATATATTCCAGGATCAATAACACTGCTGCAAGACCGCCTAAAAAATAAAAATTGGATTCCCAGCCAAATGCGTTCTGCAGATAGCCGCCGATGAAAGGTGCAATGATTGGTCCGGTCGACCAGATAATGGAGAACAAACTTAGATAATGCTTAAGTTTATCTCCCTGGAACTGATCAACAAAATAAGCTCTTTTTGAAACTACGATCGCTCCTACCGTTAATCCGTGGATAATGCGCATCAAATAGATCAGGTAGATGTTCCCCGTATTTGCGATGACCAGGCAGGAAATGGCGAAAATCAATAGAGAAATCAGGTTAATCTTATACCTCCCAAAACTATCCAGTACACTCCCGATAAAGAGCTGAGAGATACCATAACTAATCAAAAACAAGGTTAATGTGAGCTGAACCTGGATGTCACTCACTCCTATCGTGGCTGCCATCGTTGGTAATGAGGGAATGTATATATCTGTTGCAAATCCTGATAAGGGCAGCAATGAAAATGCTAAAATCGTGGAGATACCCTGGTGTTTGTCTTTTATCGGTTTGTGTTGAGGATTTCTTGTTGTCATGTTCTATCTGTTGCTAATTGCTTTTTGCTGGCAGTAAGCTTTCGGGAGGTTTTTCTTAAAGCTGCGAAAGTAAGAAATAATGAAGCAAGTGTATATCCAATTTAAACAGGTAATTGTAATGATTTCAGAAATTAAATGACTGAACAACGGAATTAACAAAATACATTTCAGAAATACCCTTCCGTTTATACTTTTATATAGTTTCAAGAGCGCCTGATCAAAAATTGATATGAGATAATACCTGAATAATTTGTTATATTCAAGGGAAACAATTCTATCCAATATGAAACTGTCATTGCTATTGATTTCTGTTATTGTATCCGGCTTCTTTAACTGTGAAGCACAAACTGCGCGGGAAATCAGCCGGGCCAAAGCAGTATTTGAAGGTGCTTGGCTCAATAAAAAAAACGACAGGCATCTGACTATTTCAATTGAGGATGCCGGTTACGTGACTATTAATGACTGGACAGGCAGAAAACAGACCGCGAGCATTGATGCATACAAAGCATATATAAAGAATGGTAAACTAGTTATGCCTGCAGAGACCGAACATCATGCGCCTTACAGTGAAATTCAAATTAAGGGGAAAACGCTTATTTACATCACTCAGACAGTCGGACTAAAAGAGGAAAAGCTTGTCGAAAAAATCTATTTTATCAAGTCTAAATGGTAAAAATCAAATTTAACTCAAATAGCAGATTTGTTTTCATATACTAATTGCGATATAATGTTCTGTATCCTTAAAATCTTTCTGCCCGCCCGCAGGGTTAATTATGAACCCGCTTCCTGGATAAACAGTTTTTTCTTATCCATTTTCTTTTCCCACCCCCATGGGAAGATTACCGCGGTATTTTCACCTAAATTTTTCATGATTAACCGCACTCTCTTTTGCACAACTAATGGCAATCTGTAAAAAGCAGGATCAATGTGGAAATTACGCTCATCGTCGAGCGTGCCATTCTGGTGCCTTAGGATAACTTTTTGACCTTTATACCACGTGACAATTTTTAAACGCCCGTCGCTTATTCCATTTAAAGCACTGCTGCCATAGATCAGAACCGGATCTATATATCCATCTTTATCAATATCTTTAAATTCACAGTACCTCGACCATATCCAGATGGAGGTTTCATCTTCACCAAGAACCCGGTCATTGATCTCACCTGTTTTTACAAATTGATTTCCGCTCCTGGTTACTTTTAAGATTTGAATATTTTTATGCAGTGTATCTTCTTCTCCAAGGCCGTCGAAGCTTTCTGCAAGCAGGAAATAAAATTCTCCAGTTTTATCCTTATTATAATATCCTTTTCGTACCGGATATCTGATACCCAATGCAGATTTTAATTGTTTATTGAAAATTTTGTTAATCGCCGGTCCGGAAATAACTTTTGAACTGGTTAAATCCTGTCCCAAAACGACAGAAATCTGACCATAAGAAGTGTTAATACTAAAAAACACAACAATTAAACAAGTATATATAGTCTTCATTTTTAACTTTTATCAACCAAGTTACAGCTTTGTATCCGGAAGTGTATTGATTATCTGGCATGCAATTCAAATGCTTTCGACAGCTTGCTCAGTGATTCGTCATACCCTGCTCTATCCACAAAAGCGGATGGATCATATCCAGTGCCTTCTTTATGTTTGTTATGAAGATCAAACTGGCTGGCATGAGAAGAGAGCCAGATATCAAATGATAGTTTTTTCATACTTGCAATAGTATACGCATAATCTTCAGTAATCTGCGGATATTCAGTAACCTCAGAAAATTTACGCTCTGTAACAATCGTTGGCATATTGGCAATAAGGACACGATATGATTTTGTTTCGTCTGTGGTGTCAAATATAAAACTGCATGATCCTTTGGTATGGCCCGGATGATGGAGCATGGTAAGCTTTGTGCCGCCCAGCTCAATAACATCTGCGTCGTGTAAAATCCGGTCTGCTTTTAAAGGAGCATAAGAGCTGTGTTCCCCTCCTAATGCATAGTCAGATTTCCCGCCATCCTCAACTACCTGAGCATCCTTTTCATCAACCATCATCTTTGCACCAGTTAATGTTTTAATCTCTGCCATGGCCGCCATATGATCATAGTGGGCCTGTGTAGTCAGTAATATTTTAACGTCATTAAATTTAAAGCCTAATTTTTCAATATTTCTTTTGATTTGCTTGCCAGAAGTAGCCAGTCCGGTATTGATCAGTATACTTCCATCTGTCGTAACAATCAGATAACATGCCAGATCATAAGTTCCCACATAGTATAGATTTCCTGCAATGCGAAAAGGCTGATAAGATTTTGACCACTCCTTCGGAATATTTGAAGGTGCTTTTACCGTCTGTGAAAAACACATTGAACTACTAAGGAATAGGATAATAAGTGCGGTCGGAAGTTTTAAGAAGATCTTGTTCATGATTATATTTGAACACGAAGATAACATTCGGTAAATGATTCCGGATCATGTTTTTTAGGATTTAATAAGTTATAATCCAATTAGTGCTCTGGTGCAAAAAAACCTGCATGGTATCTGGCATGAAACCAATTCTTGTTCTGAATGGGTTCGCCAGATGCTTTTTTTTAACGGCTCGTCAAGATACTGAAATACGATCTCCATATTTTTAACCTGATTATTGAGTTTACCTTTTATTTTTTCAATTTCCATCTTGTTTCTGCAGTATTTGTCAGCATGAGCCTCATCTTTGTGAAGATCCTTATCATCTGAATATTGACATAGATCGCCCTTTCGCTTTTCAAAATACTTGAAAGCATGGCAACACCTTGTTCAGAAAATGCAAATGTCATAGAAAGGCTGAATTTAGCGGTTTCAGAGCGCTTATCACAAATTGTGAAAAGCTGCCATTCTTCTTTAGTTAATTGAAAATTTAAGGGGACATTGTCGGGCGGCATTCTGCTTTAGTTGCCCGGGACCATTTAGCAAATGGTTATAACGCAAAAGTCCCCACATTTCTGTGGGGACTTTTGTGATCCCGCTGGGATTCGAACCTCGTCTAAATATCAGGGTTTAAATAGTATTTTATGCGGTTTTCGATTTTGACTCACCTAATCACTCACCATTTTTTTCGATACGTTTTAGCTGCAATTGTTATATATAATATAGTATTTATAAACTGAAATATCAAAATGACATTCAGAACCTAGCTACATTTTAATCATTAGTACTACGATTTTATTTGTGCTGAAATTTTGATTATCTTTGGGGATGCATACGGCGGTTCAAAATAAGCAATCATTATTATCTCTACTTAAAGCCAATGGTCAAAAATTGAGGTCTTTTGGTGTTTTAAATTTAAGTCTGTTTGGATCTTTCATTACTGGCAAATTACATGCTGATAGTGATGTAGACCTATTAGTAGAATTTGACCCGCAACAAAAGAGTTATGATAATTTTATGGATTTGTCATTCTTCCTTGAGGATCTGCTAGGCAGAAGAGTCGAAGTTGTAACTCCACAGTCTCTGAGTAAATATATTGGCCCACATATTTTGAACCAAGCTGAAAATGTTTCCTTCTAATATAGAACTGCTAAGACATATTCTGGAGGAAACTTCTTTCGTTCTTGACTCCACAACAGGAAAAAGCAAGGAAGATGTAATTAATGACCCGATTCTTTCACGAGCTTTGGTACGAAGCCTTGAAATTATTGGCGAAGCTAGCAATAAAGTTGATTCTGATTTCAAATCATTGTATCCTCACGTAGAATGGCGAAAAATGTCAGGAACTAGGAACCGCCTGATTCATGATTATTTCGGAATAGACTACGATATTGTTTGGGACATTATTATCTCAAAGCTCCCAGATCTCAAAAATGATATTAGTGAAATAATTTCAGAGAGTTAACTATTCAGATTTATCAGTTAAATTTTTCAATAAATCTATATATTTTAAATCTTTAAATAATTTTTAGTAATAGAAAATAAGAATCTCGATTTCTATTTGCTTTTATTCTTTTCATATACGGGAATCTTTCGGTAGCGTTTTTCAAGAAATTTATTGAAATGTTCTTCTATAACTTCTACTGTTTTCAATTTTTTATATGGATTGAAATATCCAGAATGGTATCCTCCAAATTCTGTTGAGGTTGTTATGGATCAAGCGGAATTCTTGGGGGGAATTAAATAATTTCTTTCTTTTGCAGTAGAAGAATAACAATCTATTATCATTTTGAGTGAAGCTGGCAATACCCTTATAAGTTTATTACTACCAGAAGGCAT